>VYLK01000130.1_pt1 | contig 53410 bp, 58 predicted proteins | sample 5114321 | NCBI WGS metagenome assembly VYLK01 (sample SAMN12291792, study PRJNA351875) | freshwater metagenome | isolation source: freshwater lake | place: USA: Michigan, MSU2 Lake | collected 2011-08-16
ATCAAGCTAGAGGTTTAAAGACTGATTCGAGCCAATTATTTTTATTAATAAATATTTTACACAATTCATACCAGGTAAGCAACATGGCTCACCACTACTACCGAATCATTACCCAATCTTGATGTCCAATTCTGCATTATGGATGCTATGATAGCAATCAACAGGTCAACCCCACAATCAGTCATGTCAGAAACTTCTCAAAGCAATAAATACAACATTGTTCAACCGCAAAACGTGCAGATTATTGAACAGGGTGATGGCATTATTCATAATTACGCCACACCCCAAAATTTAGCCGAGGCCGCCCAAGAAATCCAACAACTTATCAGCCAACTCACCCAAACTTATCCCACTAATACCGAAGTTGAAAAACAAACTTTTGTCGCACAAGTTGACGCAGAAATCCAGAAAAATTCTCGCCTAAGAAGCATTTTAATCACGGGAGGAATTGAGTTAATTAAAATTCTCTGTCCTCCCCTCGGTATTCCCATTGAAATGGGTAAAAAATGGCTAGAAACTGCTAATTTAAGTGAGTAAATAGAGCATCTCAATCTTATTAGTTAGAAACGATTAGATCAGAATCACCGCTTATAATACAGGTCGCTTGACTATCTATATCTAGTTCTAAATACTGATGATATTTCTCATCTATGCAAGCCTTGATTTTCTCTAGAAGGTATCGAGAATAAAAGAATATTCAAGGCTCATTTAGTAAAGATTCTAAAATTTCGGGGGTTAATCCTCTAGCTTCCGCCTCATCACTAATTTCGTCCATTAGTTTTCTCAAGAAATCGATATCGCTGTTAACTGGCTTTCTAATTAGCAAATCGACAAGAACCCGGACGCGTTCTTGTTCCTCCGGGGATGCGGATTGATAGACTTCTGCCGCTTCGGGACTGACTTCGATCAAAATTTTGCTCATATTATTAAGGCTCATCCTTGCTGTGCTTCGGGGAGTTGTTTGACTAATTCGATAACTTGTTCGTTGCTTAAGGTTAATTTCGGCATAGTCCATTTTTAATTTAATTATAACCAGCTACTTATGCCTTAATCAATATCAATTTAATATCCTTGCCATCACACCAGAACATAGGGAGGCGCTGATTACCCTTCCTTTTTATCATAAAGACTCCTTCGATTGAGTATCGCGGGATCAACAGGATTTCAAGATTCTTCATCCGCAACGGGATCGATCACGAGTGCTTTAAATTCTGAGGCAGAAATTATAGTTGTCGATCCTAAATTATCTACTTCTTCAAAGTCTTTATCACCTGTGATCAAAAAATCAGCATCACTCGCCATAGCACAAGCTAGAAATTTAGCATCCGATCGATCTCTAGGGAAATCAACGGTGCTGTGAACATCAATTAATCTAGGAACTGTATCGAAAACCTTATACCATTCTCTTATCACTCCTTCCGACAGCTTAAACTTAGGACGGCTGACAACATCTTTATATTCAGTTAAAATAGCTTCGGAAACAATCCATTCGATTTTATTAGACTCGATCACGAATTGTATAACCGTTCTCGGCAACCTTCCTTTTAAAATTGCCGAGACTAGAATATTCGTATCGATCACGACTTTCATTCGCCTCTCCGATAGGCTTCAATTTCCGCGGCGATCTCTTCTTCGGTAATATCCTGAACGCCGGGTAAGGATTGAGTTTTATCGAAGAGTTCTTTAACTTTTTGGCTTAAAGTCTGACGGTTTTGTTTGTCTGCTAAATTTAACAAAGCGTCTTTTAATAAATCTTCAACGCTGTTATAGTTTCCTGTCGCTAATTGAGAGTTAATTAATTGTTCTAATTCGGGATTTAAGGTAATATTCATGGTAAAATACACTCGGTATAATTCGGTGGATATTATGATGGTTCCTGAACGATTTTATCGATAAATTCTTCTCTTTCGTCTTCCGTCATGGTATCCCAATCATAGCCGCGTTCTTTGGCTACGATTCGAGCTTTGTCAATGGCGTAGTTAGACAAGGATTCCCATCGGTCCGACTGACTGAGGATGAGAATTTTATAAACTTCCCGTTTCTGGTCTTCGGGGAGTTGTTTGACTAATTCGATCACTTGTTCGTTGCTTAAGGTTAAGTTCGGCATAGGTCGCTTCTAGACACCAGCATGATTAATCAGTTTAACACGAGTCCTTAATGGAGAGGGTTTTCTGTTCGCCTATCCCTTCCGGGCTTCGATCGGTTAGAATCGAGAAATTATCGGCCTAGAAAGTCCTTTCATCTTCCCGCTTGCCGTAAAATTATATCTTTAACTAAATGGTGATCGCTAATTAATTATCGTAGTAAAGCTTGAAAACCTGCTTGAATAAAATGAACATCTGAAGTTAAAGCGTCGGTAGTATCTAAAAAAAGTTTGGACTTATTCATCGCTTATATTTCTTTTGGGAGTATCATATAAATAATGATCGTGTTCCCTTGACCAATCTTCTGGAGCTTCATAGGTGCCAGCCATTTCTTCTAACAGTTCCCAAGCATTTTTATGGTTATTTTCTAATGGATCTTCCCGAGAAATAATTTGGATGATGTAATGGGTATTGGGTTCTAATTCAATCTTTTCCTCGGGACGGAAAACCATTCCATCATAACTAACTCGTAGATTTTTTATCATAATGGATTGTTGAGAAGTAATTCGAGTACGGCCTACACAGTGCCTTAAGGCTAGTGTAACACACCCTCTCAACTATAACTACCGCACGATCGCACCCTCTTCTAGATGCCGATATTCTGCTAAAGACGGGAAAATATCAGTCCTGTAGGGTCAAGGTCGATCCTCGTGGGTGGGGAAACGGAGGGAATTTTCGGACCTGGTGACAACAGTAATCGTTTTTTCCAACCTATCGAAAAATTCGACACTATACCCCGTTTCTAATCCCTCAATTTGATGTTTTTCTACCAATGTCCCCACGTCTCCCACCGATGGTTTTTCTTCGGGAATGTCTTTTAATAAAATCACATTGGAGTAAAGTTCATAATTGATGATTATTATTTTGAGTTAAGAAATCTAGAAAATCTTTTGCTTTTACGATCTGAATATTTTGATATTCAACCAGTGAAAGAAGATGTTTGTCTCCCGTGATAATATGGGTCGCCTTGCCAGCGATCGCACATTCTATGATCATATCGTCATCGGGATCGTTGGGAACGGCTCTCAGTGTTCCACCTATAGAAACAATGGTAGAAGCCTCACAAATTTCCTCGATGTATTTTCTAACTCGTTCTTCAGGAAATTTGATTTTTAGTAGCAGTTTTTCGGATAATTCCTGTAAAATTTCTGGACAAGTGACCGATCGAATAAGTTTGCTTTGGGCTAGGGAAAAACAACTATTCGGACTACCGCTTTTAGAAAGCGCGGCAGATATGAGAATATTTGTGTCGAAGACAACAGTATAAATCACTACTTCTCGTGAACGATTTCATCGATAAATTCTTCTCTTTCCTCTTCCGTCATTGTCTCCCAATCGTAGCCGCGTTCTGCTGCGACGATTTTTGCCTGTTGGCTTCCGTAATCGGTTATAGCTTCCATATTTCCCCACTGACGCTGGATTAGGAATCTAAATAGTTCCTGTTGCTGTGCTTCGGGGAGTTGTTTGACTAATTCGATCACTTGTTCGTTGCTTAAGGTTAAGTTCGGCATAGGTCGCTTCTAGACACTAGCATGATTAACCAGTTTAACACGAGTCCTTAGCGGGGTGGGGAACTGGAGGGAATTTTCGGCCATGGTGACAACAGTAATCGTTTTTCCCAACCTATCGAAAAATTCGACACTATAACCCCTTTCTAATCCCTCGATTTGATGTTTTTCTACCAATTTCCCACGTCTCCTGCGGATAATCCTTCTTCGGGAATGTTTTGTAGTAAAATTACATCGGAATAAAGTTCATAAATTGCGTTCATTAATTTCTCTTGTTTTAAATAAATTCTTTCCTATCTCGCTCGTATTAATCTATCATTTTTTTAACGTCAGATGGTGACTTTCTTAATGGGCTTAATGGATCCATAAATTTTTCGGATGGTGACTTTCTTAATGGGCTTAATGGATCCATCAATTTTTCGGATGGTGACTTTCTTAATGGGCTTAATGGATCCATCAATTTTTCGGATGGTAACTTTCCTAATATATCCATCAATTTTTCGATGGGATATTGTCTAGCTTTTATAGAATTTGCTTCTTCTTGTATTAATCCTACTTCTTCAGGAGTTAATATCAGTCCTTCAAGTTTCTGCTCCGCGTTCTCGATTGTTTCAATTAAGTCTCGGTATATTTCTTGGGTCACACTTAAGTCGTCATTGGTAAAAAGATTATTATGAGCTACTTTGTTTCTGGTTTTATACAGTTTCTCCCAATTAGATTGAAACTTTCTGTATTTAAATGATTCCTTAAAAAACTTATCATAGTTGCTTTTAATTTCTTCTTTTAATTTACGAATTGCCTCGGGAGTTTCTTCAAGCCTATCAATTTTTTTAATTAAATCCTCTTTGGTTATACAACCAGATGAAAGCTTGTATATAAACTCACCTAAATCATCAAAATCTATCAGATAGAGTTGATTGTCAATATGGATTGCAAATTCTTTTTCATTATTTTTTCTGTCAATAACTTTCTTGATAAAATCTTGGGGGGCTTCCGTTTTCCACCAATTCACTCCTATCTTGGTTGTCATGAATTTCGTTATGTAGGCTCTTAAATGGTTTTCCACACGATAAATATAAGGATAAATTTGAACAGCAATCTGTTCAGAAATTTCGTCTTTTACTATATACAGTGTTTCTAATTTTTGTTCTTTGAAAAAATTTAAAATTGGAATACGTTGAGGTTCTAAACAACCATATTCTCCCTTTACAACAATTGAAAAACCTGTAATACATTTATCTTTGCTGTCTTGAGCAAATTTAATTGGATTTACTGTAATTTCTATAAAATTATCCTTGATTTGGCGATTGTTACAATCTATTTGTGGTGTTCCCTTCCAAAATGAATCATTCGAGGCGAGAAGATAGAGTAAATTATCAGGAGTTTTGATATGAGATTGATTAGAAGTGTCAAATGCAAAAATTTCAAAGGTGAGAAAATTGTTTTGTGTGTCCATTGGAATGACAGGAGTTAGGTCTATAAACAACATCTACCCTCTATTTTAACTTGTCTATTGAAAAAAAGGGGGCTTATTCAGCCCCCTTAACCTCTAACTACCGCCAATCCTTGCCACATCGCGGGCGTTGGCTTCAAAAGCGGCATCGAGGGCAGAATCGCCGGTTAAACCGGAATCTAACGCCTCCTTAATACACTGCAACATCCGCTTATAATCCTTGGGCATTACTTTAACAAACTTGGGCAACATTTCCGACCAATTTGCTAAAACCAGGGCTGCTTTTTGACTATGGGTGTAATCAGCATGGCGTTGAATTAACTCGCGTAAATCGTTGATTTCTTCCCCTTCTAGCGCCTCTAAAGCCACCATTTGGGTATTGCAACGAGTGGCGAAATCCCCCGACTCATCGAGGACGTAGGCGACACCACCACTCATTCCGGCGGCGAAATTGCGACCGGTGGGCCCTAAAACAACGACTTTACCCCCCGTCATATACTCGCAAGCGTGGTCGCCAACAGACTCAACCACCGTAGTCACCCCAGAGTTACGCACCCCAAAACGTTCCCCAGCAACCCCAGAAATATACACCTCACCACTGGTCGCGCCGTATAAAGCCACATTACCGATGATAATATTCTCCTCGGCCACAAAAGTGGAACCTTTGGGCGGATAAACGATGATTTTGCCACCGCTTAAACCCTTACCCACATAATCATTGGCATCCCCTTCTAACTCCAGTGTCACTCCTTTGGGAACAAAAGCACCGAAACTCTGCCCCGCGCTGCCCTGAAAATGGAGATGTACGGTATCTTCGGGTAAACCCTCCCAGTGACGTTTAGTGATTTCGTTGCCTAAAATCGTCCCCACCACGCGGTTAATATTTTTAATCGGTAGTGTCGCCTTGACTTTTTCGCCTTTTTCAATGGCATCCTTGCATAAATCCAGTAAAACGGTTATATCCAAGGACTTATCTAAACCGTGGTCCTGGGGAATCTGGCAATAGCGTCCTACCTCTGCATCTACCTCCGGTTGATAGAGAATTGGAGTTAGGTCAATTCCTTTCGCTTTCCAATGTTCTACAGCCTGTTTCGGCTCTAATACATCAGTTCGCCCCACCATTTCATTTAAGGTGCGGAATCCCAATTCGGCCATAATTTCCCGCACTTCCTGGGCGATAAATTTCATGAAATTCACCGTATATTCAGGATCCCCGATGAAATTCTTCCGTAATAACGGATCCTGGGTCGCTACCCCCGCCGGACAGGTATTAAGATGACAAACCCGCATCATAATACAGCCTAGAGTTACCAGTGGCGCGGTCGAAAAACCGAATTCTTCAGCCCCCAATAGGGTCGCTACCACCACATCGCGGCCGGTTTTCATCTGGCCATCGGTTTCCACCGCAATGCGACTGCGAAGATTATTTAACACCAATGTTTGATGGGTTTCTGCTAGTCCCAACTCCCAGGGTAAACCCGCGTGTTTAATCGAGGTTTGGGGTGAGGCACCGGTCCCACCATCGAAACCAGAGATTAAAACCACGTCAGCGTGAGCTTTAGCGACTCCGGCGGCGATTGTGCCGACTCCCACCTCAGAAACCAGTTTTACGCTCACTCTGGCCGCACGATTGGCATTTTTTAGGTCATGAATCAACTCCGCTAGGTCTTCAATGGAGTAGATATCGTGGTGGGGTGGGGGAGAAATTAAACCGACTCCGGGGGTGGAGTGACGGACTTTGGCAATCCAAGGATAGACTTTTTTACCCGGTAATTGACCGCCTTCGCCCGGTTTTGCCCCCTGGGCCATCTTTATCTGCAATTCTCGCGCTTGGGAGAGGTAAAGACTGGTGACACCAAAACGGCCGGAAGCCACCTGTTTAATGGCACTATTTTTCGAGTCTCCCCGTTCATTTGTCCAAGTGTAGCGCTCGGAATCTTCGCCCCCTTCCCCGGTGTTCGACTTGCCACCGATACGATTCATGGCAATAGCGAGGGATTCGTGGGCCTCTTTGGAAATGGAACCGTAACTCATGGCCCCGGTTTTAAAGCGTTTCATAATCGCTTCAATCGGTTCCACTTCTTCGATGGGGATACTTTCCCGGTTTTTAAAGGTTAATAGTCCCCGCAGGGTGAAGAATTTTTGATTCTGTTGGTTGACCAGTTGGGAATATTTCTTAAAGAGGTCGTATTTGCCCAATTTTACCGCTTGTTGCAGGGTATGAATGGTTTCTGGGCTAAAAAGATGGGCTTCCCCGTCCTTACGCCATTGATATTCACCGCCAATATCGAGGGTATGCACATTAACATCCCGGTCGGGGAAAGCGTGGCCGTGTCTGAGTAGGGATTCTCGGGCAATAATTTCTAAATCGGCCCCTTCAATGCGGGAAGCTGTCCAAGTAAAATAGCGATCGACTACCGATCGATTTAAGCCAATAGCCTCGAATATTTGCGCCCCACGGTAGCTTTGCAGGGTGGAAATGCCAATTTTAGAGGCCACTTTAATTACGCCCTTGGTGGCGGCTTTTATGTAGTTTTTACAGGCGGTCTGGTGGTCAACTCCTACCAATAAACCTTCCTCGATCATACTGCCGAGGGTGGCAAAGGCTAGATAGGGATTAATCGCACCGCAACCATAACCGAGTAAAAGGGCGTAGTGATGCACTTCCCGGGGTTCGCCAGATTCCAGGACAAGGCCGACTCTGGTGCGGGTTCCCTGCCGGATGAGGTGATGGTGTAAACCGGCAACCGCCAGCAGTGAGGGAATCGGGGCGTGATTTTTATCGATACCTCGATCGCTTAAAATAATAATGCTCGCGCCCGCTAAAATTGCCTCGTCCACCTCTTGACAAATTGCCTCAATTGTGCTACGCATCCCCTCGACTCCCGAAGTGGGATCAAAGAGAATGGGAATAGTCACGGTTTTAAATTCGCTATTGCCCTGTAAACGCGCTAATTGGGCGTTAGTGAGGATGGGAGAGTTAAGTTTAATCAGGTGACAGCTTTCCGGCTGCGGATCCAAAAGATTTCTCTCCGCACCGATAGTGGTGATGGGAGAGGTGATAATTTCTTCGCGAATCGAGTCAATCGGGGGGTTAGTGACTTGGGCGAATAACTGCTGAAAGTAATCATAAAGCAGTTTTGGGCGATCGGACAAGACGGCTAGGGGTGTATCGGAACCCATGGAACCCACTGCTTCCACTCCATCCCGGCCCATGGGAGCTAATAAAAGACGTAATTCCTCAAAAGTGTAACCGAAAGCGGTTTGCTGTTGAATTAGGGAAACAGGAGTTTCAGTTGGGGCAGTTTCCACCGCCGGTAAATCGTCTAAATTGACTAAATTTTCGGTTAACCACTGGCGATAGGGATGAGCTTTGGCAATAGCTTCTTTTATCTCCTCATCGGCCACGATACGACCTTCTTTCATATCCACAAGGAACATCCGGCCAGGTTGCAGACGACCTTTGAAAGCGACGCGTTCCGGTTCAACGGGTAAAACTCCCGCTTCCGATGCCATAATTACTAGGTCATCCTTGGTGACGTAGTAACGGGAAGGACGTAAACCATTGCGGTCCAACACTGCTCCCATCATCGTACCATCGGTAAAAGCGATCGAGGCCGGACCATCCCAGGGTTCCATCAAACAGGAATGGTATTCATAGAAAGCTTTTTTCTCATCACTCATCGATTCGTGGGCTGCCCAGGGTTCAGGAATCATCATCATGACAGCGTGAGGGAGAGAACGCCCCGATAAAACCATTAATTCTAGGGCATTATCAAAAATTAAAGAGTCACTACCCTCGATATTAATAACCGGCTGGATTTTTTTGATGTCTTCCCCGAATAAGGGTGAGGCAAACATCGACTGACGGGCGTGCATCCAGTTAATATTACCTCGCAGGGTATTAATTTCGCCATTGTGGGCAATATAACGGTAAGGATGGGCGCGTTCCCAACTGGGGAAGGTATTGGTACTAAAACGGGAATGGACTAATCCTAAAGCACTTTGAAAGTCGGGGTCGTGTAAATCGGGAAAATAGTCACCCACCTGTACCGGCATTAATTGCCCTTTATAGACAATGGTACGACTAGAAATACTGCAAGGATACCAGTAACGATTAAAAGATTGACGATTGAGGTGGGAACGCTTGCGAATAACGTATAATTTGCGTTCAAAGGCCAGATCATCGCTTAAATTGGCATCGCGTTCGATGAAAACCTGTTCGATAAAAGGTTCGGTAGATCTGGCCGAATTGCCTAAACTGGAGTTATCCGTGGGAACATCACGCCAACCGAGAACTTTTAACCCCTCTTCGGCGGCGATTTTATCGAATTCCTGGCGACTTTTCTGGCGAATTTCGGCATCAGGGGCAGTGTAGAGCATTCCTACCCCGTATTGTCCCGCTGCTGGTAAGGTAAAACCTAGATTGCTGGTCACTTTCCGGAAAAATAGGTCAGGGATTTGGCATAAAATACCCGCCCCATCTCCGGTATTTTTTTCCGCACCGCACGCGCCACGGTGATCGAGGTTTAGTAGAATTGTTAAGGCCTGTTCAACAATATCGTGGGACTTTTTACCCGTTTTATGAACGATAAAACCGACACCACAAGCATCATGTTCAAATTGGGGATCGTATAGTCCTTGTTTCCGTGGAGTTTGATTGTTATTCATTTTGTCTGATAGCCTAGCAGTCTGGAAGGGAATGGCCTAGAGGGTGAGCCAGAGTAGCGATTCTAGGTATATCAATTCTGTATCCAGACTGGACCTTCGGTCTTATATCTTAAGGAAATGTTTCGATGTCACAAGGGTTCCTCTCGCTGCTTTAGTCCCTAATTGAGATCGCTTTTCCGATACAAGTTCGATCGCTCCTATAATCGAAGAAATACTCGATCGCTATCTCGATCCCGTTCGATTGATTCTTGCTGCTCTCTCCCGCCATTTTTTTGAATTTTCTGTAATTACCTCGCCCATCGATCGGGCTTTTTCCGCCGCATCCCGCGCCATTTCCAGAATTTACTCTAATTCCCGTTCATTTAGTCCTGTTTCTTTTCCTTCCATCACCGTAAGCCCTCCAAGCGATTTTTAACCTTATTCTAGTCTCTAAAATACGTCCGAGTTATGCTAGAGCTAAAGTAGAGATAGGGTTTAATTGGAGCTATGTATGGAAGCGATCGAATTTAGGACGGTTATTTATGACGGTCAAGTGAGCGTTCCCCCTCGATATTCTTCTCGATGGGAGGGTAAGATGATACGGGTGATTGTTTTGGATGACTCGGAAATCGTCCCCGATCCGAGCCAGAAAACTGAAAAAACCATGTTCGAGGCGATTTCTTTAAATACACGGGGATTTAGATTCGATCGGGACGAGGCTAATGCCCGATAAAGTTTTTTTTGATAGTTTAATACTGGCCAGCGCTCTGGAAGCGGGCTGTCAAATTCTCTACAGTGAAGATTTACACGATGGTCAGCGAATCGAGAATCAATTGATGATCGTTAATCCCTTTAGTTAAGTAGGTAGGTGTTAAAAGTTGTCAGACACCCCCCTTGATAAGTAGGGTTGATTCATGAATCAACCCTACTATGAATCAACCCTAGGGACTTGCGTGAGAATAATATCCCAATCGATCGGAGGGCGCAAGCTTTGCGCCCCTACAGTAACGGATTTTGTCCACAATGTAGGGGCGAACTGCGTTCGCCCAAAAGGTACATTATCAAAGCGCACGTCCTTTGCACAATAAACCGACCCCAGCAACGGAGAGTAAACCGAGAACCGTCGCCGGTTCGGGAACGGTGGGAGTACCAGCCGGGGTCAGGGAATAATTGGCGAGAACGAAGAGTTCAACAGTAGAACCGTAACTACCTTCGGAAGCGAACCCCGTAACCACGTTCCCCGCAATGTCGTTACCGGTGCCAAAGCCGAATAGATCATTATCACAGGCAGTGTTGTCACAAGCGATAATATCTAGTCCTGATCCGTCTAAGGATAGCACCGCCTGACCCGTTAGACTACCACCAGAAAGGTTAAAAGCGTCAAAAGAACCTATGAACGGGAGGGCAGGAGCGGGAGAGCCGTTAAAGGTGGTATTACTGATAGAACTGACGAATACCGTGTTGTTATCCAGTTGCAGGGTTCCGTCCACCGTCGCAGTGATGGTTCCTAAGCTGGAGGTGTAGGAAAAGTTAAAAGTTGCGGCGCTGGCAACTGGTGCGAGGGTGGCGGTGGCTACTGTGGCGAGGGCGACGGTTAGGGGTTTGTTGAAGTATTTTTTCAGGGACATAATTCTGACTTGAATTTGTTTAAAATCTGCCCAAATTTTACCCCCCCCCCGATTTTGTCAAGGTTGTTTCTATTTATATTTCTTATGCTTTATCTAGCTATTGATTACTCGATTGGGGATTGAGGGCGATCTCCCAGAGATGCGCGAAGGGGTGGGCTTTTCTGGGGTGCGGGGAGCGATCGGTCAAATTGACATACACTATGATTATTAGAGCGATCAATGTTTATCTAAGTTAAAGAGAACAATAAAACTAGCGATCGATGCGCGTGATCAGTAAAGTTAAATTACGAGAGTTTTGGGAACGCCACTCGGACGCGGAAGACGCTCTGAGCGATTGGTATAACTTCGCTAGTAAGGCTAACTGGAAAAATTTAGTAGAGGTTCAGGGTCGCTACCCGAAAGCGGAGGCGGTGGGAAATTTTACAGTTTTTAATATCAAGGGAAACAAATACCGTTTAATCGCTGACATCAATTATTCTCGTCAAACCATTTTCGTTAAATATATTCTCAGTCACGCTGAATACAATAAGGAGAACTGGAAAAATGATCCCTACTTCTAATCCATTAACCTATGGTGATTTACTCTTGCAGTATCAACCGAAACCGATTAATAACTCCCAAGAATACGATCGATTTTTAAGCATAATTGAAGGGATGATGTCACGGGAGTTAAGCAATGACGAAGGACTATTATTCGATTTACTGGTCTTATTAGTGGAAGAATACGAGCAGAAACATTATCCGATCGCCCGAACAAATCCTACCGCTACGTTAGAATCTTTACTTGATGAATTCGATATCGATAGGGAGTGTCTTATCGATATTTTCGGCGATCGGGATAGGGTAGAATCGGTGATAGGGGGGAAACAGGCGATCGCTCCCTCTCAAGCCGAGTCTCTAGCCGAATTTTTTAATCGTTTAAGTGCGAAACTGGCGTTAAGCGCCCGTGATTTTCTCTTGTAGCCTCGTTTTTCCTTCGGGGACTGAGGGGGAAGACCATATAACAAATCCTTACTTTCTTCAGAGCTTAGATTAATTAAGATAATGTTACAAAACTTTATGAAAAAGGCGTAGTATGATAATTTACGCCAGTAAAGCGAACACAATAAGGAGCAACACCCATAATGCAGTCGGCCGAGATGTTGCTGACAGTCCCCAAAGAGTATTTAAAAGCACCGGGGGGCTTCAACCCAAACGTTACCATGTTTTTCAGTGCCTTGAGCCTAATAACCCTATCTACCTGTGGCTATTGGCTATGGTCCTGGCCGGACTTGATTTGTTTTAGTGCTAATGTCCTCGCTTTACATTTATCGGGGACAGTTATCCACGATGCCTCTCATAATTCTGCCCATAGGAATCGGGTATTTAATGCTATTTTAGGTCATGGCAGTGCTTTAATGCTCGGTTTTGCCTTTCCGGTCTTCACTAGAGTCCATTTACAGCACCACGCGCACGTTAACGATCCCGAAAATGATCCGGATCATTTTGTCTCCACTGGTGGACCGTTGTGGATGATTGCGGCCAGATTTTTTTATCACGAAATCTTCTTTTTTAAGCGGCAACTCTGGCGAAAATACGAACTGCTGGAATGGTTCCTCAGTCGTCTTTTTGTGGCTACCATAGTCATCGTCGCCTGTCAATACGGTTTTATCAGCTATGTGATGAATTTTTGGTTTGTTCCCGCTTTAGTGGTGGGAATTGCCCTCGGTTTATTTTTTGATTATCTCCCCCATCGTCCTTTCCAGGAGCGTAATCGTTGGAAAAATGCCCGAGTTTACCCCAGTCCCCTGTTAAATCTGCTGATTTTAGGGCAGAATTATCATCTCGTGCATCATCTTTGGCCGTCGATTCCCTGGTACAAATACCAACCGGCATACTATGCCACTAAACCGCTTTTAGACGCAAAAGAGTGTGAACAGTCTTTGGGTTTACTGCAAGGTAAGAATTTCTGGAGTTTTCTCTACGATGTCTTCCTGGGTATTCGCTTTCACTCCCATTCTTCTAAAACTTCTTGATCTCATTTATCGTAATGGTGAGGTACAAAGTTTTCATTTTGGGGAGTCGGTGGTCGATTTTATGAGAAACTTTGTATCTGTACTGGTTTTGTCGTCAACCTGATTTTTTGAAGGAGGATTTTATGGGTCAACATTGGGGAAAAGCCTTAATTTTAACAACAACTTTCTTGACAATTAACATCAATTATGCTAGGTCTTTAACCTTTGGTGAGGCCGTTGGTATTGGAGCGGGGGCCTTGTTAATCAACCGAGCGGTACAGGATAATAGACAACGTTATCGATTTGTGCCACCAGAGCAAGAATTTCAGCGCGGACTAGAGGACGGTTTTAACTTTGCCCGCTATGATAATCCGCGCAATTCCAGAGACTACGATGACGGTTTTATCGAGGGACGAAGACGCCGGGAGTCGGGTTGGTCCAGTCCCAATCGGAGAAACTAATTATTTTTTTGGTCTGCGTCCCACTTCGGCGGTTTCTTGAATGGAAAAGATCCTCAATTTGCCGTCGATGGGAGCGACTTTAGCCACTGCTTCCGATGCCACTATATAGTTATCACCCTCGGTATTGGTAATATTGACTACCCGCTCGCGAGTGATAATCGCCATCTCGTCATTAGCAAGAATATCCACGTCCCAATTCTCAGAAAGAACCTCTATATTTTTGATATTTTTGTAGGATTCCTCTAAAAATGTTTTATGTTCCGTGATGCCATCTAACTCAAAAATTTCGGTACTAGCATCGGTTTTAATGGTCAATTGCGAGGAAATAAACGGGGCATAGTGTTTGAGGATTAGGGCGATATTTTTATCTTTAATAGCGGTTTCAATGTCTTGAATCATTGCTTTAATTTCCGCTTCACTGATTTTTTGTCCCCCATCGCGATTACTCGATTGTTTCACTGGCACTATCGAGGGGTTAGCATGGACAAAAGGGGGGGAGATGCTGGGGAGAAAGGATAAACCGAGCAATAGAACAATTAATTGGGGAGAACGCATAATTTAATAAACTTGGTAAATTCAACCCGAATCATAGCATTTTCTCGTTACCGAATAAATCCTCAAGGTGAAAGGGCTGCATCTCCTATTGGTGACTTTCTCTCACATATAGGTGAGCAGCAGCAGTTATTAAAAGAGGGCGAATGCAATTCGCCCCTACAATAATATTATTGCGTCCATGGTAGGGGCGCATCGCGTGCGCCCAAAATGTAATATAGATATTTCTACAAAATTGAGATGCACCCAGGTGAAAGTCCCTAGTTAGGGAAGCTAAGAGAGCAAAATTATGGCGGTGCAAAGTTTAGGTTGATCCTTTAGCTATTTTTGCCTTATATTTCCAGAATAACAGGGGTATGATCGCTAGGTTTTTCTTGTTTTCTGGGTTCTCGATCGATCAGACAATTAACGGCTTTTTCGTATAGCTGAGGAGTTAAATAAAGATGATCGATTCGCCAACCTCGGTTACGAGAAAAACCACCGCTGCGATAATCCCACCAACTATAATGTCCCGGTGCCGAGGTGAATTTTCTAAAGGCATCTTGTAAACCAATTTCTAAGACCTTTTCTAAAGCTTCTCTTTCTTTAGCTGAAGACATAATATGATTTTCTTTGCCTTTGGGATCATAAATATCTTTATCTTCTAAGGCAATATTAAAATCTCCGCAGATACATAATTCTTGGGGCTGAGAATTAATTATTTTATCTAGATATTTCCTAAGAGTTTCTAACCATTTAAGCTTATAAATATATTTATCACTATCTAGGGAAGAACCATTAGGAACGTAGAGATTAATAATCCGAATATCGCCGATTACTCCAGTAATTAAACGTTTTTGTTCGTCTAGTTCTCCCGTTAAATTTTCGCCGATAATGGGACTAAATCCCACAGTGATATCGTCCATGGGTTTCTGGCTAAAAATCGCTACACCATTATAGGCTTTTTGTCCAGAAATATAGAGATGATAACCCAAAGATTCAAAAGCTTCTCTGGGAAAATCTCGATCGATTACCTTGGTTTCTTGCAAGCATAAAACCTCAACGGGATTAAGCTGTAACCAGTTAATTACCTGCTCTTGTCGGCTGCGAATCGAGTTGACATTCCATGTGGCGATTTTCATAGCTAAAAACCGAGAATTTTTCTCACACTTCCTCAGCGAAACTACTGCGACGCACAAACTCAAAGGGACCGGCGATCGAACCCCAGACTAATTGATCGGTTTCGGGATCTAAACCGCGATCGACGCTAATTAATCCCCGTTCACTAATTTCAAAACTATTATCTAAATAGGTCATTTTATCTTTGCGAAAGACTAAACATTGTTTCCCCGGTTTCACCACCCCTTTAAAACTGTTACCTGTCCAAGTTACATTCATATCACAACCCGCCATCGGTTCTAATAGTTCTAAGCTGAGATTTTTGAGACGTTGGGGTTCTCTAGAAGCACCAAAAAAGTTAGCTTCCTCTTTAACTTTAAAGTTTTCTAGTTCAATATGGTCATCGACTACCGATAATTTAAATACTCGCAAACGATAGGGAGTATTGAGCATAAAATCGTAGGCCTGCTCTAAAAATAAACTGGTTCCCTTGAGTAATTCATCGGGTAAAGGACGCATACACACGCGAATATGGGCAAAAAAAGGCGGATTAGCAAAAGCTTGTTCTTGATTACTAAAATCCGCCGCCATCCAGCGTGCTAGGGTTTTGATATCCGTAGAATGAGTCATAATTGTTGAAATGTAAATGGGGATTAGCTATCAGCGATCAGCTAGTTAATCGCTCTGATAAATTTTCACTGATTACTGATAACTATGCCCCGACAATTGTTATTGTGCAGTTACTTTAATTTCGATATCGGCATTAACTTCGGGATGGAGTTTGACTTGTACTTTATAGACTCCCAATTGACCGATATCGGGGACAGTAATACCACGGCGATCGATTTCTAATTTAGCATTTTCTAGAATAACCGTAGCCACATCTTGACTGGTGACAGTACCGAAAATTGCCTCATTTTCACCCACCTGTTTAGGGATGGTGTAGGGACTGAGTTTTTCGATCGCAGTTTTTCTGGTTTCCGCTTCTTGTTTTTCGGCGAGGAGACGTTGACGCTCTTTTTCTTTCCTAAATTCTGCCTGTTTAATCGCACCCTTGGTGGCTAAAATGGCCACCCCTTGGGGAATAAGGTAATTGCGCGCATAACCGGGGGCCACTTCCACCACATCGCCATTTTCACCTAATTTGCTGACTTTTTGATTGAGGATAACCTGCATTCGTTTCGCCATAATCTTGACCTAAAACAATAGTTCCAAAACCTCTATCATACCATGCAATCGTCAAGTCTTGATCACAAGTTAGTTATTGCCGGCGGCGATGATCTGGGTTAATAGGGGACCGATTGCCTGAAAGGCCGAGGGTAAAACCGCTACGGTGGCGGCTGCGATAATAATTGTCGTGGCTAATCTCAGCACTTTCTCGGAGGCTTTTTCGTAGGTGTCAAATTTATAGTCGAGTTTGTCTAATCTTTGGTCTATTTCCTGAAAGCGTTGCCCCATAGCATCAAAACGTTGGTCTATTTCCTGAAAACGTTGGTCTATTTCCTCAAAACGTTGATTTACTGCTGTTTGGAAGCTTTTCAGTTCGTTGAGAACATCGGTTAGGGTGGGTTCTTGAGTGGACATGGTGACACCTTGGGTAATTTTATCGCCTAGCACAATTATAACCTTATGTCAAGCTTTTTTGATAAAAATTAACTTTTTTGTTGGTAATATTTTGACTTTGTTCTGGTATTGGAGAGAACCAGTATTTCTATTCTAATAAAGTCTCTTTAATTGTTGTTAAAACTTTGCTATCTTTGACCATCCAAGCATGAAGCAATACGGGAATGGAAATTTCTTTGCCCACCGATAAACGGGAACTATGGGCAGGAAATATCATTAAATCGTAGGGAGTCCAGATAATTGTGGTTTTAATTTTATTTAAAATTTGTTGACAATCTTGATTTAAATCCTCTAGAAATTGACTCCCTGGCTGCATTTGTCTAATCCCGTCTAAGGGTAAACTATAAGCGGTTAAAGTGCCTCGATTCGGGGCAGAAATATTTAGGTAACGTTGCACTCTTTCCACTCCTCCCAATCTTTGCAGGTAGTAGCGGGTAATTAATCCTCCCATACTAAAACCAATCAGATCTACTTTCTGCTCTTTAGCAAAGTTTTTCTCGATATAATTATCCACCTGACCGGCTAAAACTTCTAACTTTTCGTAACCATGATTGGGAATTAGGTTAAAACTATGCACCTGCCAACCATGATAGTTTAAATACTCGCTCATCGGTTTAAAAACAGCCGTAGTGTCCAGAAAACCATGCACCAAAACAACGGGATTCATAGATGAGGTTTTATCCTTAAATTCTGAATCTATTCTAACGGATGATCGGGGTAATGAGCGAAAAATTTTTGGGAAGAGCCTATCTACTAGGTACGGTTGCAGTCAACTTCTAAGGATTAGGGAAAAAACCAAAAAGTTTAGCTGCACCTCCTAAAATAGCGACCACCAATGCTATCAGAATCCCTCGATTGGTGAATTCCTGATAGGCAACCCTTGCAGTTAATCCCTCGATTTTTGTGCTTACTCGTTCATCCAGAGCTTTGATTTCTCCCTTGAGTTCGGCCTGTCCTATTTCTACTTTAGTTAACCGGTCTTCTATCTTGTCAAATCTCTCATCAATACGTTTTTCCAGAGAGTCGATTTTCTCATCAAGGCGTTTTTCCAGAGAGTCGATTTTCTCATCAAGGCGTTTTTCCAGAGAGTCGATTTTCCCCTCAATCCTTGTCAGGACAGCTTCTAGGGAATAAGTGACAGTTTCGTTAGACATTTTGAGCAACTCCAAAAGTCAAATCTTCAGGGCTAAATTCTGGGGGCTATATCTTACCGAAAAATCAGGAGCCTACAGGCGTACACGGATTCCTGTTATAATAAAATTATAAGTCAAGACTTGAGTTTTTGTCAAGCTTTTTGTGACGGCAATCAATGGCAAGAATTTCGGAGAATTATTTAGCCACCGATGCCTAACCGTCCCGCTAAACTAGGACTTAAAGGAATCAGAGTTGCTAACATTAAAAAGAGCAGTAATAAACCCCAACCAGCGCGGGTGTCATCGGGTTCGGTTAACTCGTTTAAACTAGGTCTTTCCAACTCTCTTTGTAAAAAAGCGACTAAAATTGTCCAATAGAGAGGAATGGGATTGCTAGAATTAACTAAGGAAATAATGCCCAAAATAACCAAAGTGGCCACAGTGGTACGGCGGGCAATTTTGCGACCATAAATAGCCTGAACAATTCTACCACCATCTAACTGCCCGGCGGGCAGTAAATTAAGGGCAGTAATCACCAATCCTAACCAACCGATAACAGTTAAAGGATGCACGGAGATAACGGCATTTTGTAAGTCGTCACCCAAAACTATCCGCGCTAAAAAACTCACTAAAATTGAACTTTGGAAAAAGGTACTAGGGATTTGAAAAAGGCTGGTAGAATTAGATAAAGTCAGTCCAACAATTAACAAGATTAAAGAAACCAAACCTCCCAAAGCAGGACCAGCAAAAGCTATATCAAATAGGACACTGCGGTTAGGTAATAAAGATTCAAAACGAGTAATCGCCCCAAAAGAACCAATCTGCCAAGTGGGAAGAAAATAGGGTAAACTGAGACGAACATTATGGCGTTTAGCGATAATTAGATGACCGATTTCGTGGGCAATTAATACCGACCATAAACCCAAACTCAGGGGAATTGCTTCTCGATATCTCTGCCAATTACTAAACAAATCAAAACCCAATAAAATTCCCGCCGCTTCTAAGCTGGTGACAATAGTAGCCACTAACAAAACTAAAGCGAGATTTTTTTGAGCAAGAGTGGCAGCACTAGGATCATTAGTTTTGGGAAGGATAATTACCACCGGTTTTTCCTCGGTTCCTTCCACCAAAAATAAACGATATTTATCGCCAAAATGATTACTTAATTTCTGGGTTAAGCGCGAGTGAACTAGATCCGGTTCTCCCCGTAAATTGCCTTTAAAAATTGCCCCTTCCTGAAAAGAGATAGTCTCGGTGGCAAAAAAAGTATCTATCCCAAAAATACTCTGAATAACTTTTATATCCTGTTCGGAAATTGGCATCACATCCGGCACAATTGCTGTCACCGCTGCCGGGGTTTCTGGGGGAGTAACGGACTGGCTAACTGCTGGGTTAACTTTTGGTTCAATTATCTGATTGGTTTTCAGTAAGCGTAAACGGTTGCCCAAATAAATATAGATAATTGTGGAAGCAACCAGTAAAAAGAGAATTACCGCTAGATTGAGTTTAATTCCTGCCGCAAATAGCCCGAAAAAAATTAACCAAGGAGCAATTAGTACCAAGGATTGTAACCAAGCTAAAATTCCCAGTTGTCCGTAGGGTTTAGACCGATAAAAACTCCAAGTCAAGATAGCACCAGCGACGAGGAAAATAACAGCGATCACAGCAATTTCCGAAGAAATATTAACCATAGGAAAGTCAAAATTAACAGGTTTTTATCAATCAATTTGATTATAAGCTTGCAGGGCGGCCCGTAATTGACCCCGATGCTTTTGTAACAATTCTTGTCCTGCGGCTGCCGAAAGTCCCGTTTTCTGCATTAACAAAGCCAATTTAACCTGGCGGCCACTTTTTTCCAGTAAAATTGCCGCTTCCTCGCGACTAACATCGGTAAGGTGGCAGATAATCCGCAGGGCGCGGTCATGGAGTTTATGATTAGTAACAGCCACATCGACCATCTGGTTGCCGTAAACTTTGCCTAACATTACCATTGTCCCTGTGGAGAGGATATTTAAAGCCATTTTCGTCACCGTTCCCGCTTTCAGGCGCGTGGAACCGGCCAAAAGTTCTGGTCCAGTCAATAAGCGGATATCCACATCCACGGCGATTTCCACTTGTTCGGCGGGGACACAACTAATGGCAATCGTCGTCGCACCTCGCTGTTTTGCCGCCTGTAAAGCCCCGTGAACGTAGGGGGTTGTACCCCCGGCGGTAATCCCCACTACCACGTCTAATTCGTGAATTTCTCGCTGGGCAATCACGGCTGCCCCATCTTCCGCTTTATCCTCCAAATCTTCGGAACTACGCACCAGAGCTGCTGCTCCACCGGCAATAATTCCCTGTACTAATTCCGGGGGAGTACAGAAAGTGGGAGGACATTCGGCTGCGTCCAAAACCCCCAGCCGGCCACTGGTTCCCGCCCCAATGTAAAAGAGCCTACCACCTTTAGCCAGAGCTTGACTGGTCAGGGAGATCGCCAGAGCCAATTCTTGCCGGGCCATGGCGATCGCTTTTAGGGTTTGGGCATCCTCGCGATTGAAGAGATCCACCAATTCGAGCGGGTTTAATTGGTCTAAATTTAGGCTGTTTGGGTTAATTTGTTCGGTTAACAGGTGTCCTCTGCTTTCCCACTGTTCCATAACGGTTTAATTGAGCTTTTCGTAAGATTATTTTTAGTATATAGCAAATCGGTGGGCTAAAAGCTTGACAATTGCCCCCCGAATGTTAGATGATAGTAAATTGTGTCAATTCCTGCTCGGATCAGGTGAAGACATTAGCACAAAAGCTGGGATTTTTTTCAGCTACCTGTACGGCAAAACGAGCGCAGAAAATTCATGAGTTACGCAATTATTGAGACCGGTGGCAAACAGATTCGGGTGGAACCCGGTCGCTATTACGATATCGAACTTCTTCCCGTCGATGAACAAAGTACCCATACCATCGACAAAGTGCTATTAATCCATGATGAGGATGATATTAGCATCGGTCAGCCCTTTATCGAAGGGGCCAGCGTCGAAGGGACCGTCATGCAACATCGTCGGGGCAAAAAAGTTATTGTCTATAAAATGCGCCCGAAAAAGAAAACCCGTAAAAAACGCGGTCATCGCCAAGAAATTACCCGTTTTATGATTGATTCAATCAATTATAACGGTAAAACCCTAACTGCCACTGATGCTACCTCCGTCGCTGAAGTTGTGGAAGATAGTAGCGACGAAGAAGAATAACTTTTACAATCAAAAAAGCATTTGGAGAGAAATTATGGCTCATAAGAAAGGTACGGGTAGTACCCGCAACGGACGCGATTCTCGTTCCCAGAGACTAGGTGTTAAGCGCTACGGTGGTCAAGTGGTAAAAGCGGGAAATATTCTCATCCGTCAACGGGGTACTAAAGTTCACCCGGGTAAAAATGTTGGTCGTGGTGGCGATGATACTTTATTCGCTTTAATTGATGGTGTGGTTAAATTTGAATACAAGGATAAAAGTCGCCGTCAAGTTAGCGTTTATCCTGCTGAAGTTAGCGCTAGTTAATCCCATCAACTCTGATTAATTTTTTCCCTGTAACCTCCTAACTCATCCTAGGGGGTTTTTCAAATAATTTATATCTGTTGACAGGGTAGATCGATCGCTCATAGATTAAAATAGTCCGAAAGTAGCTCGGAAAAGATGAACTGAGTATGATTCTTAAAATTGCCGATATCTTAAAAAATTTGCCCTGGTCTTTCAATTCTACTGCCGAATTACCCTGGTTGGATCGAGCGCGAGCGGAAAAATCCCTGCAAAAAGCTCGTCAACAACAGCGAATTTCCGAACGAGAATATCAACTCCTTGACCATTGGCGAGAATTGGGTTATTGTATTGTCAAAGATTTAATTCCCGCAACGGCGATCGATAATTTAGTAGCGGAATTAGCCGATTTATTTTTCCTAGAATCGGCTATCCCTGGATTAAGAATTGAAGGCATTCAAGCAGAAAATCTACCGGCGAGTTTAAGTCACGAGCAAGTTTTAGCCCTAGATATCGAGCAAAGAAAAGCCTTAGTTAATTCTATTTGGCGACTCCATGGCTTTCATGAGATTTCCCCCGCTGCTCGAGCAATTTTTGACAATCAAAATCTGAGAGATTTAGTTAATTTAATTATTGGCAAATCCTGCGAACCGAGATATTCCATCAACTTCCTGCACGGTACAGAGCAAGGACTGCACGAGGATATGGCAGTTTTTTATGTTCATCCTGCTAATCATTTAGTCGGTGTTTGGATTGCCTTGGAAGATATTTCCGCCGATGCTGGCCCGCTAATTTTTTATCCTAAATCTCATAAAAATATCAAAGTAACTGACTTTTTTCCAGACTATCCCGCCGTCAATCTTAAAAATGTTACTGCCGCTCAAATTCCCCAATACCAAGATTATGTTAACCAGCGCGCCCAGAATTATGACTGTCAATCATTTACTGCTAAAAAAGGAGAGATTCTTCTCTGGCACGGAATGTTAATTCATGGTGGTGGGAAGATTAATAATAACCTGCTAACCCGTAAATCGATGGTCATTCATTTTATTGTCGAGGGTGGCGATTACAACGATCGGGCTTTGGGACCTTTTAATTGGTAAGATTAATCTAAGTAGTCGTGCAAAATTAATTTCTTAGTGAAGATAGGCAAAAGGCAAGAGGCAAAAGGCAAGAGGGAGTTAGATATGTGTAATTAATTTTGCTTAGGTACTTACCACTAATAACTCGGAAATAATCGGACTAATTAGGGCTGGCTGAATAAAGGTAAAATATAGACGAGGTAAGGGATTTGGGACTTTTTCGCGAAGCAAGTCTAAGATTTTGAAAGTAGGGGCGAAGCATTGGGGCAATAACCTATCGCTGAAACCGTAGATTTCCTATCCGAATGCTTCTACTTTTTAGCAGCAATTCTCATTTTAAGGTTTCATGACATTAAAACCCTTGCACCTAGAGGGGTTAATAATTCTTAACGAATCTCTAGATCGCTGAAACAACGCAAAATCGTTTCAAAATGAATAACTGATCACTGCTCACTGATTAAGCTGCAGCCTCTAAAAATACGCCTAAATTGCGGAATTTTTGATAACGAGATTCGCGCCGTTGTTGGGGAGTTAACACAGATAAAGCCTCTAAATTTTCACTAATAGCGGCTTTTAAATTGGCTGCCGCTTTAATCGGATCAGCATGGGCCCCTCTGGAGGGTTCAGGAACGATCTGATCGATAATATTTAACTCTTTTAAATCTTTTGAGGTAATTTTGAGGGCAACTGCCGCTTTATCGGATTTTTTGGCATCTTTCCAGAGAATGGCGGCACAAGCTTCGGGAGTCGCCACGGTATAGACAGAATGCTCTAACATTAATAGGCGATCGCCGACACCGATCCCCAAAGCACCGCCGGAACCACCTTCGCCAATAACAGTACAAATGATCGGCACATCTAAACGGAACATTTCCCGGAGATTATAGGCGATCGCTTCCCCTTGACCTAATTTTTCCGCTTCTACCCCCGCCCAGGCGCCGGGGGTGTCAATAAAGGTTAAAATTGGCTGATTAAACTGATGAGCGTGTTCCATTAAACGCATGGCTTTACGATAACCACCGGGGGCAGCCATGCCGAAATTTCTAGCCACATTATCCTTAGTATCCCGGCCTTTTTGATGCCCGATAATCACCACGGGACGACCGTTAAAACGGGCAACACCCCCCACAAGAGCGGGATCGTCGTAACCACCGCGATCCCCGTGCAACTCGAACCATTCATCGGTGATGGCTTGAATATAGTCTAGGGTGCTGGGGCGCCGGGGATGACGGGCTAATTGTAGCCTTTGGGAAGGGGTGAGATTGCTAAAAATTTCACGCCGTAATTGATTAGCTCGTTCGTCTAGTTGACTAATTTGTTCCGAGACATCTACGCTATTTTCTTGGGCTAATTCTTTAATCTGTTCGATACGGGATTCTAATTCGTAGAGGGGTTTCTCAAAATCTAGGAGAAAAATCTTTTTCTCGGTAGTCTCGTTTTTAGTCATAGGTTAGTGGCTAGAAGTTTACTGTTCGCTAAGTAGTTAGGCGTTAAAAATTATCAAATACCCCCCTTATCAAGGGGGGATTAAGGGGGGATCAGCACCCCCCTTATCAAGGGGGAATTAAGGGGGGATTAAGGGGGGATCAGCACCCCCCTTATCAAGGGAGATCCCCCCGCCTATCGGCACCCCCCTTATCAAGGGAGATGCCCCCGCCTATCGGCACCCCCCTTATCAAGGGAGATCCCCCCGCCTATCGGCACCCCCCTTATCAAGGGGGGCAGGGGGGATCAGAGGCAAAATCTATCTTCAATTTAATTATAACTACTTACTTAATCTTTTCTAGCTTACCGTTTTTCAGCGATCGATTATCGGCAGCTTCGGGATGACTGGGAGATAATCTCAGATTATCGATCGAATTTTGTCAATTGTTGTATAATGATAGATCGTGCCTTTTTCACCCCAAGGAGGATTAGTTATGGCAGGAAGTGAACTAAAAGCGGATCTATGGGTTAACGAATATATTACCCCCTGGGACATTTATAGTCATGGGGTTTCGCAGATTTTAGCCTACAAAAAAACCGCTTTTCAGGAGATGTATATTGTTGAGTCGGGGGCCTATGGAAAAGCCTTGGTACTGGATGGGAAATGGCAATCTTGTACGGGGGATGAATTTATTTATCATGAAGCATTAGTGCAACCGGCAATGATTGCCCACCAAGAAGCAAAAACTGCTTTAATTCTGGGAGGTGGTGAAGGTGCGACAACGCGGGAGTTATTGCGTTGGAAAACAATCGAAAAAGTGATGATGATCGATATCGATGGGGATGTGGTGGCAGCTTGCAAGGAACATCTTCCCGAAATGCACCAAGGCACTTTTGATGATCCTCGTTTTGAGTTAGTTGTGGCCGATGCTTTAGAAGTTTTAGACACCACTAACGATCAATGGGATATTATTATTTCTGATCTGGTTGATCCCATCGGAGAGGGTCCTTCTTTCCCCCTATTCACGAAAGAATACTTTGAAAAACTACAAAGAGTTTTGGCCGAAAATGGCATTGTTGTTGTTCAATCTGGCCCGGTTTCTCCTCCTTCGGTGATGTATCATGCGCGTTTGGTGAATACTTTAAAAGCAGTTTTTCCCTACGTTCATTCCTATTGCGCTCCTACTCCTAGTTATGGTTCTCCTTGGGGTTTTACTCTCTGTGCTAATCATCCTTTAAATACTCGTCCCGATCCCGATGTGGTGGATGAATTAATCACCGATACAACTACGGGAGGATTACGTTTAATTGATGGCATGACTTTACTAGGAATGTTACAAACTCCTCTCTATATTCGTCAAGCTATCGCACAAAATACGGAAGTTTATACTTTAGCAAAACCCCCGAAATTCTTCGGTCAAGGAGTAATCAGTAATCAGTAATCAGTAATCAGTTATCAGTAATCAGTAATCAGTAATCAGTTATCAGTAATCAGTTATCAGTTATCAGTTATCAGTTATCAGTAATCGGGAGTCGGTCGTCAGGAGTCGGGTGATAGGGATTTAGGGGTTTAGGGGTTTAGGGGTTTAGGGAAATTTCAGCCAAATGCTCCACTTCCCCACTTCCCCACTTCCCCCCGCAACGCGCACGAAGTGGTCTCCCCATTTCCCCATTTCCCCATTTCATAATTTATAATTCATAATTCATAATTCCCACACCCCACACCCCACACCTCACCAACAAACTTTTTTAGCAAACCCTAATTAGAAATCGATCGAGTCTTCATGATTGAGAATTGTTTGCAGTATTTCTAGGGGAACAGTAGCAAAGTATTGCTGGAGAAAGTTTTCTAGGGCCACCGCTTCTAGAAATTGCTCAATCTTATTAATTTTTGCCTCATGATTGACTAATTCAAAGGATAAATTTTCTTGATTTTCCTTGACTTTAAAGCCATTTTCTGCTAAAGAAATTAATCCTAATTCTAGGGTATGATAACTGAGGTTTAAGCGGTTTTGTAATTGTTGACGGGAAATACTGGTTTTAGTTCTAGCTAAATATTTCCCAATCCCCACAAGGTTTATCCATCTGGTGTGAGCGGATTTTTTCAAAGGACTAGCATAGGCAAGAACTAACTTTTTATCCCGTAAAATTGCCTGTTGATATTCCCTAGAAAGTTTTGTCCAATCCCGGGGACATTCCCAGAGAAAAAGGGGATTTAATTGGTTAACTTCTTGATTAATTTCTCGATTGCGATTGTCGATTAAAAAATCTTTTTTATTGCCATAGCTTAAGGATTCTTGTTGATAAGGTTGCAGAGCAATTAAGCGCACTTCATAGCGATTTTTGGAGGTATTAAAATCTAATTCGACTAGGGCATTATAATGGGTATCGGCAGCAATTTCATCTTTGTGATGACCCCACCACATACCCGGGAATCCCTGCTCGATTGAACTATCCCAGATCTCAAAAGTTGTCCGGGGATAAGTAATTTTTTTGCCTTTTAAATCCTGAAGATTGTTATGCCAAAGATTTTGAAAATAACAATTTTGAATTAATAGCTTTGGTGTCGGATTACCCATCCCGCAGGGTTCCAGTAATTTTAATTCTCGAAATAGACTTTTTCCCAATTGGGAAACCGTCACCACTGCATCCACTTCTATCTGGGAAGAAAGGGAAGTTAAATCAATTCCTGTGCGTCGCAACTGTTGATTAATTCCCTCAATAAATAGGGGTAAATTTTCTATGGTTAAACTTAAACCTGCGGCCAAAGGATGACCACCAAAACGATGTAAAAGATGGGATTGAGAGGATACTAATTGATAAAGATCGATCTCACGAATTGACCGAGCGGAACCCTTAGCAAAAGGTGGTTCACTGGTACTTAATAAAATTGTTGGTCGCTGGTATTCTTGGGCAATTTGTCCCGCAACTAATCCTAAAATTCCCGCCGGCCATTGGGGATCATCTAAAATAATTACATTAGTGGTAGAAAGATCAATTCTCTCTAGTTTTTTCTGAACTTGTTTAATAATATCCCGTTGGATTTCTTGGCGACGAATGTTGGCTAATTCCGCTTGTTCAGCTAATTCATGACAACGCTTTTCATCTTCACTGGTGAGTAATTCCACACAAAATCTAGCATCACCATAAATGCGACTGACGGCATTAATGCGCGGTCCAATACCGAAGGATATATCCATCGGTCTATCTCCGGTTTTGTTACATAACTCGAGTAATTTTTTAACTCCCAAACGCTGAGTATTTTGCAGTTTTTGAAGACCTTTTTGGGCTAAATAACGACATTCTCCCGTCAATTTGACTAAATCAGCAATTAAACCAATCGCAACTAAATCCAGTAAATTTTCTAGGGGTTTTCTGGGAATATCTGCCAGGGTTAAATACATCGCTTCCACTAATTTATAAGCAACAGCAACCCCAGAAAGATGATAGAAAGGATGGGTTTCCACAAAGTAGCGGGGATTAATCAGGGCAATCACCTCGGGGCGCTCGTCGGGTAGGGTATGATGATCGGTGATGATAATATCGATGCCTAAACTTTTTGCATAGTCAATTTCAGCGATATTTGTGCTTCCCGTGTCACAGGTGACGATTAAACGGGTTCCTTGATGCGCTAGTTTCTCGATACCAGGACAATTGAGGCCGTGGGATTCTTTTTGGCGATCGGGTATGTAATAATCTAACTGTTGATAGGGTGGAAAAAACTGCCCCAATCCTTCCCAAAGGACACTGGTAGCGGTGACACCATCGGCATCGAAATCACCCCAAATAGTCACTTTTTCGCCTTTATTTAGGGCTTTTTCCAGTCTTTTGACGGCAAAGTTCATTTCTTGCCCAAAATCAAAGGGAGTTTTTGACTGATAAGCTTTCTCATCCAGAAACGTCCGCAGAGTCGCCCCATCTTGGACACCGCGATGCCATAATATTTGTGCCACGACGCTGCCATCCGACTTTGGGGTGTAGTCTCGGACTATTTTTAAAAACTCTTGGGGAAGAGCTACCGATGGGGGAATTTGCCAGTTAGACACGGGATATCAAGGAAAAAGTAAAAAAGGTGACAGTTTTTGTGATTTTACCTATCTCCATTTAGCCACCACTAACGGGGGGAATTAAAACTATCTCATCGCCATTTTCGAGGATTTTCTCTCCCGAAACAAACTGAAGATTGACTCCAAAACGAGTAACATCGCGCCATCTTTCTAATTGAGGATAGGGGGCTATAATATAGTTTAACACTTCTGTAACGGAAGTGTGGGCAGGAAATTCGAGGTTTAATTGTGAAGTTTGATAGACTTCTTGATAAATAGCAAATAGTTTTACTGTTACCGTAATTTTTTCCATATTTACATCAATATTTTTCCTAGGATAATAACATCAATTGGGAACCCTGTTCGGTTTTGCGGACTTCGATGCGATGTTGAAAAGCTTCTTTAAATTGGGGCATATGGGTGACAGTCAAAATACAGGCAAAATCGGCGGATATAGCGTTAATTGCCGCAATTAAGCGCTCGCATCCTTCCGCATCCTGAGTTCCGAATCCTTCGTCAACAATGAGCATTTGTAGGGCTGTTCCGGCTCTTTGTGCCAATAATCTCGCTAAAGCTAATCGAATCGAGAAATTAATCCGAAAAGCTTCCCCTCCTGAATAGGTTTCGTAGGGACGAGAACCCCGGGTATCGCCAATAATAATATCTAAAGTATCGATTGACTTTTGTTGCTGTTTCTTGGTACCTTTACCGCTTTTTTGGGTCAAAAAATGCACATGAAATTGATTACCAGTTAAGCGAGCTAAAATATGATTAGTTTGTGCTTCCAACTCTGGTAAAACATTCTCAATCATCAGAGTTTGTAAACCATTTTTGCCGAAAGCTATGGCTAAATGTTTATAAACTGTATATTGTTTTTTAACTTTAGCTAAATCCCTCTCTTTTTCTATCAGTTGTTTACCTAAAGTTTCTAGTTGATGTAATTTCTCCTCAACCCGACCTTTTTGGGAGAGCAATCCATCAATTATCTGTCTTCGCTGTTGAATATTAGTCGATAATGCGGCTATTTCTTGGCGATAGTCGGTCAAAGTACCAATCTTTTGACTAATATTTGCTAACTCCTGATTTATCTTCTGGCGATCCTGATTTCGCAGCTGCAATCTTTGCTCAATGTCAGCAATTTTAGCAGCTATTTCTGGATAATTTTTTTCTGCTTGTTGCCAATCTTGATACTGTAATCTTACCCCCTGTAATTGTCGGATCAGATTTTGAATATTCTGATGTTCACTGCGATCATAATTTAAGTTTTGAATAAACTTTTCTAAGCGTTCAATTTCCTGTTTAAGTGGGGAATTTTGACCTAGTTCTTGCTTCTCTTGTTCTAGTTTAGCTAATTGGTTAATTAAATTAGGTTTCTCAGCCTTGATATTAGCTAAACGACGGTTTGCTTGCTTAAGTTCTGATTCTTGAATTTCTGCCCAACGCCATCTTTTTTCTTCTCCTCTTACTAAAGCATGACTTTGTTCATCATAGTTTAATAGGGCGATTTCTTGATTGACAATTTGCAATTCTTGCTGTAATTCTAGGGCATAATTGCCACTGCTCAAAAGTGCTTCTAACTCCACAAGTATCTCCTCGGTTTTCTCTAGTTCTATTTCCTTTTCTTCAATAGTTTCTAACTTTACTTCCAACTGCACATATTTTTGTTGTAGATTTGATCTTACTGGCAATTCTTGTTTAATTTGGGCTAATTCCTCGCGTAAACGTTTTAAATCTCGATCGCAGTCTGCCATCTGTTCCTGTAGGGACCAAATTTGCTCTTGAATTTGTTCTTGATGTTGATGGGTTTTCCTGATTACCTGATGACGGTGATGACTGTCTAAATTCTGTTCACACAAAGGACAAACCGAATCGGGAATATTTAATTTTTCCAACTTATCAGTTAACTCTAAAAGTTGTTCTTCATATCTTTTCTGTTGCTCCAATAAACTTTTTTTATCCACTTGTTTAACGGTTTCCTTTTCTTCCACTCGTTCACAATAGGTTTGTTTTTTATCTAGTTCCTTAATTCGTTTGGCTAAATTGAGAGCTTCCTCTCTTAGTAGAGGAATACGAGCGATTTCTGTCTCTAATTGTTGCCGATTTCTTTGCAGTTGTTCCCGACGAGCATTAATCCTGGCTTTTTCCCGTTCCAACTGCATATTTAGATCAGCTTTTCGGCTATTTAAAGGAGCATATTTTAAAGCTAATCTATCCAATTCCTGAAGACGTTGACGATGATAATTTAACTTCTCTAATCCTGCTTGAATATCCCCCGCTTGCTCGATAATTTTTTGAGTTTCTTGTTCCTGTCTTCGCAATTCTTCTAAACGAGCGCTCGTTTGTTGGATGGGAAGGGTAAATTCGTTAATTTTTTGCTGTAATTTCTGTTCTAATTGTTGTTTATCATACTGGGCCTGTTGCCAAGCTTGCAATTGACTTGACAAACTTGCCTCTTTCTGGTCTAAATTGATTAGGCGCTCGTGTGCGGTGATAATGTCATTTTTGCGATGAAGAATAGTCCTTATTTGATTTAATTGATTGTCTAGACTAACTTTTTCCCGGTCTAATCTCTCAATTTCTGCTAATAAAGCTCGCTCCTGTTCTCTTTGCCAATGCAGCTGTTTTTCCCAATTCTGACGCTGATTTTCCTCCCCTTGCAGTTGCTGTAAACGCCGATTATTTACCTCTTGTTCTTGATTAATTTGGTTAATTTGGGTGCTTAACTCTTGCAGGTGTTCTTGATAAGAATTTTTCTCCTGAAGACGGAGTTTGATAGTTTCTACCTGCTGCTCAATCTGGAGGGACTGTCCATCAAATTGTTTCGATATATCCTTGGCTTTGTTCGCTAAAATTTCATAGCGATCGAGTTGTAATAATTCTGCTAAAATCTGTTTACGACCACTAGGAGGCTGTTTCATAAACTCGTCCGCTTGTCCCTGTCGTAAATAAGCAGAATTAATGAAAGTTTTATGGTCTATTTTTAGATAAGTATTAATCTGTGCTTGGGTATCTTTAATACTTTTACCCGATAAAGGACGAAAACTTTGATCATTAATCACCTGAAAATCTAAACCAGAAGCTTTCCCTCCCCGGTGACGACTACGGATAATTTTATAGATTTCTCCCCCATAACTAAACTCGAAATCTACCCGCGCATAATCGCTGCCCGCATGAATCACATCATCAGCAATCGAGACACGACTTTCCCCCCAAATTGCCCAAGTAATTGCTTCCAGTAAAGAGGATTTTCCCGCACCATTGGCACCACAAATACAGGCAGTATGTAATCCGCGAAAATCTAACACTGCCTCGCGATAACTGAGAAAATTTTTCAGGGTTAATTGTAGGGGAATCATAAGCTGGGGAAGTGGGGAAGTGGGGAAGTGGGGAGATGGGGAGATGGGGAGATGGGGAGATGGGGAGAATGCAGTATAGGTTAGAAATTCATCAGAGGATAAAAAACCGGGGAAAAGATATCTTCAGCGCAATACATCTGGGTGAATCTATTCGGTATCAATAACTCCCTCCTGCAATAACCTCTGATCAAAGCTTAACTGAAATTCAGCCTGGGACAAATGCGCTTTTTGGGTTCTCCAGAATTCTCCTCACCATCATTACAACTTAGGCACTGTTTACAGATAAACGCTCAGGGTCCCTCGATTTGCTACTCTAAAGGAAAGATAACCGATTCTTAAGACCAAATCTATGAGCATTCCCGAAATTAGCGTCCATGAACTCGCTCTCCGTTTAGCCGATCATGATCCTAATTTACAACTTATTGATGTGCGCGAACCGGAGGAAGTTGCCATGGCATCTGTGGCCAATTTTACCATTTTACCCTTGAGTCAATACCAAGAATGGTCGCCCACTATTGCCAGCCAATTCAACCCCCAAGCGGAAACCCTCGTTATCTGTCACCATGGCATGAGATCCCTGCAAATGTGCCAATGGCTACAAAGTCAGGGTTTTACTAATGTTAAAAATATTAACGGTGGCATCGATGCTTATTCCCTCCTCGTCGATCCTAATATTCCCCGTTACTAATTTTTATAGCCCCCATCGGGAAAAGAGAGGGGCAAACTATCCCCTTTCTCTCCACGGAGGACTGATAGGGAGCATCTCACCTTTGTAACCCCTAAATCAGGTTTTTATGTCAAGCTATTTTGAAAGCCTTGCTAGAAACAGTTTTATGGATAAGTATAATTACTCACTTGCATAAATGAGATGATCCCGACTGATAACTGACTACCGATAACTGATAACTGATAACTGATAACTGATTAAGCGTTATACTGTCTAAAAAAATGTTATAAATCTTTATCTTAAGATTATTCCCCTATGTCCGCTAGAACTAATCTCAGCGATCGCTATCAACATATCTTAAAGGCGACAATTCAACATTATATCGCCACAGCCGAACCAGTTGGCTCGAAAACTCTGCTGGAGGAGTACAAATTTACGGTTAGTTCCGCCACTATTCGCAATGCTCTCGGTAAACTGGAAAAAGAAGGTTTACTCTATCAACCCCACACTTCCTCCGGACGCATTCCCTCCGATTGGGGTTATCGTCTCTACGTCGATGAGTTAATGACTCCCGATGACCGTATCGGCGAAAAAATCGGCTATTATCTGCATAAAAACGCTAAATCTCCCGCTTGGAGTCTCGAAAGTCTGCTGCAACGGGCTACGCAATTTTTAGCCAGTTTAAGCGGTTATATCGCTATCGTTACCCTTCCCCACACCCTCACTAATACCCTGCGTCATCTGCAATTAATCCCCGTCTCGGACCGGCAGATCATGTTAATTATTGTTACAGATAGTTTACAAACACGCTCGGTTATGATAGAGATTCCTGAGTCTATGGCAACGGACAAGGGGGATGGATTAGCAGAAGAATTACAAATCCTCTCTAATTTTCTCGGGGAAAAATTAAAGGGTTATTGCTTGGCAGATTTAATTAACCTCGATTGGCAGCAAATCGAGCGAGAATTTACCCGTTATACCCATTTTCTCCAACAATTAAGCCAAGAAATCAGCGCTAGTCTCCAATTCACTGCCACCCCAGAGATTATCGTCCATGGTGTCGCTGAAGTCATTCGACAGCCAGAATTCGCCCAATGGCAACAAGTACAAATGTTACTGCATCTATTAGAAGCAGAACAGGATCGCCTTTTACCCCTGATTTTACAAAGACCAGAACTGGAAAAATCAGCTAAAAAAGTCAAAATCACCATTGGTTCCGAAAATCCTCTGGAATCCATGCGCCCTTGTACTCTTATCTCCGCTTTTTATAAACAGGGAGATACTCCCGTCGGTAGTGTTGGCATTATCGGACCGACGCGAATGTTATACGAAAATACTATTCCCCTAGTGGAATCCACCGCTAACTATCTCAGCGAGGCTATAAGTAAGTAGATATCCCCCGCAAGGGTTCGGGAATAGGACAATCGACAGTAAACTCTAAAATTGTCTCACTATCCCCCAAATAGCCAGAATTGGCAAAACAGAGCAACATCCGCACCAGCGCCACCCACACCTCTGCATCAAACTCCCAATCCTGTCCCCGACGCGCTCCACAGGCGATCGATTTTAGCGCCCAAAAATAACTATTTCTCACCACCGAACCGCCTTTTTTATAAACCGGTACATCCTCATGGTGAATATAAAGAATATCATCTTTAGCGATCGCTCTCATCGGTGGCTAGGAAAGTTACAGGAATTTTCAGTTTACCGTCTAGAGAATAACACCCTATAGGAAATTTTGGGCGCATCCCCTGCACCCCTGCCATTTTTAATAACTTCTGTTGATCACCACAAATAAGAAATGTCGTCTTTCTAGTGGAGGCACAAAAAGCTATAATTCTACCTTAAACCCTCGTTTTTTATCCCTAGAGCGATCGAGTTTTCCTGATTATTATTCAGCTATGACCACCGATACTATCACCAATCCCTCACCCAAAAAACTCTGGTTAGCAGCCCTGAAACCACCAATGTATAGTGTGGCGATTATACCGATTATTTTGGGAACAGCGATCGCTTATCAAGAAACAGGTCAATTTTCTCCCCCGATTTTTGTCACTTTTATCCTCTCAGCTATTTTAATTCTCGCTTGGTTAAATCTCAGTAATGATGTTTTTGATGCCGATACCGGGATCGATGTTAATAAAGCTCATTCGATCGTTAATTTAACTGGCAATAAATCTTTAATTTTCTGGCTGAGTAATCTTTTTCTATTAGTGGGTATTGCTGGCATTTTTACTATTAGTTATTGGCGAGGCGATTGGACTATCCTAGAATTAATCGCCCTCTGCTGTTTTTTGGGCTATACCTATCAAGGGCCTCCCTTCCGTCTCGGTTATCAAGGATTAGGTGAAATTATCTGTTTCTTTACCTTTGGACCCTTGGCGATTGCCGCTGCCTACTATTCCCAAGTCGGTGCTTTTTCTCTCTCTAGTCTAGCGGCTTCAATTATTATCGGGATTACCACTTCTATCATCCTTTTTTGTTCCCATTTCCATCAAGTCGCCGATGATCTCAAAGCGGGTAAAAAATCACCTATTGCTCGTTTAGGTACTTTAAAAGGTTCTAGAGTTTTAACCGTAGTGACGGTTCTCGTTTACGTTTTAACGGTAGTTTTTGTCCTGCTGCAAGTTTATCCCCCTCTCACCCTCTTAATCTTCCTTAGTCTCCCTTTCGCTTGGCAATTAGTCCACCACGTTAACCAAAATCACGACCAACCTCAGCTAGTCAGTAACTGCAAGTTTATAGCGGTTAATCTTCACTTTTTTAGTGGCATTCTCTTCTCCCTTGGTTATTTCCTTGCTTCCCGTTCATAGACCGGATTTTTTTTCTTAAAGCCCTTTATCAGTTATCAGTTATCAGTTATCAGTTATCAGTTATCAGATTTGAGTTTTAAGCGTGCAGTATGTATTAAGTGGGAAGTATTAAATACGGCGGATTCAGCCTTAGTCTGGTACATCTTCCAGTTTCCTACTGTCTTTTTACTGTTTAGTGATTACTGTTTACTGATCACTGATGACTGTACCCGATCGAGTTTGCACCGATTAACGGAAAAGTGACAGAATAGGGAGATAGATCGCCACAAATCAAGGTTAGCATGAGTGAACAACCCCTCGGATCGGTTATTCAAGGTTCCCTGAGTGAAGGTTTAGAAATCCGTCTTTATCCGGATATTTCCGTAGAAGATATGCGAGTCGGTAAATTTTTAGTGGTGCAAGGCACTCGATCGCGTTTTTTCTGTCTCCTCACCGATGTCTCCCTGGGTAACTCCAGTCCCCGAATTATCGCGAATCCTCCCCATCCCGATGATAGTTTTATGCGCGATGTTTTAGCGGGTAGCGGTACTTATGGTACTATTGAACTATCTCCTATGCTCATGTTTACCCCGACTGGAGGTAATTCCCCGGCAGTTTCCGACACTTCTTTAGGCTCTTTTCAACCCCAAACTAGCGCCGATTTAGAATTACTGCCAGTTAAAACTATTCCCGCGCATTTTAGCCAAGTTTATGAAGCTTGTGAGCAGGATTTTCGCATGGTTTTCGGTTGGCAAGATGATCCCACCAGAAAGAATTTTGCTATTGGTCAACCCCTTGACATGGACGTGCCAATATGTATTAATCTCGATCGCTTTGTGGAACGTAGTAACGGTGTTTTTGGCAAATCTGGGACAGGAAAATCCTTTTTAACTAGATTACTAATTTCGGGCATTATTCGCAAACAAGCAGGGGTTAACCTCATGTTTGATATGCACTCGGAATACGGTTGGGAAGCGATGAAAGAAGGTAAGGAGGTTTCTACGGTGAAAGGATTATGTCAATTATTCCCCGGACAAGTAGAAATTTATACCCTCGATCCCGATTCTACCAAACGCCGGGGAGTACGAGGAGCGCAGGAATTATTCTTGAGTTATAATCAGATTGAAATCGAGGATATTCGTTTAATCGGTCGGGAATTAGGTATCTCGGAAGCTAGTTTAGATAATGCCAATATTCTCTATAACGAGTATGGAGAATCTTGGATTACTCAGTTATTAAATATGAGTAACGAGGACATTAAAATCTTCTGTACGGAAAAACAAGGCCATGCGGGATCAATTATGTCCCTCCAGAGAAAATTAATGCGTCTAGATAGTTTGAAATATTTAAGAAGTTCTTGTCCCCACAATTATATCGATCAGGTGTTGCAAGCTTTAGATGCGGGTAAGCACGTTGTTATTGAATTTGGCTCCCAAAGTAATATGCTTTCCTATATGTTAGCCACCAATATGATCACCCGTCGGATTCATGCTAATTATGTTAAAAAAGCTGAATATTTTTTACAAACTAAAAACCCCGTTGATCGGCCGCAACAGTTAGTGATTACCATTGAAGAAGCTCATCGATTTTTAGATTCTGCTGTGGTACATCAAACTATCTTTGGAACCATCGCCAGGGAGATGCGAAAATACTTTGTTACTCTCTTAATTGTCGATCAAAGACCTTCAGGAATTGATAACGAAGTCATGTCTCAGGTAGGGACGAGAATCACCTGTTTATTAAATGATGAAAAGGACATCGAAGCCATATTTACTGGGGTTTCTGGAGGGGGAAGTTTGCGATCAGTTTTAGCGAAATTAGACTCAAAACAACAAGCTTTAGTTTTAGGTCATGCGGTCCCCATGCCGGTGGTAATTCGTACTCGCGCCTACGATCAAAAATTCTACACTGAAATAGGTGCGACCGACTGGAAAGAATTACCCGATGAGGAAGTTTTAGCGGCGGCCAAAATTGCCAAAGCCGATCTAGGATTTTAGAAAAATTAACTTTTGATTGTAGAATAGAGTTAAATTGTTTTTACTGTTTACCTCCCATGACCGCTCAAATACCAATCTCGAAGATCAGCTTATACGATCGAGATTTTCAGCTATGGATCGAGACAACCGTTAACCAATTACGACAGGAAGATTTTGCCTCGGTTGACTGGACTAATCTGATCGAGGAATTAGCAAGCATGGGAAAAAATAATCGACACGCTCTCAAAAGTTTGTTAATTCAATTATTAGCTCATCTGCTCAAGTTAGTTTATTGGCAGACGGAAAGGGAGTATAATGCTAATAAATGGGAAGCGGAAATTATTAATTTTCGAGTTCAAATTGCCGATCTGCTGGAAGACAGTCCTAGCTTAAAACCTTATCTCCTCGAAATTTTCGATTCTTGTTATGGAAAAGCTAGGCAAATAGTCTCGAAATTGAGCAAGCAAGAAATTCCCATAGAAGTCATTATTACCCCAGCAGAAACCCTGGATGAAAACTGGTTTCCCTAACTATGCAACAAGGTGATTTAATCGAGATCGAGATTACCGACCTCAACCATACGGGCGAAGGTGTGGGAAAATACCGAGGACAGGTGATTTTTGTGCCAGATACGGTCATTGGCGATCGCATTCAAACTCGCATCACCTATATCAAAAAAAGTCATGCGATCGGCAAACTACAAACTATTCTACAAGCTTCTCCCCATCGTATCCGGCCTCGCTGCATCGTTGCCGATAAATGTGGTGGCTGTCAATGGCAACACATCGAGGATCAATTTCAGCTGCAGGTCAAAAAAGAGCAAGTACAAGAGGTATTAACCAGAATTGGCGGGTTTACCGATCCTTTGGTTTATCCTCCCCTCACCGGTAATTCTCCCCTCGCTTATCGCAATAAAGCTACCTATCCCCTCGGATTTTCCCCCACCGGCAATGTGCAAGCGGGTTATTATCGTCGCGGCAGCCATCATCTGATTAATCTCAATCAATGTCCGATTCAAGATCAGGCTTTAAATCCGTTTCTAGCAGAGATAAAACAGGATATTCAGGAGCAAGGCTGGTCAATTTATGATGAAAAGACCCATCAAGGACAATTACGCCATTTATCCCTAAGAATTGGCCGCCACACGGGAGAAATTTTATTAACCCTGATTAGTACCGATAATAATTTACAGGGAATTGAGACCCAAGCGCGGCAATGGCTGGCAAAATACGGCAATTTAGTCGGTGTAACCCTGAATTATAACCCCGATCGAGGTAATGCTATTTTTGGCACTCAGACCACAACTATCGCCGGAAGGGACTATATTAACGAAAAGTTCGCCGGATTAACCTATCAATTGGCTGCCGATACCTTTTTTCAGGTTAATACAGAGGCTGCTGAAGCCTTATTTGCGCTTATTTGCCAGAAATTAGAGCTTAAAGGTGAAGAAATTCTTATTGATGCCTACTGTGGTATCGGTACTTTTACTTTACCCCTCGCTAAACGGGTTAAAGAGGTGATTGGACTAGAATCCTATAGTTTTTCCCTCGATCGAGCCAAGATTAACGCCCAATTAAATAATATTACCAACACAACCTTTATTTTAGGGGCCGTAGAAAAAACTTTACCGCAACTGACAGTTAAACCCGACATTATTCTACTCGATCCGCCCCGCAAAGGTTGCGATCGCTCTGTCCTTGATAGCCTGTTACAGCTGCAAAGTCAACGCATTGTTTATATCAGTTGTCAAAGTGCAACTTTAGCCAGAGACTTGCAATATCTCTGTCAAACAGGCGATTATCAACTGCTAGAAGTGCAAACCGCCGATTTCTTTCCCCAAACTCCCCACGTCGAATGCGCTGCTTTTCTTAGACAAAAAAACACAAATATGGTATGATGAAATAAGGGGGAAAACCTGACCCTTTAGCCGTTTATAGCTGAAAAGTCAACGGTTAAGGATAATAGCATATTAGGAACCGTTCCAGTTAACTACTTTTTTGATTAACTACTCGCTCAAAGCTGCCTTGATTCTCGATTGGTGTGTAGATCAATCATAAAAATATCTAATCAATCTCAGAGACAGAAAAGGGACAAAATATGACTCATTAGGTATGGCAATCATCTAGATCGACGGTTAAGAGACCTTAATCTTTCTGCAAGAGAACAGTCATTTAATAAAAGCTAGAGGTAAAACGTGTGATTGCTATTTCACTGCCAACAAGCAAACGAAGCTGGAACACTATGAGTTTCGCTTCCACCTTGTATCTTTGTCCGATTTTAGATTTATTGACCGCTAGTATTCCCGAAGAATTAGAACCAGAAATTAGATTAGGATTGCAAGAAGCTTTAGTTAATGCCGCTAAACACGGCAATCATCTCGATCCCAGCAAAACCGTGGTCGTTCAATTTTCTAGCAGTAAAGACGAGTATTCTTGGGTAATTACCGACGAAGGTTGTGGATTTACGCCAGGTTGTCACCATCATGGCTGTAGTTGCGATTGCCCCAATTTTCCCCCCGAAGAAGCGGAAAATGGCCGAGGACTGTGTATGTTATATCAAATCTTCGACCAAGTTCACTGGAATCAAACAGGAACCCAACTGAAACTTTGTAAACAAATTAAACAGGAACGCTGGTTGAATTAATGACCATGACCGTGAGAAGGACAGGGAGGAGCAGAAATCGAGCGATCGAGCCAGCCTGTAGCCTGTTGTAGCCGAGGAAGTGCTTCTTCTGGCTGATTATCTAATAAAAACACCAAAGCCGTCCCCAATTGTTCAGCAGCCCGAGCATTACGATTGGCCTTCAGACGATGCCAGTCAATCGGTGCGATTGCCAAACGTTCCGCCAAAATCCGCGCCAATTCCAGGGTAGATAGATCATCAACAGTCTGAGAGGAGGAAGAGACAGGGGATGGAATCATAATCAAAAGGTTTCGTAAAACCGTAAAATCGTCTATAACTATAGTTTAGACGCAGGCAATCGGATCGAGTCCATGTCCTTAGAAGAAAACCCATACCCTAACGATGAATCGGCAGAATTTACCCAAGCAATTGCAGAAGTCGAAGCGGCGATCGCAACACTAAAAGACCGTTATCGACAGATCAACGAAGCAGAACAGCAAAAAAAAGACCTAGAAGCACAATTTAGCCAAATAGAACCCCAATGGCGCGAAAATCCCCTACCTGAACTAGAAAAGGAATTAGTACAAATTCGCGAACAGATTCAAGAATTAGAGGTAATTTTAGAAAGCAATTTGCTTAAAGAAGGGGAATTAAAGCGCCTATTCTGGGAAGGAATCCGTCGCGGACTGCTGGGGGAAGTTTTTTGGCAAATTGTCCGCTTTGGTGGTATTGGAGTCTTACTGGGTTGGATTCTGCGATCCTGCACTGGGTGATTAACTGGTATCTAAATTACTTGTTAAGACGGCACTGGGGAGGAGAGAAGGAGCTCTCTTGGATTTGGTGGGTAAAATGTATTCTAAGATACATTCCTCCTAGCGAGGGGGTGGAACGAACCACAAAGACACAAAGGACACAAAGATCGATCCCATGTAAGTTAAACTTATCACACAGAACCTAGAAGAGGAGAGAAGGTAGCTTTTTTTCAGGGAATGCTCACCTAATACCGCTCACTGAAAAATCGCCTATCTCCCCATCTCTCTATTTTGGTAAAATTCGGCCAATAGTGCGATTTTCGGGGGTAAAAGTCTCTTTAGCCACCCGTTGAATATCGGCAGCCGTGACAGCATTATAAGCATCTAATTGGGCGAATAAATTACGCCAATCGCCGGTTTTTACCTCGTATTCAATCAAGGATCGCGCCATGCCCATGTTAGAATCAAGACCTCTTAATAGGGCTGCCCGTAGTTGATTTTTAACCCGTTCTAATTCCTGTTCCGAAACCGGTTCATTTTTCAATCTTTCCAATTCCAAATTCAAACCCTGCGCTACTTCCTCCAGACTGACATTAGGAGCGCTGAGAGCATAGAATAACAGCAAATTCGGGTATTTATCCCCCGGAAAACCGTTAAATCCCTGGGCAGCGAGGGCAAGTTGTTTGTCCTCCACTAAAGCTTTATACAGTCGCGAAGTTCTTCCTTCACTCATTAAAGTGGCAATAACCTCGTAAACCGCATGATCGGGATGATTGAGAGCGGGACGATGGTATCCTTCTAAATACCAAGGCTGAGAGGCTAATTTTAGGGTAATTTCCTTTGTTTTGGTTTGGTTCGGTTCCACTACCGTCACCTGTGGGGGTTTCGGTTTAGCGGGAAAACGACCAAAATAAACTTTAGCTAACTGTTTGACCTGTTCTGGGTCCACATCCCCGGCGATAGCTATGGTTAAATTACTGGCAGGATAAAATTTATCGAAAAAGTTTTGGATATCTGAGGGTTCCAGATTGCGAATATCTCGATCGTAACCGATAACGGGACGTTTGTAGGGATGGACAGTATAAGCTTGATCGAGAAAAGCTTCGATTAATAGACCCAAGGGGCTATTATCCGTCCGCATCCGTCTTTCTTCCAGAATTACGTCTTTTTCTTTGTAAAATTCCCGTTGGAACACCGGTTCTAAAAATCGCTCCGATTCCAAGGACATCCATAATTCCAATTTATTCGACGGGAAACTGTAAAAATAGCTAGTTGCATCGCTGGAAGTGGTGGCATTTAAACCGACTCCTCCCTGCGTTTCGACGATTTGCCCGTATTCGTTGCGTTGGACGAATTTCTCGGACTCTGCCTTCGCTTGTTGAAATTCTTCCGTTAATTTAGCCACTTCTGCGCTTTTACCCGCTTTTTTGGCCGCTTGCAGTTCTTTGTCTATAGCTTCAAGGCGATCAAGGACTTTTTTCTCGCTAAGATAATCGGTAGTACCGATGGTTTTTGTGCCTTTAAAGGCTAAATGTTCCAAAAAGTGGGCAACTCCTGTTTTACCGTCCGGTTCATCGGCACCTCCCACATCCGCGTAGGTGACAAAGGAAATAACCGGAGCATCGCGATTTTCTAGGATAATGAATTTTAGTCCGTTGTCGAGGCGAAATTCGGTAATTTTTTGTTGAAATTGCTTAAGGTAGGGGGTAATCGATTGTACATCGGCTGGTTGCTCTTTCGCTTGGGCAAGAAGGGGTGAGAAACTCCCAAAACCCCAAAACACAACGAAAGCGACCCAAAAGCCGATTACAGCCCGATAATAGGGGTTATTTTTAATGATCATAGATAGTTTTATCAGGTGTCGTGGGAGCTAGAGATCGATCGCTCTGTTCGATCTTAGCAGTCGATTGTTAGGAGAGGGGGAGTGGGAAGCTTTTTTCAGTGTTGCCAAAGGCACGGCGTAGCCGTCCAGTAAACAGTAAACAGTAAACAGTTAAGCTAAGACGCATTTAAACCGCTTATTCTTAGATTAGCCGAACCTCCCCCAATCCCTTTACTGTTGCCTTTTGCCGTTCGGCTGAGCTCACGGCCGAAGCCTCTTGCCTTTTGCCTCGTCTCAACAAGCAATTTAAATTACGAACAGCTTAGGGACTTGCGTGGGAATAATATCCCAATCGATCGGAGGGCGCAAGCTTTGCGCCCCTACAGTAACGGATTTTGCCCACAATGTAGGGGCGAACTGCGTTCGCCCAAAAGGTACATTATCAAAGCGCAAGTCCCTTATCAGTTATCATTTCATTGTTTACTGTTCACTGTATCTCAACAGTAGAAGAATTTCTATAACATCGTCAAGTTTATTACTGTTTGGGCGACTATCACTGCCCATCTAAAATGCCTCTAAGGGGGTTGCGGGCTTTTTCTTCTAATTCTTTACCTCGCACCCAAAGGACAGCACAAAATCCGAAGATAACTAGCCAAAATAGGGATATTGATTGCCATTCCCAAGATAGGCGATGATACAGAGCAAAAGAGGTAAACCCAAATACAATGGGCAACCAACAAAAATAGGGAAAAGCTAATATCGACAAGAATCGCACCCATCCTAAATCTGTTTCTTCTTCAGCCCGATACCAAATTCCCAAACCATAGCCAATAGCCGCAGCCCCAGCCCAAGCCGCAACCACAGCCACAGTCCCAACCGCAGCCGCAGCCATAGTCCCAGCCGCAGCCACAGCCACAGTCTCAGCCGCAGCCCTAGCCCTAGCCATAGTCCCAGCCACAGCCACAAAACCAGCCTCAGCCCCAGCCACAGCCCCAACCAAAGCCGCAGCCACAGCCACAGCCACAACCCCAGCCCCAGCCCCAGCCACAGCCCCAGCCACACCCACAACCACAGTCCCAACCGTAAGCAGAGCAACACCCACAACCACACCCGTAGCCGCATACAAAGCTGTCACCCCTTCCCAAACTAGGTTTTTTCTGAGTAGTCGATACCATTCTCGGCAAAACGTCCAGGGTCCCAGTAAGCCCAATTGCATCAATAAAGTTGGCTCTGATTTATCTTCTTCGGCTTGAAATTCTCGCCATAAAACTATCAAAAAAGACAGCACAATAGCAATTGTGATTGCCATCAAGCCATTAACCCAACTTTCTAGCTGACTGAGCATAATGGCGAATATTTCAATTATAGATCCAAGAGAAAGCAAGAAGACAACAGTTAAAACAATTAGATATTCTCGGCTTTTTTTAAACTCGTATTCTATTTTTTCAAAAAGATTGCGCCAGTCGTTTCTTGTGGGTAGGCGGTAGTTGATTAAGCGAGACAGTAAGGCAAATTGTAATTCAAGTGTCAGACTATTAAATAAATATAACCAACGCTGGTTTGGAGTAATTTCACTTAAAACTCGATCAACAAACTCTATTTTAGCAGCTAAATTGAAGTCAAGTAAATAAAGTGATTCAATTTTGTTTTTCAAAGAACTTAATTGAGTTAGATTAATTTCATTTTGTAACTGAATCGCACATAAAGGAATGACTAACCGAGGATCGACTTCAAAAGTGATTTTAGGAATATCATCAGCAGAGCTTTCAATAATTGCAGCAGCAACTTTCTTGACAGTAGCAGAGAACTGAAAATTGCTTGAATTTTCAAAAGGTTGCCAAATCCAATTTAAGTCCGTTTCGATTACCTCTTGTGGCTGGCGCTTTTGTTTAACGGCTCGATTTTTTAGTCGGCGAATGAATCTGAATAGCATTAGTTTTCCTTTATGATAGAGTGCGATTGCGTTCAGCTTGACTATCTTCTAACTGCTTCAACAGTGCTGCAAGTCGAAAACTTACTTTTCCCCTTAAGTTCGGATCTTCCTGCAATCTTTCAAGTGCCTCAGCCGCTTCTGGTATGGCAATTTTAACTAGATCATCCATTGCTTCTATAGAGCCTTTTCGAGCTAAAGATTCTAGTTGATTGACTGCTAAACCTCCCATTCTGATCAACGCTTCTCGCACTTCTATAAAATGGGGTTGATTGGGATCATAGTAAATAACTAATTTTTCTACTGCTTGAGGCAAATTAGTGGCAGATAAGGCTTGAGCCGCTGCTTTTTGGCTGGCTGAATTATCTAAACTATCAACTAAAAAATCAAATAATGCTTTCCCTCTAGGACGAAAATCAGCCGCGACTGAGCCAAAAGCACTACAAATTGATTCATCGGTTCTCAATTGTGTTTTAAAATAATCTATAATCTCCTGAGCAACTTCTGCTTTTACTTCTTGAGCATCTGCTAGACATTCAAATGCTGTCAGTGTATCTTGTTGATATACCGCCGTAATTAAATCCGTACTATTGTTTGCCAATCCACACCATAACTTGACAATTTCTAGCCAGTCGCTAGGAGCATTTTGCCATTTTTGAATTAATTCATCTTGTTTGTCTGTTAAAGCTGCTGCTACGAAATATTCTTGTAGAGTGAGATGAGGAAAATAATAACGCTGTCCGCCATCAATGCGAAGCAATAATCCACTGCGTTTGACGATTTCATCAACGATAGAATTAGCCTCTTTAGGCTCTAGATTTAATGAAGGTAAGACTTGTTTAACTTGTTCCCATACTTCAGAATCAAGAAGACTGCGGCGATCTTGCTGTTGTCGATTAGTGCTATTCTGAGCATAGAGTGCTAAATGTTGCAGAACTCGCCGCTTGTTGACACCACTATATTGATTAGAGATATTTCTTTCTTGATCGCGCAATTCTAATAAAACATCAGTAGCTTTAGTGTAAAATTCGGCTCGCGAATGAGGTAAAACGAAGGGAGTATCCGTATAGAGATAGGCGATGATTGTTAACAGTAGGGGATTCCGCGCCAGTGCCATAATTTTCGGTTTAGCTCGCAAGTTTTGAATCAATTGTTCTACTGATTTCTCTGGCGGCATTTCCGACTTCCAAGCTTGCAAAAAGCGGCGCATTTGTTGGTCACTAAATTCGTCAATCTCTAAAGTTTCCTCGGTATTATCGACAAACTCATTATGATAAACAGCCGTCCGACAGGTAATAATTACCCGACATTTTTTATACTTTTCTAATTCTAAAAAGTCCTTAAGACACCGAACAACAGAAGAGCGAACGCCACTACTAACCTCATCTAACCCATCTAAAAGCAGCAGCAAACGTCCGTCTTTTAAACCTTGAGAGATGAAACGATTAGCTTTAGGAAAATTATGGCGATCGCAAGCTTCTACTAAATGTTGTTCTAACTTTTCTACTGTCAAATTAGCCTCATTGAGCCGATTTAATTCTAGTAAAATTGGCACGGGACGATCCGATAAATTTTTGAATCGTCCTTCTGAATAGGAAAGTGCTAGATACTTTAATAACATCGACTTCCCCGAACCAGGCGCACCTTTAACCACTAAGCGGCGGTATTTTTGCACCGCATTTTCTGCTTCAATCAAAGAGCGATCGCTCGCTTTAAAAGCTTTTAAAGAAACATAAATCTCCCGCATTTCTAGGGGACGATGAGGACGAAAAGGTATATTAAGTTTTTGATATTTATCAATTAATGCTTGTCGATACTTTTTAAGAGCAATATTTTCAAATAAGGGTGTTCCAGCAAAGGTTTTATAAATCCATTTACTAATCGCTTCTAAAGACTGATTGAGCCATTTTTTTAAGGTATCACTAATAACAGTCCCCAAAATACCACCCAAAACAAGAATAACAAGCACAGGTATCCAGGCAGGATATTTATTAATATCATATTGTTGTTCATAGATATCCCATAATTCATCCTGTGGAAAACAAGAAGCTTGAGAATTTGCCTCTTTATACAAATTTAAAATATCACTACTTGTCTTTTTCTTTTTATCAGTATTGAAAAAATTCAACCGGTCAGCTTCTGCATCTTTTTTTGCCCGATTTTGAATATCTCCCCTAAGTTGGTTACAGGGATTAGGTGCAGGAAGCTTTTGAGTAAAAACAGGCAAAATTGTCCCCCACGCGACTGAAATTGCCAGCGCTAGGACAAAAATCATCAATAACTGCTGCTTTTTCCAGTGAATAAACTTCATTGTCTGTACCGTTTCTTTGCCTTTTTCCCACATCCTGGCTACCAATATAACACTGATTTATACAGTATAGGCTACATATAAGGAGAGGCACTCATGCACGAGGGGGAATAAATAATCAGTTTTTAATAACCAGATTCAGTATGATAACTGATGACTGATAACTGATAACTGATAACTGATAACTGATGACTGGGTTTTAGACAAAAAATCTCTCCCTAAAGAGGAGAGAAGTCAAAAAAAGCACGAATAACAATGGGTGGGAGGCGATTTTTATAGGTCGCCACCACGAAAAGCTAGTAGGAAAATGACAAAGGGGCCAGCTAACATGATTAGCGCCACGAAGGTGAGTTGAAAAATGGGTTCTAAATTGAGAGCCGCAAATAATTCCATGATGTCTCCTAACCTGTTTACAATGATTTAAAAGGCTAATCTGGTCAAAACCATTGTCTCTGGTCAAAACCATTGTCTATCATACAGGGGATGATTCGCTGGTTTTCCTGATTCGATACAAAAATACATAAAGTTTTGTTGCAATTCTGAATTTTCCCGCTTTCCTATTTCCTTCCCACCGAGGGACTATCTCAATGTTCAACTCTCTGACCACATCTCCCGACTCGTTAACCCAGATTTATACTGGTTTTCAGGCACTCTCGGATCCCCTGCGACTGCAAATTTTGCAACTGTTGCGACATCAGGAATTATGCGTCTGTGAATTGCGCGATCATCTCGATATCGCCCAATCTAAATTATCTTTTCACCTAAAAACGCTAAAAGAAGCCAATTTAGTCCGCAGTCGTCAAGAGGGTCGTTGGATCTACTACAGCCTAAATCTATCTCAATTTCTTCTCCTAGAAGAATATCTATCCGAATATCGTCGTTTTGCCGCCCTTGTCCCCGCTCGTTTCTGCGAGGAAAATCAGTAACCAATCAAGATTTTTAGAAATATTAAAGCTTTATAACTAGCTTTTACCCTTGACATATCAACTTTTTTTGAAATAATAAAGATGGGTTGCCCAATCTCCCATTATTCCCTTTCCACCTTTGTGCGATGACTAATCAAATCAATCCTAAAGCCGCCAAAGCTGGCGGTAGCCTTAGTGTTTTTGAAAAATATCTTACCCTTTGGGTTATTTTCTGTATTTTGGCGGGAATTGCCCTCGGTCGGTCATTTCCGGACGTAGCGCGGACTTTAGATGCCATGAGTATCTATAACGTTTCTATTCCGATCGCCATCTGTCTTTTCTTCATGATGTATCCGATCATGGTTAAGATCGACTTTTCTCAGGCTCTCCGGGCTGCCCGTACTCCCAAACCAGTTATTTTAACTTTAGTGGTTAATTGGCTGATCAAACCCTTTACCATGGTGGCGCTGGCTCAATTTTTTCTCGGCTGGCTGTTTCTGCCTTGGTTGAGTCAAACGGAGATTATCCGAGGACAGACGGTAAGTTTAGCTAGTTCCTACACTGCTGGAGCTATTTTACTAGGAATTGCTCCCTGTACGGCCATGGTTTTGATGTGGGGCTATCTTTCCTACAGTAACCAGGGTCATACCCTAATTATGGTAGCAGTCAATTCCCTAGCGATGCTTTTTCTCTACGCTCCTCTAGGTAAATGGTTACTGGCAGCTAATAATTTTGTAGTCCCCTGGCAGACCATTGTTTTTTCTGTGTTAATCTACGTTGGTTTACCGCTTATTGCCGGTATCTATAGCCGTCACTGGATTTTTAAACATAAAGGACGGGCATGGTTTGAATCGCGTTTTCTTCACTATCTCAGTCCTGTGGCAATCACTGCCTTATTGTTAACCTTAATCCTCCTCTTTGCTTTCAAAGGCGATTTAATTGTTAGTAATCCCCTGCATATTTTCCTGATTGCTATTCCCCTGTTTATTCAAACTAATCTGATTTTTTTACTTAGTTATGTGGCCGCTCTCAAACTCAATTTAGTTTACGAAGATGCCGCTCCCGCTGCTTTAATTGGTGCTAGTAATCATTTTGAGGTAGCGATCGCCACTGCGGTGATGTTATTCGGATTGAATTCGGGGGCTGCTTTAGCGACAGTAGTGGGAGTATTGATTGAAGTACCTGTGATGTTAATGTTGGTAGAATTCTGTAAAAAAACCGCCTTTTGGTTTCCCAGAGATCCAGAAAAAGCCACCCTTCTCGATCCTCGTTGCTTGAGTCCTTACAAATAATTATTCACCATGGTCTAATCGACTCACAAACCAAGAATTCTTTTTCTGTATGGCTCTTTGCGGCCACGTTCTTACAGTCGTTTATTAGCAGAAGAAGCGGCCAGAATTATCACTGAATATGGGGCAGAAGTGCGCTTTTTTGATCCCCGTGAATTGCCGATTTATGGCAGTGTTTCCGATACTCATGCCAAGGTGCAAGAATTACGAGAATTAAGTCAATGGTCTGAGGGTCAAGTCTGGTCATCTCCTGAACTTCACGGCAATATTAGCGGCATCATCAAAAACCAAATTGATTGGATTCCCTTAAGTATTGGTGCGATTCGTCCCACTCAAGGACGCACCTTAGCAGTTATGCAAGTAAGCGGAGGTTCCCAATCTTTTAATGCAGTTAATACCCTGCGAATTCTTGGTCGTTGGATGCGAATGTTTACTATTCCTAATCAGTCTTCGGTGGCTAAAGCTTATCAAGAGTTTCACGAGGATGGCACGATGAAAGATTCCCCCTATCGAGATCGAGTTATTGATGTAATGGAGGAACTTTATAAGTTTACCATTCTCCTGCGAGATCAGGTAGATTATCTGACTGATCGCTATAGTGAAAGGAAAGAAAAAGCCGCCAAAGAAATAGCCACAATTGCCCATAAAGCTATTAATTAAATCAATTTCTAGGAGTTAAAATCATGAAAAAAGTCATGTTTGCCTGTAGAAAAAATTCCTGTCGTTCCCAAATCGCCGAAGGTTTCGCTAAAACTTTAGGTGCGGGTAAAATTGCCGTCACCAGTTCCGGATTAGAAGCGGCCAAAGTTCACCCCGGAGCAATCGAAGTTATGGGGGAAATTGGTATCGATATTACCGACCAAACTTCTAAACCAATTAGGGATTTTAATCCTGAAGATTACGATGCCGTTATCTCCCTATGTGGTTGCGGTGTCAATCTGCCAGAAGGATGGGTTTTACAGGAAATTTTCGAGGATTGGTTAATTGATGATCCCGATGGTCAACCCATCGAAACTTTTCGCCGAGTTCGCGATGAAATTAAGGCTAAAGTTATCGGATTAATCGAGCAGTTAAGTTAAGGAGTTTGACAAGTATGAATAGTATCAATCTGGAAATTTTGGGAACCGGTTGTAAAAAATGTCAGCAGTTAGAAGCTAATGCTAAATCGGCTGTCACCGCTCAAGGTATCACCGCTCAAGTATCCCATATTACCGATCCGATCGAAATTGCTAAACGGCGAGTTATGTCCACTCCTGCATTAGTAATTAATGGTAAAGTGGTTAGCAAAGGTCAGGTTTTGTCGCCTGAACAAATTCAATCTTTACTACCGCAATAATTCTCTTTTTTCGGGGTAATCTGATTATGTTTGACCCCTTCTATCCCTTTGATTGGTTAGCGACGCAATTAGTAACTAGAATCTTTGGCTTATCCCTTGATTCTTCTCTAGGATCGTCGCTGCATTTTTTCTTCTATGATGTGCCAAAAGTTCTTACATTATTGTTAACAATTAGCTTTATTGTGGGAACCTTGCAAAGTTTTCTTGATCCCAGCAAAGTTCGTAATTTTCTGGCGGAAAAATTCAGCTTTTTGGCCAATATTTTGGCTGGTTGTATCGGTGTTATCACTCCCTTTTGTTCCTGTTCTGCTGTTCCGTTATTTATTGGTTTCCTAGAAGCGGGAGTACCTTTGGGAGTAACCTTTTCCTATCTAATTTCTGCCCCGATGGTTAACGAAGTGGCGGTGGTTTTACTCTGGGGTTTATTCGGTTTACGAGTAACGTTGTTGTATATCAGTTTTGGCTTAGTTTTAGCGATTATTTCTGGCTATACTATCGGTCAATTAAAACTAGAAAAATGGGTAGAACCTTTTGTATGGGAATTACAGCAAAGTTATCAACCCCAAGAGGAAGAAGATGAGATTTATCTAACTTGGAAACAACGTTTTCAGCAGGGACAATATCAAGCAATAGAAATTTTTCAATCTGTTTGGTTATATGTGGTGATTGGTATTGGAATTGGTGCAGTAATTCATGGTTATGTCCCAGCTGAATTTATCGCTAATTGGGCAGGAAAAAATAACCCTTTTGCTGTGCCTTTAGCAGTGGTGATGGGAGTGCCATTATACGCTAATATTGCGGGAGTTTTACCTATAACGGAAGCATTGGTTAGTAAGGGCATTCCCCTAGGTACAGTCCTAGCTTTTACTATGGCTGTTACTGCCCTATCTTTACCAGAAATGATTATCTTGAGAAAGGTGTTAAAAATTCCCCTCTTAACAGTGTTCATCTCCCTGGTTAGCGTCGGTATTATCGGGGTAGGTTATTTGTTTAACCTGTTAGGAATTTGAGCTTATCCCTTGGGGGAGAAAAATAAGAGCGGAAACCACAGTTGATGAAGAATATCTTCATTAATCCGACGCACTGCTAACCATTCCAACATATTAGAACGATGGGAGGTAGCCACAGCGATCGCACTGATATCATCTTCTTCTGCTGCCGTCAAAACTTCTAATACAGGTGTTCCTTGTCGCACTTCGCTCTGTACTTGCAAACCGAGTTTTTCTAGTCGCGCTTGCACCGATTCTAATTCCCGATGGGCATCATTTAAACGGTATTCGGTGACACTGGGATCGCGACTGATATTTTCCACTACCCAGACGAGAAGACATTGCTCAAAAGAGCTAGGGGCGCGAGTTTGAGCGTATTTTTCTATCTGTTCAATTAGATAAATCGCGTCGGGACTGCCATCGTAGGGAATTAATAAATGTTTCCAGAGATGCTGACAGCGCAGGGCTAATTCATCGCGAGTATAAACTGATAATAATTGCGGTCGGAAAATCAGCAGCGGAATATCGGTCATAGCTGCGATCGCTAAACTGGTACTACCGAATAATTTTTCTTGGACAGCACCGCGCATGGGATTTCCCATCAAAATCACGTCGATAGAGTGATTAGCGAGGATTTCCCGCACGGCATCCACGGGACGACGGTTAGAGATTTCGACAATAACTGTCATACCGTCGGGAATATTTGCTAAAGCTGGAGATAATTTTTCTTTAGCCGCATCAATTTTTGCTTGATCTACGGCAGCTAGGGTGGGTTGTTCCCAAACCGGAATACTGTGGAGGAAGATAACTTGTTTTAAGCCGCTCAGGGCTAAGTGTGGCACACAATGGACAAGACGATGGAGACCATCGAAAAGATCTGTACAGATCAAAGCGCGCTCGAACATAAATTAACCCCTAGCAATTCGGTTATTCTTCCCTAAGAATAGCTAAAAAGGTGAAGAAATGCGCCCCGCATCCCTAGCTCGTTTCCGCAGAAACCCAGCCGGAGAAAGAGGTCGCCCGCAGGGGTGGAATGAGTTACTGGGGGGCCCAGGGATTAGAATCTAGACCCCACTGATGTTTGAGAAAAGCTTTGTACATATTTTCCCTGACCATCATTTGTTCGTAGAGCTTGATCAGGAAATCCTGCGCTTGCTCCTGACTCATTTTTTCTACCTGAGTCTGAAAAGAACGAATGTTGAACTGTTGTTCTAAGGAAAGTTCGATCGGTTGAGACATGGTGTTCCTCCTCGATGAAGACAGTGGTTGATAACAAGCGAGATGGGTGATCGGTATCACCTCTTTTCTTTAACTAATGTAACAAATACTTGACAAAGTGTCAATGTATCTGTAAAGGGGGTTTTGCTTTTTCCCTCTCGTTAGCTAGGATACCCCGCCGCGAAAAGGAAAGAAGCATATAATGATACATTTAGCAAGAGTTTTCAGAAAATTTTGCTTACTGTGAACAAATACTTAAGTAGTTATACTTAGGCAGCCCAGAGCGAGAGAAAATATTTGACAAATTGTGTAAACATTCTGTAATAATCGAAAAGAGCGACATAAATCGGGTAAGTTGAGTGGTTAGGCCTGTTAAAAGCTAAAAACGTAACCCCTAGATCCCGTCCCTCTCGTTGAAATCGTTAAGGATAGTCAAAATTGACGGACACAGCCGCTATCGTGCAGAAACTACAAGCTTATCGCTGGGAAACATCCTCCTTAGCTCTGTTTGCCTTAAAAAAATCAGCATACAGGCACGGAATGTCGCACAAGTTTTTACCTAAAATGTCGGATGAATGCCCCCGCTACATTTTTCGACAAGATACTCAGCTTTGCGATGTTGAAATCCGACCAGAATATCAACCGCAGAGCATCGGTTTAATTCCACCATCTGTGGGTAAACTGTGTTATAATTAACTTAGCCAAGGGTCGAGGATTGTTAGATGCTAGTCGTAGAAGCAAAGCTAAAAAACGGAACACCAGAGCAATATCACCGGCTTGATGAAGCTATCAAAACTTCTCAGTTTGTGCGTAATTCTTGTATTCGTTATTGGCTGGACAATCAAGGGACAACCCGCAATGATCTCCAAAAACTTTGCGCGGTACTAGCTAACAATAAAGAGACACCATGGGTTAATAAATTAAACTCTCAAGCTCGTCAATCGGCTGCTGATAGAGCCTGGCAATCAATTAATAGATTTTATCAGAATTGTCATGCTAAGATACTGGGAAAAAAGGGTTTTCCTCGGTTCAGAAAACATAACCGTTCGGTTGAGTATAAACTAACGGGCTACAAACTATCAGATGATCGACGTAAAATCAAGTTCACTGATGGCTTTAAAGCAGGAGAATTTGATTTATGGTGTAG
>VYLK01000168.1_pt1 | contig 52863 bp, 52 predicted proteins | sample 5114321 | NCBI WGS metagenome assembly VYLK01 (sample SAMN12291792, study PRJNA351875) | freshwater metagenome | isolation source: freshwater lake | place: USA: Michigan, MSU2 Lake | collected 2011-08-16
CGCGTCGGTGCTGCCGGTGAAGGGGCAGCGCCTAAGCAAGAGCAAATCGTCCAATCTGAAGTTGAAGTAATCAAATCTGGGCAAATCGCAGAGCGCGTGATTCGCAAAATTGGCTTGGATCGATTGTTTAATCCTGAAGATATTCAGATTACCCAAGGCCCAGATACACCAGAACGGCGGATTGCCTTTGGCGTCGATCAGTTTCAACGCAACTTTACTGCTGAAGCGTCTGCCAACACGACCGTGATCCAGTTGCGCTATCAAAGCAAAGACCCTGTCATTGCAGCGAAAGTACTCAACACCATGATCGATGAGTATTTGACCTATCGCCGTGAAGTCCTGTTTGAGGACCAAACAGGCGCGCTGCGGACCCAGCGTAATGAGTTTGAGACCCGTTTGCGGGAGGCAGAAGCCGAGATCACCGCGTTTTTGGGCGCAAATGGTGTGGCAGACTTTGAGGGCGAACGCGCTGCCCTACAATCCTTACTCTCAACCGCCCGAGCTGATCTTTTAAATGTCCAGGCCCGTCAGCGTGAAGCTGAAGGCCGTTTTGCTGCCAGCGACCGTAGCTATCGCAGCGAGCCGCGCGAAGTGCGATTGTCATTCGAGACCGATAATTCCCGCCGTCGGATCGAGCTGGCCACCCAATTGGCAGAACTTCAGACCCGCTATACCGAGCAAAGCCAGCCCGTTCAGGATATGCGTCGCCGGATCGAGGCTTTGGATGAACTTCTAGGCTCAGATCAAGGGCGCGCGGCGGGCACTACCAGGACGGGGGCAAACCCCGTGCGCGATACAATGGCTTCTGACCGGGCGCGTAATGCCGCCGAGGTTGAAGCTTTAACGCAGCGCGAAGCTATTTTAGAGGCCCAAGTTGCCCAATTGCAGGCCCGTGCCATCCAGTTAAGCCAAGTAAAGCCGATGTTTGATGACTTGGTGCGCCGCAAGGCAATCTTGGAAGAGCAAGTCAAACAATTCTCAACCCGGGAAGCATCTTCCCAAGCTCAAAATGAACTCAGCCGCACCTCTAATGAAAATATACGTGTTATTGAACGTGCTAATGTGCCGACTCGTGGCAAGAGCTTGAAAAAGGAAGCAGCGATACTCTCTGTTCTTTTTGCGGCCTTCACGGCATTTGTGGCTGGTTTGATGCGGGCATTTTCGCGGACAACCTTCCCAACACCGTCCTCGATCGGTCGGACTCTGGGCCTTCCGATCTTGGCGACGGTAACGCGCTAAAGAGACGTTGAGGCTTGTTTAAGTTGGGGTTTGGATGGGAAGCATTCAGGGACAGATGAACGGAGTCTGGTCTGCTGTTGCCGCTGCAACAGGGGGCGCAGGTGCTGCCGTCATGTTCGTGGGTGCCAAACACGACGTTGGAATTTCTGAAGTGGCACGCGCCTTTGCGGAGCTCGCTGCCGAACGGGCGGCCAAATCGGCTTGGTTGATTGACTTGGATTTCTTCGGACCGGGGCAGTTCTCTGCGCTGGGCGGCGCACAGACTGGTTTCAAAGGCCCGTATGATATGACCTTTGGCGTGACGCCATTTTGGCGGGCCCAGCCACGTGCTCCAGATGGCGCGCAAGGCGAGGGGGCTGTCGTAAGTTATAAGACGACGATCCCTAAACTGTATGTCAGCCGATTTAATCGCGCCGCTTTGGCGGGTAATCAGAAGCTTCAAGTGGCCCCCGCACCGGATTATTGGCGTGCCGTACGCCGTTCGGTCGATCTGACGATTGTCGACGCCCCGCCGCTAGAGCAATCTCGCGCAGGACTTGCTTTAGCTGCGGACATGGACGGGGTTATTCTGGTTATTGATGGGGCCAAAAGCGACGTCCGCGAGTCGATTGATTTGCGCGATGAGGTGGTGGGCCGCGGTGGACGCTGTCTCGGAATCGTGGTGACTGGCCAGTCGAGTTCTGCACTGTCGCACAGCCGAAAGCGCTAACATGGTTGCACCTAAATTGACGTGGCGCTGGGATTCAGCCTTATTGGCTCTCGCGCTGGCTTGCTTCAGTGCAGGCTTTTGGCGTCTGTGGCCTGGGGCTGCTGGTTTAGAGGAAGCACCACTGGGGCCAATCATCCTAAAGGCAGGTGTGGCGTCGATGGGCTTTATCGGCTTTGCCGTGCGCTGGGAGACATTGGCTCCCGTACTCCTTAAGCGCTTGGACGGTTTGTTGTTGGTCGCCGTCTGCTTGGTCTCAGCAGCTTGGGCGTTGGCCCCGGCAATCGCCCTACAGCATGGCATTCTTCTCCTGTCTTTATGGGTCTTCGGAATAACCATTGCTGCCCGCCTTCCGGCTGTGGATTTGGCGTTTACAACAGCTTTTGCGGGCATGTTAGCTCTGTTAGCTCAGCTTGTTGCGGCGCGTGGTTTGATGCCGCTTGCCGCTTTGGACGGTGATTTGACCTTTGCCCTTTGCGCAGCCTTGTGGGCGTCAGCTTCCAGTTCCACATGGCGCTGGGCTTGGTTGACTTGGGCAGCTGCCCTAATCGTTTTGGCTCTTATTCTGGGTGATCTGGCAAGCTTGATGGCGGCGGGCATTGGGGTCGTGACTGCAGGCCTGGGTCTTGGGCTGCGCTGGGTTGCCGCCCGCCGCCCATGGACCCCGATTGATGTTGCAGTCACGCTTGCTTGCTCGATCCTAACGGTGACGCTTTTGGCCTTGTTTACGCCTTTAGCACTTTCATCCGACCCCTTCGGCGCGATTAACTGGATTGGCTATGGTTTTGGTGTTTCCGGTGCTTCAATCAGCGACGGCTTTGGACAGGGTTTGGGCGTGTTGGGCTTAGGGCTCGCAGGCGTTTGGGCGGTCGTGACCAGCGTTCGTTTGGCACTTGACCGGCGGGAGTCTGACACGGACGGCGCGGCGGTTTTTGGTATGTGGTGTGCAGGGCTTGCAGCCTTGTTAGTGGCACCTGCAGAAATTTCGGTCATTGGCTCTTGGGTGGTACTTTTGGCGGGGTTGAGCTTCGGGGCGGGTATTCGGCCTTTGGTGCCTGCACAACAGACCCGCGCTGTTCCACCTCTGAAGACCGGGGCTTCTTATCCTGGCAGCTTTCAATCAGCACCCCTGCCGACGCGTCCAAGCCCTGTCACCCGTAACCGCCTCAGCTAAGCGCGTCTGCCGCCCATAAAGCCCGCCACAAACGCGCCCCTAGCGCTCGGACTGCCAAGGGCACAGCCTCCGATAGCACCATGGCCTTCAGCACAGATTTGATCCACGATCTGGCGGGTAGACGCGTCAAGGTTTGGGCCAGTTTTGTGCCTGGAAGTGCTGCCATGCTGGGGTGGCGTTCAACCATGCGGCGGAAATTCGGTCCGGCTTTTGCGAATTTGTCGAGCAGGGTTGCGGCATCATCCAGACCCAGATGGGTCGCCGGAATGTCGACATGCAGGACCCCATGCCCCTTTGACTCCGCCCGTAAAGCCCAATCAACATCTTCCCAGCCCCAGCCAGAAAAGCCTGCATCAAAGGGCGTATCATCCAAAATGGCTTTGCGTACGAGTAGGTTAGAGGTGGCTACGGCTAAGGCACCCCGACTTTGGCGTTCACTGGCAGACGAGCAATCTGACTTTTCGGCGACCATTTTGGCTAAAGCCAAAGCCGCGCAATCTGGGACCTGCAGGGTGGAAAACCCGCCATAAGCAATTTCCATGGTCGGATAGCGGGCAAGCTTTAGCCAATCAGACACGAAACTTTGCGAATCTGGTGCCATGTCGGAATCTAGGAACAGAATGACAGGGGCCTTGGCCCCCGCAATCAGGCGATTGCGCGCCGCAGAACGACCCTGATTTCCATGTAGCGTGATAAGGCTGGCAGGCACACTTAGGTTCTGGAGGATTGCTTCGACCCTAGCCGTCACCAAGGGATCCTGTGACCCATCATCTACGACGATCAACTCAACCGCTTCGCCAGTCATTTGGTTAGATAAAATGTCTAACAGCTGACTGGGGTCATTGCGGAAAAAGGGCGTCGCGATGCTGAGATCCAAAGGGCGTTCAGCCTGCAGGCCATTGGTGAAAATCGTCTCGCTCATAAAGCCCCCGTTTGCGGGCGCAGGCGGGTCCACATGGATTTAGCAAAGTCGCGCGCGCCAGCGACATTCAAGAGAATAACAAAAGCACCATAGCTGAGTGCACCGAGCCCGCCTTTGAGGATAAGGTCTTGGAACGCACCAAAGCTTGGCAGAGCCAACACCACGCCTGCCATCAAGGCGCAGGCAGCAGCAATTTTAGCGGTTTCTAGAAGCGGAATCGGTAATGCCACATAGCGTCGACCGATCCACGCCAGCATGGTCATGCCAAGCCCATAGGCAGCGACATTGGCGTAAGCTGCGCCTATCAAGCCAAACTTCGGCAGTAGAAGCACGTTTAGACTAAGGCTGGTAATCACCGGCACCAAAAGCAAGAGGGCCCGTTGTAGCGCCTTTTTCGACAGCATAAAGGCTTCGGAAAAATAGTCGCACATGCCTGCCAGCAAGGCGGAAAAGGCAATCCATGGCACAACTTGGATCGCGCGCTCCCGCAGGGCTTCGCCGATCAGAATCTCACAAATCGGTGCCGCTAGAAGTGCCAGACCCAAAGCCGCTGGTGCTCCAATGCCAAGGCGAACTACATAGCCTTGATGGGCGGCCTTTATAGCTTCGGTAGGACCGCCGCGCTCATAAGCCGCGATCAAGATGGGTGTCACGGCTGCGGCACCCCACGTGAAGATGATGTCGAGAATGCGCGCGCCAACTTGGTAGCCCGCAGAATAAGCCCCAACGTCGCCTTCACCCAAGAATGCGGCGATAACGAAACGGTCCCCACTTGTCAGAGCGAGGCTTAAAATGAGGCCGCCTGCCAAGGGCGCACCATAGGCGAAGTAAGCCTTACCGCGTTCGGCCTGCAGTGACCCTTTACGCGCCGCCATCCACAAGGCTGGCCCTTCAATCGCCAGCACAACGAACGAAGCGATTAACATGCCGATGAACGGACCCTCGGGGCCCATGGCGAAAAACACCACACAGCCAATCCCAAGCCCAAAGGCCAAGAGCGTGTGTAAGGTATCTACGACGGCAAAGCGCTTGGCCTCTTGTGCCATTCGCCTTGTTTCTAAAGCAATTTTGATCAGAGACCTTGTGATCACACTGCCAAAGGCTGCCGCCACCACGATTTTCAGATTGAGGTCAGCAGGCCACAACAGAAGCGCTGCGATGGAGATCAGCGCAAACGCGCCGGCACACCAGCTAAACAAGGCGATCAGGGTGGCAAAATGGGCGGGCTTTTCGCCCTTTTCTGCGGCATCGGCATAAAAGCGCGCGGCGGCTGCCTCAATCCAGACGACGGACAGATATTGCGCCAAAGTCATAGCCGCATAAACCAAGGTATAGCGGCCATAATCATCGTCACTGAGCAGGCGCGTCAAAACGGCTACCATGCCAAAACTGGCCACAGCTTGGGCCAGATTTGGGATCAAATAGGTCATGAGGTGACGACCCATCATGACTTATGCTGTGCCTCGCGAGCAGGGATCATCCGCAAATTCACCGCACAGACCCTTTGTCGCCTAAGAGTGCGGGCAGAGTTCTCACCATGATCCAGAGGTCGAGCCAAAGGCTCGCGTCGCGGATATAGGCAATATCATAGGCGACCCGTTCGGCGACTTCTTCGGCACAATGAACCGGCCCACGGGAGCCGTGAATGGCGGCCCATCCTGTCATGCCAGGCTTAATGCGGTGACGGTGGGCGTATTCAGCCACCAAAGCTTCGCTTTCTTGATCGCCAGTTTTCATGCCGATGGCATGAGGGCGCGGCCCCACCAGCGACATGGTGCCATTCAAGACATTAAACAATTGCGGCAGCTCATCTAAAGACGTTGCGCGAATGAAGCGGCCAATTCTGGTCACGCGGGGGTCGTTCTGCGTCACTTGCTGGGCTGCGCGTGCGTCGGTGGTCTCGACCCGCATAGAGCGGAATTTCCAGCAGCTGAACGCTTGATTGTTAAATCCATGGCGCTTCTGGCGGAAGAAGACGGGACCTTTGCTGTCGAGCTTGATCGCCACCGCGATCAAGGCCATCACTGGCGCGGCTAACACAAGGATGCATGTCCCAAATACGAGGTCTTGCACCCGCTTCCAAAAGGCGCGCTTAGCATCTTCAGGTGCACCGGAAACATAGGCGACAGGGCGCTTACCAATGCGGCCGATGGTGGTCCCGTCGCTGTCAAAGCCTTGCATATCAATGGCCAGAACCACCTTATTGGGCATAGAGCGTAATTTATTAACCAACTGCAACACACGGCTTTGCGCCGTGCTGGAGACCGCCACGATGACCCGGTCGATACTGGGCAAATGCGGCCAGCTCATCAGATCATCGAGATCGCCCAATAATTTAACATGGTTTGGCAAGGGTTTGGCCCGGTCCATCCGGTCATCAAACACGCCCAACACGGCAATATCGCCTGAAGCTTTGGCTTCCTCAATCAGCTTGTGGGCCAGCGGCGTCGCCCCCACGATCACCACATTCAGGGAAAACATGCCGGCTTTAATCATCGCCCCTAAAATGAGCGCAGAAAAAAAGTGCACCGAAACAATGATACAGCCAGCTAAGAGAGTTGCGATACCCGCTTCCCACGCCCCAGCTTCTGGCGCGCGGCCTACCGCCAAAGCCACCAAGGCCCCAGTCCCCGCTGTCGTCGGCATCGCCAGCACAACCGCGCCGAGGGTCTTGACGCCGTGCGTAACGGCCAATGGCTCGACATCAAAGCGATAGAGATCATGTTCCCGCAGGATCCACCACAAACCAATCCCGCCTAAGGCCATGGGCAAACAAGCACTTAACGCTGCCGTCAAGACATGATCGGCGGTCGTCACTTTCAAGACATAGGTCAACACAAGGAGAATGACGCCAACATCGAGAATTTCGAGCGCGCGACCAAAGCTTGAGCGATACCAACGCGCGCCACGCGCCGCTTTGCGCGCCAAGGTGGCAGGCTGATCGCCAACAAGCTCTTGCGTATATTCCATGCGTGCCATTGGCGAGACGCTCCTCAAAGCGATCTTTAACAGCATTGAGTAGACGCCCTATTAACGAAACCGCGCAGGATGCAGGCGGGAATCCCCAATTCCCGAGTTCTAAATCCCTCTGTGCAGCTTCACTGACGTGATGCTCTTGCTCTGTCCCCTTTTGTCGGGCTATCAGGCGTGTGTGCGGAGACGTGGCCGAGAGGCTGAAGGCACTCGTTTGCTAAATGAGCGTGCTCCAAAAGGGCACCGAGGGTTCGAATCCCTCCGTCTCCGCCAGTTACCTGTTTCTCAAGGTTTCCTGACGACCCTTTCCCAATTTAAAACCCGATATAATAAGGGAATTCGGTCCCTGATTGTGCCTTGACGTTTCCCTGCAACCCGCGCATGGTGTGGGAACAAGTGTGGGAACGGTTTTTGAGGCGTCCATGGGAAAGTTGAGCGCGGCGACGGTTAAGTCAAAGAATGAGCCCGGACGCTATGGCGACGGTGACGGCCTTTTTCTGATTGTGAAGCCCACCGGCGGCAGGTCTTGGGTGGTTCGTGTGCAAAAAAATGGCAGGCGGCGCGACTTTGGATTGGGCTCTGAGGGCAAAGTTACACTCGCTCAAGCGCGGATAAAGGCAGCAGCAGTCCGTTCTCAGATGGAGGCAGGGCTCGACCCCATCGTTGAACGGTTGAAGGCTGAGGGCATTCCTACCTTCAGAGCGGCGGCGGCCATTGTGCATAGTGAGCAGAAGCCCGCATGGCGTAATTCGAAACATGCCAAACAATGGATAACCACTTTGGAGGCCTACGCGTTTCCAAAGCTGGGCGATGTTGCTGTAAGTCAGATTGACGGCGGACAGGTGCGGGACGTGCTGGCGGCGATTTGGCTAACCAAGCCTGAGACCGCTCGACGGGTGCGTCAACGCATTGGTCAAGTTATCGATTGGGCGGTGGGGAAGGGCTATCGCGAGACGCCAATTTCCATGAATGTTATCAATCGGTCTTTGCCAAAGGTGGCGCGCGTCGAAAAGCATCATCCTTCAATGCCTTACCGCGAAGTGCCTGCCTTCATGAAAACGCTCCGGGCCAAACCAACGATTGCGCGGCTAGCGTTGGAATTGCTAATTCTCACGGCGTCCAGACCTCAAGAAGTGCGACTTGCCGAATGGTCTCAATTCGATTTGGAGGCAAATGTTTGGACGCGTCCTGCTAGTCTCATGAAAGGCAAGCGCGTGCATTTGGTGCCGCTCACTGAGCCCATGAAAGAATTGTTGGTTAGGCTTCAGACATTCACAGGCAATCGCTCTGGGCTTTTGTTCGAGGGAAACAAGCGCGGCAAGCCAATCTCTGAAATGACCATGACAAAGCTATTGCGAGATGCTGACTTTGATTGGGTACCGCATGGCTTCCGGTCGAGCTTCCGCGAATGGGTCTCAGAGGAAACTACGTTCGATGGTGAAACGGCGGAGCAAGCCCTCGCCCATGTCATCGCCAACAAGACTGAAGCGGCCTATCGGCGCGGCAATCAATTGGAAAAACGGCGTGTGATGATGGCGGCTTGGAATGATTATTGTGAAGGAGTGGCTGCGAGGCCATTACGGGTGGTGGCGTGAGCAATTTTGAAGAAGGCGTCCCACCTTGGGAAACCTTTGATGATATGCCTTGGGACGAGATTGAAGCACAGCCATACTGGAAGTTTGAGCGACCTCGACGTGGTAAAGAATATCGACTTCAAAGAGCGGCAATAGCTAGCCTAAGTGATGGCGGGCTTAGTGGGCTTGCGACCTACCTTATGGAATCTGAAAAGTTGGTCATGCCATTGGCGTTAAGGCAGATGATGATTGGCCTAATCACTGGCGGCGAGAGTTGGGGCTATCGGTTGGTTTTAGATAAGCACCCTAGCTTGGCTAGGAAGGCCCAAAAACTCTCAGTTAAGCGAAGGATTGAAGCAAGAGATCTTCAGGTGCAGCTCTATTTCATTTTGGGTGATGGTGCACAGAAATATGAGGCAGGCGTTGCTCACGTAGAGGCGGTAATGGGCCTGCCGCGAGGAACAATCACCACCATAATTACCTCAGAGAAGCGCGCTCGGGCAGTAGAAGCTTTCAATGCAGGCTTAGATAAGAAGCGCCAGTATGGAGCTATGTCGGGCACTGCAAGTCTGCGAGATTTGAAGATAGAGCAAAAGCGCGATGAATTGTTTGATTTGCTTGGGCATACCTTGGATACAAGCCAGATGAAGCAACTGTTGGATGAGTTTGAGGAACACATGAATAAGTCACCCGAAGGTCAAAGTTAGATATCGGTTTTCGAATTTCGATATCGCCATTTGGTCTTGTTCAGGGAGGTTGAAGGCGGCACACTCCGGCATCACAGCACACCGCTGTGAACGTCACCGGGCTGACGATGAAAGCCCGTGCAAGGAGAAAAACGTGCAAACATTCATGACTATAGCTGACTTTTGTCACAATTATCGCGTCAGTCGGACCACTTTTTATCGGCAAACCAAATCCGGATCCTTGCCCGTCGTTAAAGTTGGGCGATCCACACGCATTAGGGTGGCCGATGCTCGTCGATGGGCGGACGATCTGGGTGCATCATCATGAGGCCCGTCGAACATGGAAAGGGCCTCAACGCGGCTGGTACCCGCATTGAAGCCCAAAATGCCAAGCCCTCGCAAAAGCGCCCTGCAAGACATCTCTACCGTAAGCTGGGCAGGTCTCGCAATCAAAAAGTGCGCATCATTCGCGATGATGGTGGGCCGTCATTCACTGTCTCAGGGCAGACCGCCAAAGCAATCACAGCGTTGGTTTTGGCTGGATTGCGGGGTGTGACCGCCTTAGAGGTCAGTTCCTGGGCCTATCGTTTCGCGGCCAATTGTCATGAGTTGCGCAAAAGGGGCCTTGAAATCGAAACGTTGAAAGAGCCGCATGACGGCGGTTGGCATGGTCGGCACGTCCTTCATACACCAATTCGGCTAGAGCCCGTCCACGACTAGCAATCAAGTTGAATTGAGGCGGTGGGGGAAACCTTGCCGCCTCTTTTGTGCCTTGCGTCGCCTTGTCCCTGATTGTGCCTAATTGTTCACTTGAAAAACGGGGAACAAACGTAGGGATGATAACAAATCATAACAAATTTTTCCGTTTGGATTCATTGGTATGTCAACAAATGTAAACCCATTGGGCGCGCGTGATGCTGGCTCGTCTCTTTATATAGGTGCGCGGCGTTCGTTACTCCCCCACGGTGGGAAGCGGGTGGCAAAGGCGGCCACGGAGACTTTAAGCAAGAGCCAAGTGCGGGCCGTGATAAGTGGCGCCAGTCGCTCAATCGCCTTGGGTGTGCCGCTCAATCGATTTGTGACGATACATTGGGGCGCGATGTCGGTTTCAGAGCGTGACAGCTTCAGAGCCACTCAAAACCTATTACGGCGCGCACGTGACTGGCTGCGCGACCATGGCGCGGTTGTGGCATGGGTCTGGGTACGGGAGACAAGCCCAAAAGAGCCCGACAAAGGCGCTCATGTGCATTGGCTCTTGCATGTTCCTGACAGGCTTCGAGTGGCGTTACTAGGGCGGCTAAAAGGCTGGGCGCTGGCATCGGCTGGGCAGGGTGTCCGCTATCAGGCTGGCGCGGTCCATTCGCGGTCGGTTGGTTTTGTCGGCTGCGATGTCCGTTCTCCTGAGACCCACCGGGCGAATTTGCGGGCGGTGGTGGCATATATGCTCAAGGGGATGGCCGCACATGACTCAGAAATCGCCACTGAAGGGCTTTTGCAAATTTGGGCCGAGGAAGGTGCGGAGACTATGCGGTTTGATTCTGGCGGGGTTGTATCAGGCAAGCGGGCAGGGGTTAGTCGGAGTTTGGCTGTTTGACTTCGATGGCACCTTGCAAGATCTCCGCGCAAAACAAACTTTAGCGAATTGATTTGGGAAAAATCGGCGCGGCGATGGCCTACTAACAGGGGGATAAGAGGATGGGTGGATTTGGGTCGGGGCGGCCTTGGTCGGGGAAGCCAAAGGTGGAGCAGGCAATGCCCCTCAATGTGGCGAAGCTATTTCGTGACGGCCATATTCGCCGGGGTTATGGCTGGCAGACCTCTTTGATTTGGACAAGCTCTCGCGACCAATCGCAAACGGGCTCAATCGGCCTTCGGTCATGGTGCGAGTTTGGTGATGAACCAGACCGGATTGAGTTGCATGGCACCTTTCGCGATAAGCCATTTTCGCAGACTATCAGGCTGGTTTCCATTCCCGGCACAAAAGGCGGCAAATGGTGGTTTGCCATGTGCCCCGTGACAGGACGGCGCTGTCTGAAGTTGGTTCTAAGCGGTCGGCATGGCGGCTGGGTCTCAGTTCCCGCGAGTGGCTTCCGCTATTACTCAGAGAGCGAAGATTATCTGGACCGATGCCGCTCCGCGATAGACCGGGTCCAAGCCAAGCAAAAGCGTTTGAGCAAATATGCTCGCCATGCCACAAGGGACCGCTTCAGACGTGAATTGTTGGCCGCTGAGTGGCGGTGGCAGCAAGCGCTCGGAGTGTTTGCAGGCCGAATAAACGAGCGCTTTGCAAAGGCTGGGCTTACGGACAGGATTTGAGGTCCTCTGCGGTGCAGGCCGGACAATCAGGAATGAGGCGCAAGGGTAACGGTGGGCTAACAGATCGCTGTTCGATGCGGCTAGGCCTGTTTCAGCTTATGCTGCGTCATGGGCAGGTGTTTCATCAATCTTCGGTCATGAATCGTTGACGCTTCGATCTGTTGTAAGCCATTGTGGCTTCGCCGTACTGGCGAGGTCTAAAAATCTGAGGGCTAAAAATGAAAAAATATTTAGTGGGTGCTATGTTAGTTGGAATTCTGGCACTGGGGGCTTGCGCTACTAAGCGCTACCCTATCGCTACCCCGCTTTCGAGCGCGGAGATTTCACAAATGAATTGCCGTGAGCTTAACTTGGAAATTATTCGGGCTGAACAAGTCCAAGTCCAAATTTCAAATACGGCACAAATGGATTGGCGTTCTGTAGCAGGCTTCCTAGGTGACTACGGTATTGGCAATGCTATGGCAAAAAATGATGCCGAAAAAGCCATCAGGACACGAATATCCTCCATCCGTGAAGCACAAGCTAAGTCTAATTGCTCGGCTGGAGGCTGACGTTTGACAAACGGGCGGCTCGCAGTCCTTGAATTGTGAGCCGCCCTGTTTCCAAGAAAAGTTGATTTGCTAGCAGGAGCAATTGCCCAGTGTTTGGGGTAGGGGCCGTCAAAACACTGGAAAGTTGGTTCTAAGCGGTCGGCATGGCGGCTGGGTCTCAGTTCCCGCGAGTGGCTTCCGCTATTACTCAGAGAGCGAAGATTATCTGGACCGATGCCGCTCCGCGATAGACCGCGTCCAAGCCAAGCAAAAGCGGTTGAGCAAATATGCTCGCCGTTCCACGAGGGACCGCCTTAGACGTGAATTGTGGGCCGCTGAGTGGCGGTGGCAGCAAGGCTTTGAGGCCTTTGCTGGGCACTTGAATGACCGCTTGGCGAGGGCAGGGGTGACGGAAAGTACAGGCTGAACTTGTCGCTCGCAGCCGTTCGCGAACAAGAAGTTTTGCTGTCATCACGCCTTCGCTACTTTTTCTTCCATTCTCTAGCTAGCGCTTGCGCTTCTGCGATTTGGGCTGAGGTCATTAGTGCCGCTACTAAGTCTCTGCCTTTAGCAGCCGCATCATTTCCGGCAGCAGCACTAAGATTTAGCCACTTGTGAGCTTGAACAAAGTCTTGTGTCACTCCTTGCCCGCCAGCATAAATCGCTCCGAGGCGTGCTTGGGCATCAGTGTTTCCTTGTTCCGCTGCTTTGCGGTACCAAGTGGCGGCGGCTGCATAATCTTGCGGTATGCCTTGGCCTTTGCTGTAATAAGCTCCTAGCATTTTTTGAGCATCAGCGTTTCCTTGGTCAGCAGCTTTTCGATACCAATAGATTGCGGAGGCATAGTCCTGAAGGACACCCCGTCCCAAGCTGTAATGGACCCCAAGAGAACGTTGCGCTTCGGCATTTCCTTGTTCTGCCGCTTTTGTATACCAACTCACAGCGGCCGAAAAATTCTGGGTGACGCCCTGTCCGACGGCGTAGGCATATCCAAGAAAATATTGCGCTTGCGCATTGCCTTGATCTGCAGCTTTCTGAAACCATCCAGCAGCGGCAGAATAATCCTCTGGAACGCCAAGTCCCAAGCTGTACAAGAGGCCTAGGCGGTATTGTGCAGCGTCGTGGTTCTGATCCGCAGCCTTCTGGTACCAACTGGCAGCGATTGCATAATCCTTCGGCACACCTTGACCATACTGATACATCAAGCCGAGGTTGAATTGTCCGTCCGACGCGCCCTGATTTGCGGCTTTCTGGTACCAAGCAGCGGCGGATGCTGGGTCCTTCGGCACACCTTGACCCAAACGATGTAGGTCACCTAGGTTGAATTGTGCACTAGCAAATCCCTGTGCCGCAGCTTTGCGGTACCAAGTGGCGGCAGTGGCATAGTTTTGTGGCACACCTTGGCCGGTGGCATATAATACTCCTAAATTGAACTGGGATTTAGCATCCCCTTGTACTCCGGCTTTTCGAAACCATTCTGCGGCAGCGGCAAAGTCTTGCTGCATACCGTCACCACGCATGGCGTAGCGGCCCATAGCAGACTGAGCTCCTGAAAAGCCTTGATCTGCGGATCGTCGGTACCAATTTACAGCGGCCGAATAATCCTGTTTTACCCCGAGCCCATTTTCGTACATGTTACCAAGATTGAACTGGGCAAATGGATTACCCTGTGCTCCAAACTCCAAAAAAATGTCGAATGCAGCCTTATAGTTGCCTTGCTCATAAGCTCGAAGTCCGTCCTCTAAGATGTCGGTGGTAACAGCATTTTCATTAACTGGGGATGCTTGCTGCTGGCGGGCAATAGCTGGCGCAGTCATCATTACCAAAACTAGAGCTGATGATAAGAAATTTCGCATCAATTGCATAAGTCAAATCTCCATCAATGGCCCTTGGTAACATGGCGCAAATTACATTGGAACTAAGCAGGGGCAGGGCCTTCCTGCCCAACCCATTTTTTCTGCATTAGCATGGGGTGAGAACTTCAGGGTGTCGGTTAGTTTGCCTGCGATCCATTGGTTCTTCAAAGTGGGGTTGGGAGATGCCATTGTTGCAATCTTAGTCTGAAGAGGGCTTTACCAATTCACTGGAAGTCCAATCTCTGGACTGAGGGCATTCAACAGCGAAAACGCTAACACAGTTTTTCCCCTGGGCGCGCGAAGGACACCCACCGCAGTGATGGTGTGGGAATTTATGTGGTAATGATAAAGTCATACCTAATTTTTACATATTAAATTCAATTATCTACAGAATAAGTTGTGCGGACTCCGTCTCCGCCAGTTTTTTCTTGCAACCTATTGTTTTATTTCATTTTATTGATTTGAGTGCGGGCTTTACCCCACTTTTTGCCCCACCAAGATTAGGCCGTTATTGTCTGGACAGTCATTATTGATGGGTAATCAACCCCATTTCCAACAAAAACCTTGATGGCCTTTGGAATTGAAGTGAACCCCATGGCATTAACCGATTTCGTGGATGGCTGATGTATAGCCATCGTCGAGCGCGCGTTACTGCAACAAATGCTGTGTTGCGCTCCTCTTCGATTTGCGCTCGTGAGTTGGCCCGATAATCTGGGAAAGTACCCTCAGAAAAACCAAGGATAAAGATGATATCTTTCTCTAAGCCTTTCATTGTGTGAACAGTTCCCAGCGTTAGACCAAGATCCGAAGTATCATGGCTCAACTTTCCAAGAGCGTCAGCATTTCTAAAGCCTCCTAGAGTTGTCCCCAACCCAAGCTTTCGGAATCTTATCCAACTATTCGAAAAATCAATTAACTCTTCGAGGCTCCTAGCATATTCGAGAGTCTTGGCGTCTTCACTGCTTTGAGTCGCAAGCTCTTGAATTCGATTTTCAAAATATGATTTAAACTTTGGAATGTTTGGGTTTTCAAAAGCGAGCTTGTCCACTTCGGCCAACAGTTCAGAAAACAGGGAATCAGCCGAACCATCTTTGTTATCGAATCTTTCCCGAAGGCCTATTAAAGGACTTGGGCCCTCTGGACCGTTAAGCCAATGAATTTCCAGCAGTTCACACAATTTTTTGCCATTGATCCAATCTTTTGGATTTAACTTCACACGCAGCGCGAAATCTAGAGCTCGTCCGAATTTAGAGGACGGTTGTTTAGCGCGTTCTGCAAGCCTTAGACCATAGGGAATTTGCTTTTCATCTAATAGCTTTTCGAGCTCTCGAAACACAAATCTATTCCGTCCAACCACAGCGATACTAGCAAGTGAAATCGGCCCCTCAATTTCTGCATGTTGTTTCAAATTCAAAATATTTTCGATTTGCTTGAAGATTCCAGCAGCTTCGGCTTCTTCGGTTTCAAATTGAACGAATTGGACGCTACCTTCGAAAGCATACTTTTGATGCACGTCGCCACTCGGACGTAATCGCCTTGCCACTTGAACCACTGCCCTCGAACTGCGATAGTTTTCTTCCAAGTGGAAAGTCTGTGGATTGAAGTCGGCGTGGAATCTATGAGTCAAATATGTCCAAGAAGAGCCATTAAAGCCATAAATCATCTGTGCAGGATCACCGACCATCATCACTTTGGCGCTTCCTGGACCAGCCAAAGCTTTGATGAATTCGTACTGGATTTTATTTAAGTCTTGCGCCTCATCAACGCAAATGAATCCAAATTTTGTGCGGTATAGATCGCCAACCCATGTCTGAGTTAGTAGTATTTCTAATGCACCTTTAATAATGTCGTCGTAATCAATGCCCCCACTATTCATCAAGGCGTTTTGATAGTCGATGTATCTGCGCCAAATGCCATTTAAGTCCGGCAGTCGAAGCTGAACATCCTCCTCGCGAAGCATTTCGCGCTTGATGATTGAGAAGCCATCCATGAAGTTCTGCAAGTTTCTTTGTCTGTTTTTCTTCTCCTTCGTGTCTTCTGTATTAAGATATTCATCGATGTTTACGCCGCTCAACCTGAGCGCCTCTAAAAACACATCCATTCTATCTTGATCGCGTTCATATATTTGAACACCCTCGGGAAGACCAATTGTATGGCCGTATTGATCAAGAATTCTTTGAGCTACTGAGTGAATAGTCCCGGACCATACTCGCGAAACATCAACTTCACTGAGCGCCAAGCGATCGGATAATTCTTGCGATGCTTTGTTGGTAAATGTGAGGGCAATCACCCCCTGCTTGTTCTGGCTAGAAAGGAGGAATTTTATCCGCTGAGTAAGAACGCGGGTTTTCCCGGAACCGGCCGAAGCAAGAACAGAAATTGAGCTGCTCAAAGGAGCGTTGACTATCTCAAGCTGTTTGTCTGAGAGCTGCATGTTCATTTTAACCAACTCTCGATTTTCGTAAACGCATTTTGGAAGGCGGCCGGAACTAGTTGTTCTCGCGCCAATTTGTTAGGATTTTCACTGACTATGTCGGCCAAAAATGCAGAGTAAGTTGTTTTGGCTTCCCGCATAGCAACCAATAACTCTTCCTGAGTTAATGCGTCGATCTTCAAAGTTTGAGCTTCAACAAAATGAGGGTTCGGATTAATACTTTTCGCCAATTTTACAAACGCTTGCTTTACGTATTCTGTCAGCCCAAGAACTTTAACTAGTTCAGCCTCAAAATCGTTAGGCTCGGTGAGAAAGTCTATGCTGAAAAGCTCCTCTTTCAAGTTTATGCCGCTCTGTTCCTCAAACTTTGCTAAGCTCCTTTCAACATTCTGTCGGATTTTCGTTCCATTTGGGAGATCATTATCACTTACTACAGCAATAGGAATTCCTAGACTTATTGCTAACTTGACATAAGGCACATAATTTTGGCCATCAACTGCCGCGAGCGAAACACCTTTTGCAAAGGCAGAAGCTTCAAACCATTTTTCAAAGAAGGCCGGGACTACCTGATCTTCAGTTTGACCTTCAAATAGCATGATTGCATTGGCAAATAACAACTCTCCTTTGTTTCGGAGGATCGTACGTTGAAGTGTCTTTTGCTCCTCAGGGGAAAGAATTTCTGCGAAGCTCTTACAAACCGTTTCTCCACTCCGAGCTGACAACGAGCGAAGATCGTTTAGTCCAGACATAGCTGCCAAGTAAGGCGAATGAGTACTAATGATGGACTGCCCCTGCGATTCAAGGAGTTGCGCGAAAAGTGCACGTTGCGCATTTGGGTGTAAATGCGCTTCTGGTTCTTCGGCTGCAATTATCGGGTGATACGGCTCTGCTTGTGACTCGTGCATTGCGCCCATCATATTTGTAAAGGCCTTAACCGCAAGCATCGAAGCCCAGCTTCTGGTCCCCATGCCGTGATATTCCATTGAGAATGAACGTGTCTCACTTTGGCCAAAGTGGATGCGGTAGTTTTTGGCTAGGTCTCTTATCTTTTTTGGAAACGGCGTAACCTCCGCAATGCCAGAACCTCCGAATGACTCGTTTAGAGAATCCAGAGTGTCTCTCAAACTGGCCAAATCCTGACTTTTGGCGACTGCTGCCTCATTGATGTCAGAGACCATTTTTTCGAGCGCTTTTACATCATCGGATTCATAACGAACTTTCGACAAGACGCGTCCTACAAAAGATGATTTGTCGTTTAGTTCATGGTGAATGTCCCGTTGGGCATCAATTGAAACAAATGGCATGAACTCAGACCGCGAAGTTAGCTTTTGCGCCGGACTCGGCTTCACTGACAGCCAATGCTCGAAAGGGGGCCAATCCTGTAGTGTAAACCGCTCAATTGAGTACCCAGTCCGTGCATCTTGCACTTTCGCGATGGTTCTGAACGCAAAAAACTGAAAGCCCTCCAGATCTTGCCGAATTTTGTCGCCGAATTGAATTACCCAATCGTCTTCAAAGGCCTTTTTGCGGCCTTCTGTTTTGTTATGGGAAACAACCCGCACATCGATAGTTATTTCCTCAACACGTTTATCATTCAGATCTATGTGAAAATCTTCGTCTGATAGTTGCCTGCTATAGTCGCCAAGCGCCAGTTGAAGCGCTTTCAAAACAGACGTCTTGCCGCAGTTATTTGGCCCAATTAACATTGCAGTGCGAGGCAAGTTTATCTCAAGGTTTCTAGCACCTCTAAATCCAGCAATACGAACCATATCTACCAAAATGTGCATAATAAACTCCTTTGACAACAATCATTTGCATCAAGTCACAAAATTTGGCTAACATCGCTCACCACTTTGAAGTTCCCGCCCAAAGCATCTTCAAAGTGTCTCTTTCCGCATTCAATTTTGCGGCGTTCGTCCGGACGTAAGTCGTCGAGATTTATTGAACCCTTGGTTTCTCGAACCAGATAGAGCCGATCCTGTCCTTCGCCTGCGTCCAAGACGATTGCCCAATCAGGATTGTAGCCACCAATCGGCGTGCGGACCTCGAACCAGCGCGGAAGCTTCACATAAAGCTTTACGCGGGCATCTCTTTCTAAGGCTTCGGCGAAGGGCCGTTCGATGGTTTCGGAATCAACATTCACGCCGTCATATAAGTGGGTGCCGCCCGCATAAGGGTTGGCTTCGCTCTTCACGACGTTTGAAACGAAGGCTTCAATCAGGTCATCGAACTGCGATTGTTCATACCATGTGCCATCAGGTTCGTACTTGATGCCGTCCACAAGCTGATCAGCCAATTTGTTTTTGATAATGCCAACTAGCCCGGCGGCGAATTCGTGCGGATTGTCTAAAAGGGCTTTAGGCTTGGGCGCAGCCTTGAGGATTGCAAGAATCGTCTTGCGGCCAATGCGCATCGATGGGGATGTGGATTCCAGCAGGCTTTCGACGATGGAAACCACGTTCGGAACCGGGTATCGGCCTTCAAGATCTATTGCAACGCTAGCATCGGCTAAACGGATAGCTTCGAACAGGTCTTCGCCCTTCTTGGCATTAACGCCCGCCACCTGAACCACGACACGCGGACGGCGAACCATAATCGTGCCCATGTCTGCGGCAACATCGTTAATCAGCTTCGCACTATCTATGTTGACGGCGTAACGGGTGCGATGCTTGATCTTTTCCCAAAGCTCTTGGAATTCGGGTTTCAGCAAATGGTTCTTGCGAAGTTTCAGATTGACCTTCTCCCGCGCGTTGCCAGGCTTTGGTGGAACACCCTCATGGCCATAAGCGATTGCGATCTCGCCTTGTAGCGCATTGACGTAATGCTCATAGCTTTCGCTGGCACTGATAGTCAGTACGTTGACGCGAGGATCATGCACGCGTTCGCCGGTCACGGAATCGACGGGAAGACGAACACCGCGCCCAACCTGTTGCCGCCGTTCGGTTTCGCTGCCCACTTCGCGAAGCGTGCAAATCTGGAATACGTTCGGGTTATCCCAACCCTCCTTAAGCGCCGAATGCGAGAAGATGAACGCCACCGGCTCTTCGAACGATAGCAGTTGTTCCTTGCGGCGCATGATCAGGTCAAATTCGCGTGCTTGCGCGGCCTTGTCCTTGTCGTTTGTGGGTACCTCTTTATCGACAATCGAAACAACGCCCTTCTTGTTTGTCGTCGATGCGAAATAGGACGCCTGAACTTCATTCGCGGTCTTATCGCGCCATTCGGGGTAAGCAGCCTTGGCTTCGTTGAACGCTTTGATGAACAATTGCCGGATCAAGCCGTTTTCATCGCGGAAGCTTTCGACCCGATCCACGAAAAACAGCGACAGAACCTTGACGTTGAACCCCATATCCCGAATGCGCTTCTGCTTCTGGAAATGGCGTTCGACGGTGAAGCGGATTTGCGCTTCAAGAATGGCGTCCTTCTGGCTTCCGGTTTCGGCACCAGTCGCCAGTTCCACATTGTTGGTGAAGCGGATGAACCCCGTCTGGAAATTGATTTCGGAAACTTCGAAGCCTTCGTAATCGGTGCGATTGGTCTTTTCCCACAGCTTGTCGCTATGCTTCAGCTTGATCGTTTTGCGATCCACCTTGCCGGATTTCGCCTGCACATCGACGGTCACTTGCGCGGTTAAGGTCTTCTGGGCCGTGTCGATGCTTTCCAGCCGGATATAGGGCAGGTTTGCGTTTTCTTCTTCGACCGCCGCGCCAACCTCAATCTGTTTCACCAAATTCTGGCGATAGGCGTCATAGGGCGAAAGCCGATAGACAAGGCTGTAGGCGTTGCGATGCGTCGCGCTGTAGCGAATGGCGAACAGCGGGTTCAGCGCAGCCAAGGCGGCAACGCGGCCTTCGCTTTCCATGTTTTGCGGTTCATCCAAGATCAGCACGGGCCGAACCGCCTGCATCAGATGGATGACCGGCGCATTGCCTTCGATACCTTTGCGAATGACGTTTTGCTCACGCGAAAACGCGTCGATGGTCATCACCATGATTTCGACGGCGTTCGATCCGGCGAAGCTGCGCACCTGCCCCGGTTGGGCGGCATAGACCGAATGGTGAAACGGTGGCAGGCCGGGAAGCGCGGCGAAGTGCTTCTTGGTTTGCTGAATGGTCTTCAACACGCCTTCGCGCACTGCGACAGATGGCACTACGATGATAAACTTCGTCAAGCCGTAGCGGCTGGCGAGCGCGAGAATGGTGCGCAGATAGACGTAGGTTTTGCCGGTGCCCGTTTCCATCTCAACGGAAAAGTTCGGGAAGCGGACTTGCCCCTTGCCTTCGTAAAGCTCCACCTCTTGTTCGATTACGCCAAGCACGGCGTCGGCGGAAATGGAATTCTCCGCCTGAACCCGGTTCAAGTTTTCCAGCAATCGCGCTTCGGAAAGCTCCAAGCCGTTGGGCACCACGGTTGAACCCGCCGCTGGCAACAGCGTTGCGCCAATATGGCTTTGGCCCTCAAGCAGCCCGGTTACGGCTGCGATGGCGTCTAGCTGGAATTGTTGCGCAGCGTCGAAGCGGAATTCCATCGCTCAAAGCACCTTCAATGTGCATTGAAGCGCAAGGTTGGCCGCAACAGTGTCGTCAATCGCCCTGTCGCGGCAAACGAACAAATCAGACTTGGCCAGCTCAAGCAACTTCACCGATGCAAGGTCGATGTGATCGGCCAAGCAGATGGTGAAGGCGCGGTCCGTATCCGGGTCGCTCACCCGCCATGATCCCTTTAATGCGCCATTGCCAGAAGGTGTAATCGTCGCGGTCAACGGGAATCCCTCACGCACCGCCACTTCCCAAATCACGTCTTCGGCTTTCCAGCCGGGAATCAGCGTATCGGCGAAGGCATCCATCTGTTCGATATAGCCTTCGGGCGTCATATCCTTGGTGCCAACCCAACGGCGAATGTTCGTTTTGGTGAGACGGAAGGCGCGGAAACCTTGCGCCGAAGCTTTGATGTCGTCGGACTTCAAAACGCGGCGCAACCGTTCCCGCGTCACTTCAGTGATGGTTTTCCAGCCCGCCGCTAGGGCTGCTTTTCCTGTCCGCTCTCTGGGGTTCACTTCCTCGGGCAATTGAACGGCGATGAATTGCGCATTGGCCATTCCATTCGCAGCAAGGCTAATGACGGCTTCGGCGCTTGAACCTGAACCCGCGAAGAAATCCATGATGATTGGGCGTTCGTCGTTGGAAGCGATGTACCGGAACAGCCGCGCAAGTTCTTCGTAGTCTTTCGGGTTGTCGAAAACCTTCGCGCCCATAAGGGACTTCAGATGCGTCACCGAAACCTGGGACTGTTTATAGAAATATGTCCCGCGAACTTGCATTGCCAATTCGTCGTCCGCAACATCATCGTCGGTTGTGTCGTCTTCTTGATCGTCAAGAAGTTCAGCGGATACGGGTCGCAAATGAGCCTTCCGAAACGGTGGCTCGGTATGGTCTTCGCGAAATTCGACAAGCCCCAACTTGATTTGGTTCGCCATATCGTCGGGATTTGAATAGCGCCAACCGGCTTCAGGCACTTTGCAGGGCTGCTTTGTGATAGGGTGTTCCACATCATAGCGCGGACCATCGCCGCCCGGCCACGAAATATCGCGGTCACGCCACGGGCCGTTGCCATCAATACGCTTGTAGCGGCTCCACTTCTTCGACGGGTGCCCCTTTGGCAACGCCGCATACCAAAGCTGAAGATGCGCTTCTATCGTCTTGTCATCATCGCCATGCTTGCCGCGAAGGCGAAGGTATTCATCCCAAATTTCGCGCGCGCCCGGTTTCTCTTCACGCCAAACGGTCTTCGCTTGCTTTAGGGCGGCCAAAGACCGCGCATAAACCAGAATGTATTCGTGACCGACAGACAAAAGCTTGGCGTCGTTCTTGCGGCCCTTTTCCCACACCATTTGGGCAATGAAATTTTCAGGGCCGAACACGTCGTCGCAAAGCTGGCGAAGGTTCGCAACTTCAGCATCGTTGATGCTGATCAGAATGACGCCTTCTTCTTTTAGCATTTGCCGCGCCATCGACAGGCGCGGATACATCATCGAGAGCCAATTCGAATGGAAACGCCCCGCCTTTTCCGGAGTGGTTGTCGTCAGGTCGCCGGCTTCGGTCATTTGGCCGGTCTGGCGAAGATAGGCCGCAAGCGGGTCCGAAAAATCGTCGTGATAAATGAAATCATTGCCGGTGTTGTAGGGCGGATCGATATAGATCAGCTTCACCCGCCCGAAATAGGATTTGTAGAGAAGCTTCAGAACCTCAAGGTTTTCGCCTTCGATGAACACATGCCGCGCATCGTCAAAATTGACACTTTGATCCCTCTCAGGGACCAAGGTTGCACTTGATGGCGCTTGCAACATAGCGATCGCCTCACGCTTGCCCGGCCATGTCAGCCCATAGCGTTCCGGCCCTGTCGCTACTGCGTCCCCTGCCAGTTCTGCCAAACGGTCAAGGTCAAGCTGTCCATCCGAAAATGCTTCAGGAACTACGCTTTTCAGGCGTTCAAGCAATTCAGCCTTCATATCTGGAGATGTCTCGTCGATTCGGGTTTTCTCGGTCATGCCTGTAGCATGGCAGACAGCTACCATGGGCAGCAAGTCTCTAAATCCCTACTAGCGCTGTGCTATCTCTAAAATTAGGAGTTAAGGTTGGCATTACCTACCAAGATCTGACCCAAGGGCTGCGAACTTTTCGCCGGATCGCTCGCCCAACCCCCTAACGAGCTTCTCCCGACTATCCGTCACCACCACGGCTTCAGACTTCGCCCGACTAATCGCGACATACATCGCCTTCTGGTCGACGAGGTTCGCCCGCCCGCTTTCGGCATGGATCAGGACGTGTTCTGAGGTTTTGCCTTGGGCAGCATAAACAGTATCGACCCACGCATGGCGCAAGTGCTGATCACGAGCCGTTGTGAGGTCGAGGTCGTGCACAGTCCCATTATCGGCTTTGAGGGTAGCTAGTCCTAGGTCCCGGTTGACTGACGTGATCGTCCCTGTGCCGCCGTTTACGCGGTCTTTCTCATGATCATTGCGGGTGAAAGCAACGCGGTCACCGGTCCGCATATCCATCTGGGCTTGAGTGAATGTCTCAGCTTGGCCCCAGTATGCGGGCTCGAGTTTGAGCTCAAAGCCGCTTTTGCTTGCCACCGAGACTATGCCCTGTTGGCTATCGGTCCCGGTGACCTCATAGGGAGTTCGGGCAAATATCCGTTGATCTGGCTTCGCTTTGGCAAAGATCAGGATATCTCCCTTTTGATAGCTGCTGGCTTGCAGCCGCTCGGCCTTGGTCAAGTCCTTGGGGACGAGGGCAGGGAAGTCGAGCACTTCTCGACCTAGTTCGCCTCGGGCCAAAAGCTCGCTCCTGATGGCAGAAGTAAGTGCTTCTCTGCCTTCCTTTGATGGATCAAGGACAAGGGTCTGGGCGCGGTCTGCGGCTGACAAATCGGCAAAGCTTTTGGCCAAGAGCTGATAACGGTCTTGGGTGTTAGCATTCTCAATCAGCTTGCCGCCTCCAGCCTCAAGAGCCTTGATGGTTTTGGCGGCTTGCCCTGCAATGGCGCTTTCAACGGCCTCGAGAGTTTTGGCGTTTGTTTGGCGTACGATTTTATCGAGCTTCGAAGTTTGCATCCCGGCTCCTTGAAGCTGGGCGAACGCGACACCAGCGCCAATCGATCCAAGTTGTTTGACATCGCCAACCAAGATTAGGCGCGCCTCGGCTCTTTGGGTGGCTGACAATAGGCGGGCCATATCGACGGCTGAGACAAGGCTTGCCTCATCGAGAAGCCAGACTTGTTTGCCGCCCCGCTCTGGATGCACCTTCTTTTCTTCGGTTCGCAAATGCCGTTCTAACGTCCAGCCTTTGGTGCCTAAAGCATCGCCAAGGGTGAGGGCCGCACTTGCAGAGGGTGCAAAGGCGCGAACGTCAAAGCCTTGGGCTTTGGCGGCCTCGGAAAGCGTGGCCATCACGGTGGTTGTCTTGGCTGTGCCTGCATAGCCTTGAACCGCTGCGACCCTGTTCGTCGTGGTCAGAAGGTCAAGCGTGGCGCGCTTCTGGCCCGCGTTCCACTTGTGGCCTCGGTCTTCAGCTTGAAGGATTGCCTTGGCTACAAGCTTTGCGGCCTCGGCCTTTGAAAGCATGGGCTCGATAGTGCCACGGCCCGCCTTCTCGAGGGCCAGGATTTGCTTTTCTGCCTCGATGTTGGCTGGGGTGGTATAGCCTTGGGTTTCCAGCCCTCGCTGATTTGTGTGTGTTCTGGGAACTAGATTACCTTCGGTGACAGCCTTCTCGATGGCGTTGCCAATCTGAAGCGGGGAAGCGTGCCCCAACACAAAGCGACCCGCTTCCTTGGCAAGGCTTGGCACTGTCATGACGGCCTCGCGCTCGCTGAGCTTGGCTGCGGCAAACTTCACTGCCTCAAATGCGCGGATCTCAGCGATGCCATTCAGGCGGTCCACAAAGTGAGGCTCTGCGGCGCGATCCTTGGCGTTTTGAACCAAGCGCATTCGGCTTGCTTGATCAAAGCCTAGGCTATCGGCGGTTTCTCGCCATTCACCCATCAAGCTGCCTCTGTCAGTCTTTGATTTTGCTTCTCTGGTGTCCAAGGCGGCGATCTGCTTTTCAGCCGCTGAAGCATGGGCTCTATCTGTTCCACGTTCTGCCAAGCGGGCTTCGATCTGGGCGGACCGCGTCGAAAAGGCCTCGAGGACCTTCTCCGGCACACCTACGACCTCGAACATCGAGTCCTTACCCATCTCAATTTTGTAGCCAAGGCTGAGGGTATTGAATGCGAGCTGCTGCCGATAGACTTCGCCTAATGTCTTTTGGAGCTTAAAAAGCTCTCGGCTCTCAATCGACCGCCATTTTCCGTCGTGGTCGCAAGTACAATTTAAAAATATTGCGTGAGTGTGGATCAATGCTTGGTCGGCTCGGCTGGTCTCGTGGCGGAATGTAGCGATTAAGAGGTTGCCAAGATTGACCTCATTGACCTTTTCGCCATCGCGTATCCGCGTCATGGCGACATGGGCCTCTGCAAATTCCAAAGTCGATTTGACAGCAGAATCATGGGCGGTGACTAGCCGCTCGTCGCCACACACTAAAGCAATCGTTGAGACCGACTTAGGTGCGCTAAACGTAACGTCCCAGCCGGGGCAAGACCTCCTTCGGCATAATATTCACCCGCCGCGCTATAGTAAGTTGCCGCACCTGCTGCGCTTGATAGTCGTGAAATTGTGGCAACCATGGCTAGACAGGCCCTACGCTGAAGTCGATGTTGCTCTCTGGGGGCGAGGTCTTGCGCCCATAAAGCGTGTCAGCGATGTCGCCCTGAATGAACCCCGGCTGGCGGGCAGGGCCTCTGGCGATGATGTGTTTGTTGGATAGCCTGACCTTGGTCACCGGTAACCCATCTGCCAAGAGAAGGTAGCCGGCATGCTTTTCGAGTTTAAACTCGCTCTCCAAAACTGCCGGTCTAATCTGCCTCTGCTTGCCGACCGTCGTGCGGCCCTTTCCGTGTTCAAAGTCGAGATTTTCAGAATCGCTGCGAAGCTCGGCTTCTACCTCGCCCACCATCTGACTTGCCCATTTGCGTGTATCGGCGTCCCCGCACTGGAGGATCAGCTTCGTTCCGCAATTGCCAAGCAACGCCTCCGCACCGTCCGCAGTGTAACGGAGACGCATCTGGCCGATGGCTTGGAAGGTAATGACTGTGCAAGCGCCAAATTTGCGACCCTGCGGCAGAAGCCTCTGTAAGTTAGAAACTTTCGGAATGTCAGGTAGTTCATCTAGGAACATCCAAATCCTGCGGTGCTCATTTGGCTCTAGGCTCATAATCCCGACAGAGGCCAATTCGAGCCAGCAGGCCAAAAGCGGCTTCATCGCCTCGAAGTACTTTTCGCGTCGGGGGATGAATATCCAAGGCTTGGGACCCTTTGTCTGGTCCAGCCGGTCGAAATAGCCACTGAAGGTAAAGGGTGTTGCGTTACTGTCCTCGTGCTTCAAAAACTGAAGCGTCTCAATGGCCTTCGTTAATGAAAACAATACCGAAGCAGTCGCCCTCTCGGCACCTTGGGCGAATATTCTTGCACTAGAACTCTCTGCTAGCCAAGCGGCCAGATCGTCGCTTGAGGCCGACCGTAGTATTTGAATTAAGGCACCAAGTGTCGTTCTATCCTCTGCGACAAGGTTGCGAATAATATTGGCAAGCAGACTCTGCGCGCTCTCTACCCAGACGCTTTCATCGTGCTCATTACCGTCGGGAATTAGCTTTTGCGCGATTTGGTCGGCATCGGCTGGGTGCCTTTTGGCTTCACCCATCAAATCCCAGAAACAGCCACGCGCATCGAAGGGATTTAAAATGACGTCGCCACGCTCGGGCTTATAATATTGGGCCGTAAACTCACCCGAGGTGTCGTAAACGATTGCCGGTTGGCCCTTTGCTTCAGCTTGATCCAAGAGCTCTCTCAGCGCTGTTGTCTTGCCGGCGCCGCTTGCTGCCGCGATTGCGATGTGGCGATTGGCAAAATCGCTCGGGAGGCTAATCCCGGCAAAGTTGAACCATCCATTCGCTAGCTGGCGCTTCAGCAATCTTTGAAGCCCCTTGGGTGTGGTCAAAAGTGCCCCGCGCAAGAGGTCATCCTGTCCGGCGACCTCTCCCTGATCTTCAAAAATTCGGAACAAGATCACGCAAAGCCCGGCACCAAGCAGAATGCCCAAAAGCGCTCCTGCGACGGCCCAGTTCTTCGCTTTGATGTACGAGCCTCGATACAGGGGATGCCGCTGAACACGGTCCGCTCGCATCTTCAGGGGCCGCCCTAAAAACTCGACGGTCATGTAGGGCTTTAGCTTCTGGCCCTCGGTGAAAAGGAGCTTTGTCTCCGCCTCGCCATAGGTCAAAAGATGTTGCTTCTCTTGGCCATCCAGCACGAGAGCGGGAAGGGCGGTTGCCGTGCAGGCCGACGTGATCAGGATGACCGATAAATAGGTTCTACCGCGTGCGATGAGGGCCGACCAATAGAGTGAAACGAGGCCTTGTCCGCGTCGTAAGCTTTCATGACGTTGCTTCATTTCTGCGCCCTCGCGGCTTCGAGCTGGCGGCGATAGGCATCCATCGACGCTTGGCTCAGGGATTCGTTGAGCTGGCTTGGGTTGGTGCCGCCCTTATGTGCTGCGTGCGCAGCAAAGGTGTAAGCGCTGGCTGCCGTGAATAAAGTGCGGTCGCAAAGGCCTTCAACGCGTTCGAGGCGAGCCAATGTTTCGGCCAACAAGTCGAGGGTTGCCGTGTCGACTAGTCGAGTTTGCTCGCCGGTGATTTCAGCAAGACCCCGCTCAAAGATCCTGAGGCGGGCCTGATAGGCAGGAAGTCCAAGACGTGCCGCTAAGTCGTCGGCAACCTGAACTTGGAACTTCGTCAGCCTCAGGGTTACGGAATAGCGATTTCCGTTCATAGGCCCGCCCTCCGATTACGCATCGCAATTGAGAGAAGCCCGCTAGGCAAAGGGTTTCGGCCTATGCCTCCTGACCGATTGCCATCCGGAATCGCGCAAGCTACTGAAACGCTTGAAGGCACACGTGCGTGTGGTGTGGTTGCTATCCCTAGCTCATTCGTTACTTTGCTTTCTTGCTCAGTCACGATTTTTGCCGTGTCTGGCGCAAGCCGGGTAGCACTTGGGGCGAGAATTATCGCGTTCATTGACCTAACTCCCGAAGCCGCTTTGAGAGTGGGAAAGCCCCTTCAGCCTGAATTTCGAGCGCGGAGATCCAGAAATGGAATGAAGGTGGCAGTGTCAGATGGCGCGTATAGCCTGCGGGATGCAGCAGCATTAGCCGCCTGAATTTGAGGCGCTGGGTTGAACCCGCTCCGCGATGGTTCTCGATGCAGTAAAGGACGACTGGAAGACCATTTGCCTCAGTTGGAATCTTTCGGCAAATTCGCTTCGCAAAACCGTTCAAGGTGCCTTGCGATATATCAAGGTGGGGATCGTCGAAGTAGACCCCGGCATTCAATCTTTGGGATCTAACTTCGATCAAAAACACGACGGAATCCCAATACTCCGAGCGGAGAATTTGAGTTGAAACGTGAGGCATGACTTCTCCTTCGCGCAGTGAAGCGCGGTTGAACATTTTCGAAATTGTTGTCGGATTAAGTTGAACTTAGAGGCTTTTCAGCCATCGCTGGGCTTCATCGCAATCAATTAAAGTACGACGTCCCACCTTGATCGTGTTGATTTCGCCACGTTTTTTTAAAGCAAAGAACGTGGTGTTGCTGATCCGAAAGAGTCGGCAAAAATCAGCAACTGTGTATGCCTTTTGACTGTCGGTACTTGTGTTTTCTTGCATTTGATGCACTCCCCACGAATGTCGGCGAATGCAAGCAAGGTTCGACTGTTCAAATTTATTTGCAATTTTTATTCAATATTGAACCTCAATTGTCATGCAGCTTGGCGTTTTGTAAGAAGCTAGTTGCAAAATTTTACTATATAAAAATAATGGCTTGACCTTCCTCTAGAAAGCCTCGCGTTTATAGCTCCGGGTTGACCTAATCCCATTTTTGTTCATGTAGTCGCGGATGTAATTGTAGAATTGATTATAAGAGACTTCGCCCGTTTGAAGACTTTGGGCATGTTTTGCTTCAGCTACGGGGTCCCTTAGCGTCCCGTTTTCGACTTGGGGGGGTGGCAGTTCTTTTCGCCTTGTATCGGGGTAGCCGCTATCCACCATCGCTTGATACATCGGACGAACCATTTCCGTTGCGGGCCGCACTAAGCTAGCCGCAGAACGCTTCTGAAAGTAAGCGTCTAAGGCCGCGTGCAATGCCGCTTTCCAAGCGCTGCGTTCAGCATTGTTCTTCCTCGCTGTATCCCCGTGCGCTTTGGCTGCTTTGCTCCTTGCTTTCGCAAGAAGGTTTTGAACAAGCGCTTCAGGTCCAAAGCCGGTCAACTCATGCCAAATGATGGCCATTATCTGCCGTCCTCGATCAGACTGCTGCTTTGAGAACTCGCCTTGTTGTTCGCGCTGATCGATTGTTTGTAACTCTTCAACCAACGACCGAAAGCGCCTTAGCTTTTTGCCTATTGGGTAGCCCCGCACGATTCTCTGCTCATCCGGAGTCAGGCCTGTTATCAGGTCGAAGGCTCTGCCAGACGTTGGCCACCCTTTCCAATGGCGTTCTATGGTGTGGTAAACTCCAACTGTGTTTTCAGTGGTTCGGGCGACGACTTCTGGAGTGTCCATCTCCAACGTTTCCCGATACTGCCTCACCCGATTTTTGAACGCCTCGCGTTCTTCGCGCTGCTTATCGCGCTTTGTCGCCCTCATTCTGAGAAGCCTCCTTTTTTGCCAAATATTTCTCCCAAGCGGCCATCAACTCCATTCGACGCTTCAACGCGTCGCCTCTACGATAGGCCCGTTCAGTCATATCGCCGACCGTGTGGGCCAAGGCTTCTTCGGCCACTTCGCGAGGGAAAGAGGTTTCTTCTCCTGCCCAGTCTCGGAATGAAGACCGGAAGCCGTGAACGGTCGCATTCACAATTTCCATCCGTCGCAAGATTGCGGTCATAGTCATGTCAGACAGGGGTTTGCCGCGCCTAGCGCTCGGGAAAATCAAATCATCGGATCTGATGGCTTTCATTTGGGTGAGAATGGCTATCGCGCGGTCGCTAAGGGGCACTCGGTGTTCACGTCCCGCTTTCATGCGGGCTTTGGGAATAGTCCAGACCTTATTGTCCATATCGACTTCTTCCCACTTTGCTTCGCGAACCTCGTTGCTCCGGGTCGCGGTTAGGATCAGAAATTCGAGTGCGAAATTGGCAATCGCGTCAGACTTCTTGAGCCGCTTCAGGAAGGCGGGGACATCCGCATAGGGCATCGCAGCGTGATGGCCACGTGTCAGCTTCTGTCGGGGCGGGAGTAGGTGGTCTAGGTTACCCTTCCAGCGGGCCGGGTTCTCGCCACTTCGTAGGCCAAGCGCGGTCGCAGCATCGAGCACCTTCTCGATGCGCCCTCTAAGGCGCGAAGCGGTCTCAGGTGCTCGATCCCACAGGGGCTTTAAGACTGGTAAGATATCGTCCGTCGTGATGGCTGAAATGTCCATCGGCCAGAGTGGCTTTGTGTAGCTTCGAAGGGTCATCTCCCATTGCGCGATATGCTTCTCGTTTTTGAAGCCAGTCTTGAGACGGTTGATCGTCTCCAAGGCCATGTCGCCGAATGTCCGCTTCGGCTCAAGCGCGCGCTTGCGCTCTGAGCGCTCACGCTTCCTTTCGGTTATGGGGTCAAGTCCTTGCCGAAGCTGGCGACGGGCTTCATCCGCCATAATGCGTGCTTCTTTTAAGCTGACGGCGATACCGCCACCTAGCCCCATTTCGCGTCGTCTCTTGCCCTGCCGATACATGAACATCCAGCGCTTGGCTTGAGACTCGTCGACAATCAGATACAATCCTCCGCCGTCACTATGGCGACCGGGCTCCATCACTTTGTCGAGCGTGCGGGTCTCAAGTTTGTTGATTTGACGGGCCAAGTTCGAATTCCACTTTTCAAGCGTTAAAACTTACCCCACTTTTTACCCCACCTTAAAACCGTGATCAAGGCGTATTTTGGCGAATTCAGGCGAATGAGTAATAGTCATAATATAATGAAAAATATAGCATTTGTGTGTTCTGTGAAACGTCTACGAATTCGAATTCTATAGACTCCGTCTCCGCCAGTTTTTTTGTCGCAATCTAATATCGGTCGGCCATTATTTCCAATGGCGGTTTTTAGCTCTGTGCCCTTTTGTTGGCGGGTTTAGGTCCAGCGCTTTATTGCCTTGCTTGATCTCGAAACCGAGCCTTCCGGAAACTGTTTCCTGTTCCGTTGTAGAGAGTGCTGCGAACTTCCAGCAAAGGTCCTGCCAACATGCTGCGCGATAGGTTGAGGTTGGAATTTCAAAGTGGCCGCCAAAACTTTCGAACCGAACGCGGGGTTTGTGGTTCGCGACGGCTTCCAGATTGGCTTCAAGATAGGGCAAATAATCTGCCCCGATGCATCGGAGGAGCGGGTCGAGGTCGCTGGGTGGGTCTGCCACCCTGTCGTAATTGGCGAGTCTATCTGGCGTCGCGGCCCATAAGCGCGCGATCCATCCCATAACATTGGGAGCCCGTTCGCGCAGGATCGCGGCCGGGGTCGGGTCATGGGAAAAGTGCCGAAACATGGGGCCGAATAGGCCGAAGTCAGCTTCGCAAGGCCGATCACCAAACAGGTAGGGCCGTAACGCGAAGACTGGTTCCAGCACATCTAGTAAAGACAGATAGTGGCGTTCTAACGCAGGACCGTTTTCACGCGTCACGCCGTCAGCCTTCAAATACTCCCGCTTTTGGCGTTGCGTTATCCAAAAGCTTCGCAACCATAAGGGCGCGGGCAGGTCACGGAGCAGGGTTCGCGCGATCTGGCGGCCCATTAGCCGCGCGTCCTCCTCAAACGCCCAGCGATAATAGAGTGCCGGGCGCCAGAGCCATTCATCAAAGGCATCTTCGAGCAAGAGACTCAAGAAGGTCCCGGTGGCAGTGGTCGGGCTCAACTTTGGCTCAGCCCCTTGACCCTCGAAATGGGCGATGATGGCTGTGGTATCGGTGAGCCAAGCCCCCTGCGAAGACAGGAGCTGCGGCATTTGCGCCACCCCGGTTTCTCTCGCGCATCTCTGGAAGTCGGCGATGTTCATCTCGACGAACTGGAACGCAATTCCCTTGGCGCGCAAATAGGCCTCTAGCTTGCCGGTGAAGTAGGAGAGCTTTAGCCCGTATAAGGTGTAAGGCTCTGCCGTCATGCCGGCTGGTTCCGTCTATTTGAGTGAGCGGAGCTGGCCATTTGATAGATTGATCGCGAATGGGTGATCCACGATTGCGCCCTGACGTTTGATTGCAGCATCAGAATTTTCCGCCCCAAGAAAGCCAGCTCGACCAATTTTATGGCATAAAGAGTGTCATTAGGTCAATGCTGGCTGGAGCCAAGACGTTAAGGGGCTGTCCTTGTCCTGTCGCCATTAGGTGCAAGGCTTGCGTCCACACTGAGACGCGGTGCAGTCAGAACTGACTGCACCTTACTTCTAACTTTTTCGGGAGTACAATCCCTTGATTGCTGGACACTAAGCCGCAAACGTCAACGGCTTTGCACGTGCGATGCGCTCTGCTTCTTTGGGTGAGTGAGTGGCTTCCCACAGATCCATACGTCTTTGAGTATTGAGCCAGAAGTCGGCACTATTGCCGAACACGCGGGCCAAGATTAGTGCGGTGGGTGCGGTCACGGTGCGTCGGCCGTTGCACAGTTCATTCACATGCTTGCGTTGAACGCCCATGGCTTCGGCCAATGCGCCTTGGGTTAGACCTAGTGGGGCCATGAATTCTTCGACAAGAATTTCGCCAATACTGGCCGGGCTACGTTTGGAAGAGATCATTGTGGTGTCCTCATAATCAAAGCATCATGGGTCAAGAGACCTGATCACCCCTAATTTCGCCCAGCCCAATGAGCAGAATCGGCTCCGACCCCGGCAATTCCACGCGTAATTCTAGCTTGCCTCCGGCTGCCTCCACAAACCGCCGCAAGGTTGAAAGATAAAGGTCTGTCTGTCGCTCGATCTTTAAAACCGACGGCTGCTTGACGCCCAAGCTTTGGGCGATCTGCTCTTGGCTGTGACGGGTCAGCTGCCGAAGTGCTTTTAGGCCTTCGATTTCGCGAACGGTCGCAGCGACACTTGTTTCAATCGCTTGTCGGCGTGGCGCAGGCAAAGTTGCCATCACATCGTCCAAAGTCCGCCCACCAGTTCCTGACTTTTTAGCTACTACCATTTCAGTCTCCTTTAAGTGAGCGAAGATGCGACGCATAACGTGCATCTGCTTTGTCGATCAGAGCTTTGTAAAACCGCTTTTGCGAAACGCCACTCTTGTCCCCCGCAACGAGAACAATTGCTTGACGTTGCGTGTCGAAAGCAAAGGCGACGCGCCATGCACCATTATCGGCCGATAAGCGCAGCTCTTTCATGTTCTTGAACTTGGAGCCCGACAATGTATCCGCATGTGGTCTGCCCAAAGCTGGGCCATAGATTTTCAGGACGCCAGCTGCCGCAAGCAGCCCATCCTGCACCGCTTCAGGAAGCTGATCGAATTCAGGATCGAACTCGACGTGAAGAATGACATTCCAAGTCATTGGTAAAATATAGTCTAAGGGCTATTATCTGTCCATCGCCCGCAGACTGCATTCCCGCTGAACCGAGCCATTATCCACACCTAGACGATAGCTTGGCCGTCTCGCAGAGCCACGGTGCAGTCAGAACTGACTGCACCCTACAAAGCTAACCTCACCCGCCGGAACCCCCACCGGCCTCACGCGTTTGACTGGTTCTCCCACATTGAATTGGAACCCGTCATGCAAGAAGAGAACATCAATAAAATCGTCGAACAAACCGATGCGATCCTGATCTCTAGTTCTAAGGTTGAAGGCGTCGGTGTCTATAGGCCTTCAGGCGACCGAATTGGCACGATTAAGCACATCATGATCAATAAGCGCACCGGCCAAGTGGCCTATGCTGTTATGAATTTTGGTGGGTTCATGGGGCTGGGCGAGGAGGGTTATCCGATCGCTTGGGGCCTTTTGACCTTCCGAGAATTGCCAGATGGCTATGTCGTCAACCTAACCGATGAAGAACTGGCCAATGGGCCAGATCGCTCGTTCGATTTGACGGGCACCGCGGACCAAAAATGGACCGACGGCGCAGTCAGCATTTAGGAGGCGATTATGATTGAAGACCCTCCCATCGTGAAAACTGGCGACGAAGCGCGCCAAGGCGTTCGCGTCAAAGGCATGACCACGGTATTGGCCGTGTCCTTAGCCGCAGCCATCGTGTTGATCTCCATTATCGCTATGACTTCGGCGAGCAGATAGCGCTTGATCGTCGCCTAGTTTTTCCTCCCAAACCTCCTGCCACCCCCGCGTGGCAGGAGGTTGCGCTTGTTAAAGCCAGCGCTTGCTGATAACCTCCCAGTTAGATGGTGCCTCAGGAAACTGGGGTGAAAAGGGAATGCTGTGCGAGGGTTAGCCCTCAAATCAGCAGCCGTGCCTGCGACCGTAAGCGGATAGCCGCGTTTCTCTTGGCCGATGCCAAGATGTGCCACTGGGCCCCTAATGGGTTCGGGAAGGCCGAAACAAAGCCGTGACCCGTAAGTCGGGAGACCTGCCATCGCCGTCGTTCGTCCGTCCTGCCAGGGTCAGCGGGAAGGCCGGAGTTTACCTCCGATGCAACGACTGCAGGACGTGGGGCGCGTGGTGCGTACCCGCCACTCTTGCATGCAAGGAGGATTGGCCGTGGATCAGCGGCCAACTAAAATCTATGACACGTAGACTTTGCCGATTGGCAAGAACCCTAATTGTGCCCGCAAGCGTGGCACTCACGCCCTTTGCTTTCGTGGCTTCAGCTGCTGCTCAAAGCCCGGCCACCGGCCCAAAAGCGACGACAGCTGAAACCATCATTGTCACCGCAACGCGGACACCAACGCGCGCCTCGCGGGTTGGTTCCTCGGTCACCGTGATTGATGCACCAGCGATAAGCCGTGCCCAATCTATTCCCGTGATTGACCTGTTGCGCGATGTTCCTGGCGTTGCCTTTAGCAGGACGGGCGGGGTGGGCAGCTTGACCACAGTTCGTATCCGCGGCGCAGAAAGCGATCAGACTGTGCTGCTGATCGACGGCGTTAAGCTCAATGATCCGTCCGCCCCCGGCGGTGGCTTTAACTTTGCCAATTTGCTCGTTGGCAATCTCGAACGGATCGAAGTCCTGCGCGGGCCGCAATCTACCCTGTATGGTAGCCAAGCGATGGGCGGCGTGGTGCAAATCATCACCCGTTCCGGCGACGTTCCTTTTGGGGCCTCTGTTACCTTAGAAGGTGGGGACTTGAATACCTTGAATACAAAGCGGGCGCGCGGTTCAGTGCGTGGGCAAATCGGCGATCTTTCTTATGTCCTCGCCGCAGGTCAGTTTGAAACCGACGGCGTAAGTTCGGCAGCTTCGGGCAAAGAGCGCGATGGCTTCAAGAACACGCTTGCGCAAAGCCGGGTCGACTATGCTTTGAATGATCAATTGAGCCTTGAGGCGCGTGTCTTTTGGTCGAAAAGCGATGTCGGTATTGATGGCTTTCCCGCGCCGACCTTTGCCTTAGCCGATACGCCTGAGCGCTCAAAGACGGAAGAATTGATCGTTTATGCTGGCGCTAATCTGATGTTGCTGGACGGGCGGTCGCGCACGCGCTTTGGCATCAGTGAAACCCAGACGGATCGGATCAATCTCAATCCCACCCTTGCGGTCCAAAACACCTTCATCGGCAATGGCACCAATCGGCGGGCAGAGTTTCAGACAAGCTTGGACGTGACCTCAATGTTCCAACTCGTTGCCGGGGGGGAGTTTGAGCAATCAAGGCTGCGCACGGCAAGCCCGTCGGTGTCCAATCCCAATCCGACCCCTTTGCGAGCAACGAGCGAGTTAAGTGCGCTTTATCTTCAGGGCCAAGCTTCGCCCACCTCTTGGCTGACGGCGACTTTGGGCGTTCGCTGGACTGATCATGATAGCTTTGGCGAAGCCTTGAACACGCGGGCGACCGTGGCGGCCTCTCTCAATGGCGGCAACACGATCCTTCGCGCTGCCCTAGCCGATGGCTTTAAATCCCCGACGCCCTTCCAGCTCTTCTCCAGCTTCGGGAACGCAAAACTGCAACCCGAAGAGGCAAGCTCTGCTGAAATCGGGGTGGAGCAGGCTTGGTTTTCGCGCCGCTTAATTGGGTCGTTCACCTATTTCCAGCGCGACACCATCAACCAAATCGATTTCGTCTCCTGCTTTGGCAATTCGGCGGCCATTTGCGTCGGTCGTCCGAGTGGCACTTATGACAATATTGCCCGCACCAAGGCCGATGGCACTGAATTCACGCTGGAGGCAAAGCCCACACGCCAGCTAAGCCTGTCAGCTGGCTTCGCGACGTTGGACGCTCGCAACAAAGTGCGCGGCTCTGCAAATTTCAACAAACTCTTGCCGCGCCGGGCCAAGGAGACGGGCTCAGCTACCATCGGCTATCTGTTTGACTTTGGGCTTGACGTCTCTGCCACCTACTCCCGTGTTGGCGACAGCTTTAATAATGCTGGCAATACAATTGTGATCAAGGGCTATGATCTGGTGACCTTACGGGCAAGTCAGAAGATCAATCCGCATTGGACGGTCTTTGCTCGTGTCGAAAATGCAGGCGATGAGGTTTATGAGACGATCACCGGCTATGGCTCGCCCCGGCGGCAAACATTGGTGGGTCTCCGTGCGAGCTTTTAAGCTTGTCCTTTGCATGTGCTTAATGGCGGTGGCGGGGTGTTCCTCGCCGCCGCCTCAAGGACCTGTGGGCGCAAACGAACAGGGCAGAGCCCCATTGCGCGTTGTCTCACTTGATTTTTGTGCCGATCAATTTGTGATCAAGCTGGCGGACAGGGGGCATATCGTTGCGGTTTCGCCCGATGCCACGCGCGACTTTTCTTTCAAGCGCGCAGAGGCGAAGGGCTTGAACCAAGTTCGGCCCGACGCGGAAACGATTCTGGCACTAAAGCCCGACGTTGTTGTTCGTTCCTATGGTGGGGGGCCGCAAATGGTTCCGTTTCTGGAGCGAGCGGGTATTAAAGTCCACCAAATTGGCTGGGGTGAGGATTTCGCCGCGGTACGCACAAATGTGCGCGCTACTGCAGAAGCTTTAGGTCAGCCAGCGCGCGGCGAAGCTGTGGTCGCCGATTTTGATCGCAGGCTAAAGGGCCTGAAGCCGGCGCCGCAGGTCTCCGCGCTTTATGTGACACCCGGCGGAGTGACGACGGGGCCGGGCTCGTTGGTTGATCGCATGATGAGCCAAGCGGGGCTCGTCAATCTCCAGACGCAAAAGGGCTGGAACCCGCTGCCCCTAGAACGCTTAGCGACCGAGCGCCCGGCTATGGTGGTGACAGCCTTTTTTACCGCGCAAAGCCCTCATCAGGATTATTGGAGCCAAGCGCGCCATCCCATAGTGCGACAAATGCTGACCGACCTGCCGGTTGCGCGCCTTGATGGCGGTGCTACGGCGTGTAGCGGCTGGTTTATGGTCGATGCGATGGAGGCGATGGCCGCCACAGGTCGCAGCATTTCTGCCGAGACCAGTCCTTTGCCTCAGGAATTGCGGCCATGAAGGTTCAAAACCATACCCCAACTTTAGTCCTAACGCTGCTAGCGCTTAGCGCGCTGGCAATCGCGGCTTCCTGCTTGATCGGTGTCACGCCTTTGCCGATGGGCAGGCTTGTGGCAGCTTTGGTTGGGCTGGGTGACCCGCAAGCAGAGCTCATCGTTTTGGACATTCGCTTACCGCGGGCCTTGGCGGCCTTTGTGGTCGGTATGGCGCTGGCGGGCTGTGGCGCAGCACTCCAAGGCCTGTTGCGCAATCCATTGGCAGAGCCGGGGGTCCTTGGTGTCTCGGCCATGGCGAGCCTTTTTGCCACGATCACGATTTATTGGGGCTTTGTGCAGCTTTCGCCGTGGATGTTGCCCTTAGCGTCAATTGCGGGGGCTTTGCTGGCCACGGGCCTCCTCGCTCTCATCGCACCGCGGGTGCAGTCGGTTGTGACCTTGGTGCTGGTTGGGGTGGGTATTTCAAGCCTTGCAGGGGCCTTTATGTCGCTTCTGCTCAATCTTGCCCCAAACCCCTTCACCTTGTCGGATATGATGAATTGGATGATGGGCTCGGTCGCCAATCGTTCGCTGGAGGACCTTTTGCTTGCATCACCCTTTTTTGTTGCAGGGGCAATAGCGATTGGTCTGGCTGCACCTGGCCTGCGGGCTTTGACACTCGGCGAAGAGGCCGCCAGCGCTGTGGGTCTTGATGTGGGTCGTTCGCGTGTCTGGGTCGTGCTTGGCACTGGGCTTTTGACCGGTGCAGCTGTCTCGATCGCGGGCGCGGTTGGCTTTGTGGGCATCATCGCGCCCCATCTCGTGCGGCCCTTAGTGGGGCATGACCCCGCGCGGACCCTCGTACCCGCAGCCCTGTTGGGTGGCCTCGTTCTTGTTGTCGCAGACCTGATCGCGAGGCTTGCCCCCACAGGCCAAGAACTAAAGCTTGGCGTTGTCGCCGCTCTGATCGGCGCACCCGTCTTCATTTGGATTGCCGTTCGCCGCCGCATGCTGGAGGCGGACCAATGAGCCTCAAGCTTCACGATGCCAGCGTTACGGTGCATGGCGCAAAGCTTCTCCATGCCGTGTCCTTTGAGGTGACATCTGGCAAGTTTGTGGGCCTATTGGGGCCAAATGGAGCCGGAAAAACCACCGCCGTCCGGGCGCTTTTAGGCCTCCAGCCCTTGAGTGGTGGGCAAGCCTATTTGAATGGCCAACCTGCCCATAGCCTAACGCCCAAGCAGCGGGCCTTGCGCGTGTCTTACCTGCCCCAAGCACGCAAGCTGGCGTGGCCGATTGCCGTGCGCGAAGCCGTTAGCTTAGGCCGTTTTGCTTATGGTGGCCCGATGGGAAGACTAGGCCCCGCCGATGCAGCCGCAGTCGAGGATGCTTTGGCGCGCTGTTCCCTTATTGGCTTTGAAGACCGTTCTGTCACCAGCCTGTCGGGCGGGGAACTGGCGCGCGTCCATTTGGCCCGCGCGCTCGCCAGCCAAGCGCCCGCACTGATTGCCGACGAACCGACCGCGGCGCTCGACCCCGGCCACAGCTTTGACGTGCTCGCGACGCTGCAAGCTCAGGCCAGCGACGGGCAGGCGGTCTTGGTTGTGGTACATGACTTGGCCCTTGCCGCGCGATTCTGTGACGAGATCATCCTGCTGAACCAGGGCAAACTCGTGATCCAAGCTCCGCCGCGCGAGGCCCTGACCACCTCGACCTTGGCCGATGTGTATGGGGTGAAAGCCTCTTGGGACCAAGACCAACTGAGTCTCTCGGGCCGACTCTAGAGAGCAAAAACCTGTCGAACTAATGCGACGTAGGACCAACTTCAGGTGGGCCCAACAAAAAATTGTGGATATCTGCGGGAGATATTACCAAAGGTCTGTTTTGAAAGGATATTCACAATTTCATTATAATTGACGAATTTTCCGAGCCATCTTAGCTTCCGGCCGCGTTCGTCCTAGCTCCTTCATTTTCAAGCAATTAAGTAAAAAATGAATATATAAAGAGTATTTATTCCATAATTCTGTAAGGGGCAGTCAATAGCTAACTATTGAGTGGGTTAAAGATTCTCCATATTGGGGAATCAGGCGTCCTTTATTAACCCTATTAGGGTAAATCAATTAACTGTATTAAGTTTGGGTTAACCACCTTTAAGTGATTGCCACAAAATTACCCATCGGTTAATGAACGCTTAAGCGCTTCGAATAATGGGTCTTAATCGTCTCTTGTACGGCCCCCATTCAACCGCTCATTAGCATTGTGTGTATTTCGAAAAACAGAAGACCTCATCGATTGGGGAACACAATGAAAAATTCTTTGATGAACAGGTCTCAGCCTTTTTGCGCACGGAGATTGGTACGCTTAGTGGGCGTTGGAATCATCGCCATGGGTCTGCCTTCGGTGGTCGTGGCGCAGGACATGACGTATAAGCCGATCAACCCAACTTTTGGCGGCAATTCCTTTAACTCCAACCACCTCTTGGGCGTTGCCAATGCCCAGAATGATTATCGCGATAAGCGGCCTTCAACCAGCACGTCGCAGGGCGATGCCTTTGCGCGTCAATTGCAATCGCGCCTCCTATCGGCCGTGTCCTCGCAAATTGTGGACGCGATCTTTGGCGAGAATCCGCAAGAACGCGGCAAAATCGCGTTGGGCGGGCAAATCGTTGAGTTTGAGCGCGACTTAGAAAATGTCACGATCACCATCACGACCGAAGCAACCGGCGAAGTCACCAAAATCGTGGTGCCGCTGTTTGTGGAGATCCGATGATGCGCGCGCTTCTCCTCTCATTCGCTCTGTTAGGCTTGGGCGGCTGTGTCTCGAGCACGGCCAACCTGGCCCCCATCGGCAAGAGCCCGACTTTGCCGGCGATCCAACAGCAGACCAGCACCCAGCGCCTATTGCAAGGCCTGCCGGGGGCGGAGCGTCCGGTGCCGGTGGCGGTTTATAACTTCACCGATCAAACGGGTCAGTTTCGCGCCTCGGATACAGGGCAGACCCTGTCTCGCGCCGTCAGCCAGGGTGGCACGTCCATTCTGATGAAGGCTCTGCAAGATGCGGGGCGGCGCAATTGGTTTACCGTGTTGGAGCGGGAAAACCTGTCCAATTTGTTGAACGAGCGGCAGATCATCCGCGAAATGCGCGAACGCTATTTGGGTGAGACCAAGATCAATCCAGATGCTCTGCCCTCCTTGCTCTTCGCCGGTGTAATTTTGAGTGGCGGTGTTGTTGGTTATGACACCAGCACGATGACAGGCGGGGCAGGGGCCGGCTTCTTGGGCATTAGCGCCCGCACGGAATATCGCCAAGACACCGTCACGGTCGCTTTGCGCGCAGTATCGGTGCGCACAGGCGAAGTCTTGGCCCAGGTCTCAACCACCAAATCCATCGCGTCCTATTCCGTTGGTGGCGGGGCGTTCCGCTATGTCGGCTTCAAGCAGCTTTTGGAAGCTGAAACCGGCATGACAACGAATGAGCCCGATCAAGTCGCCCTGCAGCAAGCCATTGAAAAGGCGGTCTATGCCCTGATCATGGAAGGGGTGGAGCAACAATTGTGGACCTTCAATGACGCCAAACGCGGCAGTGAGTTATTGGCCAGCTACCGCGACGAACGCGAAGGCAAGGTCACGGCAGAGCAAGTGCGCGAGGCAACCAAAAAGGCCGAGCGGAAGCAAAAGAAACAAAAGGCCGCCAGCAAGGCCGTGGCAAAGCCCACTGCGAACGCCACGCCAGCGCGCCCGAAAGTCGCCGCCGTCCAACAAGTGCCTGCGCGGCAGACGCCGAGCACTGCTGTGGCAGAGGTCACACCATCTACCGTTCGCAATCCCGCGACCGGCAAATCCGAACCGTCCGCAAGGCCGGGTAACTAAGAGGGGGAAGAACGCATAATCAGCCCTCTTACAATCAGCGGCCTAGGCCAGTGCGTGCACAGACCAAATAGGCCTTAGAAAAAAAGTAAATTTACCTTTTGAATATGCTGGGATTTTCCAGCGAACAACCCTCAGCAGTCACGCTGATGGCTGTGGCCTCTGGCACCTAAGAGCAGGTACCAAACCAAACTTTGAATCAAGCGGGCAATAGCCACTACATCGCTACCGTAGCGCAAGTGGTGCCCCCTTAGTCCCCTAGTTTAGAGGGTGGCGGCGCGGTTGGACGCCCCCCTCATGTGTGTCCCCAACCCTTTTCTCACAACTTTAAAGGAAATCAGACATGAAAAACTACATGAAAACAGCCGTATCCGCTCTCGCTCTGGCCTTGGTTGCAGGCGCTGCTCATGCCGGCCCAGAATCGAGCGTCACGCAAGGCGGTAAATCGAACTTGATCGATGTTAAGCAGCCGGCAGATGCCGATAGCAGCATCAATCAATCAGGCGAGCGCAACAAAGCCTATGTCACCCAAAGCGGCGGCGGTGCTTATAGCTCCATCACGCAAGGCGGTAAATCGAACTTGATCGATGTTAAGCAAACGGCAGATGCCGATAGCAAAATCAATCAATCGAACAACAACAACAAAGCCTATGTCACCCAAAGCGGCAACGGTGCTTATAGCTCCATCACGCAAGCAGGTGAATCGAACTTGATCGATGTGAAGCAATGGGTGAAGGCCGATAGCAGCGTCAATCAATCGGGCAGCCGCAATCAAGCGTTTGTAACCCAAAGCGGCGGCAACGGTGCTTATAGCTCCATCACGCAAGCAGGTGAATCGAACTTGATCGATGTGAAGCAATGGGTGAAGGCCGATAGCAGCATCAATCAATCGGGCGAGTACAACAAAGCCTATGTAACCCAAGGCAACAACTAATCCCACTCCGGCGCGGGCAGGGCGGCATTGGTCGCTCTGCCCAGCCATTTTCCCTGTTTGAGAATTTGAGGATCCCAGTCATGAAAGCCCGATATCCAATCGCTTCGCTTATGCTCACGCTTGCGCTGGCTAGCCCTGCTCTTGCGCAAACGGGTGCTTATGTCTCGCAGATCGGCTCGGGCAATAAGGCGACAGTCAGTCAAGATGCGCGTTCTGTTTCGGGTTATGCCAAGATCGAACAGGATGGTAAGCAAAATGAGGCTGAAATCATCCAGAAAGATGGCAAGCATCAAGCGCGCGTGAAGCAGACCGGAACACTCAATAATGTTCTGGTGATTCAAGATGGTGAGGCTGCCCATCAGGCGCTTCTCTCTCAAACCGGTCGGAATAATCACATTAATCTCGCCCAAACCTCCAGCATTGCCGGCCAAGTGGCGACGTTGACGCAAACAGGCGAAGACAATCAGATCACTCTGTCCCAATCAGGTCCCACGAATGAAGCGACGCTCACCCAGACAGGCGACCGCAATCTCCTAAACCTCGCCCAAACCGGCGGTGGAAATGTGACCTGGACGCAAGCCGGCAATGACCTTTCCTCCGTCGGTCTGTCGGTTGATGGCACTCAGGTCCTCGTCATCACGCAGACCAAACCATGATTTCCCGCCTTCTCGCCCTCTTAGTGCTGGGCTCTGCCCAACAATCCGCCCCCCAAAATGACACGGCGGAAACCAAGGTGCGCGTCCGCCAAGCAGAGGCACCCGTGGCAACTGGGCAGCCGTCCGAGCGCATTTTAACGCCGCAAGTTTCGCCAAAAGCCGCCCGCGCTGTGCCGGTTCCGTCCGATCCATCCAGCACGCCGGTGCAGGCCCGCAAGCCAGTGCCGCAACTGGCGAAAGCTAAGGACGGTCGTGCCGCGACCCCGCAACTCGCGCCCAAAAAGGCGTCTGCTGCCCCCCCGCCGCCGCTCAGCCAGCCAAACCAAGGTCGCGATACCCGCGCGGCGGCTTTGAAGGGCGAGGATCGTTGCAATAACGCCGATGGGGCCACAGCCACCGACGTGTGTTCGCGGGTGATCGAAACCCGCAGCGCCGAATTCCCAATTCCAGACCGCGAGCCGCTGTCGCCCGAACAGCGTCTGCTGGCGGATCAAAACGTGCTGGACACGTCGCCCCTAGACGCAAACGCTGCGGCGCGCCGCCTTGCCACCGGCCGCCAAGATGACACAGCCGTTGCTTTGGCCGTGGCCGACTTTGCTTTAATCCGGCCGTCTGGGGTTGATCAAAAGAAAGAGGATGAGACCAAGGATAAAAGCCCCAGTGCAACCGACGCTTTGGTCGCGGCCATTATCATCCAAGCCACTGGTGGCATGCCGCCAAATTAAAGGGCACCCGTCAGGAAAGAAGTCATGTCGATCGATAAAGCCGTCGTGGCCGAAATCAAAAGCGCACGCCAAAATGGCCGCCTCACGCTGGTGGCATACGTCCATGCAGGCCGATCCTGCGCCCTATCGTGGCGCCTGCTGGCCGAAGTCGAAAGCCGCGGCGGGCGTAGCACGACCCAGCAAGCAGGCCTCACCAATGGCTTGCAGACAGCTCCGGTTTGCACGATCCAGCTTAATGACGATGTGGTCGGCATGGCCGAATTGATGGTGTTCGAAGACGCAATCCAAGTCGCCCAACATCGTCTGCCATTATCGGGTTAAGCGGTCTCAAAGGCCTTAAGTGTTGCAGCAACGCCTACCAAAAAGGGCGTTGGGTCGTTCCAAAAGCGCTTGGCGAATTTGGTTGCATCAACTTGGTACGTGCGGTCCCATTGAAAGTGCATCTCGGCCATCTCCGCCATCATGGGATTAAACAGCCCGATGAAGGGCAAAAAGGCCATTGGTAAAGCGGCGAGTCTCAGTGGCTTGCCCGTATGTGCGCTAGCCAGTGAAAGGATCTCGCGTGGGGTTTGGATAGGCGCGCAGGGAATGTGCCAAGCTTGGCCGAAATCTTCGTCTGGTGCATTGAGAAGCGAGACCACCCCACGCGCAATATCAGGCACATAGGCAAAGTCATGCTTCTGATTAGGGTCGACGATCATCATGGCGGGTTTGCCTTTAGCCAATGCGCCAAATGCCATATCCCCTAGGTGGGACTGTGCGACCCCCGGGCCATAAAAGTCTGGCGCGCGAAGGGCCGCGACCCGCACTTTGCCCTCCCTGTGGGCCGACATCCATTGCCGTGTGATCGCAGCCCGCACGGCTGGCTTAGCACCAAACGAGGAGAGGGGGAGGGTTTCTACGAGCGGGACCCTCTGGGGGCCATACATGTAGAGATTATCGACAAAGATCAGGCGCGCGCCATTCTCTTCTGCTGCCTGCAACACATGGGCCATGGCGCGAGGCCATTGGTCAGCCCAGATTGCCCGCTCATAGGGAAAGCCAATTGCTAGGACGATCTGCGCGGCCCCTGCACAGGCCGCCTGTACTGAAGCCAAGATCTGACTATCGCACGGGACGAAGGACACGCCTTCTGGCAAAGTTTCTGGCCGATGGCGCTGGGCCACGCACACATCTCGTTCTTGGTCTCTCGTAAACAATTGCGAAACAACAGCCCGTCCGACCGGCCCATATCCTAGGACCACAATTTTCTCACGCATCTTCATCTCCTACGATTTCGTTGCATGAAGGATAGTGCTGAGGATTGTATGCGTAAAATGCATGGTTTATATGTTCGCCATGCGTGAGGTGAATTTAAACGGTCTCGATCTCAATCTTCTTCCGCCGCTCGAAGCTTTGTTAAGGCGCAAAAATGTGACCTTGGCAGCGGCGGACGCAGGCATGAGTCAGCCCGCGATGAGCCGGGCGCTGGGGCGCTTGCGGACGATTTTTGATGATCCGCTCTTGGCACGTGGAGCCAAGGGCTTGGTGCTCACACCTAAGGCTTTGGAGATATCTTTTGCCCTTAGGCCTGCTCTGGAACAGCTGAAACAGGTGTTTCACGCCCCTGACTTCGACCCTAAAACATCGCAGCGCACCATCCGCTTTGCCAGTTCGGATGTACATAACACGCTGATTTTTCCCACCTTACTGCGCAACTTATCAGACCGTGCGCCGGGATTAGACATTAGTTGCGAGCCATATGGCTCTGACCTTATCTCCCGCATGGCGGGCGGCGATATCGACTTCGCTTTTGCGCTGGATACCTCGCCTTTGCCAACTGGGGCCCAAAGCCTGTATCTGGCCCAAGACGAATTGGCATTGGTTATGCGGCGTAATCATCCCTTGGCGACGCACGACTGGACGCTGTCAGACTATGGCAAAGTGCCGCATATTCTGATCCGGCTTTTGAATGATGGGGTGAATGATTTGGATGCACTTTTAGCGGTCCAAGGAATCCAGCGTCGCACGCTCTGGTCTACGCCGCACTTTCTGGCTGCCTTAGCAGCCGTCTCCACAACCGATGCGGTGACGACTTTGTCTCGTGCATTCGCCGCCCGATTTGCAGACCAGTTTGACTTAATCTTGCACCGACCCCCGATAGATAATCCATCATTGGGCATAGTTTTGGTGATGGCAAAAGCCCGAGGCCATGACCCCTTGATGGCTTGGGTCGCTGACCAAGTTAAACTGGCCACTATTGAGGTTTACGCGGTTTCAGGCAGGCGATAAAACTTAGAAATTACGCCCAAGCCGGATGCCGACATTGTCGATGCCTTGGTTCTTAGAGCCACCCAGAATGTGGCCATGGCTTAGGTGTTCATACACCAGATAGCTTGTCCAAGATTCGCTGTGGCGATAGCCGACGGCAAAGCCCAAGCGGAATAAATCGCGCGAGCCTAAGGCCAATTCCTCCGCATTGAATTTTGCCCGCCGCGCGCTGTCGGCAGGTGCATAGGGGTTTTCCAGCGGATCGCCATTATGGATCACATAGCCCAAATAAGGGTCGATGGTGATGTTCTTGCTGACGGGGAAGGTCCAATCTAGCCCGACGCCGGCGAAACTGGTCTCGCCTTTGGTATTGAGCGAAGCAACGACACCGGGGCGGGGTGAAAAAGCAAATTTCAGCCAATCTGGGCTGTTCCACAAGACTTCGACTTGCACGTCCGGCCCGTCTTCCTTGCCTGCGTTCTTGGAAACGTTTGTCTCGATATTGTGGGCCATGATTGCCCCGCGCACTTCGCTGATTTGGGCTTGGGCAGGCAGTGCGAGGAAGCTTGTGATGCCAAAGGCTAAGCCCGTCGCGAGGCGACGGGTCGTCGGGTCAAGATACGCCATACAGAATGTCCCTATGTTAGCTAAGGATAGAGCGCGAGTCCGCCCTTGAGGTCAATTCGATCTGCTTTGTCTGCCGTCTTCGGCATTCGAAATGATTGCCAGAAACAGCCCTTAGCTTTACGGCTTCCACACTGATTTTGGAGGTTCCCATGGCCGTAGCGAAACTGGAAAAAGACGGGGCAATTGCCACCATCACCATCACCCGTCCCGAAGCAATGAATGCCTTAGGTCAACCCGGCGACGGTGATGTGTTTCAAGCCATTTGCGCCGACATCAATGCCGATCGTTCGATCCGCGCTGCGATTCTGACAGGCGAGGGGCGGGCCTTTTCTGCTGGTGGCGATGTGAAGGCCATGAAAGAACGGACAGGGGCTTTTGGCGGTAGCCCGGCTGAAATTCGCGAAGCGTATCGGGGCAATATCCATAAGATCATCAAGGCACTTTGGAACTTGGAAGTGCCATTAGTCAGCGCGGTGAATGGCCCCGCTATTGGGCTTGGCTGTGATGTGGCTTGCATGGGCGATATTCGTATTGCCGCCAGCGGAGCCAAGTTCGGCGTGACCTTTTTGAAGCTGGGCCTAATCCCGGGCGATGGTGGCGCTTGGCTGACACCCCGCATCGTAGGCTGGAGCCACGCGTGCGAGCTTTTGTTTACGGGCGATGTGGTCGACGCGCAGACGGCGCGTGAGTTTGGTTTTGTCTCCCGCGTAGTCGAGGCCGATGCCTTGATGACTGAGGCCCGCGCGATGGCTGAAAAAATCGCGATGCAGCCACCCCATGCGCTCCGGGTCACAAAGGCTTTGATGCGCCAAGGCCAGACGGCGACCTTTGATACCATCATGGAATTGTCCGCTGCTTCGCAAGGGCTAATGCACCATACGGCGGACCATGAGGAAGGCGTGGATGCGATTTTAGAAAAGCGCAGCCCCACCTTTACTGGCCAATGAGGCGCTTAGCTCTCTGCCTGCTTGTGTGTGCCCTCAGCGCATGCGATCCCGGCGACACGGATCAAAATCCGCGTGATCGCATCGGCTCCGAAGGGCCGCTCTCCTGGCGATTGGTTGAGCAAAAGGCAGGGGCTGCAGCGTTTTTGTCGCGGCCGGGGGCAGCGCCTGACTTGGTTCTCTGGTGCGATGATCAACAGCTTATCACGCTGCGCGCGCATGTCTTCCCAGCGCCCGAGGCCCAGCCGACCTTGGTGCTGACGACGAAGGCAGGCCGCATTGCTTTCAAAGAAGTCCGTCGCCAAGGAGGCGTGCGAGCCGGAGACCGCAAATTGGTGGAGGGCAAGATTGGCTTGGCTGAGATGGGGGTGGCTGAAACAATTCTTGCAGCCAGCGACTTTACCTTGACGTCGGGTGACGTTGACTATCGCGCTCAGCCGGTGGATCGTAATCAGATACTGCCTGCCTTTGTTGCCGCGTGTCGCAAAGAGGGGCCAAAAGCGCCCTAGAGAGCGCAGCGATAAAGGGGAGAAGGCGATGTCACAGGCACCAGTGGTCCACGGGTTTGTTGCGCAAGGGTTTGAGCCTGTTCGAGACGCTTTTGCGCAGAACTTAGCCAGTGGCGAGGAGCTTGGCGCGACTTTCAGCGTTGTCCAAGACGGCGAAACCATCATCGACCTCTATGGCGGGGTGCGCGACGAAGACCGTAGCGAGCCTTTAGGGCCAGACGATCTCTTCAACGTGTGGTCGACTACCAAAGGCATGGCTGCGTTATGCATCGGAATTGCCGTGGAGCGCGGCCTTTTGGACTATCGAGCCCCAGTCGCGACCTATTGGCCTGAATTTGCCGTCAATGGCAAAGAGGCGATCACCGTGGAGACGCTGCTGAGCCACGCCAGTGGTATTCAAGGCGCGGACACCCCCGCCACGACCGAAGAGATGCTCGATATCCCGACCTTTTCAGCGCGCCTGGCAACCCAAGCCCCCTTGTTTCCCCCGGGCTCTGCCAATGCCTATAATGCTGGCGTGTTTGGTCATTGGGTTGATGCCCTTTTGCGCCGAACAGATGGCCGCTCGCTAATGGGCTTCTTCGCCGACGAAGTGGCTACGCCCTTGAAGGCGGATGTGTGGATTGGTCTTCCTGATGACCAACATCACCGGCGCGCGCCAATCGTGGCACCTTGGGCACCTATGATGGCCGCAAGCCCTCCGGCGACCGACCCCGTTGTCAAATCTGCGATGGGTAGCCCTCGTATGAGTCCGCTGGAAGCCAATCGACCTGATTGGATGGCTGCTGGCAATGGTGCGGCAGGCGGCAGCGCCAATGCACGCGGAATCGCGCGCGTCTATGGGGCATTGGCGCGCGGTGGCGAGTTAGAAGGCGTCCGCATCCTTTCATCTGAAAGTGTTGATCGCATGGTTGCGCAACGGCGTGCCAGCAAGGACAAAGTCTTGGGTGTCTGGGTTCGCTGGGCAGCGGGCTTCATCCTCTCCGCCAATGGTCTTTATGGCCCCAACGATACGAGTTTCGGCCACTCTGGCTGGGGCGGCAGTTTTGGCTTTGCGGACCCCGTTAACAAGCTGGGTGTGTCTTACGCGATGAACCTGATGGCACCCAATCTTGCGGGTGATCCAAGGGGTGGCCGCTTGGTCACGGAAACTTATCGCTGCCTCGGGCTCGGCTGACGCAGCGGGGAGCACCTTTGCCCTTCCATCATGCCTCAAACGACTTATAACCAGTGTTATAGAACCAAGAAAACCAACCAGACTTAAGGGAGAAAACCAGATGATCGGAATCTGCGCACAATTCACCATCCAAGCCGGCAAGAATGCCGAATTTGAAGCCTTACTGACCGAATTCGTCACCACCGTGAAGGCGAAAGAGCCTGGTGCGACCGTATATCAATTGTGCAAAAGCGCAAAAGCGGAAAACGACTATTTCATGCTGGAGCTTTATGCCGATCAAGCCGCGCTGGATGCCCATGGCAAGACCGAGCATATGGCTGCACTGGTTGCCAAAATCGGCGGCTTCCTTGCTGCTCCGCCAAAACTGACCCAAGGCCCAGCCGTATTTTAGGATAAGCCGCCATGGATTTAGCATTCACCTCTGAAGATCTTGCGTTTCAAGCCGAAGTCCGCGGCTGGATCGCTGAAAACTACACGCCCGCTTTGCGGGCAAAAATGGCCTTGTCTAAGAATGGATATCTAGACAAGGAAGGCCAAGTTGAGTGGCAGAAGAAGCTGGCCGCACGTGGCTGGGCCGCCCCGGATTGGCCAGTTGAGCACGGCGGGCCGGGCTGGACCTCCAGCCAGCGCTATATCTTCAATATGGAAGTATCTGCCGCTGGATGCCCATCACCATCGCCTATGGGCCTTAAAATGGTGGCCCCAGTTATCATGGCCTTTGGCAATGATCAGCAAAAAGCCCAGCACTTGCCCAAGATCCTCACCTCGGACATTTGGTGGTGCCAAGGCTATTCAGAGCCCGGCTCTGGCTCGGACCTCGCCAGCCTTCAGATGAAGGCTGAAAAAACCGTGCGCGATGGGGTTGAAGGCTATGTGCTGAACGGCTCGAAAATCTGGACGACCCAAGCGCAATGGGCAGACTGGATGTTCAATCTTGTTCGTACCAGCCAAGAAGCCAAGAACCAAAACGGCATCAGTTTCATTCTGGTCGACATGACTACGCCGGGCATCAGCGTACGCTCCCTGCCAACCTTGGATGGCCCGGTCGAGGGTCAGCAAGAAATCAACCAAGTCTTCTATGAAGACGTGTTTGTGCCAGCAGAAAACCTGATCGGTGAAGAAGGCAAAGGCTGGACCTATGCCAAATATCTGCTGGAGTTTGAGCGCGGCAATGCTTATGCGCCGGGCTTGAAAAATGCCCTCAAAAAGGTGAAGCGCATCGCCGCTGTCGAACAGTCTGGCGATCGCGTCTTGCTGGAGGACCCAGATTTCGGTCGCAAGATTGCCGAACTGGAAATCCAGATCAACGCCCTTGATGCTACTGAGATGAAAATCTTTTCGGGCCTCTCTTCGGGTAAGTCAGTTGGTGCCGCATCCTCTATGCTGAAGTGCAAAGGCAGCGAGATGCAGCAGGCCATCTCCGAGCTTGCACTCGAAGCCGTGGGTGTATCGGGTATTCCGTTTGTCGCCGACAGTTGGGGCATCTTGGATGGCCGCTCGAACGACCCATTCCCTGTGCCGGATTACGCGGTGGCAGTGGCACCGTCCTATTTCAACTATCGTAAGACCTCGATCTATGCCGGGTCTAACGAAATTCAGCGCAACATCATGGCGAAAATGGTGTTGGGCCTGTAAGGGCAAAACAGACCCTCAGAGCGTCGGTGCTGTTTCAGTGCCGACGCTCTGAGGGGTATCTATACAATACAACCCAAAGTGGTTTATGCTTGCTTTATGAACACGCAAGCAGTCCGCCCCGAACTCCCCACTACCCTTGGCCCCGATGAGGCCAGAAACTTGCCAACTTGGCGCGCCGCCTTCTCTGAGCGCACGGCCGAACTCATGGCGAAACTAGCGCTCCTTGCCTATGAATCTGATCCAGAAAAACTGTCTGAGCTATTGAAAGCGGGCGAGTTTACGCTCCTAGCAACCTATGACCAAGACGGCAGCCAAGCTTTCCTTGCGCGCGCCGACGACTTTTCAGTGGTTGCCTTTCGAGGCACCGATTCCTATCGCGATTGGAAGACCAATCTGATGAGCGAGACCGTGCTGGTTGAGACGCGCTTGGGGGATGTGGAAATCCATAAGGGGTTTAAGAAAGCCTATGATCGGATCGGCGCTCAAGTGTTGGCAGATGTGAACCGCCTCGTGCCCGATACAAAGGGGCTTTATCTGACGGGTCATAGTCTAGGCGGTGCCATGGCGCAGATTGCCTCGACACAGTTGGAGCGCGATAATCTGGCCGCCTGTTACACGTTTGGCGCACCAAGGGTGGGCGACCTTTCCTTTGACCGTTTGGTTGTCTGTCCACACTATCGGCTGGTCAACGGTTGGGACTTAGTTACCACCATGCCGCCGCCGATATTCACCTCTTATCGCCACACAGGCGACCCGCGTCTTTTAACGAGTTCTGGCAAGCCAATCATGCGGCGTGACCGCAGTCCATTTGTCAAAATCTTCCATACGATTATTGGGCTTATCTCGTTCGTCTTTGGCAATCCGCGCCTGCTGGATGACCACCGAATGGAAGCCTATATCGACAAAATAAAAGCCGCCCGCGCCTTAAGAGGGGAGGCGCGGGTCGGCGGGATGTTTGATTAGGTTTTGGGTGTGCGTGTTAGCTAGGATTAGCCGCCCGAAAGCTTACGCATGAACTTGCCGGTTTGACCGCCGCCCTGCTCATAGGCTTCATGACCGGCTGGGTCACAAATCTTGTCCCAATTGTCGCGAACTTCTTCGGCGGTGATGCCGTCATCCTTCAGGCAGATGCCGTCAGTTTCATAGATTTTCGCGACGGCGAACACACCCGCGCCAGCGGACAGAACGGTGCCGGTTGGGGCGTCTTCGCTGACCAGGAACATCACGCCAGGGGTGACATATTCTGGCTTCAAAAGGTCCAGCATTTGTGGCGGCATCAGGTTTTCCGTCATGCGGGTTGCAGCAACAGGGCTGATCGCATTGACCTTGATGTTATTCTTCGCGCCTTCGATTTTCAGCGTATTCATGAAGCCATAAAGCGCCAGCTTGGCTGCGCCATAATTGGTCTGACCGAAATTGCCATACATGCCGCTCGACGAGGTGGTGACAACGATGCGGCCATAGTTTTGCGCCTTCATGATTTCCCACATCGCTTTGACTGGCTTGACCGTCCCCATCAGGTGGACATTCATGACAACGTCAAAATCGGCGATTTCCATTTTCGAGAAACTCTTGTCGCGCAGGATACCTGCGTTCGCGATCAAGATGTCGATCCGGCCCCATTTTTCCATGACTTGGGCAACCATATTAGCCACGCCTGCATCGTCGGTGACAGAGGCGCCATTGGCGATGGCTTCGCCGCCAAAGGCTTGAATTTCTGCAACAACGGCTTCGGCTGCGGCGGAGTTGCCGCCCGTTCCGTCCATCGCGCCGCCCAAATCATTGACGACAACCTTGGCACCACGACGGGCCAATTCGAGGGCGTGTTGCTTGCCCAACCCACCACCGGCACCTGTTACGATGGCGACTTGGCCGTCAAAGCGAATATCTGACATGTGAACGTCTCCTGAGCATGTTGGCTTATAAGGATTTGCGCATTGCCATGCCCACCACTTCCGCTCGCGTCAA
>VYLK01000029.1_pt1 | contig 52605 bp, 44 predicted proteins | sample 5114321 | NCBI WGS metagenome assembly VYLK01 (sample SAMN12291792, study PRJNA351875) | freshwater metagenome | isolation source: freshwater lake | place: USA: Michigan, MSU2 Lake | collected 2011-08-16
CACTGCGGCGGCAACCCTTCTCCCGGCTCTGCGCTTCGCTTCGGCCGGGAGGACAAGGGTGGTGGGGTGCCGTCCCGTCCCGGCTCTCCGCTTCGCTTCGGCCGGGATGACAAGCATCCCCAAGCCCCAAGCCCTAAGCCCTAAGCCCTAAGCCCTAATCCCTAGCTATCCAGGAAGCTCCGCAGCTTCCGCGACCGCGACGGATGCTTCAGCTTGCGCAGCGCCTTGGCCTCGATCTGGCGGATGCGTTCGCGGGTGACGCTGAACTGCTGGCCGACCTCTTCCAGGGTGTGGTCGGTGTTCATGCCGATGCCGAAGCGCATGCGCAGGACCCGTTCCTCGCGCGGCGTCAGGGAGGCCAGCACGCGGGTGGTGGTTTCGCGCAGGTTCGACTGGATGGCCGCGTCGATGGGCAGGATGGCGTTCTTGTCCTCGATGAAGTCGCCCAGGTGGCTGTCTTCCTCGTCGCCGATGGGGGTCTCGAGGCTGATGGGTTCCTTGGCGATCTTCAGGACCTTGCGGACCTTTTCCAGCGGCATGGCCAGCTTCTCGGCCAGCTCTTCCGGGGTCGGCTCGCGGCCGATCTCGTGCAGCATCTGGCGGCTGGTCCGGACGATCTTGTTGATCGTCTCGATCATATGGACCGGGATGCGGATGGTCCGGGCCTGGTCGGCGATCGAGCGGGTGATGGCCTGGCGGATCCACCAGGTCGCGTAGGTGCTGAATTTGTAGCCGCGGCGGTACTCGAATTTGTCGACCGCCTTCATCAGGCCGATGTTGCCCTCCTGGATCAGGTCCAGGAACTGCAGGCCGCGGTTGGTGTATTTCTTGGCGATGGAGATGACGAGGCGCAGATTGGCCTCGACCATTTCCTTCTTGGCCTGACGGGCCTCGCGCTCGCCCTTCTGCACCGTCTGGACGATGCGGCGGTAGTCGTCGATCGGCAGGCCGGCCTCGGTGGCCACGGCGGCGACGTCGCCGCGGATCTGGGCGATCTGGGCGGTTTCATTGTCGCTGAATTTGGTCCAGCGGACGCCCATCTCCTTGACCCGGTCGGCCCAGGTGGGGTCCAGCTCGGCGCCGAAATAGGATTTCAGGAACTCGGGGCGCGAGATGCCGTAGCTGTCGGCCAGGCGCAGCAGCCGGCCTTCCAGACCCATCAGCCGCTTGTTGATGGCGTAGAGCTGCTCGACCAGGGCCTCGATGCGGTGGTTGTTCAGCTTCATCGTCTTGAGCCGGCCGGAGATGCCCGCGGTCAGGGCGTCATAGGCCTTCTGGTCCTTGGCCGAGAGCTGTTCGCCCTTCAGCCGGCTTTCGACCAGCTTGTCCTGCAGCTTGCGGAAGGCCCCGAAGTCGGCGGCGACTGCGTCCAGCACCTCCATGACGCCGTCGCGCAGCTCGGCCTCGAGGGCCGAGATCGACATACCGCCGCCGTCGTCGAAATCCTCGTCCTCCTCGTCGTCGGTTTCCGGCTTGGGCTCGGCGCCCTCTTCCGGCTCGGCCGGCTCGACCACCGTCCCGGCGGGCGGCTGGTTGTGCGGCAGGGAGGACGGGTTCAGCACGCCGTAGGTGGCGTCCAGATCGATGACCTCGCGCAGCAGGATGCGGTTGTTGGCCAGCTCGTCGCGCCAGACCATGATGGCCTCAAACGTCAGCGCGCTCTCGCACAGGCCCGAGATCATCGCATCCCGCCCGGCCTCGATCCGCTTGGCGATCGCAATCTCGCCCTCACGGCTCAACAGCTCAACCGAACCCATCTCCCGCAGATACATCCGCACGGGATCGTCGGTACGATCATAAGCAGCCTTGGCCGGAGTCTCGGAGACGCTGGTCTCGGCCCGCTCGGCGACCTCGCCGCCCTCCTTCTCTGTGGTCTCGGTGGCGTCTTCCTCGGCCTCGACGACGTTGACGCCCATCTCGGACAGCATCGCCAGCGTGTCCTCGATCGCGTCGGGGGTCACCTCTTCGGACGGCAGGACCTTGTTCAGGTCCTCCATCGTCACATAGCCCCTCGCCTTGGCCTGCTTGATAAACTTCTTCACACCGGCGTCGGTGAGGTCGAGCAGCGGACCGTCGCTCTGGGCTTCGGTTTCCTGCGTCTCGGTCTGGGCGCTCATGCAGTCTTTTCTCCGGGTGGAGCGGCTGATCAGGCCGTCCGCCAAATACAACGTGTGGCGGGTTCGTTGGTTACGAACCCGTGCTGTCTTCCCAGATCTCTCCGGTTTTGATCGCGCGACGCAAAGCATCCCGCTCGGCTTTAAGCCTGCGGAACGCCTCATCCTGGCCCGGCATGCCTGCCGCCGAGCTCAGTGCCTCTTCCAGCGCCGCCACGCGAGTTAGCGCGTCGAACGCCTGCGACCATCGGACCCTTGCTTCGGCGAGGGGCGCATTTGCGGCCAGGAAAGGCGCGCCGGACTTTGCCGCCGCCTTCTCGACCTCGCGCACTAAAGCATCGTGACCCGATTGCGCCAGATGGCGACGCAAGGCCGCCGAGTCAAGGTCCTGACCCGAGAAGCGCAACCGGACCATCTCCTGCGCCAAGCCGTCGAGCGACGCATCCCCGAAACCGTGCGATGAAATGGCCTCGAGATGGTCGTCCATCCGCTCCGGATCGTCGATGGCTCCATGGGCCAGCGCGGCAGCGACCGGCTCGATCGAACGGCTCAGCGACTGCATCGCCTGGGCCCCTTCGGCAGTCTGGCCCAGTTTGGGCGGAGGTCCGGGTCGCCAGCGGCCGCCGGGCCCCGTCGCCGCCTGGCCTTGCGGGGCGCGACGCGCCGGGAAAAGGGCGTCGAAGCGGTCGAACAGTTCGCGGCGATACTGTTCCGCCAGATCTTTGTCCTGAATGGCCGAGGCGGCCTGGCGCAGGCGACCCTTCAGCCCCGCGCGGCGCTCGGGCGAGTCGAGCGGTTCAACCTCGGCCTCCTTGCCGAACAGCACCTCGGCAAACGGGCGGCTCGCGGCCATGGCCTGACGCAGCGCGGGCGCGCCTTTGTCGCGCAGGATGTCGTCCGGGTCCTGACCGCCCTCCAGCAGGGCGAAGCGGAACGAGCGCCCCGACTTCAGTTGCGGCAGGGCCCGATCAATGGCGCGGTAAGCCGCACGGCGTCCCGCCGCATCGCCGTCGAAACACAGGATCGGCTCGTGCGACACCCGCCAGAGCCGCTCCATCTGCTCCTCGGTCAGGGCCGTGCCCATGGGTGCCACAGCGGGGATGCCGGCGCGATGGCAGGCGATGACATCCATATAGCCTTCGACCACGACAATGGCCTGATCGCTCTTTGACTCGGCCCCGAGGATGCGGCGCGCTTCCGGCAGACCGTAAAGGGTCGAGCCCTTGTGAAAGAGCGGGCTCTCGGGCCCGTTCAGATATTTTGCACGGTCATCGGGGTTCATGGCCCGCCCGCCGAAGCTGACGATCCGCCCGCGGGCGTCGAGGATGGGGAACATCAACCGGTCGCGGAACCGGTCATAGGGCTGGCCGCCGCCCTCGGGGGCGATCAGCATGCCCGCCTCGACCAGATCGCCCGGCCTGGCCCCTCGCTGAACGAGCGCCGCCTTAAGGCCCTCGCGGTCATTCGGCGCATAGCCGAGACCGAACCGCTCCCACTGGTCTTCGGGCAGACCGCGCTTTTCCAAATATTCGCGCGCGGTCTTGCCCGGCGACCGGCGCAGATTGGCCGCGAACCACTTCTGGGCCAAATCCATCCAGTCGGTCAGCCCCTGCTTCTTCGCCTCACGCTCCGCTGCCTGCGGGTCCTCGGCCGGCAAGGCCATGCCCGCCTCCCCGGCCAGTCGCTGCACCGCCTCGACGAAGCTGAGCCGTTCGGTCTCTTGCAGAAAGCTGATGACGTCGCCGTGCTTGCCGGACGAGAAGTCGTGGAAGAAGCCCTTGTCGTCATTGACGAAGAAGGAGGGTGACTTCTCCTTGGTGAAGGGAGACAGGCCGACATATTCTCGGCCCTGACGCTTGAGCTTCACCGTCCGTCCGATGATATCGGACGGCCGAAGGCGAGCCTTCAGTTCTTCAAGGAAGCGATCATCGAAGCGCACCTGCGCCTTATAGCGCGCGACTCACCGGTTTGGGTGGCTTTACCTTTCATTAACCAGAGAGGCCAAATCGAGACATTAAATGCCTGAATATGCACATATTTTTCCTGCATCAGGCAGAACTGTCCACAGGCTTGTGGATTAAGAATCCGGCCGTCCCGGAAGCGGACGGTGACAGGCGGACCCGCAGCGAAGACTGCAGTCCCGTACGAGTAAGAAAGCCGCCCCATGTTCATGACCATCGCCCAACCGGCGGTGGAGCCCCAAGGCCCCGACAGCGTCGCCGTCCCCGGTTCCCCGCCGATCCCCGCACTGTCACCCCGCGCCCTGCACGCGCGCCTGCTCGACAATGCGGCCCTGCGGCGGATGCGCGGTGCAGAGCGGTTGAGGAGCAACCGGCGGGATGACGCCGAATACTGGCTGCACGCGGCACCGGTCGCGGTCCGCAAGGCCTGCGCCCTTCGGGCAGAGAACAGCTTCGCCCCGCTTCCCTGACAGAGGTCCGCTACCGCCAGACCGTGCCGGTAAGGGCACCCTGGCGGCCAACCTCATAAACCACACGCATGGATTCCACGCTGAAATCCAGAGCCGAGGCCCCGGAGTCATCCGGCAGGGCAGCGTAACGGAAATACAGATCATTGCGAACGGCGAAGGCGCGATTGCCGGCCAGCGTCGTCACCAGCGAAGCCCTCAGCTGGACATCGACACTACGGCTCAGCACCTCCTGGGGCGTATCCCGGGCGATCTCAAACGTCGGGTTCGTCCGCCCGTTGATGACGACATAAAGCCGCGCGCCGCGCAGGGCCCCGGACGGGGCGCGGAAGGACCAGAGGGTTTCCGGCACCGCGAGGAAGGGCGTGGAGATGCCGCCGTCAACGTGCATTTCCTCAAAGGCGACTCCCTCCCTGTCGGACGGGATCAGGACCGGCGGGAACGCCCCCGGTATGCTGGCAGAGGCGATCAGAACATTGCGGAATAGGGCCAGGGCCGCAGGCGAGGCCTGGGTCGCGATCGCACCCAGATCCCAACTGACACCGCGCTGGGAATCCAGATCGGTGGTCGCGACCAGCAGGACCCGACCCTTGGCGTGTTCCGCAGCCACGGCGGCCAGCAGCGCCTCATCGACATAACGTTCGACCAGGGCCCGTAGCGGCTCGGACCGGTAGATGCCGGACCCGAACAGGGCACCTATTCCTTGCGGCTGCAACAAGCCGACGGCGGCCCCGCCCGTATAAGCATCGGCCAGTTCGTCATCATAGTCGGACCCCAGAAACACGAAGGGGGCCGCCAGGGCTCCGGTCGATACACCCGTCACGACCTCGAAATCCGGGCGCTCCCCGGTTTCCGTCCAGCCCTTCATCAGTCCTGCGGTGAAGGCACCGTTTGAGCCGCCTCCGGACAGGGCGATAAGGTCCAGCCGCCCGTCCGGACCGACCGGCAAGCCCTCACGGACGGCCTGCTGGAACAGGGCCGCGCGATCCACTGCGTCCAGATAGACCCGGATCGGATGCGCCGGCGTCGATTCCAGCCCCATCGGCCGGGCTCCCGCGCGGTCCTGGATGTCGAAGGATGAGCGGGTCCCGCTCGCGCACGCGCCGAGCGTTATGGCGAGACACAGGATCGTCAGGATACGGCGCGCCATGGGCGACCATAGCACGATTGCAGGCCAGGAACGATCACGGTCCCGGCACACACCATCGTGACGGCGGCTGGAGCTAACGGCGCGGCTTGAAGATGAAGTTGAAGATATAGGCCGGCGTCTCGACCGCGTCGCGATGGTCCACCTGCGGGTCGAACTCACCGATGGGCCGCTGGGCCCCGTTCTTGAAGACGAAGGCATCATAGCCCAGCGCCTCAACTTGGGCGATGGAAGCCTCGATGGACCGGTCCGAGTGCCGCTCTTCCAGCTCGACCAGCAGCGTCGGCCTGTCGCGCGCGATCAGGCCGGCGGCTCCTGCGATCACAGCCGACTCATGACCCTCGACATCGATCTTGATGAAGCCGACGGGTTCAAGGCCCAGTTCATCGAGGCGGGCTGTGGCGACCTCGACCACACCGAACTCCATGGCACCCGCCCAGTTGGTCTCCAGCGAGGCATGCTGATTGGAAAATCCCCGCGCCGACCGCGGCACCTTAAGGCTAGCCATGCCGGTGCGGTCTGAAAGCGCGATCTGCCGGGCCTCGGCATTGGACGGGCGCGCCGCATCCAGAATGGCGAACATTTTGGGATTGGGTTCGAAGGCATAGACCCGGGGGCAGAGAGCCGCCATTTGATGGGTCCACACCCCGCGATTTGCACCCACATCCACCGCGGCCCGCTTCGGGTCGACCAGATCCGGCAGCAGCCGCAGCTCAGGCTCGCCCTTTCGAAGCTCCCGCGCGATGACCCGCTTCAACTCCTGCCGCGGGTTGAATATGGCCCGCTTGATTCTTTCACTGAAGGTGGTCGGCGGGATCCAGCTCAAGGCCGGACCGCCATCGAGTCCGCGAACCGCTGGAACAGATAAAGACTGTCCGTGGGCCCCGGCGAGGCCTCGGGGTGATGCTGGACGCTGAACACCGGTCGGCCGTTCAGGGCGATGCCGCAATTGGTACCGTCGAACAGGCTGACGTGGGTCTCGCTCACCGCCTCGGGCAGGCTGTCGCGGTCGACGGTGAAGCCGTGGTTCATCGACACAATCTCGACCTTGCCCGTAGTCAGGTCCTTGACCGGATGGTTGGCCCCGTGGTGGCCCTGAACCATCTTCACCGTCTTTGCCCCCAGAGCCAGCGCCAGCATCTGGTGACCCAGACAGATTCCGAACAGGGGCGTGCCGCTGTCGACCAGTTTGCGAATCTCAGGGACGGCATAGAGGCCGGTTGCCGCCGGGTCGCCCGGCCCGTTCGACAGGACCACGCCGTCCGGTTTGCGCGCCAGAATGGCCTCGGCCGTCGTATCGGCAGGGACCACGGTGATCTTCGCACCGGACGAGGCGAGGGCCCGCAGAATGTTGCGCTTTACCCCATAGTCGATCACGACCACGGACCTGTTTGCGGCGTCCACGCGCGGATAGCCTTCCGGCCAATCCCACAGCCCCTCATCCCAGTCGAACGCCTGCCGGGTCGAGGCGTCCTTCGCCAGATCAAGTCCCTCCAGCCCCGTCCAAGCCTTTGCCTGTGCGACCAGCGCCTCAAGGTCGAACTGTCCGGACGGGTCATGTGCGATCACGGCATGCGGCGCGCCCATGTCGCGGATGCGAGCGGTCAAGGCCCGGGTGTCGACCCCGGAAAGACCGACGACGCCGCGCCGTTTCATCCAGCCGTCGAAATCGCTCCCGCTGCGCCAGTTGGCCGGATCCGTGGGTGCATCGCGGAAGATCGCCCCGCGGGCCGAGGTGTCCGAGCCGCCGCCGATCTGTTCGACATCCTCGACATTGGTCCCCGTGTTCCCGACGTGCGGAAAGGTAAAGGCCAGGACCTGGCTCATGTAGGACGGATCGGTCAGGATCTCCTGATAGCCGGTCATGGCCGTGTTGAAGACCACCTCGCCGAGCGCCGTGCCCACGGCACCGCAGCCGAGGCCCTGCAGGATGGTTCCGTCCGCGAGCGCAAGCACGCCGGTGACGCCGGGGAGGAGTGTCGTGGTCATGGGGCGCTCTCTATCACCGAATCTCGGCGAGCAAACGGCGCGTTTGCTAGTGAGCCGTCGGCGTCGGGTCAACCGGCTTGGTCGAACCGCCCGGTTTGAACGCAAACCAGGCCCCGGTCGTCACCGCGAAAAAAATCGCTGTCGGCAGGATATAGCCGGGTGCTGCTGCCACCACCGCCGCCGTCGTGAACGTCAGACCCAGCGCCGCGATGAACCGCGCCCGGGTCCAGCGCGCCAGCCGGAACAACGAGGCGGAACAAAAACCGTAGACCACCAGGCTCAACACCGAGGTGACGCCCACCAGCATGCCGAACTGCCCGCCGAGCGTCGGCTGGCCGGAAAGCACCGCGACAATACTCATGATCGCACCCCCCAGCAGCGGATTGGCGATCGGCGTCTTCTCCCCGTGACCAAACCCCGGGGGCAGATAGCCGGACCGGGCGGCGGCCCGCGCCGTCTCTCCGCCCAGCATGACCCAGCCGCCCAGCGTACCGACAGCTTTGACCACAGCACAGGCCGCGACCGCGGCGCCGATCGAGGCCCCGAACACCCGCGCGGTCAGATCGGCATAGGGGCTCGATGACTCGGCCAAAACCCCTGCCGGAATCACCCCGAACACAGCCAAACTGGCCGCCACATAGACGAGCGAGGCCAGCAGGACCCCGGCAATTGAGGCCCGGCCGACATCGCGCGCCGGATTGCGGACACGGGCCGACAGGACCGCAGCGGTCTCAACACCGAGGAAGGCCCAGAAGATGACGGCCAGTGACGCAGGGACACTTTCGGTCAGACTGTTCCCGGACGGGTTCCAGGAAGCCGCGAACGTCTCCCCGTTGAACGCCGATACGCCGGCGGCCACGGCGATGACCAGCGGAATGAGACCGATGACCAGGGCCAGGGCCGCGAACCGCGAGGCCGTCCGCGCGCCCAAGATATAGGCACCTGTCGTCAGCCAGATCAGGCCGAGATTGCAGAAGGTGGCGGCGACCGGCCCTTTCAGCACGGGAAAGAAGAAGCCGAGGTAGCCCGTCGCCGCGACCGCAATCGCGACATTGCCGACCAGGCATGCGGTCCAGAAGGCCAGCGCCGTCTGGAAGCCGAAGAACCGCCCCAGCCCCCGCTCCGCGAAACCGGACAGGCCGTCGGCGTCCGGCTGCAACCGGCCCAGGGCCGCGAAGACAAGGGCGAGGGTCACCGCCCCCAGGCCGGCAACGGCCCAACCGATCACGCTCGACGAACCAACCGGAGCCAGGGTGGCGGGCAGCAGATAGACGCCCGAACCGATCATATTGCCGGCCACCACCAGGGCGGCGAGCCCCCAGCCCAGTTTGTGCCGGTCCTCGACCGTTCCGGTCATGGGTGAACCTCCGCAATCCGCGACTGGAACCATGCTACCCCGACCTCATGCCGGGGGCTGAGCACGCCGCGATCATAGGCCCCGGCTGACAGATTGCGCTGCACCGCCTCGCAGATGGCGGCGTCCTCGGCGGTCAGCCGGTCCGAGGCGATCAGGGCTTCCCCAAGCGCACCTTCGCCCCCGTCGTTGAGAAACAGATAGTCCAGCCGCGTCCGGCCCGGCCCGACCGGCGTCATCCGCTCGATCATGGCCCCGTCGCGATAGACGTTGATCCCGAGATTGGGCCACAGCCATCCCCACACACCCGCCTGCGGCCCGTCATTGACCCCAACCGCTTCCTGCAGGACCAGATCGCCCTCGACCCGCACCCGGTATTCGGCGTCGCCCAGTTCATCCGCCAGCAGCGGATGGACCGCGCCTATGTGGTAGCCCTCGAGATAGTTCTCGGCATAGGTCTTCCAGTCACAGGCCAGATCGTGCGAGCGGCGCAGGGCCGGCGCGGCGATGTCCAGACCGCGTTCGGCCAGCAGTGCCTCCAGTGGGGCGACATGATCCGCCAGGGGCGCGGCTTCGGCGTCCATCGTGGCGAAGACCAGACCGCGCCAGATCTCGAGCCGCAGGCCCAGCAGGCCGAATTCGCGCGGGTCGAACCCCTCCACCGCACCAAAGCCCGTCGCCGCCCGCAGCCGCCCGTCCAGCGCATAGCGCCAGCCGTGATAGGCGCAGACCAGCTCGCCCTCGCAATGCCCGCTCGCGCCCGTGACCAAAGGCCCCGCCCGATGGCGGCAGACATTGTGGAAGGCACGCAGGGCACCGTCCTTGCCGCGGACCGCCAACAGGCGATGCCCGGCCACGTCGGTCGCGATCCAGTCGCCGGGTGTCGGCGCCTCCGCCTCGTGACCGAGAAACAACCACGCCCGACCGAACACGCCTGATCGCTCGCGCGCCCAGGCATCGGGACAGCCGTAGAGTCGGGCGGAGAGTGTAGCCTGCATGCGGCGATCAAGGCCCCGCCCGGCGCTCGCCGTCAACCGGTGAGATAGGGCACACCCGACTGGATGGGCCATGACTCCGCTTGCCTGATCTGCGGAGGATGGGCCAAGAGGCGGAGATGAGCATCACCACGGTCGGCCTCGATGCCGACGACACCCTCTGGCACAACGAGACCATCTTTCGCCTGACCCAGGCGCGGTTCCTCGACCTGCTGACCGATCACGAAAACGAGGCCATCGCCGCGCGCCTGGCTGAGGTCGAGCGCCGCAACCTTCGCCTCTACGGCTATGGCGTGAAGGGCTTCACCCTCTCGATGATCGAGACCGCCATGGAGCTGTGCGACGGCGATCCGCCACCGCGCGCCATCCGGGAGATCCTCGCGGCAGGCCGTGAGATGCTGGCCCATCCGGTCGAGACCCTGCCCGGCGTCGATGAGACCCTGGCCGCCCTGTCGGAGCGGTATCGGCTGGTGCTGATCACAAAGGGCGACCTGCTGGACCAGGAACGAAAACTGGCCGCCTCCGGTCTCGGCGACCTGTTCGCGGCGGTCGAGATCGTTTCCGAGAAGGATCGCGGCACCTATGACCGCGTCTTCGCCCGGCACGGCACGGGGCCTGAAGAGGCCGTGATGGCGGGCAACTCCATGAAGTCGGACGTCCTGCCTGCCCTCGCGGCCGGAGCCTTCGCCGTCCACATTCCCTATGTCGTCACCTGGGCGCATGAACTGGCCGATGCCCCTGAGGGGCATGCACGATACGGGGCGCTGGAGCGCATTGCCGAACTTCCGGCGTGGATTGAGGCGCGGGCGGACGGATAACCGCTTGCCCCTCCGCCCGCCCGTCTCTAGACGAAGCGCTTAACCGACAACCCGACCGACCCGCACGGCGTCACAGCCGCTGGCGGGCTCGCGCGCGCAAGGAGCGTGACAGCCCGTGCTTGAAGATGAGGTCCCGCATGAAGAGCGCGACGCCATGATTCGGGCGACGCTGGCCGAGCACGGCGACTCGGGCGTCACCCCGCGGCATACGCTGTTCTACTTCTATGGGGACGGGGATCACGAGGACCTGAATGAGGTGGCGCGGCGCGCCGGTTTCCTGACCCGGGGCCAGGACGACTGCACCATCCTCGAGACGACGATGTCCGTGGACGAGGCGTCCTTCACGCCGGTCTCTTCCATGATGCAATCCTGGGCCGCGGGCTTCCAGCTGGACTATGACGGCTGGGAGTGCGCGGTTTTGACGAACTGAAAGCCCTGTAAAAACAATGCCCAAGCGCACAGATATCAAATCTATCCTGATCATTGGGGCGGGCCCCATTGTGATCGGACAGGCGTGCGAGTTTGACTATTCCGGCGTCCAGGCGTGCAAGGCGCTGAAGGCCGAGGGATATAGGGTCGTGTTGGTCAACTCCAATCCGGCCACCATCATGACCGACCCGGAGGTGGCCGATGCCACCTATATCGAGCCGATCACCCCCGCCTTCGTCGAACGGATCATCGCCAAGGAGCGGCCCGACGCCCTGCTGCCGACCATGGGCGGCCAGACGGCGCTGAACACGGCCCTGGCGCTGGACGCCTCGGGCGCGCTGAAGAAGTGGGGCGTGGAGATGATCGGGGCCAAGGCCGAGGTCATCGACAAGGCCGAGGACCGCCAGAAATTCCGCGACGCCATGGACAAGCTTGGGCTCGAGAGCCCCCGCTCCAAGGCCATCCACCATATCGACGAGGCCGATGAAGCCCTGGCCTTCGTCGGCCTGCCCGCCATCGTCCGCCCGTCCTTTACCCTGGCCGGCACCGGCGGCGGCATCGCCTACAATCGCGAGGAATACTACGAGATCGTCGAGCGCGGTCTCGACCTGTCGCCGACCACCGAGGTGCTGGTCGAGGAAAGCGTACTGGGCTGGAAGGAGTATGAGATGGAGGTCGTCCGCGACAAGGCGGACAACTGCATCATCATCTGCTCCATCGAGAACATCGACCCGATGGGCGTCCACACCGGCGACTCCATCACCGTCGCCCCGGCCCTGACGCTGACCGATAAAGAATACCAGCGGATGCGCACGGGCTCCATCAATGTCCTGCGCGAGATCGGCGTCGAGACGGGTGGGTCCAACGTGCAGTGGGCCATCAATCCCGCCGACGGCCGGATGGTGGTGATCGAGATGAACCCGCGGGTGTCGCGGTCCTCGGCCCTCGCCTCCAAGGCCACGGGCTTCCCGATCGCAAAGGTCGCGGCGCGTCTGGCGGTCGGCTACACGCTCGACGAACTGACCAATGACATCACCATGGTCACGCCGGCCTCGTTCGAGCCGAGCATCGACTATGTCGTCACCAAGATCCCGCGCTTCGCCTTCGAGAAATATCCCGGTGCCGAGGCCACCCTGTCGACCTCGATGAAGTCGGTGGGCGAGGTCATGGCCATCGGCCGGACCTTCCAGGAGTCGATGCAGAAGGCCCTGCGCGGCCTCGAGACCGGCCTGACCGGCTTCAATGAGATCGAGATCGACGGCGTGGTCGACGTCGAGGATGAGGCCGGTGCCCGCGCCGCCGTGGTGCGCGCCCTCGGCCAGCCGACGCCCGACCGCATCCTCGTCATCGCCCAAGCCTTCCGCCACGGCCTGTCGGTCGAGGAGGTCAACGCCGCCTGTTCCTATGAGCCCTGGTTCCTGCGCCAGATCGCCGACATCGTGCGGGAAGAGGGGCATCTTCGGGTCAAGGGATTGCCTGGGGCCGACCTCCTCAAAGCCCTCCCCCTCGACGGGGGAGGGTTGGGTGGGGGTGGTCGCACCTTGCGTCCGGATGGGACGCATGAAGCCTCGTCGACAGCGCCTTACGCGCGCGCCGCATCCGGCACCCTGCCTCCACCCCATCCCCAACCCTTCCCCGTCGAGGGGAAGGGAGTCATTGAGGCCGCTCGCGAGTTCCGCCGCTTGAAGTCAAAGGGCTTTTCGGACGCCCGCCTGGCTCAGCTCGCAGGAACGACCGAGGCACAGGTGCGCCGTCTGCGCCGCAGCCTCAATGTCCGCCCGGCGTTCAAGCGCATCGACACCTGCGCCGCCGAGTTCGCCTCGGCCACGGCCTATATGTATTCGACCTATGAGACCGGGGCCCTGGGCCAGGCTCCGCAGTGCGAGTCCAACCCCTCGGACCGGAAGAAGGCCATCATCCTGGGCGGCGGTCCCAACCGCATCGGGCAAGGCATAGAGTTCGATTACTGCTGCTGCCACGCGGCCTTTGCCTTCGCCGATATCGGCGTCGAGTCGATCATGGTCAACTGCAACCCCGAGACCGTCTCGACCGACTATGACACCTCCGACCGACTGTATTTCGAGCCGCTGACGGCCGAGGATGTGCTGGAGCTGATCGAGGTCGAGCGGTCGAGCGGCAATCTGATCGGGGTCGTCGTCCAGTTCGGTGGCCAGACGCCGCTGAAGCTGGCTCACGCCCTGCACGAGGACGGTGTGCCGATCCTCGGTACCTCGCTGGACTCCATCGACCTGGCCGAGGACCGCGAACGGTTCCAGGTCATGCTGCACGACATCGGCCTGATGCAGCCGCCCAACGGCCTGGCCCGCTCGGCCCAGGAAGCCGCCGACACGGCGGAGGAGGTCGGCTATCCCGTCGTCCTGCGCCCCTCCTATGTGCTGGGCGGGCGCGGCATGATGATCGTCCACGATCGCGAACAGCTGGACCGCTATGTCGGCGAGGCCATGCGCGTCTCGGGCGACGACCCGGTCCTGATCGACCACTATCTGAACCGCGCCACCGAGGTCGACGTCGACGCCCTGTGCGATGACGAGACGGTCTTTGTGGCCGGGGTGCTGGAGCATATCGAGGAAGCCGGCGTCCACTCGGGCGACAGCGCCTGTTCCATGCCGCCCTTCTCCCTGTCGGCGGAGATCGTCACCGAGCTGAAGCGCCAGACCGAGGCCATGGCCCGGGCGCTGAAGGTGCGCGGCCTGATGAACGTCCAGTTCGCCATCGAGGAGCCGCACAGCGAAAACCCGCGCATCTTCGTGCTGGAGGTCAACCCGCGCGCGTCCCGCACGGCCCCCTTCGTGGCCAAGACCATCGGCCAGCCGATCGCCGCCATCGCCGCCAAGGTCATGGCCGGGGTGCCGCTGAAATCCTTCGGCCTGACGGACCGGCCCTATGACCATATCGCGGTCAAGGAAGCCGTCTTCCCCTTCGCCCGCTTTGCCGGGGTCGACACCATCCTGGGCCCCGAGATGCGCTCGACCGGCGAGGTCATGGGCCTGGACTGGAAGCGCGAGGGTGAGGCCGACATGGCCCCCGCCTTCGCCCGCGCCTTCGCCAAGTCCCAGATCGGCGGCGGCACCACCCTGCCGGTCAAGGGCTGTGCCTTCGTCAGCGTCAAGGACGGCGACAAACCCTTCATCGTCGAGGCGGTGAAGACCCTGATTGCCGAGGGCTTCTCCATCATCGCGACGGGTGGAACCCATACCTGGCTGACCGAACAGGGCCTGGCCGTGGGCCATGTGAAGAAGGTGCTGGAAGGCCGACCCAACATCGTCGACGCGATGAAGAACGGCGGCGTCCAGCTGGTCTTCAACACCACCGAGGGCAAACAGGCCCTGCTGGACAGCTTCAGCCTTCGCCGAACGGCCCTGATGATGAAGATCCCCTATTACACCACGACCGCGGGGGCCCTTGCGGCCGCCCAGGCCATCGGGGCGATCAAGGCCGGTGAACTGGATGTGCGGCCGATCCAGGACTATGCCCACGACTGAACAGCCGGTGACGATTTCGACCAGTGCCGGGTCCCGCAAACACGCCGCTGACCCGACAGGTCGGCCAGTCATTTGAGGGACAATGCGGCGGGATAGCGAAGACAATCCGGTGGAATAACGGGGACAATAGCGGGACTTTTGAGGGACAATCCCGGGACGTTCGAGGGACAGTCGTCGCGACATCGGGGACATGGGCCCGTTGACCCCTGCCCCCAGCCGTCATCCTCGGGCTTGACCCGAGGATCAGACCGTCCGGTGCGCGGTGGCGAGGCGAAGGGGCGAGGTCGTCGGGCCGTCCCGGGCGCACAGCCCGCCTCTCGCCTCTGGTCCTCGGGTCAAGCCCGAGGATGACGGCGTGAGATGGGGTGCGTCCGCTTCTGACGTAGCAGCATGCGACCATCTACGAATGGAGCACCATCGTCTGCGCAAATACCGGGGGCCGGAGACCTGGGCCCGGGTCCGGGCCGCCTATGTCGCCGGGGAGTCCGCGCCGTCCGTGGCGCGGCGCTTTGACGTCGGCCTGTCCAATCTGAGACGCCGCGCCATGGCGGAAGGCTGGACGCGCAGTCGCATCGCCGAACGCCTGGACTTCAAGCCCTTGCGCGGCGGGGCGGATGATCCGCCGCCCGCGCTCGCCGCGCTGTCGCCGGCCGGCGAGACGGCCGAGCCCCCCTGGATCGATCCCGAGGTCGCGGTGTCACGCGCCCTGCGCCGCGCCGCCTGGCTGCTGAGCCAGGGACAGGCGGCGGAAGCCATGGCCCTGATCCGCACCGCCGAGGCGCTGGAGCGGTCGGGGGTGGCGGGGTGAGGGCGTGGACTTCCGGATGTCTGCTTTCGGCGATCAAGCCAGAGTCCGCTCCCGACCCATTGCGGACCTTGCCGAACGACCTACTATGAGACGATGGCACGACGGGGATCAAATCGAGCGGTGCTCGGGTTGTTGACATGGGGGCTCATTGCCGCGTGCCTGTTGTTCGTAAATCCCAGATCAACTGAGGGACCGAGCCCAGCGTTGGCGGACGAAATCGACCGTTTGCTCACGCAGAACCCATGTGTTGGCCCTATCGAAGACTGGACCTCACGGCAGTATACTTGGCGAAGGAACTCCTGGACGTGGGGACCGCTCGGGCGTTGGCTCGGGTCAGACAAATCAGTGGTTCACGTCGCATTGTTTCAACGAGGGTCGCCGAAGTCTTTCGAGCCAGGTCGGCATTTGCGGCGGGCAGGTGAGGTGGAGAATGTCTACAGCAGCGATCCGGACCTGCTGGTCGTATCTGCGGATTACCACGTCGAGACGGGCCGATTGACCGAGTTCTATTGCGGTTCGAACTATTGATGTGTCCGCCTGTCCGGCATGTCCGCTAACCACCCGGAGCGGACTCTCTTAGCGTCTGCCTTCGTCCCTAGACCCCCGACGCCGCCTCCGCCTCTCCGTCCGCATCCCGCCCTTCGACGATCCGGGCGACGGCGAGGTCGGCGGTGACATTGCCGATGGTGCGGAAGATGTCGGGCACCACCTCGACCGCCAGCAGCAGGGGCAGGACCTCAAGCGGCAGGCCCATGGCCAGGGCGATGGGGGCGATGGAGGCGAAGAAGGAGACCTGACCCGGCAGGCCGACGGTGCCGACGCTGATGGCCAGGGCCGTGACGGCGCCGGCGATCAGCACGCCGGGCGTCAGGGGGATGCCGTAGAGGTGGGCGACATAGATGCAGACGGCCAGGTTGGCGACCGTCGAGGTGATGCGGAACACCGCCACCGCCAGCGGCAGGACCAGGCCTGCGGTCGCTGGCGAGACGCCCAGCCGGTCGATGGCCCGCTCGACCATGACCGGCAGACAGGCCAGTGAGGACTGGGTCGAGATGGCCACCACCTGGGCCGGGGCCACGGCGACGGCGAACCGGCCGAGGGACAGCCGGCCGAAGGCGAGGGCCACGACATAGGTCAGCAGGATCAGGCCGATCAGGCTGAGGCAGACCAGGGCGATATAGTGCCCCAGCACCCCCGCCGCCGCCAGCCCGGTATGCAGCCCGACCCCGAGGGACAGGGCAAAGACGCCGATCGGCGCAGCCCGCAGGACCCAGTGGACGATGACGATCATGGTCTCGGCCACGGCCTCGAAGAAGACCGTCAGGGGCTGGCGCAGCCGGTCCGGCAGGCGGGTGGTGGCAAAGCCGAAGATGATGGCGAAGACCACGACCCCGAGGATGGCCCCCTCGGCCGCGGCGGCGATGGGATTGGGCGGCACCAGGGCGGTCAGAAACGCGCCCAGCCCGCCGCCGCCGACATTCTCCCGCACCACCGCATCGCCCGAGGTCCCGGCCAGCAGCAGGCGCGCGCCCTCGGGATCGATGGGCCACAGGGCATGCAGCCCCTCGGACGCGGCGATGCCGTAGACCGTCGCTCCGACCAGCAGCAGGGCAAAGACCACGACGGCTTTCAGCGCCAGCCGCCCGGTCGCCGCCGCATCCGCGATGGAGGCGATGCCGGTCACCAGCAGGGCGAAGACCAGCGGGATGATGGTCATGCGCAGGGCGTTGAGCCACAGCTGGCCCAGCCCCTCGATCAGGGCGACCGTGCCGGTCCCGCCGGGAATGCCATACGTCTGTGCCGCCGCGCCGGCGGCCAGGCCGGCGACCAGGGCCAGCAGGACGCGGAGGCTGAGCGAGGAGAACAGGGCGGCGGTGCGGGACTGGGTCATGCGGCGAAGCTAGGCCGGGTCGCGCGCCCGGTCGAGGCCCGCCGCGAGGCCTTGGGCCGCGATCGCCATCGCAGCGGGTGACAGGTCCTCCAGCACCAGCCGGTCCAGCACCGGCCGGCCCCGGTCGGCACCGGTGCGCCGATAGGCCGGGTCGTAGTGGACCTCGATCAGCTGCCGGGCCAGATCGCTGAGCGCGCCGCGCGCGGCCATGGCCCGCCAATCGGCGATCATCGCCTTCGCATGGTGGCGCGGCAGCCGGCTCAGGGCCAGATCCAGCGCGGCCGGGTCAGCGGCGATATCGGCATAGGTCGCGACCGTATGGGCGACGCGGGCCTCGACCGGGGCGACGATCTCGATGACCGGGGCGGCGGCCATGGCGGCCCACAGTGAGGGCGGCACGAGGCGCGCGCCGATCTTGCTGCTCTCGGCCTCGACCACGACGGGCCGGGCCGGGTCGAGCCGCGACAGGGCGTCGTGCAGCCGGCTCTCGAACGCCTTCTGCGACGGCTGGCCGCCGGGCATGGCTCCGAACAGCGAGCCCCGGTGCGCGGCCAGGGCCTCGAGGTCGAGGGTCTGCACGCCGCGTTCGGCAAGCGCCTCCAGCAGCGCCGTCTTGCCCGAGCCGGTCGGCCCGTCCAGCAGGGTCAGCCGGTGCGGCAGGGGCGTGTCATACACGCCCGCCGTGACCTGTCGCCGCCAGGTCTGGTAGCCGCCGTCCAGCACCGTCACGGGCCAGCCGATCTGGTCCATTACCGTGACCATGGCGCCCGACCGCTGGCCGCCGCGCCAGCAATGGACCAGAGGTTTGAAGCCTCCGCCGCGATCGGCCAGCGCCCCCTCCAGATGCGCCGCGATATTGCGCGCCACCATGACCGCGCCGCTGCGCCGGGCGAGGAATTTGGAGCCCTGGACATATTCGGTCCCGACCGCCGCGCGCTGGGCGTCGTCGAGGACCGGCAGGTTGATGGCGCCGGGGATGTGGTCGAGCGCGAACTCTCCCGGGCTGCGCACATCGATGATGGCGTCAAAGCCGTCGCGGGCGGCGGGCGACAGATCGGTGGTGTGGCGGATCATCCGGCGATGCGGACGCGCGGCGGACCGTCGAGGACACGGCCGACGACGGCGGCCCGGGCAAAGCCCTCGCCCTTTGCCAGCGCCAGCACCGCCTCCGCCTGATCGGCCGCGACGGCGATCAGCAGGCCGCCCGAGGTCTGGGGATCGGTCAGCAGGTCGCGCCGCCAGTCGTCGAGCCCCGGCGGCAGGTCGACGCCCTCGCCATAGCTGGCCCAGTTGCGGCCCGAGGCCCCGGTGCGGACGCCGCCCGTGGCCAAGGCCTCGACCCCGTCCAGCAGGGGCGGGGTGGCGGTCAGCTCGACCGTCAGCCCGGCCCCGCGCGCCATCTCCAGCGCATGGCCCAGCAGGCCGAAGCCGGTGACGTCGGTGACGGCATGGACCCCTGCCCGCCCCGCCAGCTTCGCACCGAGCGTGTTCAGCCGCGTGGTCGAGGCGATCAGGGCCGCATAGCCGTTCGGACCCAGCCGCTCCTGTTTGAAGGCCGCGCTCAGCACGCCGACGCCGAGGGCCTTGGTCAGGATCAGCACATCGCCGGCCTGGGCGCCGCGATTGGTCAGCACCTGATCCGGATGCACCAGACCGAGGGCCACAAGGCCGTAGATCGGCTCGACGCTGTCGATCGAATGGCCGCCCGCGACCGGTATGCCCGCCGCCGCGCAGACCGAGGCCCCGCCCTGCAGGATGCGGCCGATGGTGTCGGTCGACAGGACGTTCACCGGCATGCCGACCAGGGCCAGGGCAAAGATCGGCGTCGCCCCCATGGCATAGACATCCGACAGGGCGTTGGTCGCGGCGATGCGGCCGAAGTCGAACGGGTCGTCCACCACCGGCATGAAGAAGTCGGTTGTGGCCACCAGCGCCTGCTGATCGTTCAGCCGCCAGACCGCCGCGTCGTCACTGGTCTCGGTCCCGACCATCAGATCGGCGAAGGGCCCGGCCAGCGGCATCCCCTTCAGAATGTCCCGCAACACCGCCGGGGCCAGTTTGCAGCCACAGCCGCCGCCGTGGGCGAGGGAGGTCAGGCGGGGTTCGGGCGTGCTCATGGGATGGGCTTAGGGCCAAACCGCCGCCGAACTCAACAGCCGGGCCACCGCATTCGCCGTTGCCAGCCCGCTGCTGCCGGACCAATGTCGGAGTCTGAAACCCGGGGGCGGAATGATGCGACTTCTTCTTGCGACGACGGCCATGCTGGCCCTTTTCACGGCCGGGGCGGTCCACGCCCAGACCGGCTCGACCGATGTCGAACTGCGCCAGTCCATTGCGCGCGACTATGAGGCCAACCTCGGAGCCCTGTTCGACGATTTTCACCGCAATCCCGAGCTCTCGGGTCTCGAAGTCCGCACCGCCGGCATCATGGCGGCCCGGCTGACGGCGCTGGGCTATGACGTCACCACCGGCGTCGGCGGCACGGGCGTGGTCGCCGTGCTGCGCAATGGGGACGGTCCCACGGTCATGATCCGCGCCGACATGGACGGCCTGCCGCTGGCCGAGGATTCCGGTCTGGCCAATGCCTCGACCGCGCGTCAGGTCGACAGCGACGGGATCGAAAAGCCGGTCATGCATGCCTGCGGCCATGACGTGCATATCACCGCCCTGATCGGCACAGCCCGGCAGATGATGGCGCGGCGGCAGGACTGGTCCGGCACCCTGGTGCTGATCGCCCAGCCGGCCGAGGAGCGTATCTTCGGGGCCCGGGCCATGGTGCAGGACGGCCTCTACACCCGCTTTCCCAAGCCCGACATCGCCCTGGCCTTCCACGTCTCGGCCGATCTCGCCACGGGCCTGATCGACCTGCCGCTGGGGATCACCTCGTCCAGCTCGGACAGCGTCGACATCGCGGTGCACGGCGTCGGCACCCACGGGGCCTATCCGCATCTCGGGGTCGACCCCATCGTGGTCGCCTCGGCCATCGTCATGAACCTGCAGACCCTGCCCAGCCGCAGCATCAATCCGCTTGAGGGGGCCATTGTCACCGTCGGAGCCTTCCACGGCGGCATCAAGCACAACATCATCTCCGACCGCGTCGACCTGCAGCTGACGGTCCGCGCCGACAATCCCGAAACCCGGCTGGCCCTGCTGGACGGCATTGACCGGGTGGCGCGTGGCACCGCCCTGGCGCTGGGCGTGCCCGAAGACCGGCTGCCGACCGTCGTGCGGTCCCCGACCGAGACCACGCCCGCCACCATCAATGATGCCGCCACGGCGGCCCGGGTCCGGACCGCCATCGGCGCGGCCATGGGCACCGAGCGGCTGGTCGACCAGCCGCGGACCGGCATGGGGGCCGAGGATTTCGCCTGGTTCGTCACCCCCGAAAGCGGTGTGAAGGGCGTCTATTTCAGCGTCGGCGGCACGCCGGCGGAAGACGTCGCCACGGCACCCGGCCACCACTCCCCCCTGTTCCGCATCGACCCCCGGCCCTCGGTCACGACCGGCGTCGAGGCCATGGTGGTGGCGGCGCAGGCGCTGATGCCCAAGGGGTGAGGCTCGTCTGAATCCGCTGGACCGACGCCGCGTCAACCGCCTTAACTGCGTCATCCAAGGGGGAGCCGCACCATGATCACCGTCCACCACCTGAACGACTCCCGCTCGCAGCGGGTCCTGTGGCTGCTCGAGGAGATGGGCCTGCCCTATGAGGTGAAGCGGTATCAGCGCGACGCCAGGACCAATCTGGCCCCGCCCGCGCTGAAGGCCATCCATCCGCTCGGCAAGTCCCCGGTCCTCGATGATGGCGCGGCGCGGATCGCCGAGACGGGGGCCATCATCGAATATCTGCTCGAGACCTATCCGGCGGCCGGTCTCAAGCCCGCACCGGGCACGCCGGAAGCGCGTCGCTTCACCTACTGGCTGCACTATGCCGAGGGGTCGGCCATGACGCCCCTGCTGTTGAAGCTGATCTTCACCGTCCTGCCCGGTCGCGTGCCCTTCCTGGCTCGCGGCGTAGCCAAGGGCATCAGCAAGGCGATGAACGCCAATATGATCGACCCGCAGGTTGCGGCCCACACCGGCTATTGGGAGGCCGAACTGGGCCAGTCCGAATGGTTCGCCGGCCATGCGTTCTCGGCCGCCGACATCATGATGAGCTTTCCGGTCGAGGCGGCGGGCAGCCGGATCGGCTACGGCGCCGACAAGCCGAAGCTGAAGGCCTTCCTGCAGAAGATCCATGCGCGACCGGCCTATCAGCGGGCGCTGGAGCGGGGCGGTCCCTACAGCTACGCCTGATCCCCCGCAGGGCGCCGATGACACGGTCGGCCGCAACTGTGCGGCCGGGTGTGCGGTGTTCGCAACCCGCCCGCGCGCCGGACGTTATCAGTCCATGCCGCTGAAAACCGTCCAGATCATTGCCGCCCTCGTCGCCGCCGTCGCCTTTGTGCTCGCCTTCATCGCCGCGGGGATGTTTCTCGTCTCCAGCCTGTTCATGGCCGTGGGTCTGGCGGCGGTCGGATGGCTGACCTGGAGCCTGATCCGACAGGTCCGGGCGAGACGGGGAGGCCGCCCCGCCTGACAGGCCGCACAGAACCTCCTTGCGTCATGCCTCTTGAACCTTGGGGCCTGAAGCCCTAGTCTCTTTGGCCAGTCGCAAGCGCCCAGCGACCTCGGCGTGTCTCCAAATCTTCAGTCGGGCGAAACAAGAAACTCACGACATATGGAAAAAGTGCCGATGACGGCCGAGGGCTACCGTGTCCTCGACGATCAGCTGAAGCAATTGAAGTCCGTGGAGCGGCCGAGCGTAATCTCGGCCATCTCGGAAGCGCGCGAGCATGGCGATCTTTCTGAAAACGCTGAGTATCATGCCGCGAAAGAGCGTCAGGGCTGGATCGAGGGCCAGATCGCCGAGATCGAGGACAAGATCAGCCGCGCCCAGGTCATCGACGTCTCCAAGCTGAACGGTAACCAGGTGAAATTCGGTGCCACGGTTACCGTTGTCGACGAGGACACCGAGGAGGAGGCCCGCTACCAGATCGTCGGCGAGCACGAGGCCGATGTGAAGGCGGGCAAGATCTCCGTCTCCTCCCCCATCGCCCGCGCCATGATCTCCAAGGCGGTCGGCGATGCGGTCGAGGTCAACACTCCGGGCGGCGTCAAGGCCTATGAGATCCTCAAGGTCGAGTGGAAATAGGGTCCGACCAGACCCCGCTTACGATCCAGGTCGTCTCTGACGGCCGGACCGGCATGGAAAATCAGGCGCTGGGTCTGGCGGAAGCCGTCCAGCGCCTTTTTTCGTCGCGCATCGTCATCAAGCGAATCCGTTGGCGCAGGGCCTTTGACAAGCTGCCGTCCGCGCTGAAGGCCCGGTGGATGCTGGACCCGTCATCCGATGCCGTCGAACCCGCCACCGGCGAGGCCTGGCCAGACCTGTGGATTGCCACCGGCAGGGCGACCCTGCCGCTGTCGGCGCGGGTCCGGGAACGGTCGGGCGGCAAGACCTTCGTGGTCCAGACCCAGGACCCGCGCTGGAACATCGCCGCCTATGACCTGGTCGTCGCCCCCGCCCATGACGGCGTGACCGGCTCCAATGTACTGTCGATCACCGGCTCGCCCCACCGGGTGACGGCGGAGCGGCTGGCCGAGGGCGCAACCGCCTTTGCCGACCGGCTGGAGCCCCTGCCCCGGCCGCGCGTCGCGGCCCTGATCGGCGGACAGTCGCGGGCGTTCGACCTCACCGAGGCCCATGCTGCGGATCTCGCCGGGCGGATCGCGACCGCCGTGGAGGCCGCCGGGGGTTCGCTGATGCTGACCTTCTCGCGCCGCACGCCCGAGGCGGCGAAGGCGGTCATGACTGCACGGTTGAACCACCTGCCCGGTCTGATCTGGGACGGCGAAGGTCCGAACCCCTATTTCGCCTTCCTGAAGTTCGCCGACCACATCCTCGTCACCGAGGACAGCGCCAACATGGCCGCCGAGGCCGCCTCGACCGGTGCCCCCGTCCACATCCTGCCGCTGGTCCCGCTGAAGCCCGCGGACAAATTCGCCCGCCTGCACGCCGACCTGCGCGAACGCGGCGCGGCGCGGCCGTTCGATGGCTCGCTGAACGTCTGGAGCTATGCGCCGCTGGCCGAGACGGACCGGGCGGCGCGGGTGCTGCTGGAGCGCCTGGGCAGAGCCTAGTCGCCGCCCCCGCCGCCGCCATCCCCGCCGCCGTCAGACCCGCTGTCCGAGCCGTTCTCCGGGCTCTTGTCGCGTCCGCCGCCATCCCCGAAGACGGTCGTCGTCCCGCCGTCCGAGCCTGAGCGGTCACGTTCCTTGCGTTTCCGGCTCGCGTCCATCGCGGCGCCCATGGCAATGCCGAAACCGGCCCCCGCGCCGATGCCGAGCGCCAGATTGTCGAGGGAAATCCCGAGCGCTGCGCCCACGGCGATGCCCAAGGCCAGGCCGACCCCTATGAAACTGCTGTTTGCCGCCACGCGCCCCTCCCGAAAGACCTGTGAATCCCGATGAACCTGCCATCGCGCCGGACAGAATCAACGCCTAAATAGGGGTATGAGCAATCTCCGAACCGTCCGCGTCGCCATCATCGGTTCCGGCCCCGCCGGCTGGACCGCCGCCATCTATGCGGCGCGCGCCCTGCTGAGCCCCGTCATCATCGCCGGCCTGCAGCCCGGCGGCCAGCTGACCATAACCACCGATGTCGAGAACTATCCCGGCTTTGCCGACGTCATCCAGGGCCCCTGGCTGATGGAGCAGATGCGCGCCCAGGCCGCGCACGTCGGCACCGAGATCATCGAGGACATCGTGGTCAAGGCCGACCTGTCGCAACGGCCCTTCCGCCTGACGCTGGATTCGGGGACCGAACTGTTCGCCGAGACGGTGATCATCTCGACCGGCGCCCAAGCCAAATGGCTGGGGATCGAGAGCGAGGCCAAATACCAGGGCTTCGGCGTCTCGGCCTGCGCCACCTGCGATGGCTTCTTCTATCGCGGCAAGGAGGTCATCGTGGTCGGCGGCGGCAATACCGCGGTCGAGGAGGCGTTGTTCCTGACCAATTTCGCCTCGAAGGTCACGGTCGTCCACCGCCGCGACGCGTTCCGCGCCGAACGCATCCTGCAGGACCGGCTGTTCTCCAACCCCAAGGTCGAGGTGATCTGGAACAGCGCCATCGACGAGATCCTGGGCGAGACCAACAGCTTCGGCGGCGTCAATGTCACGGGTGCCCGGCTGAAGAACGTCCAGACGGGCGAGACCCGGAACATCAGCGCCGACGGCGTCTTCATCGCCATCGGCCACGCCCCGTCATCGGAACTCTTCACCGGCCAGCTGGAAACCAAACAGGGCGGCTATCTGGTGGTGAAGCCCGGGACCACGGCTACCGCCATCGAGGGCGTCTGGGCCGCCGGCGACGTCACCGACGACATCTACCGCCAGGCAGTCACCGCCGCGGGCATGGGTTGTATGGCCGCGCTGGAAGCCGTCCGCTTCCTCGCCGAGCAGGACCACGCCCGCAGCCAGGACACGATCCCGCACAGGGAAACGGAAAAGATCGGGGTCTGACGACGCCGGTCTCCTGCCGGGCCTCTGAGAACCTTGCGGCACAGCCGGGGTGCCGGGTCGCGCATGGCGGGCAGCCAGATCAGGAAACGGGTCGGCCCACTTCCTCGACATCCATCGGCGTCACGCCGGGCGGAGCCACGCGGGGTGTCGACGGGGTTGGCGGTGCCGTCGGGGCCTCAAAGGCCGCCAGCCGCTGATTGATCTCCGCGATCTCGGCGGGGGTGGCCTGGCGACGACCGCCCAGGGACGCAACCCCGACGACCCTGGTCCGGCCATCGATCTCAACGGTGCGCATGAGGCTCTCGCCCCTGGCGGCGGCCTCATCGAGGACCAGTTCGGCCTCGCTCGCCGAGGCGATCTGGATGCGGGGACGCGAGAACCGGGCCTCGTCGATGAGGGGCTCGCGTCCGGTATAGGGCTGACGGAAGGCCGCCGGCTCGCCATAGACGCCCTTCCAGCGATAGAAGATGTGCGCCCCGATCTGGGTCAGCTTGTTCAGGGTCGGTGCCCACCACGGGTGCACATAGTCGGCATGATAATGGGTCGCCGTGCCGACCCGCGCCGAGACATGGCCGGCCAGGGCCCGCTCCGCCACAACCCGGGCACGGTTCCAGGCCCAGCTGACGGGTGGCCGGGCCAGGGCACCGTCGCAGGTAAAGCTGAACTGGCAGCCCGTGGTGCGTTCGGCACCCTCAAACACCACGCCGCAAATGCTGTTGGCGTAGTTGGGGTCACGCACCCGGTTCAGGATCACCTGGGCGACCGCCTCCTGGCCTTCGGTCGGCTCGAGCGCGGCCTCATAGTAGATGCCTTGCGTCAGGCAGCGCAGGGCCCGGCGGCGATCCTCTGCGGTCGCGGGCTTGAAGACGAAGGGCGCGGCGACCCGCAAGAACCGGGCGGCGTCCGGCGTCGCCGCATTGAGCTTGATCGCGTCCAGACCCGTAACGCCAAGGTCCAGCGTCGGCCGGCCCGCAAGGGTCAGGCTCTCCCAGCCGGGGGTCAGGCCGTAAAGCGCCGCGCGTTGCGTCTCGGGGTCATGGCGCAGGGCGATGGCCAGCTGCGAAGCATCCATTCGGGCCGTTATGGCGGCGAAACCGCGGGCTCCGAGGTCACCGCCGGTCACACTGCGGACCGTCTCGGCGCGACGATCAATCTCCGGACGCGGCGATGAGCTGGCGGTCACGGCGACGCCGAAAGCAGCCAGAACCACGGGCATGGCGGCCAACAGGCGGCGCATCCCCATCAGCTTCGCGGTCCAGTCGTTCCTGGCCAAACAATGGGCTCCCAAGCCGCGGCAGGTCCCGGCCATGACGCAGGATGCGCGCCAAGCCGGGCGTTTTTCAGGCGGAAAAGGCCGGTGCGGTCAAGTCCGGCCGCCCTGCCCTCGCCTCAGCGTGTGCGGGCCTTGCGGGCGGCGTAACGGGCGTCGCGGGCGGCCTTCTGTTCTTCCTTGGTCAGAGCCTTGCGCTCCTTGCGGGCAGCGCGCTTCTCCGCCTCGACCGCTTCCTGGGCCTCGGCCTCTGCGGCAAGACGTGCGGCGTCCCGCTCGGCCTTTTCCCGACGGGCTTCCGCCTTGGCGAGTTCATGCTGCTGACGCAGCGCCTCCTTCTCGGCCGCACGCTTGGCGGCGAGTTTGTCGAATTCGGGATCGGGGGCGGCGGCCTTGGGCTTGAACCGGGCGAGCAGGGCCTTCTTGGCCTCTTGCTGGGCGGTAAGGCGGTCCGTGAAGCCGGTCTGTTTCAGATCTCTCATGCGGAGGGCGTCGATGTCCTTGATCGTTTATGGGTGCGCTTGAACGCAGTCGGGCGGTTTGCAGCGCAGCCCGGCGCGTCGCTAACCCCATATGGGAGCGAAAATCAAGTTCGCGAGGCCTTCCTGGCGTCCGCGCCGCTCGATCGAAGGCAGACTGTGTCAGTTCGGCTTGGCGGGCCGGGCGACCGCGGCGCCCGCAACGCCGCCGACGGCTGCGCCGACAGGCCCCGCCACGACCGCACCGGCGATGGCACCGGTGGCGGCCCTCTGTTCGATGGTCTGGCCACAGGCGGCGACGGCGAGGGCGATGATCGTGACCGAAAGGGTGGTGACGGCGCGCTTCATGACGAAATCCTTCCAACAACGCGCCTTGAACGTTCCCCGACGCCGCCAGTTCCGGATGGAAGCTTCATGTAATAATCGCCTGTCAGGCGAGGATCATGACAACAGCCGGGACCGCTTTCAATCCGCCGATATCAACCGGACTCCCTCGCCATGTCGTTCACATGAAAGCCAATACAGTAACCGGGCGATGCACTGGTGTATGATGCAGAAAATTCAGACCTGCTAACCTGTTGACTACAATGCCGATAAACCGCGATGTTGCCGGGCTTCGGATTCTTGCGAATCAACCACATTGGTGCCACAAACGGCTGGCTTAAGGCGCGTCCTCGACAGCTGGCCACTTCGCCGGTCGTCGAATTAACGCAGGCGGTTTGCGGGTCCGGTTTCCAGAGATTGGAGAGGATCGCCCGGTTGCGAGACTACCCGGGGGCGGCATTGCGCCCTGCCGAACAGGACCAGGCCCTTGTCCCTAGCCCCGCATACGCGTGTGACGACGTTTGCAGATCGTGCGGTCCGGATTCGGCCCGGAGCGGCGGCGGCGGCGTTCGGCGCGTTGATGGGGCTGGCGATCGGCTGTGCCTATCTCGGCGGCACAGCGGCCAAGGCAACCACTGTGCGGGCCCAGGCCGAGCGAATTGAGGGGGCGACTGCCGCCGGCTTCACCGAGGAAGCGCTGGCGGCCGCCGCGGGTGGTCTCGACGAAAGCGCCCTGGCCATAGCGCGTCGGCATGATCCCTATACCGTCGCCGGGGGAGCCCAGCGCGACCGACAGGCCGAGCTCTTGACGGCCCGTCTGGAACAATTGCGGATCCGGCAAGCAGACTCCGGCCTGCGCCGGATTCGTCTGACCGGCCCGGTCGCGGCCATGCCTTTTCGTCTGAGCAGCACGCTCGACGCGTCGCGAGATCTCGATTGCCTGACCCAGGCCGCCTATTACGAAGCCCGTGGCGAAGGCCGGGACGGCATGCGGGCGGTGGCCCAGGTCGTGCTGAACCGGGTGCGCCATTCCGCCTTCCCCAACAGTGTCTGCGGCGTGGTCTTCCAGGGTGCGGGGCGCCGGACCGGCTGTCAGTTCAGTTTCACCTGTGACGGCTCGATGCGCGGACCGGTCAATCAGGCCGCGTGGAACCGGGCCCGCGCGGTGGCCTCGGCCGCCCTGTCCGGAGCCGTGTTCGCGGGTGTCGGCAACGCAACCCATTTCCACACCACAGCCGTCTCACCGAACTGGCGTCATTCGCTGGTGCCGGTCGGACAGGTCGGTGACCATTTGTTCTATCGCTTCGGCGGCCGTTCCGGCTCGCGCGAGGCCTTCTCCTATGCCGCCCGGCCGTCGACCGTGACGGACGGCCCGCGCCTGATCCAGGCCAGCCTCGACCCAACCGGACCCGTCCTCGAAGCCGGCACGGTCGCCTACAACATGCTGGTGGCCCAGGAGCGCGGCGCCGGGACGGAGCCTGCGGAGGCGGCGTCCGCAGTGCCCGCGGCACCGGCAAACACCGCCGCCCCGGTCGTTGTCGAGGCCGCTGCACCGGCGGCTTGAGGCTAGCCGGGGTCGCAGCGTCCTGCGCTGCTGACCTGCAGCCGCCGTCCTGAACACCCTGATCCTGTCGCCTCGCGCCGCGCGTTCCGACCGGCGGCCGCAGGTCAGCAGGGCATGGCGTCCAGTCCGACATCCAGCGCCGGAGCCGAATGGGTCAGGGCCCCGACCGAGATCACATCGACACCGGTTTCGGCGATACCGCGCACCGTCTCCAGATTGACCCCGCCCGAGGCCTCCAGCGTGATCCGCCCGGCCGTGCGGGCCACCGCCTCGCGCAGCATCGGCAGGGTGAAATTGTCCAGCATGATCACATCGGGCCCGGCGGCCAGGGCCTCGTCCAGCTGATCCAGACTGTCGACCTCGACCTCGACCTTCATCAGATGGCCGACGGCGGCGCGCGCCCGGCGGACCGCCTCGCCCACCCCGCCGCAGACGGCGACATGGTTGTCCTTGATCAGGATGGCGTCATCCAGGCCGAAGCGGTGGTTGACCCCGCCCCCGCACAGCACCGCATGTTTCTCCAGCGCGCGCAGGCCGGGGGTGGTCTTGCGGGTGTCGGCGATCCGCGCCTTCGTGCCTGCGACCGCCGCGACATAGGCCTGCGTCAGGGTGGCGATCCCGCACAGCCGCCCCAGCAGGTTCAGCGCCGTTCGTTCGGCCGCCAGAAAGGCCCGCGCATCGGCCTCGACCTCGGCCAGCACCGCACCGGCCTCGAAGGCCTCGCCGTCGCGCCGCTTCAGGTCCACGGACGCATCCGGGTCCATGGCCAGCACGGCCAGCCGCACACAGTCGATGCCGGCCAGAACGCCCGACTTGCGCGCTGCGAACACGGCCCGCATCCGCGCGCCTTCCGGAATACAGGCCTGTGCCGTCACATCGCCGGCCCGGCCGAGATCCTCGGCCAGCGCCCTGCGCACAACGGTTTCGATCAGGAGGTCAGGGAGCATGGGATTCAGAACAGTTCCGCCAGAGTCAGGTGCACTAGATCCGAGAACAGCGGCGTCACCGCGCCGTCGGTCACGACCGTCTCATCGTCCCAGCTTCCGTCCGGGCGCGGGTCGCGGAAGACCCGGATCAGCCGGGCCTCCGGCTCGACGATCCACAGTTCGGGGATGGCGGCGCGGGCGTAAAGCGGCCGCTTGATGGTCAGGTCGTTGTCCCGCGTCGATACGGATATCTCAATCACGAGCACCGCATCCGCCGCCTCATAATATTTCCGGCCGTCCCTGCGTCGAGCGACGAGGACATCGGGTTCCGGCGCGCTGTAGTCTCCGATCCTCAACGTCACCGCAGCGGACACACGAACAGCATCGTGCAGCGTCGGGATGCGGTTGAGGGTGTTCGTCAAGGCGACGGCCAGGTCAACCGATGTGTCGCCATGCTCGCCGCCGATCGGAGACCTCTCGACGATCCTTCCTTCCAGCAGTTCGATGCGCGGCCCGAGGTCGTTGAGAATCCCCAACTCGAACATGCGTTCGAACCGGTCGAAATCGAACCGGAAGTCCGTTGGACCTTCCTGCATGCCCGTGCGGGTCGTGGTCATCGCCTTGCTCCGAACGGCACTATGCCGCCCTGTCCACGTCGGCAAAAGACTTTGCACCCTGTGGTTGCGACCTCAACCTCGTGTGCTCCGCCACAGGGGTCGCCTCCGGAAAGTCAGAGCGGAAATGTCCGCCCCGGCTCTCGCGGCGCGCCAACGCCGCCTTGGTGATCAGCCGCGCCGCGGCCAGCGGCAGCGCGCCCGGGGCACCGGCCTCAAGGCGAGCCATGACAGCCAGCGCGTCGGACAGGCCCGCCGCATCGCGCACCACGCCCACACACCGGCTCATGGCTTCGCGCAAGGTCTGCAAGGCTTCGGGCGCAAGGTCCGGCGCGACCGCGGGCGCCAGGGTGGCACCGCTGCCCAAGGTCTCCGCCGCCGCCGCCCGGCCCGTGCGTCGACCGAAGGCGGCCGCTTCCAGCAGGGAGTTGGAGGCCAGCCGGTTCGCACCGTGCACCCCGGTCGCGGCGCATTCGCCGACCGCGAACAGGCCCGGCAGGCTGGTGCGCCCGTCCGGCCCGGCGGCGATCCCGCCCATGTGATAGTGGGCCGCCGCGGCGACCGGGATCGGGGTCTCGCGCGGGTCCAGCCCGGCCTGCATACAGGCGGCGAACACGGCCGGAAATTCTTCGGGGAAGGCGGCGCCGATCGCCGCGCGGCAATCCAGGAAGGCCCCCCGCCCTTCGGCGCCCGCGAGATGCACGGCCCGCGCCACCACATCGCGCGGCTGCAGATCGGCATCCGCCGCCTCGCCGAGCAGGAACCGGCCGTCCCGGTCGATCAGCCGGGCCCCCTCGCCGCGCAGGGCCTCGGTCGCCAGGGGCATGGGATCCAGGCCGACATCGATGGCGGTCGGGTGAAACTGCACGAACTCCGGGTCGAGAATCTCCGCGCCCGCGCCATAGGCCAGCGCCATACCCTCGCCCAGCAGGGCGGCGGGGGTGGTGGTCCGGGCAAACAGGCCGCCCGCTCCGCCGGTGGCCAGCACGACGGCGGAGGCCAGCACCTCGACCATCCCTCGCGAACCCGGCGCACCACGCTCGATCAGGGCACCGCGCACCCGCCCGCCCGCGTCCTGGATCAGGCCGCGCAGCCGCGCGTCTTCCCAGATCTCGATATGCGGCGCGGCGCGCACCGCCGCGATAAGGGCCGAGAGGATGGCCCGCCCTGCCCCGTCGCCGCCGACCCGGGCAACCCGGGCGTGGGAATGGGCCGCTTCCAGACTGACGGCAAAGCGGCCCGTGGCGTCACGATCAAACGGCGCGCCCAGCGACGCCAGCCATTCGACGGTCGCGCGGCCGTCGCCGGTCAGGATTCCGGTCGCCTCGGCCTCGACCAGCCCGGCACCCGCCGCCGTCGTATCGGCCGCATGCAGGGCGGGCGCGTCGTCCGCCGCCAGCGCCGCCGCCACCCCGCCCTGGGCCCAGGCCGAGGCACAGGCTTCCAGCAGCGGTGCCGGCGTCACCACCAGCACCTTGCGCGGCGCAGCCTCGAGCGCCGCCGAAAGTCCCGCCAGCCCGCCGCCGATGATCAACGGCCCGTCATGACGGAGGGTGTGGCTCAACGACCGAACTCGAGATACCGGCCGGCAATGGCCAGGGCGTTTTCCAGCGTACCGGTCAGGGGCAGCAGGGCCGCCATCGCAACGCCGCCGCAAAGCAACAGGGTCACGAGAAACAGGCCGACGCTGTAGCCCGACTCGCGCGCCGTCAGGGGACGCCCGTCCGGCCGCCAGTCGCCCCGCCGCAGATGGGCGTAGAGCGACAGGGCAAGGAAGCCGGCGAAAAACCAGCTGCCGTTGCTGATGCCCCACAAGACCACCACCGCGCCGATGAGGAAGATCACCACCCGCTCCAGCATCGGGTGAATACGGGCCAGCACCGGGCCGAGGGCCTTGGACCCGTCGAGTGGCGGCGCGGGTGCCAGGTTGACGAGGTTCAGGGTGGCGATGGCCAGAACGCCAACCAGCCATTCGCCCTGCCCCGTCGCGATGTAGACGCCGAGGAAGGGGATGGCCGCCAGCATGCCGAAAGCCGGACCGGCCAGCGACACCAGCACGCCGTCCCACTCACTCTTCGGCAGTCTCTGGCTCTTCGCCACACCGCCCAGGAAGGGGATGATGTAGATACGCGCCGGCCCCATGCCGAGCCGGTTCATCGCCAGCACATGACCGTATTCATGCACCAGAAGGCCGAACAGGACGGCCACAACCATGATCCAGCTCTGGCTCCACCAGAAGATCAGCCCGCCCAGCAGCAGGGTCGACACAATGGCCCAGACCGGGTGCTGGCCCTTGTCCAGCGGTGGCTCGGCGCTGCGGGGCGGACCCCGATCGGCCGCAGCCGCCTCCCGTGCGGGGGCGGCGGGCCTGGGCTTTTGATCCCAGGGACCGGGGCGGGGTGTCTGGCTGTCTGTCATCCTGACGACGTGGCCTTTTCCGAGCGCAGCCACAAGGCCAGGAGGGCGAGAAGCCGCAGGCTGCGTTTGTCGATCGTCGCCACGACGCGGACCGGAGGAACATAGTGCATCAGATCAGCTCCACCGCCACGTGATGCCGCGCCTTGACCATGTCGTAGCGCGCCGGAACCGTCGGCGGCGGCAGGTCCACCATCCGCTGCACGGCCAGTCGCGCGCGTTCGGCGATGTCCTCGGGCACCGTCACCTCGAACTGCATGTTCAACAAGCAGTCGCGGATGTTCAGCAGGGTGATCCGCTGCATATGGGGGCACAGATTGCACGGGCCGATGAACTGCACCCCCGGCACATCGCCGGCGACATTGGCGGCCATCGAACATTCCGTGATCAGCACCACCTGCCTGGGCCGGCGCGCGGTCACATGGTCGATCATGGCTGCGGTCGAGCCGGCGAAGTCGGCGGCCGCCAGCACATCTTCGGGGCATTCGGGATGGGCGAGGATTTCCGCACCCGGATACGCCGCCCGCATCTCGGCGATGTCGGCGCCGGTGAACCGCTCATGCACCTCACAGCGGCCCTTCCAGGCGATGATGCCGACCGTGGTCTGGGCCGCGACGTTTCGGGCCAGGAACTCGTCGGGGATCAGTATGACGCGGTCGACGCCCCATTCCTTTGCCGCCCACTCCACCACCTGGACGGCGTTGGCACTGGTGCAGCAGATGTCGGTCTCGGCCTTCACATCGGCCGTGGTGTTCACATAGGTCACCACCGGCAGGCCCGGATAGCGCTGCTTGATCAGCCGCACATCCGCCCCGGTGATCGAGGCCGCCAGCGAACAGCCGGCCTTCAGGTCCGGGATCAGCACCGTCTTGTCCGGGCTCAGGATCTTCGAGGTCTCGGCCATGAAATGCACGCCGGCCTGGACGATCACCCTTGCCTTCGACCGCGCGGCCTCCTTCGCCAGGCCCAGGCTGTCGCCGACATAGTCGCCGACGCCGTGGAAGATCTCGGGCGTCATATAGTTGTGGGCCAGGATGACGGCGTCGCGCGTCTTCTTCAGCGCATTGATCTCGCTGATCAGGGCGGCCTGCGCCGGCCATTCCATGGGGGTCACATGGTCCTTGACCTTGGCCCAGACAGGGGCGGTTTCCCGCGCCAGGGCCTCAGTCATTCCGGACGCACCGTCAGCCATTTCGCATCCCTTATGCTCTATTTGAGCAAATCAGAGGCCCGAAGAACGGCGACCGGCCTGCCTGACCGCCGCCGACTTATGCTCACTTTCAGCATAAGCAGGGACAATCTAGGCGGATGCCGGGGAAATGCAAGCCCCGGGACCTGGAGCCGTCGTTAGCGCATGACCGTGGCCAGGGCGGGCGGGTAGAAGACCTGACCGTCTGTGGCGACCCCGTCCGGTGCTTCCAGGTCGAGGCTTTCCAGAATTTGAAGGATCCGGGAGGCCCCGCTTGGCGCCCCTGCCGCAAGGGCCGGATGATCAAACCGGCAACCGGTCAGCTTGAGCCGCTCAATCACGCAACTGATCTGACGTTCGGCCACCGGCGCAGTCGGAGGGGACGGCGGTGGCGGCGGGGTGTCCGGCCGGCCGGCTCTCGCTCCGCGTCCGCGCGGGGGTTCACGCCGGGATATCTCGATCTTGACCTCGCTACCGGCCCTGACCCGTTGGTCCCGGTCGTCCGTCAGGCCCCAGCCGCAGGCGCTCAGCACGCGATCGAGGTTGGCCGACTGCGTCGGCAGGTCGAAATTGGTGCGCAGCGCCCGCGGGGCCCCGTCGACCGTGCGAACCGAATAGAGGCCGCCGCCGCGCAGGAAGCGGATGTCTCGCGCAGGCACGGTGCTCATCAGAATGCCCGGTGCCGGTCCGGGTACCCAGGTCTGGAGATCGGTGCGGCCGTCGGCGCGCCGGGCCTGCACCTCAAGGCCGCCGACCCCGGCGGGCATGCCGATCAGGGCGAGCGACAAGGCGCGGTCCCGGCACTGGACGACAATGGCCACGCCCGCGTCATAGCGGACGGCGGCGACCGTCTGGTTCAGGCTGGCCTCGTGCTGGAACTCCCAGTCGTCCTCGTCCTGCGCAAGCGCCGCGGTCGGCCCTGCACAAAGGCCCGCGCACAGCGTTGCAAGCAGCAATGATCTCATGGTTTCACTCCCCCGTATCCCGGCGACAGATGAAGCCAGCAGACCGCCGCCGGTCAAGCCCTCAGGCGACAGATGCGCCCTCATGCTGCAGCAGCCAGCGCTTGCGCTCCAGCCCGCCGGCATAGCCGGTCAGCGTCCCGTTCGCCCCGATCACCCGATGGCAGGGCACAATCAGGCCGACCGGATTCTGGCCGTTGGCCAGTCCCACAGCCCGCACCGCCTTCGGTGAACCGATCGCCGCCGCCAGCTGGCCATAGGTCCGCGTCTCGCCCACCGGAATGGCCCGCAGCGCCTTCCAGACCGATCGCTGGAAATCCGTTCCGCCCGTCGTGACCGTCAGTCCGTCCAGTGCACGGACGTCACCGGCGAAATAGCGCTCGACCGCCGCCCGCACCGGCCCGGGCGCAGCCCCGGCCGTCAGGGAAGCCCCCGGCGCATGCCGCACCAGCAGCCGGTTCATCCGGGCCTCATAGTCGGCGAAGTCGAGCGCACGCACGGCACCTGCGCCATCCGTGACCAGCAGCACCTCGCCCACCGGCGTGGCGACCCGGTCGAGGGTCAGGGACTCAGGCTGCGTGTTTCGCATCGTCGCTCTCCATCAATTGGTTCCCGCTGATCCCCGCCAGGGCGAGATGCAGCGCGCCATAGGCTCGCCAGGGACGCCAGGTTTCGGCGCGGGTGGCGAGGGCTTCATCCGGCAGCCGGTCACTGGGAGGCTCTTCCCCCTCGTCGACCCAGCTGCCCGGCAGCCTCAGCCCGGGCCGCACCGCGACCAGCGGCCTGAGCAACGGATCGGCCGAAAGGTCGCGCGCGATGGCCTCCGGGTCCGCCGACAGGTCGAACACCCGTCGCACACGCGCCAGCACGCCCGGCAGGGCCCTGAGGTCGTCCGCCTCCACGCAGACCGAGACCCGCCCGACCTCCGTCGGCTCGACCGTCACCGCACCGTTCGCGCCGTCCACCCCCCGGGTCAGGACCCGCGACCACCGCCGCCCCTCGACCGCATCGCCCCGGGCTGACAGGGCCTCAAACATCGCATCCCAGTCATAGGGCGGGCGGTAAGCCAGGCTCAGCCGCACCCCGCCCTCATGCAGCCGCTCGCCACGCCGCCGCAGCGCCGAGGGCGGACGGCCGTACAGGGCCTGAAAGGTCTCGTTGAAGCGCCGCACACTGCCGAAGCCGGAGGCCAGGGCCACCTGTGCCATCGACAGATCGGTCTGGTGGATCAGGGCCTTGGCCAGCAGCACGCGCCGGGTCTGGGCCACGCTGACCGGGGCGGCGCCCAGATGCTGGCGGAACAGCCGCCGCAGGTGCCGTTCGCCGACCCCCAGCCGCCCGGCCAGGGCGTCGACATCCCCCTCATCCAGCGCGCCGGCCTCGATCAGGGCGAGGGCCCGGCTGACGGTATTCGATGTGCCGCGCCAGGCGCCCATGTCGGGGGCCGTTTCCGGGCGGCAGCGCAGACAGGCGCGAAAGCCCGCCTCCGCCGCCGCCGCCGCCGAGACCACGAAGACCATATTCTCCCGCTTCGGCGTCCGCGCGGGACAGACCGGACGGCAGTAGATGCCCGTGGTCTTCACACAGCCGAAGAACCGCCCGTCGAACCGCGCATCGCGCGTCAGAACGGCGCGGTAGCAGGCCTCCTGATCGAGTTCGTGCGCGTTTTCCATGTCCGCAGAATGATCGCTGCGGACATGGAAGTCTCGCGGTTTTCGGACATGGGCGTGCCGTACCGCGTAGGGGGAGGGGGACCGCCCAAACGGGGGTGGAGAGGTGGAGAAGGTCGCATGCAACCGACGACGCCGCGTCCGCCGGCCTCCGGGGACCGGAGCCTTGTCATCCCGGCCGCAGCGAAGCGGAGAGCCGGGACGTGGCGGCTCAAGAAATCCATTGCTTCCGGACAGCCCACAGGGCTGAGCCGGAAGAAGGGGTGCTGCCGTACGGTCTTTGAAAGGGCCACCGCCGGAGTTGCCTCAACCTGTCTCCCGGCTCAGCCCAAGCGGGCTGTCCGGGAGGGTGAGAAATGGTTCGTCAGTCCCGTCCCGGCTCTCCGCTTCGCTGCGGCCGGGATGACAAGGGCAGCGAAACACGTCACCGGGCGAGGATCCTACCCCCGCGCCAGCCGTCCGAGGTTGGCGAGGATGCTGAACGCCAGGCTGATCGCCGAGACGGCCAGCACCCAGACCATCACCACCGACAGGGTACCGGCGACACCGGCAAGGTCCCGGGCACCGTCGCCGAGGGTCCTGAGGGTGTCAGGGTTGAGCATGGTCCAGTCGCCTTCGATCCAGGCGGTCTCAGCGCCGCGCGTCAGGCGGAACCACTGGCCTGCGTCGAAAATCAACCAGGTCAGCCAGAGACCGCCCCCGGCAATGACGACCCGGGCCGCCGCTCGCATCCGCACCGCATGCGGCCGGACCAGGCTGGCCAGGTCCACGGCCATCTGGGCGAAGGCGTAGAGCAGGATGGGTCCAAACAGCACGTACCAGACCAACGAGCCCGTTATCGTCACATCTTCGCCGAGCAGTTCGAACGACCTCAGACCGGGGAAATGCAGCACCCCGACCCACCACAGGACGAACATGCCGGTGGCGAGGAAGGAGAAGAGATAATCCCCGCCCGGCCAGGCCTTGGGCTTCGTCTTCGGCATCCACGAAGGTTTCGCGGCCTTCGCCGTCTCGGTTCCCGTCATCGACATGCCCCAGGCCGCAGGGTCGGCCAGACCGAAGGCCCCCAGATCCTTGACCCGCCATTTCGTCAGCCAGGCCGGCCGGATGCCCTGATGTTCGAAGATGGCCGCCGCCAGCGTCGCCGCTCCGATCAGGGTCAGGCCGGCGCCGAAGAAGCCGTGGAAGGCGTGGGCGATATCCTGCCCGAAATTGTCGGATCCACTGATGACCCGGATGAAGAGGGTGAGGGCGAAGACCGCCGCCAGCACCATCAGACCGGCCTTCACCCCGAACAGCCAGTAGGGAAACAGCTCCGGCCCGACCAGCGAGTCCGGCCCCTTGCGATAGCGCGCGGCCACGACCAGCGGATGGCCGATCTCGCGCAGGATCGCCTCCTGCTCGTCCTCGGTCAGGGCGCGGCTCAGCGACTCTTCCCTCGCCTCGAACCGGCTCAGGATCAGGTCGCGCAGTTCGGCGGTGATGTCGGCCCGTTCTTCCTGCGGCAGTTGCGCGGCGACGGCGTTCAGATAGCGGTCAATCAGGTCCACGGCTTTTCCCCTTCAGCCAGAAATTCACAGGATCTTGTCGAGCGAGGCGTTGATGCCCCGCCATTCGTCGGCCAGGGCGGCCAGCATCGACACGCCGCCCGGCGACAGGACGTAGAAGCGCTTCTTCCGCTTCTCCTCCTCGCGCCACTCGCTGTTCAGCAGCCCCTGGCTCTCCAGCCGGCGCAGCAGCGGATAGAGGGTCGATTCCTCCATCTCCAGCCCGTCGGCGGCCAGGGCCTGCCGCAGGGTGTAGCCGTAGCGCTCGGTCCTCAGACAGGCGAGCACCGCCAGCACCAGCGACCCGCGCCGCAGCTCCAGCCGCATCGATTCATAGAGGTCCGGATCGAGGCTCATGCCATTGCCCTGCATCTCACATAGTATGTGACACACAGTGTATGCCGCATACTGTATGAGGGAGTCAATACACACCCCATCCGTCATCCTCGGGCTTGACCCGAGGATCAGACCGTCCGGTGCTCCATCAAAGCCGCACGGGCACGATCGCAGGGCCGACACCGTCAACCAGCCCGCCACTCGCGTCTGATCCTCGGGTCAAGCCCGAGGATGACGGTGGAGGGACAGCGGCCTCACTCCGGGATCCGCGCGCCGTCCCAGGCGAAGACGCCGCCGCTGTCGGCGGGCGTCAGGCCGTCGACCACCGCCAGCAACCGCTCCGCCGAATGCTCCGCCGTGAACAGTTTCTCCGGCTTGACCCCCTTCTGGAACGGCGCGCTCAGGCCGGTGTCGACGGTGCCGGGGTGCAGGCCCGCGACCACCGCCTGCGGATGGGTGCGCCCCAGCTCGACCGCGAGATTACGCAGGATCATGTTCAGGGCCGCCTTGGACGCGCGATAGCTGTGCCAGCCGCCCAGACGGTTGTCGCCGATGGACCCGACCCGCGCCGACAGGGCCGTGAACACGGCCCTCCGGTCGCGCGGCAGCAGCGGCAGGAAATGTTTCGCGACCAGGGCCGGGCCGACCGCATTGATCCGGTAGTCGCGCAGCAGATGCTCCGCATCGAGTGCGCGCCAGCTGCGTTCCGGCTCATAGCCGTGGTGCAGCACCCCGGTGGCGACGAACACCAGCGCCGGGGCCGGCCCTTCGGCCACCCTTGCCGCCGCCGCCGTGATCGAGGCCTCGTCCTCCAGATCGAACCCCGTGCCCGCGCGCGACAGGGCATGGACGACGGCGAACCGCCCGGAGTGCTCGAGCTGACGGGCCACCGCCGCGCCGATCCCGCCTGATGCGCCGATTACGACCGCCGCCGGATGCTGAATGATTGTCATTGTGCAATCAGCGCTCGCCATCGACCATGGGTCAAGCTGAAGGATGTCCGGGGGGTCTGGACAGCAGGGGTGGACACGCGCGCATGACGGACCTGGCGATCTTCTATGAGCATCCCGCATGGTTCGAGCCGCTGTTCGCCGCGCTCGACCGCCGCGGCGTCGACTGGACGAAGATTCACGCCGGCGACCATGTCTTCGACACCGGACCGGGCACCCCGCCCGCGCCGCTGATCTTCAACCGCATCGGCATGTCCGCCTTCCTGCGCGAGACCGAGCATCCGATCTTCTATGCCCGCACCCTGTTCGATCACTGGGAGGGTCAGGGGGCCCGCGTCGTCAACGGTGCGGCGCTGGAGGTCGACACCTCCAAGGGTCGGCAGATTTCCCTGATCCGACGCCTCGGCTATGGCGCGCCCGAGACGCGGATGGTGCACCGGACGGCGGACCTGTGGAAGGCCGCCGCGGGCCTGCGCTTTCCGGTGCTGGTCAAGCCGGACATCGGCGGCTCGGGCGCGGGCATCCAGCGGTTCGACACGCCGGAAGACCTGGCCGAGGCGGTCGCCGCGGGCACGGTGTCCATGGGCATCAACAGCTGTGCTTTGGTGCAGGAACAGGCTCCGGCCCGCGACGGCCGCATCGTCCGGGTCGAGACCCTGAACGGCCGCTTCCTCTATGCCTGCAGCGTCGAGACCGGTGGCTTCGACCTGTGCCTCGCCGACGTCTGTATGGTCGCGCCGGGCAAGGCCTCGATCCAGATCGAGGCGATCACCCCGCCGCCCGAGGTCATCGCCGCCGCAGAACACATAGCCCGCGCCTCGCAGATCGATGTCGGCGGGGTCGAATATCTGGTCGACGACCGCGACGGCTCGGTGAAATTCTACGACATCAATGCCCTGTCGAATTTCGTCGCAGATCCGGTGACGGTCCTCGGCTTCGATCCCCACGACCGCCTGATCGATGATCTGGTCGACCGGATCACTGCCGGAAAGGCCGCAGCGGGTCGGCACAGCTGAGCAGATCGCCGAACGGGTCGAGGCCCATAAGGCCGCCGGGCTGAACCGCCTCCGCCTGCAGATGAGCCCGCAGGAAGAGGAGATGGAGCGGTTCTCGGCCCAGGGGATCAAGCCCGGGCCGAACAACCAGGTCCCAGACCGTTCGTCGACTCAGTTGGTGCGGGCCGAAAGGTTCATCACAACGAGCACAACGAGGCCACAGCGGCCACGACGGGACCGTGCGGTTGCCGCGATTGTCGTTCTTCCTGGCATCGAAGAGAGACAAGGGCGGCTTTGCCGCCGAACCTCCCTCCGACGAAAAATCGAGCCTGAAGGAAGCGATCCGCGATGGGGCCACCGTCCCGATCCCGTCGTGTCCGCTGTGGCCCGTTGTGCTCGTTGTGATGAACCCTTGTCGCTGGAGGCCCATGCGTCAACTGGAGCGCCGATGGCTCTAGCCGACCGCCCGCACATTGTCGTTCGAGTCCCGGTCGATCCATTTGTTGAACGGATCGACGCCTGCGAACCGCGGCTCCCGCGTCGTGATGAAGCGCAGGGTCTGGACACCCGACCGGATCGGGCGCCGCTCCAGCTGGACCACATCGTCCTCGCCGAAGCCGGCCTTGCCCGGCTCGACGGTGAAGAGGCCGACGTCGAACATCTCGTTCAGCGGCGCCGCGGTCTCGACCCCTTTGCCATCCGCATACAGTTTGCGGGCGTCGACGGTGACCGCAACGTCCCAGCGGCCATCAGCGCGGCGCGTGGCCGTCACCCCGGTCGTCTTGACGTCATAGAGGGTGATCTTCTCGAACAGGTCGGTGATCAGGGCCTGTTTGTCGGCCGGAGCCTCGGCGCGGATGGCGGCGATCAGGTCGAGCGAGCGCGGATAGGGCGCGCCCTTGAAGGCGTACTGCGCCAGCACCCGGCGCAGGGCGCGGTTGACCGCTTCCTCGCCGATCTGGTCGCGCAGCAGATACATGACCAGCCCGCCCTTCTGATAGTAGATGTAGGGCTGGTCCTCGACGCGTATCAGCGGCATCTCCTCCAGCCGCTCGGTGCCGCGTGCGCTGAGATAGCGGTCCAGCTCCTGCTTCAGGAAGCGGCGGATCTGCTCCCGGCCGTACATCTTCTCCATGACCATCAGCGCCGAATACTGCGCCAGGGTCTCGGACAGGACGGTCGACCCCTGCTGGTCGGAGCCCACCACCTGGTGTGCCCACCACTGGTGAGCGAACTCATGGGCCCCGACGTAGGTGACATAGTCGACCTTGGTCTCGTCGCTGAGGTCAGCGATGAAGCCGAGCCCCTCCGACCAGGCGAAGGTGTTGGGATAGGACTGGGCGAAGCTGGCGTAGTCCGGGAACTCCACGATCCGCGCCTGCCGGAACTGGTAGGGGCTGAAATTGGACTGGAAATAGTCCAGCGACGCCGACAGGGCGTTGAGCATCCGCGGCACATTGCGGTCGTGGTCGGGGTCGTGGAACACCACCATCTCCACCCCGTTGTGCGTCCGTGCGGTCCGCTCATAGCGGGCCGACTGCACCGAGAAGAAGTTCAGCACCGGCGACTCGGTCACGAACCGGCTGGTGCGGCGATCACCACGGACCACGTCCGAGACCATCTGGCCCGGCGCGACCACGGTCTGGTCGGCCTCGGTCGAGATGGTGATGTCGGCGGTGACCCAGTCCGCCCCGATGTAGTTGCGGCGGCGGGCGGACTCGTCCTCCAGCCGGGCGGGACGCAGCTCGGCCGGCAGGCCCGCCTTGCGGCGCTTGCTGCGATCGGTCAGCAGGCCCTGGCGGTCCATGCCGATCATCGGCGCGAACTCCATGTTGTTCACGAAGGTGCCGTTGTCGACCAGACGGGTGGTGTTGCCGCTGGCCCGGAAACCCCGCTGCTCCAGAACGGTCTCGAAGGTCACGGTGCGGCGCTCGCCGGGCTGCATCGGTTTGGCGAAGCGGTAGATCCGGTAATCGAAATTCTTCCATTCGCGGGCGACGGTCGCGCCCTCGACGGCCAGGCTGACCATCTCCAGATCGCCCGTCCAGCGCAGGTGGACCTCGGGCAGGGGTGCTGAGGTATTGTTGACCAGAACATAGGTTCCGCGCGTGGTCAGCTTCGGCTGATGCGGACGCAGGTCCATGACCAGCCGAACATCGGCCACCGAGGGCTGGGGCGTGGTCTCGTAGCGCAGCAGCGTCTTTTCGTAGGCGACCTGCTCGGCCTCTTGCTGGGCCTGGGTCCGGTATTCATTCCAGACATTGGTGTTCATGTAGATGAAGACGCCGAGGCCGACGAAGGCCGCCAGGGCCGTGCCGCCGATCAGGCCCGCGGGGCCCTTCAGACGGTGCGGCAGCCGCTTCAGGCGGGGCCACAGGCGGGTCTCGGTCCCGCGCCGCCACAGGGCATAGGCCAGCACCAGCAGGATGACGGCGAACGCGCTCCAGTAGGCATCCAGCCAGGCCGCGAAGCCCGCGAAATCACCGCGGCCGTTCATGTCCGACAAGGGCACGCCGATGCCGGCACCATACTGGTAAAGGATGTGGTCGAAGCCGAGGTTCGACAGCACCAGCGTCGAGATCAGATAGACGACCATGATCGCCCAGCCGACAAATTTGTTGGGCGACAGCGCCTGGACGAAGATCGCCAGAACGGCCAGAAGCAGGAAGCTCAGCGACTGCGGGAACACATACCAGACCAGGTATTTGCCCAGCTCATAGTCGGTGTACCCCTTGATCGTCTGGGTCACCACGCCGGCGAGGACGCCGATCAGCAGGGTCGAGATCAGGACCAGGGCCAGGGCCAGGGTCTTGGGGACCAGGAAGGTCCAGTCCGGCGTCGAAGAGGCGTCGACGATCTCGTGCACCTTGCGGTCCCGGTCGCGCCAGACCAGCTCGCCCGAATAGTAGATGGCGATGACGATCGATATCAGGCCGAAGGTCCCGGTCAGGCCCTCGATCACCACGCGCGTCACCAGCAGGATCGGCGCGCCATAGATCTCTCCGGTGAAGAAAAGGGTCGCCACAGCGAAGGCCATGGCCAGCAGGACCAGCACCAGATAGGCCGGGCTCTTGAACACCAGCACCGTCTCGAAAACGGCCCGCGACCACAGCTGGGTCAGGCCGCTGTCGAAGCCGTAGCTCGGGCGCGGCAGGGCACCGACGGGGGTGACGACGACGTCCTTCTCGACCAGCGCCTTGAGACGCTCCTGCTTCTTCGGCTTGGCCCCGCGCGGCGAGGGCCGGTAGAGCAGATAGGCAGCGCCGAGGAAGACCGCGCCGACCGCAGTCCAGATCACCCGGTTCCAGAGCAGCACCCCTTCCAGCGGCGCATTGAGCGTGTTCCGCTCCGCGGCGGTCCAGTATTTGGTGACCAGGGAATAGGCGCCCGAACCGAACGGTTCGGCCCAGGCCATGGCCGTCTCGAACTCCGGCCGCGAGCCCAGCACACCGGTCGAGGCCAGATAGGCGATCAGCACCGCGACCACGCCGATATAGGTGGCCATCATCGACCGGGTGATCGTGGCCAGCATGAAGAACAGGGCCGAGGTCAGGAACAGGCCGGTCAGGCCGAATACGAGGTAGGCGTAGGCATAGTCGCCCAGCCGCAGCGGCCCGATCGTCTCTGGATCGACCCAGGGCATGAAGGTGCCCGCCAGGGTGCCGAGGGCGATGCTCATGTAGCACAGCGCCACGGCCGCAAAGGCCCCGAGGAAGCGGCCATACAGATAGGCGCCCTTGGTGATCCGGGTCGACAGGATCATCGGCCCGAAGCCGGTCTGGGTATCCCGCGCGACCACATTGGCGACGATCGCCGTCGTCGCCAGCATGAAGAAGACGTTGAAGACGATGTGGGCACCGGCCAGGGCATAGGGTGCGTTCTTCAGAACATTGCCGCCGGATCCGAGCGAGACATTGTCGCTGGCGACCGCGCCGAAGGCCAGCAGGCCGAAGACGATGGCGATGACCCAGAAGGCCGGCTGGCGCAGCTGGTAGCGGAATTCGAAACTGGCGATCCTGGCGAACATGATCCGCTCCTCAGGCCGCGCGGCGCGAGGCGTTGACGGTCGCCAGATAGACATCCTCAAGCCCGCCCGGTGCCGGCTCGAACCCGTCACCCGGATGGGTGTCGGACAGGACGTGAACCACCGTCCGACCTGCGAACAGGCGGGTCGAGATGACGTTGTGGGCCTTGCTGAATGCGGCCAGGTCGGCCTTGTCGACGGTTCTGGTCCAGACCCGCCCCTCGAGCGTATGCATCAGCTCGATCGGCGCGCCTTCCAGCTGGATCTTGCCGCCGGCCAGCACCGCCATGCGCGGGCAGAGGTCGGTGACGTCCTCGACGATATGGGTCGACAGGATGATGACGACATTCTCGCCGACCTCGGCCAGCAGGTTGAGGAAGCGGTTGCGCTCTTCCGGGTCGAGACCGGCGGTCGGCTCATCGACAATGATCAGTTCGGGGTTGCCGATCAGGGCCTGGGCAATGCCGAAGCGCTGGCGCATGCCGCCCGAGAAGCCGGCCAGCGCCTTGCCCCGCACGGGCCAGAGATTGACCTGGTTCAGCAGGGCCTCGACCGTCTGCTTGCGGTCCCTGCCGTTGGAGATGCCCTTCAGCACCGCCATGTGGTCCAGCATGTCGTAGGCGGAAACGCGCGGATAGACGCCGAAATCCTGGGGCAGATAACCGAGCACACGGCGGAGCTGGTCCGGGGTCCGGATCACATCGATGTCGCCGAACCGGATCGAGCCCGAGGTCGGCGTCTGCAGCGTCGCGATCGACCGCATCAGGGTCGATTTGCCCGCACCGTTGGGGCCCAGCAGGCCGAACATCCCCTTGGGAATGCTCAGGCTGACGCCGTCCAGCGCCCGTGTCCCATTGCCGTAGACATGGGTCAGGTTTTCGATCGTCAGCATGGGAGCCCTCCTCAAAGTCAAGGAGTCTTGTCATTCAGCAATTCGGCTAGCAAGTTACGTTTCTGACAGGTTGCCGGCCCCACCCTGCAAGGGGTGCAGCCGACCGACAGAATCACGCCTCCATGAGGCCCGGAGTCCGGTATTTGCTGTCGAAACCGCACCGCCTATCTGTAAGCGCGTCAAACCGTTAGACTAACGACCCAATCCCGTTGGAACCGCCGCCCCCGTGTTGAAGAACCTGCTCCCCAGCAAGCCGGGCACCGAGCCCCTCGCCGAGGCGCTGAAGGCGTGCAAGACCCATTTCATCTGGGCCTTTGTGTTCTCGGCCCTGGTCAATCTGCTGTATCTGACCCCCACCCTCTACATGATGCAGGTCTATGACCGCGTCGTGCCGACCGGGGGGCTGACCACCCTGGTTCTGATCACCGCGGTCGCCGTCTTCGCGCTCGCGGCGCTGGCGGCGCTGGACTGGTTGCGGGGGCGGCTGATGCTGCGCGCCGGGCTGCGGCTGGACCGGCTGCTGTCCGGCAAAGTCCTGTCGCGGGTCGTCGATCTTCAGGCCAAATCACCCAACACCCAGGCCTTGCGTGAGTTCGACCATGTGCGGGGCGCCATCGGCGGTCAGGGCATGCTGGCCCTGTTCGATGCACCCTGGACCCCGATCTACCTGCTGTGCTGCTTCCTGCTTCACCCGGCCATCGGGCTGCTGACCCTGGTCGGCGGGATCATTCTGTTCGCCCTCGCCTGGCTGAACGAGCGCGACACCCGGCCCCGCCTGAACAAGGCCATCCAGTCACAGAACCACGCCTATGCCGCCCAGGAGGGTGTTGCCAGCCAGGCCGAGGTCGTCCGGGCCCTGGGCATGCGCCAGTCCTCGATCGCGCGTCAGATCGAGCAACGCCAACTGGCCACCGCCGCCCAGGCCGACGCCCAGCTGGCCGGCGGCCACTATTCCGGCGCGATCAAATTTCTTCGGCTCGTGTTGCAGTCTGCAGCGCTGGGTCTCGCCGCCTGGCTGGCGGTGAAGGGCGACATCACCCCGGGCTCCATCATCGCCGCCTCGGTGCTGCTGAGCCGCGCCGTGGCCCCGGTCGAACTGGTGGTCGGCGTCTGGCCCAGTCTCGTGCAGGCGGTCGCCAGCTGGAAGACCCTGACCGACCTGTTCGCGGGCACCGCCTCGGTCGAGCGCGAACGCACCACCCTGCCCGACCCCAGGGGCCGGTTGCAGGTCGAGGGGGTCTCGGTGAAATTTCCGGACACCGAGGCACCGCAACTTCGTGCCGTCACCTTTGCGCTGAAACCCGGCGAAACCCTGGGCATCGTCGGCTCAAGCGGTTCGGGCAAGACCACGCTGGCGCGGGTCATCGCCGGGGCCTTCAAGCCGCAGGGCGGCACCGTGCGGCTCGACGGCGCCGAGTATGACGCGCGGGACGGTGACGAACTGGCGCGCTGGATCGGCTATCTGCCCCAGGTCCCCAGCCTGTTCGCCGGCTCGATCAAGGACAATATCTCGCGGTTTTCGACCGCCATCGGGGTGGATCAGGAAACGGCCGACCGGGACGCGGTGAAGGCGGCCATGGCGGCGGGGGCCCATGAGCTGATCCTGCGCCTGCCGAACGGCTACGATACCCGGCTCGGGCCCCATGGCCAGGGCCTTTCCGCCGGTCAGGCCCAGCGCGTCGCCCTGGCCCGGGCGCTCTATCGGGACCCCGTTCTGCTGGTGCTGGACGAGCCCAATTCCAACCTCGACCAGGAAGGCGAGGCCGCCCTGATGCAGGCCATTCTGGGGGCCGCCGCCCGCGGCGCGGCTGTGGTCATCATCGCCCACCGGGCCGGGGTTCTGGCGCGGGTCGACCGGCTGCTGATGATGCGGGACGGCGTCGTCCAGCTGGAGGGACCGCGCGAGGAGGTGCTGGAGAAGATGCGCGCCACCGCCGGCCGTCCCGCCCAGCCGGCCCAGCCGCCGACATCCCGGCCAAATCAGCAGCAGCCCCAGCCGCCCGCGCAACCGGCCAGCCAGCCCCGGCGCACCCAATGACCGATGCCGGTGCCCCGCCAGACCCGACGCCGCCCGCGCCCGACGGCCCCGTGCCGCCGACACCGCCCGCCGATCCGGCCATGACCCTCGACAACCCCCGTCGCGAGCTGGTCGTCGGGGGCGCGATCATTGTCCTGTTCTTTGTGATCTTCCTCGGTTGGGCCGCACTGGCCCCCCTGGATGCCGGTGCCTACGCCCAGGGCCAGATCGCCATTTCGGGCAATCGCCAGGCCGTGCAGCATCGCGAGGGCGGGGTTGTGAGCGCCCTGCTGGTGGCTGAGGGCGATACGGTGCGCAGCGGCCAGGTCTTGCTGCAGCTGTCCAGCGGCGAGCTCAAGGCCATCGAACGCGGCGCCTCCAGCCAGTTCTTTGCCCTGATCGCCCAGCGGGCCCGGCTGATCGCCGAACGCGACAGACTGGGCAGTATTCCGACGCCGCCCGAGTTCGCCAACCTGCCGGTTGAGGACCAGCGGCTGGCCCGCGAGTCCCTGCGCATCCAGCAGCAGCAGTTCGGCGCGCGCAGAACCGGTCGAACCACCGAGACCGGTGTGCTGGGCCAGCGTGTCGCCCAGTTGAATGAGCAGATCGCCGGCTATGAGGGCCAGATCGTCGCCAATGTCGAGCAGCAGCGCCTGATCCAGGAGGAGCTGGCGGGTATGCGCAGCCTCGCCGAACAGGGTTTTGCCCCCCTGACCCGGGTGCGGGCGCTGGAGCGGTCCGCCGCCCAGCTGGACGGTGAGCTGGGGTCCCTGCGGGCCCAGATCGCCCAGTCGCGGGAAGCCGTCGGTGAGGCCCGTCTGCAGATGTCCGGCGTCTCGACCCGGATGAATGAGGATGTGGCCGACCAGCTGCGCCAGATCGATGTGCAGCTGAACGAAGTTAAGCCTCGCATGGACGAGCTGCGGGCCCAACTCGCGCGCAATCAGGTGCGGGCGCCGGTCTCGGGCGAGGTCGTCGGCCTGACCATCTTCACCCAGGGCGGCGTCATCCAGGCGGGCCAGACCCTGATGGAGATCGTGCCCCGCGATGCCTCCCAGGTCATCGTCGCCCAGATCGCGCCCAATGACGTCGACAACCTGCGGATCGGACAGACCACCGAGGTCCGCTTCCCCGGCCTGCGCGAGCGCAACCCGCCGATCATCCGCGGCCGGGTCACCCGCATTTCCGCCGACAGTTTCACGGTCCAGGAGACCGGCGCCCGTTATTTCCGGGCCGAGATCGTCGTCCCCGCCGCCGAACTGGCCAAACTCGGCCGGGGTGCCGAAACCCTGCGCCCCGGCGCGCCCGTCGAGGTGGTGGTGCTGCTGCGCAAGCGGACGGCGCTCGGCTATCTGCTGGAGCCGTTGACCAACCAGCTGTGGCGGTCGGGCAGCGGGCAGTGAGGGCGGGACCGGGGATTGGGGATTAGGGATTAGGGCTTAGGGCTTAGGGCTTAGGGCTTAGGGCTTAGGGCTTAGGGCTTAGGGCTTAGGGCTTAGGGCTTAGGGCTTAGGGCTTAGGGCTTAGGGCTTAGGGAGAGGTTGGGCCGGGCGCTGTGACGGAGCCCGCGGCTCCGCTCATCCCTAATCCCTAAGCCCTAAGCCCTCCCCTTCGCCCTCCCCTTCGTCCTCAGCCTGAACGCATGCAGCAACGGCTCCGTATAGCCGTTCGGCTGGGCGACGCCGTCGAAGACCAGGGCGCGGGCGGCCTGGAAGGCGAGGCTGGCGGCGGGATCGGTGGCCATCGGCTGGTAGAGGGGGTCGCCGGCGTTCTGGGCGTCGACCTTCGCCGCCATACGCAGCAGGGCGGCATCGACCTGTTCGGCCGTGCAGACGCCGTGCAACAGCCAGTTGGCCATATGCTGTGACGAGATGCGCAGGGTGGCGCGGTCTTCCATCAGGCCGATGTCGTGGATGTCAGGCACCTTGGAACAGCCGACGCCCTGGTCGATCCAGCGCACCACATAGCCCAGCAGGCCCTGGGCGTTGTTGTCGAGTTCCTCGGTGACTTCCGCCTCTGACCAGTTCACCCCACAGGCCAGTGGCGGCGTGAGCAGGTCCTCGAGGCCGGGGATCGGCCGGGCTGCGATCGCGGCGCGCAGGGCGAAGACGTCGGTCTGGTGATAGTGGAGGGCGTGCAGGGTCGCGGCGGTCGGGCTGGGCGTCCAGGCGGTATTGGCACCGGTCCGGGGATGAGCCGCCTTCTGATCCAGCATGTCGGCCATGCGGTCGGGCGCGGCCCACATGCCCTTGCCGATCTGGGCCCTGCCCGACAGGCCACAGGCCAGGCCGATGGCGACATTGCGGGCCTCATAGGCGGCGATCCAGGCGGAGGCCTTGATGTCGCCCTTGCGCACCACCGGCCCGGCCTGCATCGCCGTATGGATCTCGTCGCCGGTGCGGTCGAGGAAGCCGGTGTTGATGAAGACGATCCGGTCCCGGACCGCATGGATACAGGCCGCGAGATTGGCCGAGGTGCGGCGCTCCTCGTCCATGACCCCGACCTTGATCGTGTGCCGCGCCAGCCCCAGCAGGTCCTCGACCGCATCGAACAGGGCATTGGTGAAGGCGCATTCGTCCGGCCCGTGCATCTTGGGTTTGACGATATAGATCGAGCCTTCGCGGCTGTTGCGGGCCCTACCGAGCCCCTTCAGGTCGTGCAGGCCGATCAGGCTGGTGACGATGGCGTCCAGCACGCCTTCGGGTGCCTCCGATCCGTCGGCCAGCCGCATCGCCGGGGTGGTCATCAGATGGCCGACGTTGCGCACGAACAGCAGCGACCGGCCCGGCAGGGTCACGGTCGAGCCGTCCGGGGTCGTGAAGGCCCGGTCGGGGTTCAGGGCCCGGGTCATTGACCGGCCGCCCTTGTCGAAGGTCTCGACCAGATCGCCCTTCATCAGGCCCAGCCAGTTGCGATAGGCCGCGACCTTGTCGGCGGCGTCCACGGCGGCGACGGAATCCTCGAGATCGACAATGGTCGACAGGGCCGACTCCAGCACGACGTCGGCAATGCCCGACGGATCGTCGCGGCCGATGGGATGGTCGCGGTCGAAGACGACCTCGATGTGCAGGCCGTTGTGACGGAACAGCCGCCCGCGCGCGCTGTGGCCCACGTACTGGCCGGGATCGCGCAGGGCGATGCCGCCGTGCGGATCGCCCAGGCCGGACCATGACCCCTCGGCCAGCGGGACGGCCTCGTCGAGGAAGGCCCTGGCCCGCGCCACGACCCGCGCCCCGCGCGCGGCGTCATACGGTCCCGGCGTCGGCAGGTCGCCAAGCGCATCGGTGCCGTACAGGGCATCATAGAGACTGCCCCAGCGGGCATTGGCAGCGTTGAGCACGAACCGGGCATTGAGGCTCGGCACCACCAGTTGCGGCCCGGCCAGGGTCGCGACCTCGGCGTCGACGTTGCGCGTGCCGATGGCGAAGGGCGCCGGCGCGTCGACCAGATAGCCGATCGCGCGCAGGAAGGCCTCGGTGGCCGCGCCGTCATGGGCCGCGCCGCGCCGGGCGAGATGCCAGGCGTCGATCCGGGCCTGCAGGTCATCGCGGATGGCCAGCAGCCGGCGGTTCTCCGGCGCGAACCGGGCGAAGATCGCGGCGACCCCGGACCAGAAGGCGTCGGCCTCCAGCCCGGTCCCCGGCAGGGCCTCGGCCTCGATGAAGGCGGCCAGTTCCCCGGCGACCTCAAGACCGGCACGCGGCGTCATCGACATGGAGCACTCCTCGGGGGCGGAGCTGAAACATTCCGTGATGACCTCGGGGAAGTCGAGGGCTTTTCGCAATGCACACACGGGCGGCGGTTAACCTCTCCGCCTTGACTTGGCCGCATTGAGCGCCCATCTGCGCTGCGTCGCACAATTGCGATGCCCCGGTGCGCTCCAGCGCGTGTGGGTCTTCCGACTTCCGAAGACCTGACTGTAGCAGCGGCCGGCCCTCAAGATTCATTCGCTGCCCGGACACGCGGGGCGGCGCCCGATCCACCCCGAAGGCCTCACCCTGAGGCCCCGTCGGGACTGGCGGTGCGCGGCCCATGGCTTGTCAGCCCGGTCGATGCGCGCCGCCGCATGCGAAAGACATGGCTCCCATGAGCAAGACATTCGACTCCTTCGGCCTGAACCCTGCCCTGCTGCAGGCGCTGGCCTCCGAAGGCTACACCACCCCCACCCCGATCCAGGCCCAGGCCATTCCTGACGTCATGGCCGGCAAGGACCTGCTGGGCATCGCCCAGACCGGCACCGGCAAGACCGCGGCCTTCGCCCTGCCGATCCTGCACCGTCTGGCCGCCAACCGCGTCGCGCCCAAGCCGCGCACCGCGCGCGTCCTCATCCTGTCGCCGACCCGCGAACTGGCCAGCCAGATCGCCGAAAGCTTCAAGACCTATGGCCGTCACCTCGGCTTCAAGGTCGCGGTTGTCTTCGGCGGCGTGAAATACGGCCCGCAGGAACGCGCCATCCAGGCCGGTCTCGATGTGCTGGTCGCCACCCCCGGCCGTCTGCTGGATCACATGCAGCAGAAGACCCTGGACCTGTCCTCGACCGAGATCTTCGTCCTCGACGAGGCCGACCAGATGCTGGACCTCGGCTTCGTCAAGCCGATCCGCCAGATCGTCAGCCGCATCCCGGCCATGCGCCAGAACCTGTTCTTCTCGGCCACCATGCCGAGCGAAATCGGCAAGCTGGCCGGCGAACTGCTCAAGGACCCGGTCAAGGTGTCGGTGACGCCCCAGGCCACCACGGTCCAGCGCATCAGCCAGTCGATCATCCACATCGAACAGGGCCGCAAGCGCGCCCTGCTGACCGAGATGTTCGCCGACCCGCACTACACGCGCTGCCTGGTCTTCACCAAGACCAAGCACGGCGCCGACAAGGTTGCGGCCTATCTGGAAGCCGGCGGCGTCGAGGCCGGCGCCATCCACGGCAACAAGAGCCAGCCCCAGCGGGAACGCACCCTGGCCGCCTTCAAGGCCGGCAAGCTGCGCGTTCTGGTCGCCACCGACATCGCCGCCCGCGGCATCGATGTGGACGGCGTCTCGCACGTCCTCAACTTCGAGCTGCCCTATGTGCCGGAAGCCTATGTGCACCGCATCGGCCGGACCGCCCGTGCCGGTGCCGACGGCACCGCCATCAGCTTCGTGGCCGGCGACGAGATGAAGCTGCTGCGCGACATCGAAAAGGTCACGCGCCAGAAGATCCCGGCCACCGACCGCCGCAATGACAAGTCGCTGGCCCTGCTGGACCAGTCGATCATGGCCTCGGGCGTCAAGTCCAAGGCCTCCATGCCCGATGACGGCCGCGGCGATCGCCAGCAGCAGCGCGGCCCGCGCAATCCGCGCCGCGACGGCGTCAAGCTGGAAGGCGGCGGGCAGCCGCACCGCGTCCGCAAGGCCGGCCCGG
>VYLK01000030.1_pt1 | contig 52224 bp, 54 predicted proteins | sample 5114321 | NCBI WGS metagenome assembly VYLK01 (sample SAMN12291792, study PRJNA351875) | freshwater metagenome | isolation source: freshwater lake | place: USA: Michigan, MSU2 Lake | collected 2011-08-16
TTCGATATCGAACTGCGGGCCACGCTGGCCGTCAGCCTCGATGGTGCCGATCGTGTGGTAGCCCGCATCAATCGCGCCGTACCAGCCGTTCGGCTCGGCGTTGGCAACGCCGGCGGACAGGGCGAGAGCCCCCGCTGCGCTGGTGGCCAGAATGAAAGTTTTAACGCGCATGGGTGGATGCCCTCCGCAGCCCAAATGAAATTTGTGACGGCGCAGAAGCCGCCGCTGAGGTCACATAACAGCCTGATGGTCCGAGGTCGAGATGGCGGGGCGCGAAGGTTGGCAAGCGTGGCTGCTGCGCTACAGACCGGCCCCTTGTTGTCGCAAGGCGGGAATTCCGGTCCGATTTTGCGCCTCGCAGGAGGCCCACCGCCTCAAATCCGGAGGAATCGTCTCGCGAAATGCCGGGGCCGCCGCGGCCGGTTTCAGGTGACAGGGGCCGGGCCTCGCTTTAGGAGCCTGCTCATCATGGACGAGACCGAACGCCAATCCGGGGATCGGGGCTGGGACACGGCGAAGACACTCGCCGAAGCCCTGCCCTATATTCAAATCTATGACCGCAAGACGGTGGTCATCAAATACGGCGGCCACGCCATGGGCGAAAGCGCCGTGGCGCGGCAATTCGCCGCCGATGTCGTGCTGCTGAAGCTGATGGGCGTCAATCCGGTCGTGGTCCACGGTGGCGGCCCGCAGATCAGCGCCATGCTGGACAAGGCCGGGGTCAGGTCGGCCTTTGTCGACGGTCTGAGGGTCACCGACGCCGACACCATGCAGGTCGCGGAAATGGTCCTGTCGGGCGCGGTCAACAAGGAGATCGCCCACTGGATTACCATGGCGGGCAAGGAAGCCGACGTGCGCGGCGTCGGCCTGTCAGGCAAGGATGCCGGGCTCCTGACCGTGGAAAAGACCAAACGGACCAAGCGCGATCCCGACAGCATGATCGAGCACGAGGTCGATCTGGGCTTTGTCGGCGAGCCGACCCGGGTCGATCCCAAATTGATCCGACGCCTGCTGGAATCCGACGCCGACTGGGTGCCGGTCATCGCCCCGATCGGCGTGACCGAGGAAGGCCAGACCTACAATGTGAATGCCGACACGGTCGCCGGTGCCATCGCCGGGGCGCTGGACGCCAAACGCATGCTGCTCTTGACCGACGTACCCGGCGTCAAGGGCGCAGACGGTGAGATCATCCGTCAGATGACCGTCAGTGAAGCCGCGAAACTGATCCAGGACGGCGTCGCCACCGGCGGCATGATCCCCAAGCTGCAGACCGCCATCGCCGCCGTGCGCGACGGGGTGGAGGCCGTGGTCATTCTCGACGGCCGCCGCCCCCACGCCATGCTGGTCGAGCTGTTCACCGAACATGGGGCCGGCACCCTGGTGAAGGCGTCTTGATCGACCTGTCGCACGTCTCCGCCTGGGTGTTCGACATGGACGACACCCTGTACCCGCGGGAGCAGGGGCTGATGCAGCTGGTCCAGGCCCGGATCAATGCCTATGTCGTCGAGGCTGTCGGGCTGGATCCCGTTTCCGCCCGCGTGCTCCAGCGCCAGTTCCTGGACGAGCATGGCACGACCCTGGCGGGCCTGATGGCCAATTACACGATCGACCCCGCCCATTTCCTGCACGACGTCCACGACGTGCCGATGGATTCGCTGGAGCCCAACCCCCGCCTGGTCGAGCAGCTGATGCGCCTGCCCGGCCGCCGCCTCGTCTTCACCAACGGCGCGCGCGACTATGCGGACCGGGTGCTGGACCGCCTCGGGGTCACAGCCTGTTTCGACGGCGTCTTCACCATCGAGGACGCTGACCTGACGCCCAAGCCCGCGCCCTCGACCTTCCGGCATTTCATCGAACGCTACGGCTTCGACCCGCACCGGGCCGCCTTCTTCGAGGACACGCCGCGCAATCTGGAGCCGGCCAAGGCGCTGGGCATGACCACCGTCCTGATCGGCGACGGCCACGGCAAGCCGCTGGGCGACCACATCGACCATATCGCCCCCGATCTTCTGGATTTCCTGACCGACCTGACTTTCAAGGACGCCGCCGCATGACCGACCTCGCTCATCTGGAATCCGTCATCGAGACGGCGTGGGAAGACCGCGCCCACGTCTCGGCCGCCACCCACGGCGAGGTCCGCAAGGCCGTCGACCAGGCGCTGGCCCTGCTGGACTCGGGCCAGGCGCGGGTCGCCTCGCGCGGGGCCGACGGGGTCTGGACCACCCATCAATGGCTGAAGAAGGCGGTGCTGCTGTCCTTCCGTCTCAACGACAATGAGATCATGCGCGGCGGCGACCGCGGCCCGGCCAGCCACGCCCCCGGCGTCGGCCCCTGGTGGGACAAGGTGCCCAACAAATTCGGCGACTGGACCGCGGCCCACTATCAGGAGGCGGGCTTCCGCTCCGTGCCCGGCTCGATCGTGCGGCGCGGGGCCTTCATCGGCCGCAACGTCGTGCTGATGCCCAGTTTCGTGAACATCGGCGCCTTCGTGGACGAAGGCTCCATGGTCGACGCCTGGGCCACGGTCGGCTCCTGTGCCCAGATCGGCAAGCACGTCCACCTGTCGGGCGGCGCCGGCATCGGCGGGGTGCTGGAGCCGCTGCAGGCCAATCCGACCATCATCGAGGACGGCTGTTTCATCGGTGCCCGCGCCGAGGTGGCCGAGGGCGTCATCGTCCGCGAGGGCGCGGTCCTGGCCATGGGCGTCTATCTGTCGGCCTCGACCAGGATCATCGACCGCGCCACCGGCGAGGTCTTCCGCGGCGAGGTGCCGGCATATTCCGTCGTCGTGCCGGGCAGCCTGCCCGACCCGAACGGCGGGCCGTCGCTCTACTGCGCCGTCATTGTCAAACGCGTGGACGCCCAGACCCGGGCGAAGACCGGCGTGAACGAGCTGCTGCGGGACTGATCAGTTCGCCACCGCCAGCCGCACCAGCTTGCCGTTCGTCTCGTCGGTGACCACCCAGACCGCCCCGTCCGCCGCAACCGCCACATCGCGGACCCGTTCGCCGAGGTCGGTCAGCAGCCGCTCCTCGCCGACGATGCGACCGCCCTCGACCACCAGACGGGCGATGTGTTTGTCCTTGAGCGCCGCTACCAGCAGATTGCCGCGCCAGCCGGGGAACATGGCCCCGTCATAGACGGTCATGCCGCCGGGGGCGATCGACGGGTCCCAGTAGTAGGCGGGCTGTTCGGTGCCTTCACGGGCCGTGATCCCTTCATTGATCGGGACACCGCGGTATTCGATCCCGTAGGTCACGTCCGGCCAGCCGTAGTTCAGGCCGGCCCGGTCCAGATTGACCTCGTCGCCGCCGCGCGTGCCGTGCTCGACGGTCCAGACGTCGCCGTTCGCCGCGATGGCGATCCCCTGCGCATTGCGGTGACCTGACGACCAGATCTCCGGCAGGGCCCCGGCACGGCCGACGAAGGGATTGTCGGACGGGACCGTGCCGTCGGCATTGATGCGGATGGTCTTGCCCATGTGCGAGGCCAGGTCCTGGGCCTGGGGCCGCATCGGCGCGTCGGAGCGCTCGCCGAGGGTGATGAACAGCTTGCCGTCGCGCGCAAAGGCCAGGGCGGAGCCATAGTGCAGCCGGCCCGCATAGGTCGGCATGGCGCGGAAGATGACCTGTACGCCCGCGACCCGCGACCCGTCGTCCGACAGACGGCCGCGGGCCACGGCGGTGCCATTGCCGCCCTCGCGGGGCTCGGCATAGCTCCAGTAGATCATCCGGTCCTGCCCGAACGTCGGGCCGATCACGACGTCCAGCAGGCCGCCCTGCCCCTGGGCATCGACAGCCGGCAGGCCGGCGACCGGCTCGCTGACCGCGCCGGCGGCGGTGATGATCCGCAGGCGGCCGGGCCGCTCGGTCACCAGCCAGCGGCCGTCGGGTAGCAGCGCCAGGCCCCACGGCTCCTCCAGCCCCGAGGCCACCACCGAATGTGCCATGGCGACCCCGGTGCGAACGCCGGGCGCGCGGGTCTGGCCGGCAAAGGCGGGCTGCTGGTCCGGCGCATTGGCCGCGCGGGTCTCGACCGGATCCCCCGGCCGGACCGCGTCCTGCCCGTTGGCACCACAGGCGGCGGCCAGGGTCACGGCGGAGACAGTGACGGCGAGGGCGAGCAGGCGCATGGGAAACCCCTTGAATCGGATGCGAAGCGAACAGTCGCGCCAGCCTAGCCGTTCCCGCCCCGCCACGTCACCCTTATGCGACGCAAGGTCCCGGCCCCGCGACGGCGTGAAGGCGGCTTGAAACCACCGGCACCCGCCTATATAGGCACCGCTCTTCCGGCGGACAGACCAGTTCCCGCCGGGACTCGAGCGACACGATCGTCAAACGGGGCTGGGTAGCTCAGCTGGTTAGAGCGGTGGATTCATAACCCACAGGTCGGCGGTTCGAGCCCGCCTCCAGCCACCATCGTCGCACCCCCCTTCTGCAAGGCGTCATCCCGGGTCACACTGGCGTTTTTCGAGAGGCCTCCGATGATCAAGCGTTTCCTGACCCTCGCCGCCCTGGCTACCCTGGGCCTGGGCACCGTCGCCTGCAGCCCGGCGGCAGAAGAAGCTGAAACAGAGGTCGCAGAGGCCCAGACCGAGGCTGAGGAGGCAGCGGGCGAGGTCAAGGCGGCCCTCAGGGAAGAGGCCGCCCAGGTCGGTTCGGCGATTACGGCCGTCGCCGGCCAGGCCGTTCGCGACGTCGATCAGGCCACCGACGAGCTGGCAGCCGATGCGGCGGCCATGAATGCCGAAGGCGAGGCCGAGGAAAAGGGCAACTAACCGGTCAGGCCGGTTCGCCCGGCAGGATGTCCAGGAGGGCCCGCACCTCGGGGCCGACCCTCACGCCTAACAGGCAGCGCGCGGCTCCATCTCCGGGCCCGGAAGATACTCGGCCAGGGCAGGCGAACGGGACGTCCGGCTCAGTCAACGTCGACACGGTCGCGAAGACTGAGCTCAAAATCGATCAGGATATCCATCAGCTCTTCGCTTCCAACATAGCCCCGCCGGGGGCCAAAACGGTAGTTCGTGAAGCTGACAATATGTTGAAGAGCGCCGACTTGCTCGCCAAGCCGGCTAAAAAGCGATGGTGACTTGAGCAAAAATTCACGGAAGGCCATAGGCTTACCTTCCTGGGTCAAGGCAGAATAGGCTGTATCATATATTTGAAGAGTGCCTTTTACTTCCTTGCAAGTTCGCACAATTCTGTCACGCACATTTTTTCGACTTCGATTAATGTAAGTTTTTGAAATTGTGTCGACAGCACCCTTCGGTTTTATTGAATCAATCTTTGCAGATACTGCGACGACATCCTTCATCAGAACACCGAGGGACCATTTATAATACAGAAACCCTTTCCAGCAAAAAACGCCTTCGTGATATTCATTGGCACTCATACGAAGCGTTGTTCCAAGAATATTTGTGTCCTCGCCGGGCACGTTAGACAGGATTTTTGATGCCATTCGCTCGATCGAGCGAACGCCCGTGGCGCCTGTGCTCATACTCATTTTTACCAGCGGCGTGATTTCGGCCCGCACGAATTCCAGCATGCTTTTGAAATCAGATTCACTGAGCGAGAAGTAGCAGTCTGCAGGTTCAACGCCCACGCGGGAGAGTTGTTCTTTCAGCAAAAACGGATCAAGCGACGGCGTCCGATCCATGACATCGAGAATCATGCAGTCTTGATGTTCGAGGCCAATGCCAAAAGCTTCGAGAATGGCCTTCTCGTAGTTTACCTGGCCGACAAATATATATCGACCACCGGTTTTAAGGTCACGACGATCGATCGGTATGACAATTTTGAGCGCAACCTGACGATCGTCCAGGAAACGATCGTATTCGTTGCTCCTTAACCTGTGTTTGATCAGCAAGCATCGGTTCAACTCGGGCGTTTGGAAAAGCGGCTTTTCTTTCCAGTCCCAATCGCCCTCATGCTCCCGGGAGACTTTCAGAAGGTTCAAGACCCGCGCTGTCGACGCCGTCCGCTCAAGATTCTCGAGACTGCGGAATGATCGGTCTGCCAACGTACCCCCCTTGCCGCGAGGACACAGAATTCCCGCATTCGCGCACCTGAATTGCCAGTATGCCTCGTTGAGGCAGATTCGTCGCAGCCTCCTACACACGTTTGGTGAGAAATTTTCGCCTCACCAAAAGAGGCCGAACGCCGTTCGTCGTATCACTTTACTCTTCTACAAATTCTTTCGACGTCTTGGACTTTTGGCAGGCAGACGCACGCAAGGCTACCTAACGTAAGGTTACATGGGGTTGATGTCCGGCTTGTCCATCCGGACCCCGCTCTCGCGGCGATGGACGGATCCTGTGTGCGGGCGTTACGCCGGTTCCGCCAGCAGCGCGTCCACGAGGGCTCGGGCTTCGGGGCTGGCCCAGTCTGCCTCGCCGGAGAAGGAGGCGCGGATGCGGCCCTTGCGGTCCAGCAGCACCGTCTGGGGCATCTTGCCCTCGCCCGGCAATTCGAACGGCAGCTGGAATTTCATGTCGCTGTAGAGCGGCAGGGGTTCGTGCACGTCGATAAAACTGCGCGCGTCGGTCAGACCGTCGGGCGTGGCGTCGACATTGATCGGCAGGACCATCAGCTCGCTGTCGGGATAGGCCTCGTCCAGCCGGGCGAGAGTCGGCATCTCCGTGCGGCAAGGCGCACACCACATGGCCCAGAGGTTGATCACCACAACCTTACCGCGGAAATCCGCGAACCTCGCATCCGCACCCTCCCGGGTCTTGAACACATAGTCCGGGGCCAACGGGGTGGCCTTGAGCGTCTCCAGCCGGGTCAGCGACCCCGTGGCGAAACGCGCCAGTTCGCTTTTGGCCGCCGGTTCGGGCGTTGCGGCTTTGAAGAAGGCGTCGCGATTGACGTATACCAGCCCACCGCCGATCAGAGCGCCGGCCAAGAGTCCGCCCGCAATTGCAATCCCCGCTGCCTTCGAGCCCTTCATGACCAAGCCTTCCCCGTCGCCAGCGTCAGTTAAGCCTTCTCCGAACGCGGAAGGTCAAGACATGTGGGGCGGACGTTTCTCGGCGCGACCGGCCGACATCATGCAGGCGATCAACGTCTCCATCGGTGTGGACCGGCGTTTGTGGGCCCAGGACCTGGCCGGCTCGCGGGCGCATTGCCGCATGCTGGCGGCACAGAAGATCATCACCGGGGCCGACGCCGAGGCCATCCTGGGCGGGCTGGACGCCATAGAGGCCGAGATCCGCGACGGGTCCTTCCCGTTCCGCGACCAGTTCGAGGACATCCACATGAATGTTGAGGCGCGGCTGGCCGAGCTGATCGGCGAGCCCTCGGGCCGGCTGCACACGGCGCGCAGCCGCAATGACCAGGTGGCGACCGATTTCCGCCTCTGGGTCCGGGGCGCCTGCGACGCCGCCGTCGAACAGCTGAAGGGTCTGCAATCCGCCCTGCTGGTCCGGGCGGAACAGCACGCCGGTGACCTGATGCCGGGCTTCACCCATCTGCAGCCGGCCCAGCCGGTGACCCTCGGCCACCATCTGATGGCCTATGTCGAGATGTTCGGCCGCGACGCGGCCCGCTTCGCCGACGCCCGCGCGCGGATGAACGAGAATCCGCTGGGGGCCGCCGCCCTGGCCGGTTCGCCCTTCCCGATCGACCGGCACATGACAGCCGCGGAACTGGGCTTCGACCGGCCGATGGGCAATTCGCTGGACGCCGTCTCGGACCGCGACTTCGCGCTGGAAAGCCTGGCCGCCGCCTCGATCTGCGCCGGCCACCTGTCGCGTCTGGCCGAGGAGATCGTCATCTGGATGACGCCGCAGTTCGGCTTCGTGACCTTGCCAGACGACCTGACCACCGGCAGTTCGATCATGCCGCAGAAGCGCAACCCCGACGCCGCCGAACTGGTGCGGGCCAAGGCCGGTCGGATCATGGGCTCGCTGGTCGCCCTGTCGACGGTGATGAAGGGCCTGCCGCTGGCCTATTCCAAGGACATGCAGGAGGACAAGCCGCCGGTGTTCGAGGCTTTCGACGCCCTGACCCTGGCGCTGGGGGCCATGACCGCCATGGTCTCGGCCCTGCAACCGAACACGGAGCGGATGCGGCAAGCGGCAGGATCGGGCTTCTCCACCGCCACTGACCTGGCCGACTGGCTGGTGCGCGAACTCAACCTGCCGTTCCGCAAGGCGCACCATGTCACGGGCGCGGCAGTCAAACGGGCCGAGGCCCTGGGCGTGGATTTGTCGCAACTGCAGCTGGCCGAACTGCAATCGCTTGAGGCGGGCGTGACGGAAGCGGTTTACAAGGTGCTCACCCCTGAGGCTTCCTGTGCCAGTCGCCAGAGCTTTGGTGGCACGGCGCCGGAACAGGTCCGCGCGCGCATCGCCGAGTGGAAGACGCGTCTCGCGTAAGGGGTTTGGGATGAAGAAGATCGTTTTTGCGGGCGTCGTCGCCCTGATCGCCGTCTCCGCCGCCGGCTGCGGGCGTATCGCCGACCTCGACGCCCCGCCGGCCAAACAGACCGAGCGCGGCATGCGCGACGGGCGGGCCCCCAACCTGCCCGAGCCTGCCACGGTCAACCGCCCGCCCAGCCAGATGCCGATCGACGGCGGCCCCAGCTCAAGCCCCTACGGCGGTTCGGGCACCAACCCCGGCTAGGGTTTCCTCGCACCCTTTAGACCGGATCGACGGCTTAAGCCTGAGGCCCGCCGCTGGAGGCGCTTGCCGGGGCGGTGGTCAGGGCGCGCCCGTCACGGGATGACGGTGCTGAAGCGGGAACCGGGGACGGCGCAAATCGCGCCGACCGGCGGCCAGCGACCAACCCCTGACCCCTCAGTCCAGCGCGCACACATCCGGCATTCCGCGCAGCGTGCCCGCGTGATCGAGTCCATAGCCCACCAGGAACCGGTTCGGTGCCTCCCAGCCGACGAAGTCAGGCTCGGGCGCGCGCGGCAGGGGCCAGGGCTTCTTGGCGAAGACGACGGTGAGGACTTCCGCAGCACCCTTTTCCCTGGCGATCCGCACGGCCTCGGCCAGTGAAAGGCCGGTGTCAAAGACATCATCGACGATCAGGACCCGCCGGCCCTCGATCGAGCGCTGGAAATCGGCATAGACGTCGATCCGGCCCCGGCTTTCGGTCCCGTCGCCATAGGACGCCAGCCACAGAGCGTCGAAACGGACATTGCGTCCGATCCGCGACAGGGCGCGGGTCAGGTCAGCCGCGAACCACAGGCCGCCGGTCAGAAGCACGGCCGCCACGGTCTCATCGTCGATCACCGGAGCGATCTGCGCGGCCAGATCGGCGACGATGCGCTGGACCTCGGCTTCGGGCAGCAGGACGGTGGGCTTTGAGGGGGTGTCAGCCATGCGAGGCGGATACCGCTCCTTACCGGTGGGTGTCCACCACTGGCACGGCATCGATCGGGCGCATCTCCGGCAGCGGGGCGGGAGTCAGGGCGGGGCGCAACCCACCATCGGCACCGACGGCTGCCGCAGGCGCGGGCGCGGGTGCCTTGGCCTCATGGGCGGCAGCGTGAGCCGGAGCCGCCGGGGGACGGCGGGTGTCGGCATGGACAGGGGCCGGATGCGGGGCCGCCTTGTCCCGGTCCTCGTCCAGAACAAAGGCAACACCGACGCCCTGGCCACGCGCGCCTGGATCGGGAATCACCACGGCGAAACCCTGGACCTTGCCGGGCAGCACCGGGGCGGCATCGATGCGGACGATGGCGTGGCCGATCTCGGCACCGTGGGAGTCCAGCAGGGCGACGCGGACCGGCGGCGCGATCCGCTCATTGTCACGGACATTCCTGAGGGCACCCGAGACCAGCACCTTGCCCGGGTCGGACGGCACAGGTCGGGCGCTGACCGCTTCGAAATCCAGTCCGGTCGGGTTCACGGTCAGGCCGATGGCGGCATAGGCGGCAGCCGCGCGGGGGGCCATCTCGACCACCTCGACGCGGAACAGCCAGGCGGAGCCGAGCAGGGCGGCGAATCCGGAAGCGATGCCGGCCCAGACCACGCCATGGGTCGCCGCGCGACGCAGGCGGCGCTGCTGTTCGGCCCGGGCGCGGAAGGCCTTGGGCAGTTCGGGAGCCGGCGTCTCGGCCAGTGATTCGGGCTCGGACTCGTCGTGCTGGCTGAAACTGACGGTCTCGCCGGGTACCGGGGCGTGGGACAGTTCCAGCGGTTCATCGAGCATGGCCCGCCAGGTGTGGCGGCACGATTTGCAGCGCACGGTCCGGCCGCTGGCCCCGATTGCCTCATCCGGGGTGAAATAGCTGGTGGCGCAGGACGGGCAGGTCAGTATCATGTGCGCCGACTGAGAGGCTCTTCGCCCCCTCCCGTCGCGGCCTGGCCGCGTCCTGATCCGAAATTCATGTCCGTCCAGCCCCGCCGCGCCTATCAATCCGACTCCGCGACCGCCACCGTCCGCCTGTCTGGCGTGGGCTTTGGCTATGCGGCGACGCACCGCACGTTGCAGGACGTTAACCTCATCTTGCCTGCCGGCTCTTTCCACTTCCTTACCGGGCCGTCCGGGGCGGGCAAGTCGACCCTGCTGAAGCTGCTGACCCTCGCCGAGCACCCGCTGACCGGAACCCTGCATCTGTTCGGCGAGGACGCCACCATGGTTCCGCGCCGCGCCCTGCCCGCCTTCCGTCGACGGATGGGGGTGGTTTTCCAGGACTTCCGCCTGCTGGACCACCTGTCGGCCTTCGACAATGTCGCCCTGCCTCTCAGACTGGCGGGCGGGAAACAGGCCGACCATGCCGGCGACGTCGAGGAAATGCTCGACTGGGTCGGGCTGGGCGACCGGATGGACGACCGGCCGCCGTCGTTCTCGGGCGGCGAGAAGCAGCGGCTGGCCATCGCCCGCGCCGTGATCACCAAACCCGACCTGATCCTTGCCGATGAGCCGACCGGCAGCGTCGATGCGGTGATGGCCGAACGGCTGCTGAAACTGTTCCAGTCCCTGAACCGGCTCGGGACCACGGTGCTGATCGCCAGCCATGACGAGGCCCTTGCCCGACGATCCGGCGCGAACGTCCTGAGACTCGAAGGTGGGCAGCTGACGGGTGGCGGGTCATGATCCGCCGCCTGTTCAACATGCGCGCGCCTCTGCTCCCGCGCGACGCAGGGGGCGAGGCCTGGCTGGCGGGGCTCATCGCCGTCCTGTGCTTTCTGGCCTGTCTGGCTGCCGTCGGGGCCGTTTCGGCGGACCGGGCCGCCCAGGGCTGGGCCCGCGCGCTGAGGTCCGAGGCGACCGTGCAGGTACGGCCGCGCGTCGGCGAGACCGGTGCCGAGGCCGCCGCCCGGGCCGCCCAGACCCTGGCCGGGGTTGAGGGCGTCGATGAAGCGGAGGCCATGGACCGCCAGACCGCCGAGGCCCTGCTACGGCCCTGGGTCGGAGACGCCGTCCTGCCGGACCTGCCCATCCCCTATCTGGTCACCGTGCGGCTGGATCCGGCCGCGCCCGCCAGTGCCGTCACCCTGGGCCGGGCCATGGCCGAGGCCGGGCTCGACGCTACGGTCGACGACCACAGCCTTTGGCGCAGCGAGGTCGAGCGTTCAGCGGGATTGATCACCCTTCTGGCCGCCGCGGCCTTCCTGCTGACCGCCGGGGCGGCCGGAGCCGCTGTCGCCTACGCCACCCGGGCTGGCATGGCCGCGCAGTCGACCGTAGTGGACACCCTGAGCCTGAACGGTGCCTCGGATGCCGCCATCGCCGGTCTGTTCCAGGCCCGCTATGGCCTGCTGGCCGCCGGGGCGGGGGCGGTCGGTGCCGTCGTCGCCATGGGGCTGTTAGCGGCCCTGCGCTTTCTCGGCGGGGCGGAAGGTGTGACCCCTGCCCTGCCGCTGGCCTGGAGCGACCTCCTGATCCTCTCGCCATGTCCGCTGCTCGCGGCTACGGTGGCGGTTGTCGTCGCGCGAGCCACCGCTCTGGCGCGGCTCAAGCGGGGTCACTAGGTCCAGGACATGAAGTTTCTGACCTTCATCGCCACTCTGGTGCTGATCTGGACGATCGGCCTGTTCGCCTTCGCCGATCGCGTGCGGGGATTCACCCCCGCACCCGAGCCGGCCCGCGCCGACGCCATCGTGGCCCTGACCGGCCCCTCGGCCGAGCGGGTCAATGCCTCCATCCGCCTGCTCGAGCAGGGCAAGGGCAAGCGGGTGCTGATCTCGGGCGTGAACCGCGAGGTCCGCCGCCAGGAGCTGCGCGCCCTGACCCCCGGCTCCAACCGCCTGTTCAACTGCTGCGTCGACCTGGGGTTCGAGGCCGAGGACACCATCGGCAACGCCCAGGAGATCGCCGCCTGGGCCGAGGCCAAGAACTATGACAGCCTGATCGTGGTGACCTCGGACTATCACATGCCGCGCGCCCTGACCGAGATCCGCGCGGCGGCCCCGGGGATCGAACTGACCCCCTATGCCGTCGAGACGCCCTCGCTGGACAATTCCCGCTGGTGGAAGGCCGCCGTCACAGCCCGGCGGATGACCCTGGAATACATGAAATACCTCGCCGCCCTGGCCCGCGCCATGGTCGGCGGCATTGATCGTCCGGCTACGGACGAAGCCGCGATGGAAAAGGCCGCCTGAGTGACCACAATCCGTTCGCTGCTGTTCGTCGCCTGGCTCTATCTGTCGCTCGCCATGTTTGCCGTCGGCCTGTCGCCGGCGCTGCTGATGCCCTACCGCCCGGCCATGTGGGTGATCCGCAACTGGGCGAGATTCTGTCTGTTCGGCCTGCGCTGGATCGCCGGGGTCAAGGTCGAGTTCCGGGGCGTTGAGCATATGCCGGTCGGGGCCTGCCTGATCGCCGGCAAACACCAGTCGATGCTGGACGTCATCGCCCCCTTCGCGGCTCTGCCGGACAACTGTTTCATCATGAAGAAGGAACTGGCACCCCTGCCCTTCTTCGGCTGGTTCGCGGTCAAGACGAAGATGATCGCCGTCGACCGCTCGGCCCATTCGAAAGCGCTGAAGGACATGGTCCGGCAGGCGCGCCTCCGCTTTGCCGAGGGCCGTCAGATGCTGATCTTCCCGGAAGGCACCCGCGCCCCGGTCGGCGCGCCCCCCGACTACAAGCCCGGCATCGCCGCCCTTTATCGCGACCTCGACTGCCCCTGCACCCCGATGGCCACCAACTCCGGCGTGCACTGGCCCGCGCACGGCTTCCGGCGCTATCCGGGGACCGTGGTCTATGAGTTCCTGCCGGCGATCCCGGCGGGGATGAAGCGGGACGCCTTCATGGCGGTACTGGAAGAGCGGCTGGAGGGGGCGTCGAACGCGCTGCTGGCAGCCCAACAGTCCTGACCTAAAGCCCCAGGTCCTCCCGCAACCGTCCGATCTGATGCATTCGCTCGTGAAGGACGGTCACTATACCGATGTCGCCATTCGACAGCCGCCGCCAGTAGACGAGGTGTCGTTCGTAGCGAAACACATAGCCATCCACGCCGAAGACGGCGGGGATGGGCCGGGAGATCACGTCGTGGGTCTCAAGACGCGCGAACGCGTCGAACAGGCCAGCAGTATAACGATCCGCCTGCGCCTCGCCCCAGCGGTCGCGCGTGTAGCGGTAGATGTCGTCGAGTCGGTGCGACGCCGCCTGCTGGACCCGGACGGCCATCCGGTCAGTTCCGGTTGCGCGCGATGACCTCGGCCGCGGTCAGGGCAACATAGGACTCCTCCGGCGCGGCGAAGGCCTGTGTCAGCTCAGCCTTCAGCCGGTCGAAGGCCTCCTGCTCCCGCCGCTCCTTGTCGCGGCGGATAAGGTCGCGAACGTATTCGCTGATGTTCTCATAGGCCCCGTCTTCATCGACGTTAGACGCCACAAAGTCGCTCAGGGTGCCGCTGAGCCTGACGGTCATGGTGGTGGTGCGGGACATCATCGCTTCCTGACTTGTCTTCAAAATATGCAATATTGAAGACAACCACAACCCTACCGCAGCGTCTCCCACGCCAGCGCATGGACCTTGTCGCGGCCGAGGGCAGCGGCAAGGGGCGGCTCGCCGAACAGCCCCGCGATCGCCGGGTCCCGGACATCCAGCCCACCCGTAAACGCCCCGAAAGCCGGCAGCACCGCCCTTCGCCCGTCTGTCACGAAACACGGCCGCCGCACGCCCCGCCCGTGCGCCGAGACCCGCGCCGCCGGGTGCAGGTGGCCCGCGATCTCGCCCGGCTGCTCGCCAGGCTGGGGCTCGTGGATCAGGCGCAGGGAGCCCAACGCCATGGTCTCGACCACCTCACCGACCAGGTCGTCGATGGCCCCGGCAAGGGCGGCGATGTCGTGGTTGCCCTCCAGCCAGATCCAGTCCCGGCCCGCCGCCAGCCGGTTCAGCCGCGCCCGGTCGTCCGTCGCCATACGGCCCACCGACTTCGCATCGTGGAAGCTGTCGCCCAGCAGGACCACCGCCGCCGGCGACAACGCCTCGATCTCAGCCTCGAGCCGGTCCAGGGTCGCGCGGCTGTCATAGGGCGGCAGCATCTGGCCGCGGGCCGCGAAGGCCGAGCCCTTTTCCAGATGCAGGTCCGCGGCGATCAGGGTGCGGTGGTTCAACACCCACAGGGCACCTGAACGACGCAGCACGCAGGGCTCGCCCTCGATCTGCACACGCAGGCCACCGCTGGGGCAGCGGGCCGGGGAGAGGAGGTTCTTCAGGGCCGTATTCATCGTCCTTCTCCCACTGGGAGAAGGTGGCCGCGAAGCGGTCGGATGAGGGTCGGCTGCGTCCGTCGGCGCAAGCCGTCGCAGGGCTCGGGATGCGGCTTGGGCCGACGGACGGACCCACCCCACACCCTTTCGCCTTGCCGATCGCTTCGCTCCCGGAGGCTCAAGCCCTCTCCCAGCGGGAGAGGGGGCTGTGGAAAGGCCCTCACGCCATCACCTCGGCGATCAGGGTCTCTTCGTCGAAACTGCAGGCCGAGGCGTCGAGGATCATCTCCGCCGCCTGCCCGCCACCGACGCGCTCGCGCCCGATCTGGACCAGAACCGGCACGCAGAAGGGCGAGGGCCGCTCCAGTGGCACATGTCTGATCCGGCCCTGTATCCGCGTCAGCAACTGGCCCAGCCGCGCCACATCCAGCAGGCCCGCTGCGGCATCGGCGCGGGCGGTCTGCAGCAGCAGGTGGTCGGGCTGGTGGCGGCGCAACACGTCGTAGATCAGGTCCGTCGAAAAGGTCACCTGCCGGCCGGTCTTCTCATTGCCCGGCTGGCGCTTCTCGATCAGCCCCGAGATCAGGGCGCAATTGCGGAACGTCCGCTTCATCATGAAGCTCTCGGCCAGCCAGCTTTCCAGATCGTCGCCCAGCATGTCGGGCTCGAACAGGGCGTCGAAGTCGAGAGGGTCCATCGGCTTGATCGACCAGATGGCCAGCGAATAGTCGGTGCAGACAAAACCCAGAGGCCCGACGCCCAGCCGGTCCAGCCGACGCGTCAGCAGCATGCACAGGGTCGCATGCGCCAGCCCGCCCTCGAACGGATAGGCGATCAGATAATGCCGCGCGCCGCGCGCAAAGGTCTCGACCAGCAGGGTGCCGGCATCGGGGATGACCGAGCGCGCCGCCTGCATCTCCAGCCATTCCTGCACATCGGGCGGCAGGACGCGCCAGTGGTCGCGGTCCTGGATCATGGTCCGCACCCGGTCCGCCAGCGAGGTGGACATGGGAAATTTGTTGCCGCCCCAGGACGGGATCTTCGGGTCCTTGTCGACCGCCTGGCTGACCAGGGCGTCCATGCCGTTGATGCCCTGGAAGGCCCAGACCTGACCGGCGAAGACAAAGGTGTCGCCCGGCGACATCTGTTCGAAATAGTGTTCCTCGGCCTCTCCGATCTTGCGCCCGCCGGTCAGCTGTCTCGAAGCGCCCCCGCGCCGCGAAGCGACACGGACATTCAGCGTCGCCGCCGCCACGATCGTCCCGACATTCATCCGGTGGCGCTGGGCCGTCTGGGCGTTGCGGACGGTCCAGCGGCCGTCGCGGGTCCGCACGATCCGCGCGAACCGCTCATAGGTGCGCAGGGCATAGCCCCCGGTGGCGACCAGATCGACCACCGCCTCGAACTGTTCATAGGACAGACCACGATAGGGCCCGCAGCCGGTTATCTCCGTATACAGATCATCGAGTGAAAAAGGTTCGGAACAGGCACACCCCATGACGTGCTGGGCCAGGGTATCGAGCGTGCCGGTATGCACCGGCTCCCTGTCGAAGGCGTTTGCGGCCACGGCCTCGCGCGCCGCCTGGCACTCCAGCATCTCGAACCGGCTGGCCGGGACCATCAGGGCGCGCGACGGCTCATCCAGCCGGTGATTGGCCCGGCCGATCCGCTGCACCAGCCGCGACGATCCCTTGGGGGCCGCCATCTGGATCACCAGATCGACATCACCCCAGTCGATGCCGAGGTCCAGGGTCGAGGTGCAGACCACGGCCCGCAAATCCCCCCGCGCCATGGCCGCCTCGACCTTGCGCCTCTGCTCCGCCGCCAGCGAGCCGTGGTGCAGGGCGATCGGCAGGTCGTCCTCATTGACCGCCCAAAGCGACTGGAAGACGAACTCGGCCTGCCAGCGGGTGTTGACGAAGATGAGGGTCATGCCGGATCGCTTCAGCGCCTCATAGACCTCGGGGATGGCGTGCTGGCCGGTGTGGCCGGCCCAGGGCACCCGGCCTTCACTGACGAGGACATCGATCACCGGCGGGGCACCGGGGTCGCCGCGGACGATCACCACCTGCTCTCCCCCCATCGGGGGGAGGGGACCACGCGAAGCATGGTGAGGGGGGCTGGCCCCCTCCACCGCTTCGCGGTCCCCCTCCCCCGATGGGGGAGGAATGCCCGGCCTCAACCACCCCGCAATCATCTCCGGGTCGTCCACCGTCGCCGACAGCGCCACCCGCCGCATGGCCGGGGCGAACTGTTGCAGCCGCCCCAGTCCGAGCGACAGCAGATCCCCCCGCTTGCCGCTCCAGATCGCATGCACTTCATCCAGCACGACGCATTTCAGATCGGCGAAATAGTCGCGCGCGCCATCCCAGGCGCAGAACAGGGCCAGTTGTTCAGGGGTCGTCAGCAGGATGTCCGGCGGGTTCTCCCGCTGGCGCTGCTTCTTCGACTGTTTCGTGTCGCCGGTGCGGCTCTCGACATGGATGTTCAGCCCGATCTCGCGGATCGGCGTCATCAGATTGCGCTCGACGTCCGTGGTCAGGGCCTTGAGCGGCGACAGATACAGGGTGTGGACCCCAGACCCCGGCCCGAACGCCGGCCGCGGCCCGCGCTCGGCCAGTTCCACCAACGACGGCAGGAAGCCCGCCAGCGTCTTGCCGCCCCCGGTCGGTGCCACCAGCAGGGCATGCGACCCGGCCTCGGCCGCCGCGATCATCTCCAGCTGATGCTGTCGCGGCGACCAGCCACGCCGCGCGAACCAGTCGGCGAACAGGGGGGGCAGCTGCGTCACTCGCCGACCCGCGCGCCTTCGCAATATCCGCCGTCGGCCCAGCGACCGCCAGCGTCGAGACAGCGGTCGATGGCCATGAACTCGCTGAAGAAGTACCACCAGACGAAGACAGCGCCCAGGATCAGTGCGACGCCCAAGCCAATCGCCCGGTGAGCGGGACGCCGCTTCACAGCTCGCCCCACGGCGACAGCACCCGACACCCGCTGTGCTCGAAATGCCGGACATTGCGGGTAACGACGGCAAGCCCGTGAACGTGGGCGGTAGCCGCGATCAACTCATCAGTCATTTCGGAGACGCGGCCCGCCGCCCGGTTGATCTCCGCCAGGGAAGCCCAGCGTTCCGTGACCTCCAGATCGACCGGCAGGACTCGCTCGCCATACCGAAGGATCAGATCGGCGAGCCAGAAATCGAGATCGTCGCGTCGTCGTCCCGGCTCGAGTCGGACGATACCGCGTCGAAGTTCACCGACCGTGATGACGCTGATGTGCAGGTCCGACAGCAGCTGTTCATTCAGCCAGCCGATCACCCCGGGGTCCGGTCGCGCGCGCTTCGGCTCGCTGATGGCGTTGGTGTCCAGCAAGAACATCAGAACGGGTCGATCTCACGAGCCGGACGGCGGTCACGTTCCAGATCCACGCCTTCGAGTGACGGGCCGTTCAGCAGCCAGTCTTTAAAGTCCCGCGAGGCGCGGGGATCCTTCAGCCGTCGAAAGTCTTCGGCGGACAGCACCACGGCCGCCGCTTCGCCATGCAAGGAGATTTCCTGCGGCCCTTCCGTCCGCGACCGGCGGATGACCTCTGAGAGGTTGTCCTTGGCTTTGGCGACACTCCAAACCACGACGATCTCCAATATGGCTATAGTATATAGCCATATCTTGCGTTCACGCTCGCGTCAAGGAAATGTTCCCGTTCCGTTTCACATGGCTAGTTGCTATGTTTCGGCGTGTCCACTGACTCCCTCACATCCTCTTCCGCCCTCACCGGCACCGAGCCCTGGCTGGCCCTGCCGCCGGCGCTCGCCATTCCGCCGGGCGCGGGGGCGATCTGCGATGGCGAGGGTGCGCGCAAGATCGGGCGCGGTGCGGCCGAGGGGGCCTTCACCACAGCCCCGGTCATGGTCGCCCACGCCAGCCTGACCGCGCGCCGCCTCGGCATCGCCCCGCCGCCGCGCTCAGCGGACCTCCTCGACGTGCTGGAGCTGTTCGCCTTCGTGCTGCCCGCCCGCTTCTGCGCCCCTTCGCCCAGCGGTCTGGCCTTGGCCATGGGGATGAGCGAGCCAAGGGGGGCGGAGGCCCAGGCGGGGGCCCTGCGCCGCGCCGCCGACGGCCTGCTGCGCGAACTGGCCGAACCGACCTATCCGGACCGGGAGGCCGCCTTCACCCTGGCCGAAACCCTCGGGCGCGCCGGCTGGGCATGGGCCTGGCGGGTCACGGGGGCCTTGCAGCATCAACCCGTTCGCGACCGCAACCATCGCGGCAGCGGCCTCGACGTCTGGTCGCGCCTGCCGGAGTGGGAGGACGAGGCCCCGCGCGGCGAGGCGGGCTCGGCCCCGGTCGACAGCGAGAGCGCCCGCATCCGGCTGGAGAAACTGCTTCAGGCGTCCGGGCTCGACGAGACCCGGCCGACCCAGTCCGACTATGCCGCCCAAGCCGCCTATGCCTTTTCGCCGCGCAATGAGGAAGGCCGCCCGCGCGTCCTGCTGGCCGAGGCCGGCACCGGCACCGGCAAGACCCTGGGCTACCTCGCCCCCGCCAGCCTGTGGGCCGAGCGCAATCAGGGGGCAGCCTGGGTCTCGACCTATACCCGCGCCCTGCAGCGCCAGATCGACCGCGAGAGTGCCGCCCTCTGGCCCGACCCCGTCGAGCGCAGGAAGAAGACCGTCGTCCGCAAGGGCCGCGAAAACTACCTCTGCCTGCTTAACCTGCAGGACATGGTCCAAGCCGCCCAGCTGGGGAACGGCGACCTGATCGGTATGGCGCTCGTCAGCCGCTGGGCCATGCACAGCCGCGACGGCGACATGACCGGCGGCGACTATCCCGGCTGGTTGCCGGGCCTGTTCGCCACGGGGCCGAGCCATCAGGCCAGCGCGGCCAACCTCGTCGACCGGCGCGGCGAATGCGTCCACGCCGCCTGCCCGCACTACCGCACCTGTTTCGTCGAAAAGACCATCCGCGCCAGTCGCCGCGCGGACCTCGTCGTCGCCAACCACGCCCTCGTCATGACCCAGGCCGCCTTCGACGGGGCCCGGTCGGCGCGCGGCCTGAAACAGGACGGCGAGACGGCGGCCCTGAAGCGGATCGTCTTCGACGAGGGCCACCATCTGTTCGACGCCGCCGACAGCGCCTTCTCCGCCTGCCTGTCCGGTCAGGAGGCCGCCGAGCTGCGGCGCTGGCTACGCGGGCCCGAGGGTCGCGGCCGGCGTGGGCGCGGGCTTGAGCAGCGTCTCGGCGATCTCTGCGCCGACAACGCGGCGGCGACCAAGGCGCTACAGGACGCCGTTCGCGCCGCCGCCCAGCTGCCCGGCGAGGGCGTGTCCGGCCGCATCGCCCCGTGCTCGGGCGAGGTCAATCCGGTCGGGCCGATCGAGCGCTTCCTGCTCGCCGCGCTGGAACAGCTCCGGGCACGGACGTCTGAGAATGCGTCGGGCAGCGGCGTCGAATTCGGCATGGAATGCTCGCTGCGCCCGGTCACCGAGCCGGTGCTGGAAGCCGCCCGCGAGGCCGCCCAGGCCCTGGCCGCCGTGGAGGTACCGCTGCTGGCCCTGTCACGCCATCTGGAGGACATCCTCGACGACGAGGCCGTCGATCTGGACGGGGCCTCCCGGGCCCGTATCGAGGGGGCCCTTCGCGGTCTCGACCGCCGCGCCCGCATGACCCTGCCCGGCTGGCGCTCCATGCTGGCGGCGCTGGAGGTGTCGTCGGACGAGCCGGATCCCGACTTCCTCGACTGGCTGTCGGCCGAGGCCGCCTTCGGCCGGATCATGGATGTGGCCCTGCGCCGCCACTGGATCGATCCGACCGTGCCGCTGGAGGCGGCGGTGATCATGCCGGCCCATGGCGTGCTGGTGACCAGCGCCACCCTGTCGGATCCGAATGCGCCAAACAACGGGGGCGATCCGTTCGACATGGCCCGGCTGCGCACCGGTTCGGCGCGGCTGATCGAGCCGGCCCGGACCCTCAAGGTCGAAAGCCCGTTCGACTATGCCGCCAATGCCCGGGTCATCGTCGTCAACGATCTGGTCAAGGACGACACCCGCCAGACAGCGGCGGCCATGCGGGAGCTGTTCCTCGCCGCCGGCGGCGGGGGCCTCGGCCTGTTCACCGCCATCCGTCGGCTGAAGGCGGTCTATGAGCGGCTCGGCCCGGACCTGGCAAAGGCAGGTCTTCCCCTCTACGCCCAGCACATCGATCCACTGGAAGTCGGTGCCCTGGTCGATGTCTTCCGGGCCGAACAGGATTCCTGCCTGCTGGGCACCGATGCGGTGCGGGACGGCGTTGATGTCCCGGGACGATCCCTGCGCATCCTCGCCTTCGACCGCGTGCCCTGGCCGCGCCCGGACCTGCTGCACAAGGCGCGCCGCCTGCGTTTCGGCGGCGAAGGCTCCGGAGGGCGCAATTTCGACGACGCCCTGGCCCGGGCGAAGATGGCCCAGGCCTTCGGCCGGCTGATCCGCCGTGCCGACGACAAGGGCGTCTTCGTCATGCTCGATGCCGCCGCCCCGACCCGGCTGTTCGCCGGCCTGCCGCCCGGCACCGAGGTCCAGCGCATGGGGCTGGCCGAGGCGGTGGAACTGGTTGGCGGTTTCCTCAAGCCGGACTAGACGGTGCCCCGATGACTGACACCGCCCCCCGCCACTCCCGCCGCGGCCTCGCCGTGCCCTTCGTGATCGTCGGACTGCTGCTGGCCGGCTGGACCGGCTGGTGGTTCTGGCTGACCGCACAGGTCGAGACCCGGCTGACGGCCCAGGTCGAGACCCTGAAACAGGACGGCTGGACCATCACCCATGCCCCCGTGCGCATCACCGGCTGGCCCTTCCGAACCCGGGTGTCGATGCCGCAGGCCGATATCCTTGCCCCCTCCGGCCACGGCGTGTCGGCCCCCGAACTGGTGGCCGAGGCCAGCAGCTGGAACCCCGACCACTGGGTCGTCGTCGCTCCCGACGGCCTGACCCTGACCCGGGTGAGCAAGGGCCGGATCGCGATCGCCGGCGACGGTCTGCGCTTCAGCATCAGCCATCTGCGCGACCGCTTCCCCGACCTCAGGGCCGAGATGATCCTCCCGACCTTCACCGCGCTTGAGGGGGCCGAGCCCTTTCCCATCGCCTCGGCCGAACGGATCCAGCTGGAGACCCGGCCGCATCTGACGGACGGTGTGGCCTCGACCGACGAACTGGATGTGCTGTTCCGCCTGGTCGACGCACGCGGCCGGCCCGGCGGGCCGGTCGAGAGTGCGACCGGACAAGGCCGGCTCAGCGCCGATGTCGAGGGTACGATCGTCGGGGCCAGCCGCCTGCAGGGCATGGATTCAGCGGGCGTCTTCGCCGCCTGGACCGCGGCGGGCGGACGGTTCACCGCCGTGCGGGGCCGGTTGAAGGCCGGGGACAGCACCGCCCTGATTTCCAGCGAAACCCTCTCGGCCCGGGCCGACGGGCGGCTGCAAGGGTCGCTCGCCTTGACCGCCGAGAAACCGGTGGCCGTCATCGCCGGCCTGGCCCGCGCGCAATCCGGTGCGGTCAACCGCCTTGGCGCAGCAGGTGCCGTAGCCGCCACGGCTGCGGCGGGCGAGCGGCCCGTCGATCTGGTGATCCAGTTCCGTGACGGCCGCACCTGGCTGGGGCCCTTCCCTCTGGCCCCGGCGCCGCGGCTGTTCTGATGCCCGCCAAGCCCCTGGAAGAACCACAGGTCGACACCGAACGGCTGGCGCTCGATCGGGCGGTGGCGGAGGCGGTCCGTCTGCGGATCACCGCCGGTCCCCGTCCCTCGCAGGACGCCGACGTCATCGCCCTGCGTGAGCTGCTGAAGGATCTGCCGTCCGCGGCGACTGCCGGGGTCCGTGCGGTTCTGGGGCGTATCGATGCGGCGACCGGCGCGCCGCTGGTCGTCTGGGGAGCCACCAGCCAGACCCTCGCCGCCGATCGCTTCGGCCTGACCGCCCGCATGGCCGCCGAGCCGGAGCAGGCTCTGGCCGCCGTCCGCGAAGGCTCACGCGCCCTGCTGGACCTGACGCCGGGCAAGGCCTGGTGGGGGCGGCTGCTGGCCGAGCCCGCGCTGCGCGTCGTCGCCGCCCTGCCCGATGACCGCCACAGCCTGCCCCGCGCCCTGATGATCCAACGGACCGAACCCGGCCCGACCGGCGACGACCGCACCTTCTGGGCCACAGACAGCCAGGCTCCCGATGCCCGGATCGTCGAGACCCTGGGCGCCGCCGGCCTGGTCGCCAGCCCCTTGATCGCGGCGGGCGGCTTGAAGCTGTTCGTGCTCGCGGGCTATGTGCAGGCTGAGGACGGACGGCTTGCATCCGCGCCCGGCAGCCTCTCCGGCGTCATCGGCGCCGCCCCCCAGTTCTGAAAGCGCCCATGACCGACGCCCCGCAAAACGCTCCCGTGGCCAAGCCCGGCATCCTCGACATCGCCCCCTATGTCGGCGGCAAGTCGCGCATCGAGGGCGTGGCCGAGCCGATGAAGCTGTCGTCCAACGAGAATGCCCTGGGTGCGGGCCAGAAGGCGCGCGAGGCCTATGCCGCCGCCATCGGCAATATCCACATGTACCCCGACGGCCGGGCGATGAAGCTGCGCGACGCCGTGGCGGAACACCATGGACTGGAGCCCGGGCGGCTGATTTTCGGCAATGGCTCGGACGAGGTCTTCGCCCTGCTGAACCAGACCTATCTGACCGCCGGCGACAATATCGTCAGCGGCAAATACGGCTTCCTGGCCTATCGCATCAGCGCCTTGGCCAACCAGGCCTCGGTCAAACTGGCCCCCGAGCCCGACTTCCGGCTGACGCCCGAGGCCATCCTGGCCGAGGTCGATGACCGCACCCGGATCGTCTATGTCTCCAGCCCGTCCAACCCGACCGGCAGCTACAATACGGCCGAGGAAATCCGCCGCCTGCACGCGGCCCTGCCGCCGCACATCCTGCTTGTGATCGACGAGGCCTATGCCGAATTCGTCGCCGAGCCGGACTGGGAGACCAGCTTCCCGCTGGCCCGCGACAGCGACAACATCATCGTCACCCGCACCTTCTCCAAGATCCACGGCCTCGGCGGCCTGCGCATCGGCTTCGGCTATGCGCCCCTGCAGGTCTGCGAGGCGGTCGACCGCATCCGCCTGCCGTTCAACGTCTCGGTCCCCGGCATTGAGGCGGCCGTCGCCGCCCTCGGCGACGCGGCGCACCAGAAGGCGTCGCGCGACCTCGTCCACGCCTGGCGGCCGCGCCTGACCCAGGCCATCAAGGGCTTCGGCTTCGACGTCTTCCCCTCGGCCGGGAACTTCGTCCTCGTCCGCTTCCCCGACGCGGCGCGCAACGCCGCGGCGGCCAATGACTATCTGAACTCCAGGGGCATCATCGTTCGCCCGGTCGGCGGCTACGGCCTGTCCGACTGCCTGCGCATCACCGTCGGCACCGAGGACCAGAACAGGGCCGTGATCGATGCGCTGAGCGAGTTTGCGGCGAGGTAGGTGATGAAGTTCCCGGACCGGTTCGCCCTTCTTCACCCGCTCTGGTTCCTGGCCGTCCTGGTTGCCGTGTTTGTCGCAACCCCATTGCTGGCCGTGCGGCCGACTGGAATTCTTGTCGGACTGATTGTCGCGATCAGTTCCGCCGGGGTCTTTCTGCCGCTTCTCTGGGCGCACGGAATCTACAATCTTGCCGCTCAAACCGGTGGAGGACGGTTCGGCCGACTGGCTTTTCCCGTCGTCGAACTTGCCATCGTTGTTGGAGCGATTCTGGCGTTCGGGTCCGGCAACGACGGGCCGACCGGCGTCCTCGGAGCCTTCATCTTTCTGCCTGTCCTCGGCTATTTTTTCTGCCTGTGGCTCGCGGCGGCCGCACTGGTTCGGAGCGAGTCTTCCGAACGCAAGTCGGCCCTGGCACCGACGCTCGGCACTTTCGTTCTGATGATCTACTGGATGATCGGTGCCTGGTTCATTCGTCCGCGCGTCAAACGCCTGACCGAAAGACTGGAAGCCGACCCTAGGTCCGCCTGAACACCCGGCTCGCCCCCCATCCCATAAGGGCCGCCAGCAGCACCGTCAGCAAGCCGTAGCTCCACGGCCGTCGGTGGGCGAACTCATAGATGTCGCGCTCGATGCCGACCTTTTCGACGGTCAGGGTCAGGTTGGAGACGGAGACAGGCTCGCCGTCCTGGAACAGCCAGACCTCGGCGAAATACTGGCCGGTGGGGGCCACGGCGGGCAGTTCCAGCTCGGCCCGGAACAGGCCGGTATCGACGAACTCCACCCCGTCCGGATCGGTGTTGTAGAGCGCCGCCGCCTCGCGCAGCCGGATCACGGCGCGGCGGTAGTCCAGATAGTCCTCGCCCAGCCGGCTGACGACCACATCGCGCACACCATAGCGGGTGACGGTGCGGCTTTCCTGCGGCGCGGCGATTCTCAGATGGTCGACGCCGACGCCCAGACGGCGCAATTGGCCGAAGTCGGCGATGTCGGACAGGGGCCGGGTCGAGGCGGTCATGTAGAAGCCGGGCGCACCCTCGAACAGCACCGGACGGCTGTTGAGCCAGAAGCCCATGTTGCGCGTCTTCTTGACCAGACGCACGGGTCCGTCGGGACCGCGCACCACGACCACGACATCGGCCGGACGGTCCGTCGGATTGAAGACCGCCCCGTAAAGGACGATCGAGGCCCCGCTGAACCGGGAATCGATCATGACCCGCGCATCGGTCATGGCGGCAGCGACCCGTACCTGGCCGATCGTGCCGGTCGAGCGTTCCGGCGCAGGGGCGACGATCGCCGGCGGCGGGGGTGGAAGGACCTGTATCACCCGGGCACCTTCATTCGGGGACTCCGGGGGCAAAGGCGAACAGATCCGACGGCCGCACGAACAGGTCCAGGCCGATCTGGATGCCGACCAGCAGAACGATCAGGGCCAGCAGAGCCCGCAGCACATCCGGCCGGAACCGTCCCGACAGCCGCGCCCCGTACTGGGCACCGACCACGCCGCCGACCAGCAAGAGGGTCGACAGGACAATGTCGACGGTCTGGTTGCGACCCGCCTGGAGGATGGTGGTCACGGCGGTAACGATGATGATCTGAAACAGGCTGGTGCCCACCACCACCCCGGCCTTCATGCGCAGCACATAGAGCATGGCCGGCACGAGGATGAAGCCGCCGCCGACGCCCATGATGGCCGACAGGATGCCCGCGAAGCCGCCGAGCACCAAGGGTGGGATGGCGCTGATGTAGAGGCCCGAGCGGGGGAAGCGCATCTTCAGCGGCAGGCCGTACAGCCAAAGCGGCCGGCGGCGCTCCCGGTGCGGCAGGACCTCGCCGCGCACCCGGCGCAGGATCTGGCCGAGGCTCTCGTAGAGCATCAGGGTGCCGATGGTGCCGAGGAAGAGCAGGTAGGACAGCGCCACCACCATGTCCGCCTGACCCAGCAGACGCAGATAGCGGAACAGCTCGACGCCCGCCAACGCCCCCAGGACCCCGCCCAGCGCCATGACTCCGCCGATGCGATAGTCGACCGCCTTCTGGCTGGTGTAGGCGATCACGCCCGAGGTCGAGGAGGCCACCACATGGCTGGCCTGGCTGGCCACCGCCACCGCCGGGGGAATGCCCAGAAAGATCAGGATCGGGGCCATCAGGAAGCCGCCGCCGACGCCGAACAGACCGGACACGAATCCGACCGTCGCGCCCAGCAGAACCAGGAGCGGCCAGTTCACCGAAACCTCGGCGATCGGCAGATAGATATCCAAAGGACGCGCCTTCGGCTGGAACTGAGGCTAGGCGCCGGAAAGGCGACGACGGAACTGTTGGTGTCCTAGACCCACCGGGCGGCCCCCGCCACCCGATGCGCCAGAAAAGCTCGCCCCTCCCGCGTCAGGCGAGTGGCTCGATCGAGAAACTCTCGGCCTCTGTCCGGGCCTTGGCCTGGGCCGGGGCCGGGAGCGAGGCCCGCAGGCGCTCGACCGCCGCCCGGGCGTCGGTGTCGCCCGCGCGCGCCGCGATCAGATACCATTTGTAGGCTTCGGTCAGGTCGGCCTCGATGCCCTGGTCGCCGGTCTCATAGAGTTTGGCGACATTGAACTGGCTGTCGACCAGACCCAGTTCCGCTGCCCGCTTGAGCCAGTCCAGTGCCTCGGCCCGGTTCTGGTCTCCGCCGGCACCATCGAACAGATACATGCCATAGGCGTGCATCCCTCTTGCGTCGCCGCCATCCGCCGCCCGGCGCGCCCAGGCCCGGGCTTCCGCCAGATTGAGCGGCAATCCCTTGACGCCGTCCTGATAGAGGCCGGCCAGATGCAGCTGGGCCGGCGTATAGCCCGTGGCGGCAGCCTGTTTGAGCAGATCGATCCCGCCGGCCTCGTCGGCATCGAGCCGGGCCGTCGCCTGGCCGTAGAGGTCCTCGCCGCGGGCCAGATCAGCGGGCGAAGCCACCGCCGGCGCAACGGCGAGCGCCGCAAGCGGTGCCGCCGGGTCCATCCCCGGCACGCCGGAGAAGGTCAGACCGGTGCCGGTCAACTGGCCCGTCGCATAGGTGACGCCGGCGGTCAGAAAGATCGCAACGGCCGAAGCCCCCAGCGCCTTGCGGACCGTGCCGCCACCCTTGGCAGCCTGTTTGTCCAGCCGCTCCTGCAGGCGGGACTTGCCGCCGCGCTTGATGCCGAAACCCGACCGGACCGGTGCCTCGACAACAGGAGTCGCCATGGCGGCGCGGGCCGCATCGATGGTCTGGCGGGTCGATGAGGCGCGCCCCTGTGCCGCTGCGGCACGCAAGGCGTGACGGTCGACGAAATCCGTCTCGCCGCTGAACCCGACATCTTGCCCGTCAAAGGCGGGGGCAAGACCGACGGGGGCCGTCGCTTCGAGGGCGTCCGCGACGTCGGCGCCGCCGAAGCCATGGTCGACCGTCTCCGATGCCGCAGGCCCCTCGGGCGTGGACCCGAACTCCTCAATCAGCGATGTCGTGGCGGGCCGGCTGCCGAACGGGGGCGATCCGACCAGCGACGAATCCTCCACGCGCGGGCCGCGCAAGACAGCGTCAAGGCTGGCCTCGGCGCTGAGCACTTCGCCGACCGGGGCCCGGAGGGCGGCGGGCACAGGGTCCGGCTCAGGAGGGGCAAGCCCGGCGGACCAGGCCTGCTGCTCTGCGTAGATCGGGTCGTCAAAGACCGCGTCAGTGAAGGGCGCGCCCGGGAAGGCCGCATCCGGGAAGGCCGCGGCCCGCCAGTCGGAATCCGGTGCAGGGACAGGGACCACCGGCTCGGCCCGGCGCTCGATATTGTTCCGCGCCTCGGCGATCAGGGCCGCGGTGCGCTCCTCCGACATCCGCATGCGTTCGGCCAGCTCGCCGGAGGCCCGGTCGTAGCTCTGCTCGATGCGGGCAGAACTGTCCGCCAGTCGGCGACCGATGTCGTCCAGTGCCTGTTGGGAGCGCCGCTCGGACTGGGCAATCCGCTCGCTCAGCCGGTCTGAAATACGGGTAATCTCACCGCCCAGCTTCTCCAGCGCGAGGGCGTGGCGGTCGTCGGTAGCGGTCAGTCGCTGCTCGAAGCCCTGGGCAAGCCGGCCCATGTCGAGCTCGACCTTACGGCTCAGCTGCTCGAAACGGACCGGGGCCTCGGCCTCGATCGACCCGACCCGGCCGTTCAGGTTCTGGGCGATGCGCAGAACCTCGTGGCCCATGGCCTCGACCGCCTTGGCCGACCGCTCCTCGGACGCCTTGACCTGGTCACCGATGGCCAGGACGGCGCGTTCGATGCGGTCCATCCGACCTTCGGACTCGGCCGTGTCGAGCCGCCGCATCATCTCGACGCGGTTTCCCTCGACCTGGCGGCTCAGCGTTTCGGCCAGTTTTTCAAACCGGGCCGCCTCGCGGAAGCTCTCCGGCTCGGCGCGGGACTCGGCAGCGCGCAGGCGCTGGTCCAGCCCGGCGAATGAGGCCTGCAGATTACGCAGGGCCTCGGACGTGCGCCCCTGGGCCTGATCCAGCCGCTGGCCGACCTGAGCCAGCAACTCCGGCCCGATACCGGGCCCGGCCACCTTCTCGACCCCGTCCATCCGTTGGCGCAGCTCGTTCACGCTCGAACGCTGGCGCTCCTCGATGTCGTAGAGACGACTGGCGAGGACCCCCAGGGTGGTCTCTACCTTGCCGAAGGTTTCGGCGGTTTGCGGTCCCACCTCCTGCTCGAAACGGCGCAGACGCCGATGCCCCTCGCGCAGCTCCTCGGCGATGTCGTCGATGCGGCGGCTGCTGGCCCTGCCGGTCTCGTCCTGCCCCTCCAGCCGGCGCACAAGGCCGGTGACGGCCTGGTCGACTCCCTGGATGGCGACGGTGGAACGGCGCTCGGCCGCCTCGAGCCGGGCGGCGATGGCATCGATCGAGGCACCGAGCCGATGCAGCTGGTCTTCGCTCACGCCCGAACCGTAGGCATCGTCCATGCGGCGGCTGCGGCCGCGACGGTCGATGCTGTCGGCCGCATGGGCGCGACGCGAAAGCGGCGTGAACCCACCCTCGTCATCGTCACTGTCTTCCAGGATGATGGTGTTCAGCCACTCACCCAGAGTCATGCCCGAACGACGCGCAAGGTCCTTGGCGATCTCTCGCGCCTTGGGCTCGATGCCCTTCACGCTCCAGGGTGCCGCGGCTGCCCTCACTGATTCGACTCCCGACCTGTTCACAAACGCTAGACGCCAAGATGAAGCGTGTAAACGTGTCGTTAACCCCAAGATGTAGCGGTGCCCGATGTTCCTGTGGAAAGCGTCGTGCCCCGATGAATATCTCGCGCGGACATGGTTAACGAGGCATGAAGATTAACCTTCCGGCAAGGCTTTCGCCCTTGCGTTCGGGACCCCGACGGACCACCTCGCGCGGATGAGTCTGACCCTGACGATCGCCCTGCTCTTCGCCACCGTGGCCCTGGCCGTCTTCGCCGGCTGGCGGGGATCGCGACCCTGGGACCTGACGCGGGGTGTGCGCATGATCCCCTGGCGGTTCATCATGCTGCTGTCGGGCGCTGTGATCCTCGTCCTCGCCGTCCATCTCGGCGCCCTGCTGGGCGTGCCGCAGCGGCCGTACTGAAGCCCGGGAACCTAGCCCCCGGCTGTCTCCGCGAAACACCAGGCCAGTACGGCCTTCTGGGCATGGATGCGGTTCTCCGCCTCGTCCCAGACCAGCGACTGCGGACCGTCGATGACCGCATCCGTCACCTCCTCGCCACGGTGGGCGGGCAGGCAGTGGAGGAAGACGGCGTCGCTCGCGGCCAGATTCATCAGGGCGTCGTCGACGCCATAGCCCTCGAAAGCCTCCAGCCGGGCCTCATAGTCGCCGTCCCCCATCGACACCCAGGTGTCGGTGACCACCACATCGGCACCGACCACAGCCTCGCGCGGATCGCTGGTCAGGGTGACGTGATTGCCGCCTTTGGCGAGGTCGTGCAGGTCGGGATGATAGTCCGCCGGACAGGCCACATTCAGGTGGAAACCCAGCTTCGGTGCCGCATGCATGAAGCTGTGGCAGACATTGTTGCCGTCCCCGACCCAGGCGATCGTCTTGCCCGCGATCGGCCCGCGATGCGCCTCGATGGTCATGATGTCGGCGAGGATCTGGCACGGATGCGAGCGATCGGTCAGGCCGTTGATCACCGGCACGGTTGCGACGCGGGCGAAGCGTTCGACGTCCTCGTGGTCATTGGCGCGGATCATCACCGCATCGACCATGCGCGACAGGACCCGGGCCGTGTCCTCGACCGGCTCGCCGCGACCCAGCTGCATGTCGCCGGCATTGGCGATGATCGAGGCCCCGCCCAGCTGGCGGATCGCGGCGTCGAAGCTGAACCGGGTACGCGTCGAATTCTTCTCGAAGATCATGGCCAGCACGCGATCCTTCGCCGGGGCGTCGGCGTCGGGGCGGCCCTTCGGCCAGCCCTTCCGGGCCGCCTTGCGGGCATGGGCGTCATCGAGGATGGCGCGCAGGTCGGCGGCTTCAAGCCGGTGGATGTCGAGGAAGTGGCGGACCATCGTCAGTGCTCCGGTCAGGCCGCCGCCATCTTGCTGCGCGCGAATTCACACGTCCGCTCGAACCGTTCGATCGCCTCGCGCGCCTCATCCAGGGTCAGGTTCAGCGGCGGCAGGATACGGCAGCAGTTGTCACCCCCGCCGGCGATCAGAAGGTGGTTCTGGTCCCGTGCCCAGCCCATGAATTCGCGGTTGTTGGGCACCAGTTTGACGCCGAGCAAAAGGCCCTTGCCGCGCACGTCCACGATCACATCGGGGAAGCGCTCCTTCAGCCCGTGCAGCTGCTGCTTCAGATAGCCGGCGATCTCATTGACGTGGGCCAGGGTCTCGGGCTTCGAGATCTCGGCGAAGGCGGCGCCGCCGACGGCCATGGCCAGCGGATTGCCGCCAAAGGTCGAGCCATGGGCTCCCACGGTCATTCCCCTGGCAGCCTCGGCCGTGGCCAGGCACGCCCCAACCGGGAAACCGCCACCCAGCGCCTTGGCGATGGCCATGATGTCCGGGGTCATCCCGCCCCATTCATGGGCCCAGAGCTTGCCGGTCCGACCCATGCCGCACTGGACCTCGTCGAAGATGATCAGGACGCCATATTCGTCACACAGCTCGCGCAGACCGCGCAGGCAGACCTCGGGAATGGCCCGGCAGCCGCCCTCGCCCTGCACCGGCTCAACGATGATGGCGGCGGTGATCGGGTTGGCGATCGCAGCCTTTAGGGCCTCATGGTCGCCGAACACCAGCTGGTGGAAACCCTGCATCGGCGGGCCGAAGCCGTCGGTATAGCTGGGGTTGGCCGCCGCATTGATGGCGCCGTAGGTACGGCCGTGGAACGAGCCGTCGAAGCCGTAGATGTCGATCCGCTCGGGCTGGCCGTTGGCCGCATGAAATTTCCGCGCCGTCTTCAGCGCGCATTCGACCGCCTCGGTGCCCGAGTTGGTGAAGAAGACCACATCGGCGAACGACTTTTCGCACAGGGCGTCGGCGAGGGCTTCCTGCCCCGGAATCTTGAAGATGTTGGAGACGTGCCAAAGCTTTTCAGCCTGGTCCTTGACCGCCTGGACGAGGGCCGGGTGGGCGTGGCCGAGGGCATTGGTCGAAATGCCCATGACGCAGTCGAGGTATTCGGTCCCGTCGGTGCTCCAGAGACGTGCGCCCTGGCCGCGATCCACCGCCAGCGGCGCGCGGTTGTAGACACCCATCAGATGTTCTGTGGACACGGGACAAGCCTCCAAAAGCGAGACGGCCCCGCCGCTGGTGAGCGCCGGGACCGCTGGAACAAGGGTCAGGCCTTGTCGGCCGGAGGACGGTGTTAGTCAACACCGTCGAGCTGCGCATCCAGCCGCTCGACCAACGCCGCATAGGTCGCGCCGGCGAGGGCCACCGTCGCCGGATCGACCTTGTCCATCGTATCCTCGTTCGAGTGGATCAGGCGGAAGACCTGGGGGATGAAGCCCTCGGCCAGGCCGTTGGCCTCGCCGCCGTTGAAGGCCAGCCACATCTGATGGGCACCGATCTCGTCCTGGAAGCCCAGCGACACCACCGGCGCGCCGGCGGCGGAGAAGGCGCGGTCATCGGACGGCGGATAGACCGGAAAGCCGACGCACTGCATCGCCCGCTCGGCGCACAGTTCCTGCACCGCGCGCGTGACGAAGGCGGACTGGGGGCCATTGTTCTGGCCGTACATCATCGTGTCGCCATAGCCGGCGACGTCCGAGTTCACCACGGCGGCGACATTGGCCAGGCCGTGCGCCTCGATCCATTTGCGTGCGCCGATCAGGCCCAGCTCCTCCTGGTCAAACAGGATGATGCGGATGCGGTGGTTCAGCGCCTTGCCACGCAGGATCTTCGCGGCCTCGATGAGCCCGACCACGGAGGCCGCATTGTCGACGACGCCATGCGACATCGTCCCGTCGCGCAGCTTCACGGCGTCATAGTGGGCGGTCAGCAGGATTTCGCGCGGGCCGTCGCCGAGGGTCACGACCACATTGCGGCCCTCCATCTCACCGGTCCGGCCATTGCCGCCGGTGAAGGTCTCGATGGTCGGTTCGAACCCCGCGGCCCGCAGCTGGGCGACCACGACCGCCGTGCGCGCTTCATTGGAAGGCTGGACGAAGGCGGCAATCTGGGCGCGGAGGTCAAGCTCCTGGGCCGCGACGGGCGTCGAGGCAACGAGCAGGGCCGCGACGGCGGCGAGCGAACGGAACAGCATGGAACCCCCTTGAGACAAGACGCCATGGCTAGCGCGGCGCGGTGCCCGGCGCACCTTACAACTGCGTCAGGTCTTCAGCCGCCAGCCCGAGCGGAACACGAGCCAGCAGGTCACGGCCATGACCAGCGTCAGCACACCGCTCAGCACCATGCCGATCATCAGGTTTCCCTCGGCGTTGCCGGTCCCGATGAAGCCGGCCCGGAAGCCGTCGATCAGATAGAAGAAGGGGTTGAAATGGCTGATCGTCGCGAACGGCTCGGGCAGGTTTTCGACGAGGTAGAAGGTGCCGCTCAGGAAGGTCATCGGCATGATGACGAAATTCTGCACTGCGGCGAGCTGGTCGAATTTCTGGGCCCAGAGGCCGGCCAGCACGCCCAGCATTCCCATCGTCAGACAGGCCAGCAGGCCGAACCACAGGATCAGGCCCGGGTTGGCCACCTCCAGCCTTGCGAAGGGCAGGACGCAGACCGCGGTCACGATTCCGACCACCAGACCGCGCGTGGCGGCACCGAGCGAAAAGCCGATGGTCAGCTCCAGCGGGCTGAGCGGCGGGGTCAGGAAATCGGTCGCCGTATTCATCACCTTGGCCTGGATCAGGCTGGAGGAGGCATTGGCGAAAGCGTTGTTGAGCATGGCCATCATGACCAGGCCGGGCGCGACGAACTCCGGAAAGGGTGTGCCGTGCAGCGGCGGGCGGGCCCCCTGCAGGGCCACGACAAAGACCAGCATATACAGCAGGGTGGTCACCACCGGGCCGGCCACCGTCTGGGCCCCCACCTTCCAGAACCGCCGCACCTCGCGCAGGTACAGGGTCTGGACGCCGATCCAGTTGATCCCGGGATAGCTGCGCGGCTGCGGGGTGGTGGAGGCGGTGCTCAGTTCGGTCATGGGTGGGGAGATGCGGCGGGCGGCGGCGGGATGCAAGGCCGGGCGTGGCTGGTGGCTGGTGATTAGTGGTTGGCCGACGGCTGTGCAGTGGCGCGGACCGCGCCGCCGCTTCCGCTGGCGAGGAAGCGGCAATCACCAGCCACTAACCACTAACCACCCGGCGGCGCAGCCGCCGCCCCCCTACATCTGGTTCCTGTGGACGGACCGATTCGCACATCTTGCGTCCGTTAAGGGCTCGTTTACGATTAGTGGTAGGTCGAGGCCCCGGGTGGGAAGCTTGGACCCCATATGTTGAATCTGAGACCCGGAGGGTTGGCTATGACCGCAGGCTGGACTGAAGACCGCGTCGGCGCGCTGAAGAAGCTCTGGCTGGAAGGCCAGTCGGCCAGCCAGATCGCCAAGCAGCTGGGCGGCGGCGTGACCCGCAACGCCGTGATCGGCAAGGTGCACCGCCTCGGCCTGTCCGGTCGGGCCGCCCCCTCGCAGCCGGCCCGCGCCACCTTCCGCCCCTCGCGCCCCCGTCCTGCCGCGCAGCCGACCCAGACGCCTTCGGCCCCGCGTCGTATCGAGGCCGTCCAGCCGCGCGCAGCGGCCGTGCCTTCGGTCGCCTCTACCATGCCCGATCTGCCCGGCACCGCGACGGTGATGACCCTCGGTGCCCACATGTGCAAATGGCCGATCGGCGACCCGTCCTCGAACGAGTTCAGCTTCTGCGGCCGCCGCGCTTCGGAAAGCGTCTATTGCGTTGAACACGCCCGCGTCGCCTACCAGCCGCAGGTCAAGCGCGGCGCGACGGATCTGGCCCGTTCGCTGCGGCGTTACATCTGACCCCTTTCAGCCCTGCGGCTGTCATGAACGGCTCCTGGAGAGCCGCCGTCCGCCTCACGGGCCCACCCGCACGGGACCGTGAGACTGGGGCGGGGCTGCGCTTTTTCCGGGTTGACGCAGCCCCTCACCCGCCCGCTACGCGGGCAAGCGTGACCAGTGGCTGGCGCGGGCCGCTCATCGCTAGCGGAAGCGCGGCGCTGACAGCGCCTTCACACGGGTTCCGGCCAACCACCCGTCACTGGCCACCAACCACTCAGTTCAGCACCCGCCGCTCCCCCGGCGCATCGAGGCTGAAGGCGGGGATGGCCGCCTCGAAGATGCGGCCCGTTGCGTCGGTCATGGAATAGCCGCCCACCATCGACCCCGAGGCCGTGCCCAGCGGGCAGCCCGAGGCATAGGCATAGCTTTCACCCGGCAGGATGGTCGGCTGTTCACCGATGACGCCGGGACCCCGCACCTCCTCAACATGACCGCGGGCATCGGTGATCAACCAGTGGCGAGCCATCAGCTGCACCGGGACGCCGGTCAGGTTGACGATCTCGATCTGGTAGGCCCAGACCCAGCGGCCGCCCTCCGGATCGGACTGGCCCGCCAGATAGCTGGGGCGGACACGGATCAGGATCCCGTCGGTTTCGGCTTCATAGGCGGGCGTGTCGTGCATCCGCCCATGGTCGTGCAACGCGGGCCTGCGTCAAGCGCACGGCACCGGGAAGGGGAGACGGACGGCGGAATCGTGTAAGCCATAGCCATGCAGTCCATCGAATTCCCCACCCCCGGCATCCTGCCCTGCCAGTCCATCGAGGCCCTGATCGCCGGCGGTGCCATCACCTCGGAAACGCCCTTCGACGTCGATCAGGTCCAGCCGGCCAGTCTGGACCTGCGCCTGTCCGACCAGGCCTGGCGCGTCCGGGCCTCCTTCCTGCCGGGCCAGCGCACGGTCGAGGACCGGATCGCCGATGTCTCGATGCACACCATCGACCTGTCGCCCGGCGTCGTTCTGGAGCGCGGCTGCGTCTACATCGTACGGCTGCAGGAGCGGCTGAGCCTGCCGAAAGGCCTGATCGCCCGCGCCAATCCCAAGAGTTCAACCGGCCGGGTCGATGTCTTTGTCCGGCTGCTGACCGATCGCGGGGGGCGTTTCGACGATGTGGCCGAAGGTTATGAGGGTGCCCTCTACCTCGAGATTTCGCCCCAGACCTTCCCCATCCTTGTCCGCCCCGGCACCCGGCTGAACCAGCTGCGACTCAAGGCCGGCGAACCGCCCCGGCTGGAGACCCGCAGCGTCGGGGTGGAACTGCAGGGCGGCGAGGGCTCGATCGTCGGCTTCCGGGGCCGCCGCCATGCCGGCGTCGTCGACCTCGACAATATCGCCGGCCATGACCCGCGCGACTTCTGGGAGCCCCTGACCCTGCGCCGTGGCGAACTGCTGCTGGACCCGGGCGAGTTCTACATCCTCGCCTCATCCGACGACGTCGAAATACCCGTCGACCAGGCCGCCGAAATGACCCCGATCGACCCGTCGGTCGGCGAGTTCCGCGTCCACTACGCCGGCTTCTTCGACCCCGGCTTCGGCACGGACGAGGCGCACGGTGCCGGCTCCAAGGGCGTGCTCGAGGTCCGCACCCACGACACCCCCTTCCTGCTGGAACACGGCCAGATCGTCGCCCGGCTGGTCTATGAGCCGCTGACCGAACGCCCCACCCGCCTCTACGGCGAGGGCGGCAGCCACTACCAACGGCAGGGGCTGAAGCTGTCGAAGCATTTCCGGCCTTGGGGGTGAGGGAAGTGATTAGTGGCTAGTGGCTAGTGGCTAGTGGCCAGGGACTGCACCTTCCCTGCCAGCGGAAGGGCGGCGCTGACCACGCGACCCCGCAAGCGGTGGCCAGCCACTAACCACTAGCCACTAGCCACTCCCCCTCACTCCAGCCGATCCGCCTTCCGCAGGTCCGGGAACCACCGCGCCCACAGACCGGTCGCTGCCAGCGCACCCAGGCCGCCATACACCGCCGCACCGATGGGGCCGAGGAAGCGCACTGCCACGCCGGAATAGGCCTCGCCCAGTTCGTTGGAAGCGCCGATGAACAGCATCGACACCGAACTGACCCGGCCGCGCATGTGATCGGGGGTGGCGAGCTGGATCAGGGTCTGGCGGATATTGACGCTGATCATGTCCGCCGCCCCGCCAAGGAACAGGACCGCCCCCGACAGCCATACGCTGGTCGACAGTCCGAAGGTCAGGGTGCAGACGCCGAAGACGGCCACCGAGACGAACATCCATCGGCCCGCGTGTTTCACGATCGGGAAGCGGCTCAGATACAGGGCCACCAGCAGGGCCCCGGCCCCGAACGACGCCCGCAGCAGCCCGAAACCGACGGCGCCGACATGCAGGATGTCGGCCGCAAAGATCGGCGTCAGCAGGGCGACCCCGGCCAGCAACACCACGATCAGATCCAGCGAAATGGCCCCGAGCACGATCTTCGTATTCCAGACATAGGCCAGCCCCTCCTTGACCTGATCGACCGGCGAGATATCGGTCGGCGACGGTGCCGGCTTGCCGCTGGTGCGGATCAGGACAAGGCTGATGAAGCCGATGGCGAACATAACCATCGCCACGGCATAGGCCCCGGGCACCGAGAAGCCGACGATCACCCCGCCCAGCGCCGGGCCGGCGATGGCCCCGGTCTGGAAGGCGATGGACTGGGCTGCGATGGCCGGTGGCAGGGCGCGACGTCCGACCACCATGGGCAGGAAGGCCTGGCTGGCCGGGGCAAGAAAGGCGCGCGCCGCCCCGAACACGGCGGCCACCGCCAGCAGACCCCACAACGGCGGCGATCCGTCCAGCGCCATGAACAGGAAGGCGAGCGCGCAGCCGCCCTCGACCATGACCGACAGGGTGACGGTGTTCTTGCGGTCGCGCCGGTCTGCCAGGGCACCGGCGGGCAGGGTCAGGGCCAGCAGCGGCAGGAACTGACACAGGCCGACGAGGCCCAGATACAGGCTGGCCTCGGCGATCGGATGGTCGCGTCGTGCGATCTCATAGACCTGCCACAGCAGGGCCGAGGACTGGATCTGGATCCCCAGCACCGCCGCCACCCGCCCGACCCACAGCAGGCGGAAGTCGCGGATGGCCCACGGACTGGCCGGGCCCTCGGGTTGCTCCGCGGGCTGGGCCGGGCCGGGCGTCTCGACAGATCCGGTCACGTGCGCCGGTCGACTTTCGGATAAGGGGTCCCATCGCGGTGGAAAAAGCCGCCCTGCCGGAACTGCATGTCGATGTCCGGATAGTGGCCGGTGTCCCCGCCCGGGGTGCGCGTGCCGACCTCGATCAACACCGCCTCGGCGTCGGAGCGGTTCTCGATCTTGTGGCCATTGGGCACGCCCGCCTTCCAGCCGGCGCAGTCGCCGGCGCGCAGCACGGTTTCGCCATCGTCTTCAACCAGCACGACCTCACCCGACACGACCCAGACGAACTCGTCCTCGCCCTCGTGCCAATGCCGCTGGCTCGACCAGGCCCCGGCCGGCAGACGCAGCAGATTGACCCCGAACTGGTCCAGCCCGACCGCATCGCCCAGCCGCCAGCGACGGCGTGGCTTGCACGGTCCGGCGAATTCCTCCGGATAACCGGTGCCGTGTCCCGTGGGTGCGGCGTCTACGTCGATCTTCGGCATGGGATGGCGTCTTCTCGCAGTCGTCCGAACCCCGTAAAGCACAGCCTTATGAGCACCGCATCAACTCACGTTATCGATCCTGTCGTCCTCACCCGCGACCTGATCCGAAGGCCCTCTGTCACGCCCGCCGACGAGGGCGCGATGGATGTGCTGGAGCGCGCCCTGACCGGACTGGGCTTCCACTGCCGCCGGATGAAATTCGAGGATATCGAGAACCTCTACGCCCGGCGTGGGACGGCCTCGCCCAATCTCTGTTTCGCGGGCCACACCGATGTCGTGCCGACCGGGTCGACCGAAGCCTGGTCCTCCGCCCCCTTCGAAGCCGAAGTGAAGGACGGCATTCTCTACGGCCGGGGTGCCGTCGACATGAAGGGCGGCATCGCGGCCTGGGTGGCGGCGGTTTCGCAGGTCCTCGCGAAGGGCGAGGTCCCCGGCAGCCTGTCCTTCCTGATCACCGGCGACGAGGAGGGCCCGGCCCTGCACGGCACCAAGCGGGTGGTTCAGGCCCTGATGGCCGAGGGCGAGGTCATCGACGCCTGCGTGGTCGGCGAGCCGTCGTCGCAACACGCCCTGGGCGACATGATCAAGATCGGGCGGCGCGGCTCGCTCAACACCTGGATCACGGTCCACGGCAAACAGGGCCATGTCGCCTATCCGGACCGTGCGGCCAATCCGGTCCCGGTGCTGGCCCGACTGGTCGCCCGTCTGGCCGACCACCAGCTGGACGAAGGCTATGAGGCCTTCCAGCCGTCCAATCTGGAGCTGACCACGCTCGACGTCGGCAATACGGCGACCAATCTGATCCCGGCCGAGGCGCGCGGGCGACTGAACATCCGCTTCAACCCGAACCACACCGGCGAGAGCCTGATGGCCTGGCTCAATGCCGAGGCGGGCAAGGCCCAGGCCGAAAGCGGACTACGCATCGAGCTCGAACACCTGCATTCGGGCGATGCCTTCCTGACCCAAACCGGGCCGTTCGTCACCGCCGTGCAGGACGCTGTGGAGGCTTCCACCGGCCGCCGCCCGGAGGCCTCGACCACCGGCGGCACCTCGGACGCCCGTTTCATCCGCGCCATGTGTCCGGTGCTGGAACTGGGTCTCGTCGGCCAGACCATGCACCAGATCGACGAACGCGCGCCCGTGGCGGAGATCGAGGCCCTGGCCGAGGTCTATCGCGCGGTGATCGGCAGGTATTTCGCGCGAGGTTAGCCCGGCGCGCCCTCAGTGTAGCGTCGCCTCCAGCCGGGCGATCCGCCGGTCGAGGTCCGCCACCATCTCCTCCAGCCGCGCCTGCTCTGACCTCATGTCGACCGACGTGCCGTCGTCATAGAAGAGCTGCGCCCCCTTGCCGATCAGGTCCAGGCGATAGAGGGCCGTCACCCGGCGCGCCTTGAGCCGCTCCAGTTCGTCGGCCACGGATCAGTCGCGCTCCAGAAACCGGATGGCGCTCAGAACATGGGTGCGGACGCCGAGCGGCAGCACGGCCTCATTGACGTCGAACTCCGGCGAATGGTTCGGCGGCGAGGTCGAGGGATCAACCCCGTCCTTCGAACCGCCAAGGTGGTAGAAGACCCCCGGCACTTCCTGCGACAGATAGCTGAAATCCTCGGCCACCGTCGTCGGCGGCGTGGCCGGATTGACGTTGCCCGCCCCGGCCGCTTCGGTCAGCACCGGGGCCAGCCAGGCCGACAGTTCCTCATTGTTGAACACCAGCGCTGCGTTCTGGCGCACCGTGAACTCGGCCGTCGCGCCATAGGTCTCGGCGACATTGTCGATGGCGACGCGGGTGCGGGCGACGAGGTCGTCGCGCTGGGCAATGTCAAAGGTCCGCAGGGTGCCGGACAGGACGGCCCGGTCCGGAATGATGTTGTAGCGGACGCCGGCGTCGAGGGTGGCGATGGTGAAGACGGTCGGCGTCGTGGTCGGGTCGATGGTCCGCGCCGTCAGGGTATTGATCGTCTGGACGACCTGGGCCGAGGTGGCGATGACATCGACGCCCTTCCAGGGCCAGGCCCCGTGGGTCTGGCGACCGTACAGGGTGATATCCACCCGATCCGAGGCCGCCATGAATCCACGCGGGCGATAGAAGACCGTTCCCGGCCGCCCCGGCACGACATGCAGGCCGAAGATGGCATCGGGGCGGGGGTTGGCCAGGGCCCCCTCCTGGATCATCAACCGGGCACCGCCCAGCGGCTCACCGGGAGGAGCGCCCTCCTCGGCGGGCTGGAAGATGAAGACGATGGTGCCGGGAATGTCCTCGCGCATGCCGGCCAGCACCTCGGCGGCACCCATCAGCATGGCGACATGGGCGTCGTGGCCACAGGCATGGGCCACCGGCACCGTGCTGCCCATATAGGTTCCGGTCGCGGTCGAGGCGAAGGGCAGCCCCGTCGCCTCAAGCACCGGCAGGGCATCCATGTCGGCCCTCAGGGCCACCACCCTGCCCGGCCGTCCGCCGCGCAGCACGCCGACGACACCGGTCTTGCCCACTTCCGTGCGGACCTCCATCCCCAGCGCCCGCAGGTGCGCAGCGACCATGGCGGCGGTGCGGGTCTCGGCAAAACCCAGTTCGGGGTTGGCGTGCAGGTCGCGACGCCAAGCGATGACGCGCGGCGTCCCGGCGGTCACCGCCGCCTCGATCCGGTCGAGGGCGACCGGCGCGGCACCATTCTCCCGTGCCTGGGCCAGGCCCGCAGACAAGGCCAGCGACAGGGTGGAGACGGCGAGGAGGCGGCGGAGGGTCATGGCGGTTCCCAGTATCCGAGAGCCGACAAGGTGCGCGGAGCAGGGGGTCGGGCGCAAGTCTTGAAGCAAAGAGATGGCGTCAGCCGGGTGACGGCGCGCGTCAGCAGGCCTAGGCTGCGCCGGTGAACCTGCGCTCCCCTGCCTTTGCGATCCTGTTCGCCGTCAGCCTGATCGCGGCGGCAGGGAACATGGCGCTGCAGTCCGTCCTTCCGGCCATCGGCCGCGAGTTCCGGCTGTCTGACACGCTCGTCGCCGGGGCCTTCGCCATCTCGGCCCTGATGTGGACGGTCGCCTCGCCCTTCTGGGCGCGGCTGTCCGACACCCTTGGACGCAAGCGGGTCATGATGATCGGCCTGGCGGGGTTCGTCGTCTCCATGTCCGGCTTCGGCCTGGCCGCCACCTCGGGGCTGGAACAGTGGCTCGGCGCAGGCCTGGCCTTTGTCATGATGGGGGTGGCACGCACAGTCTACGGCGTCTTCGGCTCAGCCGCGCCGATCGCATCCCAGGCCTATGTCGCCGATCGAACGACGCCGGAGCAGCGCACCCAGGCCATGTCACTGCTGGCTTCGGCGCAAGGACTGGGCACGGTGATCGGCCCGGCGCTGGCACCCTTCTTCGTCCTGCCCATGATCGGCCTGGCAGGACCGATGTATGCCTTCGCCTTGTTCGGCCTGCTGGCGCTGGTCGTGGTCTGGCGCAGACTGCCCAGCGGCGAGGTTGTCCGGATTCCTTCGCCCAGCGGCCATCGTGGCGACGCCGGCAAGGGGCTTTGGAAGGACCCGCGCATCCGCGGCTATCTGCTCTACGGCCTGTTCGTCACCGGGGCGCAGGCGGCCAACATCTCGGTGCTGGGCTTTCACATCATTGATGAGCTGTCGGCCGCGGGCATCGCCGCGCGCGAGGCCCAGCCCTTTATCGGCATCGCCATGCTGGCGGGAGCCGCCGCCACCCTGATGGCCCAATGGGGTTTGATCCCGCTGCTCAGGCTCCAGCCGGCGGACCTGATGCGCTGGGGCGCGGCCCTGGCCCTGGTCGGCAACCTGATGAGCATCGCATCCCCGGGCTATTACGGGGTCGTCGTCGGCTATGCCGTCGTTTCCATGGGGATCGGCTTCGCCCGGCCGGGCTTCATCGCCGGATCCTCATTGTCGGTCGAGCCGCACGAACAGGGGGCGATCGCCGGTCTGATGATGTCACTGGCCGGGCTCAGCTTCCTTGCCCCACCGGTGATCGGGGTCGCCCTTTACGAACTGGCCGAACCCGCACCTTTCATCGCCAATGCCATCCTGCTGGCCGCCGCGACCGCCCTTTGCTTCATCGATCCGCGGCTGCGCGCCGGTCCACCGGACCTCCCTGACCGGGCCGAAACGCCCTCGCCCGAGACTCCGCCCGCTTCCCAGCCGGGCCCCGAAGGTAACCGCTGATCGCCGCCTTGGCTCTCCGGGCCTTTTCCCGGGCCCAAAGCCGTGGCAGATCGGGCCCATGGACATCGCCCGTATCGAGCGCCGCATCGGCGTCCGCGCCACGCCCGACCAGATCTGGGACCTGATCGCGGACCTTCCCGGCTGGGACCGCTGGAATCCGGTCGAGACGAGGCTTGAAGGAGCGATCGCCTTCGGGGCCGAAATCGCCCTTACCGAGCGGATCGGGGACCTTCCCGAGCGGAGGGCGGCCATGCGGGTTGGCGAGTGGCAGCCCTATTCCCAACTGGTCTGGGCCGAAAACCGCGGCCTTTGGTTCCGCTCGATGCGCTATTTCGAGATTGAGCCGCTGGAGCAGCCGGGTAGCTGCATCGTCGCCAATGGCTTCATCTTTTCGGGCCTGCGCGGGGAGATGTTCTTCGACCGGCACCGCAAACACCTGAGGCATGCGGTCGATTCAGTCGCCGAGGCCTGGAAAGCCGCCGCCGAGGCCTGAAATCAGCCGCCGACCGCACCGGCGGCCATCGTGTCCTGGATGTTGAGGATGGCCGGGGTCAAGATGACAATGAACAGAACCGGCAGGAAGAACAGGATCATCGGTACGGTCAATTTGGCCGGCAGGGCCGCAGCCTTCTTCTCGGCGGCCGAAAGGCGCATCTCCCGGTTTTCCTTCGCCATGGTCCGCAGCGCAGTGCCCAGCGGGGTGCCATAGGTCTCGGCCTGGGTCATGGCCAGGGCCACCGATTTCACACCGGGATGGTTGGTCCGCTTCGCAAGGCCCTCATAGGCCATGCGGCGATCAGGCAGATAGCTGAGCTCGGCGGACAAAAGGGTCAGTTCCTCGGCCAGGTCGATGGACGAACCGCCGATCTCCTGGCTGACTTTCTGGATCGCCGCCTCGATCGACATCCCCGCCTCGACGCAGATCAGCAGAAGGTCGAGCGCATCGGGAAACGCCTGCATAATCGACGTCCGCCGCTTCGCAATGCGGTTCGAGAGGTAGAGGTTCGGCGCATAGAATCCGAACACCGCGGCGGCCATACAGGCCGTGACGCGCGTCATCACCGGCAGCTCGAAGACGTTGAAAACGAACAAATAAATTGCCGCGATCAACAGGAAAACAAACGGCATCGAGAAGCGGAAGAAGTAGAAGGTCGTCAGCGGCTTGGGCCCGCGATAGCCGGCCTGGGCCATCTTGTCCGCGACCTTGGGATCTTCCAGCAACTTGGTCAGGTTCAGCTGCTCGACGACCCTCTTCTTGAAGCCGTCGTCCGAGTGGCGGAGGTTCTGGGACCCGGAGTTCTCAGCAGCAATGGCCTGACGCGAGCGCCGCTTCAATTCCTCACGCCGCGCCGCCACGGCCTTCATCCGGCCCTCAAGCCTGGGGCCGCCGCCGAACGAGCTCAGCAGGGTGACCAGCGTGGCAAACACCAGCAGCCCCACGCCGAGGCTCATAAGGTTCTGAACGTTGGTGAAGAACTCGACCATTTGAGCCGGGCATTTCCTAGAATTTGAACGAGATCATCTTCTTCATCACGAACACGCCGAGGGCCATCATCGCCACGGCGACCAGCAGCATGAACTGGCCGCGCGGGTCGGTGAACAGCCGGGCCATGTAGGCGGGCGTCGTGAGGCTGACGAGGATCATCACGGCGGGCGGGAGGGAGCCGATGATCCCGGCGGAGGCGGTGGCCTCCGACGACAGGGCCTTGATCTTCTCACCCATCATCTTGCGGGCCCGCAGCACGATCGAAAGATTGTTCAGCGCCTCGGCCAGATTGCCGCCGGTCTTCTGCTGGATGGCGATGACGATGGAGAAGAATTTCAGCTCCGGCGTCGGCATCCGCTCGTACATCTTGTCCAGGGCCTGGGCGAGGGTCAGGCCTGCTGCGACGCCCTCCACCAGCTTCTGGAACTCGGGGCCCAGGGGTGCCGGGCTCTCCCGGGCGATGATCTTGAAACAGTCGTGGACCGGAAGGCCGGACTTGATACCGCGCACGATCACATCAACGGCGTCGGCAAAATGGCTGGAAAACTTCTTGCGGCGTCCATTGCCGAGGAAGCCGACGACCCAGCGCGGAAGGCCGAGGCCGAGGACGACGGCGACCCCGATGCAGATCAGGATATTGAGGCCGAACAGCAGCGGCATCAGGAAGGCGATGACACCCAGAACGGTGCTGATGATCCAGAAGGTCGAGACCTTTGTGCTCAGACCCGCCTGTTGCAACTGGGCGGCGAGACTGATCCTTGCCTTGCGCTCGGCCCGCTCCGATTCCTGCAGTTGCTGCATGATCTGTTTGCGGCGCGCCTCCGGCGAGTTGGCCGCCGCTGCCTTGCGGGCGGCCGAGTTGGTCTGTTTGGGCCCGCCCAGACCCCGGGCGCGCTTGACCGCCGTTCCGCGGGAGTCACCGTTGCCGACGAACACCCAGCCCAGTCCGCCGATGGTGATGAAAGCCAGGACGGCCACAAGGACGGGAAGCATCTGCCCTACTCCGCCGCGTCGAGAGCTTCGGCCAGTTCGCGCTCCAGCCCGTAGTATCGGGCGCGGTCCCAGAAGCGGGGACGGGCGATACCGGTCGAGCGGTGACGCCCGATGATCTTGCCGTTCTCGTCCTCGCCGGTGATCTCGTAGACGAACAGGTCCTGGGTGACGATGACGTCGCCCTCCAGCCCGACCACCTCCGTGATGTGGGTGATACGGCGCGAACCGTCGCGCAGGCGGGCGGCCTGGATGATGACGTCGACCGATCCGACGATCATCTCACGTATGGTCTTCGAGGGCAGGCCGTAGCCGCCCATGGTGATCATCGACTCCATCCGGCTGATGGCCTCGCGCGGACTGTTGGCGTGCAGCGTGCCCATGGAGCCGTCGTGGCCGGTGTTCATGGCCTGCAGCAGATCGAAAGCCTCGGGACCACGCACCTCGCCCACGATGATCCGCTCCGGACGCATGCGCAGACAGTTCTTGACCAGGTCCCGCATGGTGATCATGCCCTGGCCCTCGAGGTTGGGCGGCCGGGTCTCAAGGCGGACGACGTGCGGCTGTTGAAGCTGCAGTTCCGCTGCGTCCTCGCAGGTGATGACCCGCTCGGTCGGGTCAATGAAGGCCGTAAGGGTATTGAGCAGGGTCGTCTTGCCGGAACCTGTGCCCCCCGAGATCACGAGGTTGCAGCGCGAGGCCCCGATAACGCCGAGCACGCGCGCGCCCTCGGGACTGATGGAGGCGAACTCCACCAGATTTTTCATCGTCAGCTTGTCTTTCTTGAACTTCCGGATGGTCAGCGTCGCGCCGTCGATGGCCAGGGGCGGGGCGATGACGTTGACACGGCTGCCGTCGGGCAGGCGGGCGTCACAGATCGGGGAGCTCTCATCGACGCGGCGGCCGACCTGCGACACGATCCGCTGACAGATGTTCATCAGCTGGGTGTTGTCGCGGAAACGGACATTGGTCAGCTGAACCTTGCCACCGACCTCGATGAAGACCCGGCCGGCCCCGTTGACCATGATGTCGGCGATGTCGTCACGAGCCAGCAACGGCTCGAGCGGGCCATAGCCGAGGACGTCATTGACGATGTCCTGGACCAGATGCTCCTGCTCCGCCACCGACATGGAGACGTTCTTGATCGCCACCAGTTCGGCGACGATGTCGCGGATTTCTTCGGACGCCGCCTTGGTATCGAGCTGGGCCAGCTGGGCCAGGTCGATGGTGTTCATCAGGGCGTTGAAGATCGTCGTCTTGGTGGCGTGATAATAGTCGGACTGCTCGCGGACGATCTCCGCGACCGCCTGGGCCTTCTTGAGCTGTTCGAAGCCCGGCGTGGCCTTGGGACCGGGTGCCGCTTTGGCGGGCACGGCCGCGGCGTCGGGCCGTGGCCGCGAGGCCAGGGCGTCAAGCCGGTCTGCGGCCGCCGAGGATGGCCGGCTCGCATAGGATTCCGCCCTGCGCGCGGCCGCCTGCAACTGGGGTGCATCGGCTTCGCCGCCAACGGCGAAAGCCTCGGTCGCCGACCCCGGTGAAGGCTGCACGACCGGCGCGGCTTCGGTGGTCAGCCCGGGAGCGGCGGCCGCGGAACCGGGCTGACTTGTGCGCTTGCCGAACACGGGTCAGGTCTTCTTCTTGAACAGGCCGGAGAAGATGGATTTGCCCTCGCCCTTGCCGGGCTTGCCCCGGGTCCCGGCGATCACGGGAAGCTCACGGCGCGAGACGATCTGGGCCAGGGTCTGGAACGCATCGGCCACCTTGGACTTGCCGCCCGCGTCGAGGATCATCTGGCCGTTGTTCGCCGCGACTCCGAAGACCTTGGGATCGAACGGGATGATCAGACTGGGGTGGACACCGAGGGCGGCGCCAAAGTCCTTGGCCGGGATCTCGGGACGGCCGGGGACACCAACCTGGTTCAGCACCAGCCGGGGCGGCGCATCATTGGGACGGCCCTGGCGGATCAGGTCGATCATGTTCTTGGCATTGCGCAGGCTGGCCAGATCCGGGGTTGCCACGATCACCACCTCATCAGCGGCGATCAGGGTGCGACGCATCCAGCCGGACCAAAGGTGCGGCAAGTCCAGGACGACAAAGGGCGCCGTCGAGCGGATCTGGGTGGTCACCTCCTCGAAGGCTTCCGGGGAAATGTCCCAGTCAACGTCGAGGGTCGCCGGGGCCGCGAACAGGCTGAGCTTGTCGGTGCAGCGGACCATCATCCGGTCGAGCAGAACAGGATCCAGGCGGTCAGGCTGGCTCAAGGCATCGGCGACGCCGCTGAGCGGATCCTGGTTGAAGTCCAGTCCGGCGGTGCCGAACGGCAGATCGTAGTCGACGATGACGGTATTGGCCCCGATCCGCTCGCTCATGGCAAAGGCGGTGTTGTGGGCAACGGAGCTGGCACCGGTGCCGCCGCGCGCGCCGACGAAGGCAATCGTACGACCGACGAAGGGCTGGGCCGGGTCGGCGAACAGGCCCCCGATGGCCGAGATCAGTTGCAGCGGTTGCAGGGGTGCGACCAGATATTCACTGACACCGCGGCGCATCAGTTCGCGGAACAGCAGGATGTCGTTTGCGGCACCAATCACGACGACCTTGGTCCCGGCATCGCAGACCTCGGCCAGTTGGTCGACTTCCAGCAGCAGCGTCTGCGGGTCCTGCATGCATTCGACCACGATCAGGGGCGGGGTCGGCTCGTGGCGGTAGGCCTCGACCGCAGCGGCGACGCCGCCGACGCGGATCTGGGTGGTTGCCCGCGACAGGCGACGGTCCTGACCGGCGCGCTCAGCCGCAGCCAGGGTGTCCTGACGCTCGGCAAAGACGTGGATGGCGATCCGGGGGACCGATACCTCGGCCGTTTGGCTGCCGCTCATGCTCATGGGCGACATGGCGGTCGTTGCGCTCGCCTGCAGATCGCCCACCGGGTTGAACCCGTCAGACCGGGTGCCCGCGGTGTCCGACCGATGTCCAGGCGGAGGCGCGATCGCCGGGACCCCTCCCGTCGACCCCATGAATGGCGAGGCCTGGTGGTGATCGACGACGGCGGCCTCGAAGGTATCGAGGCTGCCATCGTCTCCATCCGGCATATAGGCATTCGGCGCGGCAGGACCGGCGTCGAGCTCAAACTCGTCGTCAAACTCTTCAAACGGCCGGGGTGCGAAGGCGTTGCTCATTTCACGCTATTCCACAGCCCCGGATATCCGGCCGCTTACCAGGGGCTCCTGGGGAGTCGAGCTGACCTCACCCTTTCGATAATTGTCGAAGACCACGGCGGCGCGGCCGGAATCGGCCGGGGTCATCGGCCGGGCACCGAGAATGTCGCGCGGATCTGCAATCTGTGCCGCCATATTGGCCGTGACGGCGCAGCCGAAGCCGCCGGAGCTCTGGTTGGAGAACCTCGCGCCCATGCTCCGGGCCTCTGCCGCACAATCGGGCGTGGAGGCCCTTATGGTCTCGAAGCCGGCCAGCACCGGAGCGCGCGGATCCGGTGCGACATAGGCGGCCATCTGGATACGATCCCCGGGAACCCCGGCGTCCTGCAGGAAGGTGCGGACAGCGTAGGCCTGCTGGAGCGCGACCGGATCGTCGCCGGCAGGCGATTCTATCCTGACATGCCCGGCGCCGGAGGTGCCGTAGCGCGCCACCAGGCCGTTCAAGGCGTTGCGCTGGTTCGTCGACAGGCCCTGATCGTGCACGGCCAGGGCGATGCGATCGAGGCCGGGTTCCACCTGCAGGGCGTAGCGCGACAGTGGCGTCACCGGAGCGTCCGGGACCGAGGCGCAGCCGGAAACGGCAAGCCCCGCCGCGAAAGCGAGGGCAGCGGAATTGAGGGCGCGGTTCACGAGGATCCTCATTCGATGACATAGCCCACAGGGCCGCTCCATCCGTTGTCGGCAGCGGCCGGATCACCAGGGCGACCGAACTGCTGGTTCAGCTGACCGAACAACAGGGTCTGGGCGTCATTGGCGATGATCAGTCCGTCAGACGGGGTCTGCAGCCGGCCCGGCGAGGTCGGCGAGACGATATAGGCCTCAATGATGATCACCAGTTCGGTCTCGCCGGACAGATAGTCCCGGGAGCGGAACAGGGCCCCGAGGACCGGCAGGGTCCCGATGCCCGGCAGTTGGTCGATGTTCTGGCGGGTATCCTCGCGCAACAGGCCGGCGATCATCATCGATCCGCCCGAGGGGAGTTCCACAGTGGAGGAAGCGCGCCGCACGTTCAGGGCCGGAATGACCAGGGCGTCATCGGCCGTACCACCGAGGGTGAAGGCACCGGCGGTCGTCAGCTCGGACACCTCGGTGGAGAGCTGCAGCGAGATGCGGCCTTCCGAAAGCACGATCGGCCGGAAGGCCAGGCGCACGCCAAACGGTTTGAACTCGACACCGATCGTGACCTGGCCGGTCGTGGAATCGACGCTGCGTCCGACCGGGACCGGAAACTCGCCGCCGGCCAGGAACTCGGCGTTCTCGCCGTTGACCGAGGTCACATTCGGTTCCGCCAGGATGCGGACGAGACCGGCGCGCTCAAAGGCACGGATACTGGAGCTGAGCCGGTCGCCGTTGCCGGCCCGGTCGACATAGTTCAGGACCCCGCCGCCCAGCTGGCTGCCCGAGACGCCGAAGGTTGCACCCTGGGTAAAGGACATCCCGTCTGCGACGCTGTTCAGCACGCCGTTGACGTCCAGCCCCAGCTGTTTGATCGCCGTCCTCTGGACTTCGATTACCCGGGCCCGGACCATGACCTGATCAGACCCGGCGATGGTCATCATATTGATGACTTTTTCAGGGGCCTCAACGAAGGCCCGGGCGACCTGGGCCGCGCGGTCGGCTTCGCCGGGGCTGCTCACCGGACCGGTCAGGATGATACTGTCATTGACCGCTTCGGCACGGACCTGGGAACCCGGCATGACCCGGCTCAGCGTATCCTGCAGCGCAGAGACACCGGCATCGACGCGGATCCGCAACGACAGGATGGTGCGGCCCGAGCTGTCCAGAACCACAGCGTCGGTTTCACCGGGCTGGAGTCCGATGATGGTGATACGCCGGGGCGAGTGCAGCATGGCCTCGGCCACCAGCGGGTTCGGCACGATAACGTCGCGGGCGTCGGACGGCAGGTCGACGGCCATCGAGGAGCCGCGCGGCAGGTTGATCAGCTGGGCACCGGCCCCCATGGGCACGGCGGCGCGCGACTGGGTCCGGGCCTCGGTCGGCACGGACAGCGCGACGGATGCGATGGTCAGGCTGGCGAGGGCGAGGGCGATCAGAGGTCTCATTGGACCACCACCACTTCGGGGGCACCGCCGCGATAGATGCGGATGGCAGAGGCCTGACGCGTGGCCGGCGCGGCTCGCCCTGATGGGCCGCCGGTGTCGGCGTAGGAGCGAAGCACCAGGCTCAGCTCGCCTTCCGACTTGGCCAGGGCGAGCGCCTCGGCGTCGCGGGGCCCCACCTCAAGGGTCGCGGTTGCACCCACCACCGCCTGCTCGTCGTCGTCGGCCCGCGTCGACTGGTCGATGGCCAGAACCTTGATGTTCTGCATCACCGTCGAGGAAGCGAATTTGGACCGGTCGCTCTCCTGGGCTCCCAGATTACCGAGTGTCGTCTCCCGGGTCAGCAGGACATCGACGCGGTCGCCGGGCAGGATAAAGCCGCCGGCGGCGGTCTCGACCGTGACCCGAATGGCCATCGCCCGCATGCCCGGCTCGAGATAGGCCGCCATATAGCCGCTGTCGCCCGCACGCACGATCTTGCGGCTGACAATCGGCTCGCCGGCCAGAATGGGTTCGCGCACCACCGAGCCGGCATAGTCGGCCTTGCTGCTGCGGGTGGCCAGATTGGAAGCGGCCCGGGTGACCGATGCCACCGCCCCTGCGGGAGGCGCGGCCGGCGGGTCTTCGGCGGCGGCTGGCGTCAGGGGAACCGAGCCGTCGGTAATGAAGGCTGGATTGACCTCGTCGACAGGCCAGTCTTTCCAGGCCATGTCCGCCTCGGTCAGGCGCTGGCCGGGCTCCAGATCCTTGGCGGCGACCAGCACCTTGGCCATCGGGCGCGCCGGAACGGCAGCGGCAGTGGCGACGGCGGTCGGTGCATTCGAAGGCGATCCCATGGCGCGCACGGCCAGGGCGAGACCGATGGCGGCCACCGCGGCTACGCAGATCACGATGATACGGGCGGGATTCATCGACGGTCTCCGGCAGGCTGGGCCGAACCCTTGAATCGGTCCTTGGGCCTCTGCCGTTAACGATCATGCCGGGTGAGGGTTAACGCGGGCCTAAAGGCAGGCCGGTCCTCACTATCCTGCGATAAAGGCGGCAAGCAGGGGCGAGCCCGGATAGGCCATCAGGGCACCGGCCGCGATGGCGACCCCGTAAGGGATGTCGCCCCTCGGCTCCATCAACTGCACCACCCACCCCGGTGCCCCAAGCAGATAGGGGCGCGAGTGAAAGCGCGCAAACAGCAGCACCAGGCAGAACAGGCCGCCCATCACTCCGGTCCACAACAGGAACATGCCGGAACCGGTCGCTCCCAGCCACAGGCAGGTCGCCGACATCAGCTTGGCGTCGCCGCCGCCGATCCAGCGAAGGGCGAACATCCCGGCTCCGACCACCAGGGCCAGGGCCGCGATACCGAGGTTCACGGCGACGGTCATGGGATCAAGTCCGACCGCCAGGGCCGCCGGGAAGAAGGCGATGATCAGAAGTCCGGAGATCCAGTTGGGGATCTTCATCGACGTCAGGTCCTTGAGCCCCGCGACGATCACGAGGGCAGGCATGATGCCCAGAAGGATCAGGGTGATAGTGTCCATTCCCTGTTATCACCCGGCGACGGTTAAAACCCGGTTGCCATGTGCATCCCCCGCAAGCGAAAAAGGCCGGAGCGTTGCCGCTCCGGCCTCCCGTCGGTTTCAAGACCTGGTCGGCGGTTAGGCGCCGGCGGTGCCGCCCATGCCGGTCACGACATCATTGAACTTGGTCTTGATGGTCGTGCCCAGGGCGGTCACGGCCGAAATGATGACGACGGCAATCAGGGCGGCGATCAGGCCGTATTCAATGGCCGTGGCGCCCGACTCGTCGGACATGAATTGCGAAACAAACTTGGTCATGGATCTCTATCTCCTGATTTCGGGTTGCTGGCGACCGGCGGAGGAAACCGATCAACCAGCTGACCCATTGAACATCCCCACCATGAGGCCGGCGAGTTAATCTCAAGCGCACGAGTGTCGTTACTCAAAGCTTGATGACGATCAGCGGCCCCGTGGCGGAAATGCAGAAGGGCCGGAGCGTTGCCGCTCCGGCCCTTCCCCGGTTTCAGGACTGTCGTCAGCGCTTAGGCGCCGGCGGTGCCGCCCATGCCGGTCACAACCGAGTTGAACTTGGTCTTGAT
>VYLK01000035.1_pt1 | contig 51209 bp, 47 predicted proteins | sample 5114321 | NCBI WGS metagenome assembly VYLK01 (sample SAMN12291792, study PRJNA351875) | freshwater metagenome | isolation source: freshwater lake | place: USA: Michigan, MSU2 Lake | collected 2011-08-16
TGCGACAGGTGCAGAGCTAGCCTTAGGCTTTGATGGCGATGGCGACCGTTGCGGGGTGGTCGATGATTCCGGGGAAGAGATTTTTGCGGATAAGATCGGTCTATTGCTCGCCCGCGACATGAGTGCCCTGCATCCAAACGCGACTTTTGTTGTCGATGTGAAGTCCACCGGTGCTTATGAGATCGATCCAGTCCTGAAAGCTAATGGCGCAAAGGTCGATTATTGGAAGACGGGCCATTCTTATATCAAACGCCGCACCAATGAACTCGATGCGTTGGCTGGTTTTGAGAAGTCTGGACACTTTTTCCTGCGAGCACCTTATGGGCGTGGCTATGACGACGCTTTGATCGCTGCGCGCGTGATCCTTGCCATGTTGGACCGTGCTGGTGGGGCAAAACTTTCAGAGATGAAGCAAAAGCTTCCTTTGACCTGGACCTCGCTCACCATGTCCGCACATTGCGGCGATGAAGTGAAATATGGGGTCATTGATCGGGTGGTCGCTGACTATGTCGCTTTGGCTGCCGCTGGCGGGAAAATCATGGGTCGGGCAATCCGGGATGTGAATACAGTCAATGGTGCCCGTGTGACATTGGAAGATGGTTCATTCGTCTTGGTTCGCGCTTCTTCAAATAAGCCTGAATTGGTGGTGGTGGTCGAGAGCACGCTCAGCGATTCCGACATGCGTGCCCTGTTCCATCAGGAAGCCAAGCCAAGACTCGCGGCTTTCACTGAAGTGGGTCATTACAATCAAACCGTTTAAGCTTGAGAAGGGCACTTATTTATGGACCTAGAGATCAAGCGCCTTCGCACTTGGATGTTTGATCATGCGCTGCCCCTATGGGCGGAGCACGGCTGGGACCATGTAAACGGTGGCCCGGTTGAAGAATTGGCTCTCGACGGTGGACTGTCCGACCCCGGCTTTAAACGGGTGCGGGTGTTCTGCCGCCAGGTCTATGTGTTCTCCCATGGCTATTTGCTCGGCTGGAAGCCGGGCGTTACCCATGCCAAGAGGATGTATAAAGCGATGGTGGCCCATTGTTGGCAGGGGCCAGATTTGGGCTGGGCCAAGCTGGTCACGTCTGACAATCAGATCCTAGATCCAACAACGGACCTTTATGACAATGCTTTTGCTTTGTTCTCTCTGGGCTGGTTTTACCGCATTTCGCCAACGCCCGATGTTTTGGACCTAATGCATCAGACTGTGACTCTGATTGATACGAAGATGCGTCACCCCAAGCTTGGGTTCTGGCATCAGATTCCTGCAAAGGGACCCAGGCTGCAGAATCCACATATGCACGCCCTAGAGGCCTGCCTCGCTTGCTTTGAGAGCACACAAGACCCGATCTTTGCTCGTTTGGCGCGCGAAATAATCGGCCTGTTTCAGTCCCATTTCTATGACCCGACGCGTGGGACCTTGTGTGAGTATTTTGACGACAATCTCGATCGATTGGCTGAAGAGAAAGGCCATTGGGTAGAGCCGGGTCATCAATTTGAATGGGCGTGGATACTGGCCTCAGCCCACAAATTGTTGGGTGTTGAGGTAACAGACCAAGTCAAAGGCCTGATTGCATTTGGGGAAGAAAAAGGCGTCGATCACGTCAGTGCAGCCACTTATAATGTTATTCTGGACGATGGCCGGTTTGTTGACGGGGGTTCACGCACTTGGCCGAACACAGAACGCCTTAAAGCGGCTGTTGCGCTCTATGAACTGACAGGTGCAGATCCAGTGCCCGTGTTAAGGCCGACATTGCAGCTTTTGCTCAATCGATATCTGGCGGTTGAGCCGTTAGGTGGGTGGCTTGACGCGTTTGATCAGGCTGGCCGACCCACCGCTAAAGCCATACCAACTTCCACCCTCTACCATCTGTTTTTGGCCTTCGCAGAGGTGCTTCGGGTTGCGGACCGCCTAGAAGCACATTAGCGACAGGTCATAAGTCCAGTGCGGGACTCGCTACGCTTTTGTCCTATTAGAAGGCTCTCTACGTGTCAGATATCTCAGAGAAACAGGTCCGGATCGGTGTTGCTGGAGCTGGCGTATTTGGCCGTAATCACGCCAATAAAATTAAAGCAAACCCTCGCGCTATTTTGGTGGGTATTTTTGACTTGAACGCGGAACGGGCCGAGGCGCTTGCAAGCGAATTGTCTACACGAGCGTTTACGGACTTGTCAGCTATTTTGGCTGAAGTAGATGCACTGGTGGTCGCCACCCCCGCCATCGCACATGGCGGTGTAGCGCGCGCCGCGATTGATGCGGGCAAGCATTGCTTGGTCGAAAAGCCCTTAGCCGCTACAGCTACGGATGCTGACATTTTATGCCAGCATGCGGCGGATCGCAGGGTTGTGCTGCAGGCCGGCCATCAGGAGCGTTACATCTTTAAGGCGATGGGTTTGTTTGAAGTTGAGGAGCGCCCAACCTACTTGGAAGCAACACGCGTAGGCTTACCCAGCGTTCGCGGTGCCGATGTGTCTGTGACTTTGGACCTGATGGTCCATGACATTGATTTGGCGCGCATCTTATTCCGGTCAGAGCCAATCGCCATAAAGGCCACCCGTTTAGCTGGTGAGCCAAATAATCCCGATGCTGTAGAAGCCGTTTTGACCTTTGAGGGCGGTCGTGAAGCCCGATTTCTCGCCAGCCGTGCAGCTGAAGAGCGCGATCGCCGCATGACGATTGGCTATGCTGAGGGCGAGGTCGCGATTGACTTCATTGCGAAGAGTTTCGATGACGGACCCAAATTCGGCCTCCACTCTGACTTTGCAACTCGCATTCCAGACCCGATGGGCGCTGCCACTGCCGACTTTATAGCGGCCATTTTGGGCGAACGCCCAGTGGCAATTTCTGCCGCAGATGGTGCAGCAGCTGTGCGGATAGCGGAGGCGATTGATCAAGCCACCCGTGCTTGATTGTTGCTCTTGGTTGCCAAAAGTGATGGGCCAATCTGCGTTGGCTTGCAGTAATCCCCCAATCGATGGCTTATGAGGCAGCTTAGCCAGCCCTACAGGCTAAATTGAGGATGAGTGGTACAAGAGCATGACTGACAACACACGCCCCCCGATTGGCTTTATTGATCTTCTGGCGCAGCGTCGCAGGCTCGGTACTCGCATTGATGATGCGGTAATGGGTGTGATTAATGGTGGTGCCTACATCATGGGCCCTCAGGTCCAAGCGTTTGAAGCCGCTTTAGCAGAGTTTGGGCAGTCGAAATACGCCTTGTCCTGCGCCAACGGGACAGACGCTTTGGTTTTGCCCTTGATGGCGTGGCACATTCGCACGGGGGATGCAGTTTTCTGTCCCAGCTTCACCTTTGCCGCGACCGGCGAAGTGGTGCCGTGGTTGGGCGCGACTCCCGTCTTTGTTGACGTTGACCCTGTGACCTACAATCTCGATCCTGCGCATTTAGAAGCCTCAATTGAAGCCGTGTTGGCAGAAGGTAAATTAAAGCCCAAAGTGATCATTGCGGTGGATCTCTTCGGCCAGCCCGCCAGTTATCCAGAGATCTCGGCTATTGCTAAAAAATATGGCCTGAAGCTGATCGCCGATTCTGCCCAAGGTTTTGGCTGCACGCTCAACGGCCAACATCCGATCCATTGGGCAGATGTGGCCACCACCAGCTTTTTCCCGGCTAAGCCCTTAGGCTGCTATGGCGACGGCGGCGCCGTACTCACAGACGATTACGCGCTTTGGGAGGTGATGGATTCCCTTCGTGTGCATGGCAAAGCGACCAAGAGCGATTTGGTGGGCAAAACCTTTGAACATGATCCGAAATATCTCAATATCCGGATCGGTATGAATTCCCGCCTCGACACCGTTCAAGCAGCAATCCTGCTTGAGAAGCTGGCTGTGTTCGCTGAGGAAATCGAAGCCCGCAATAGGATTGCAGCGCGGTATAATCAGCTATTGGGCGACAGCGTGGTGGTCCCTACGGTCATAGACGGCGGCGTCTCAACTTGGGCCCAATACACAATTGAAGTCCCCGACCGCGACGGCTTAGCAGCGTATGCCAAGACCCGCGGCGTACCAACGGCAGCCTATTATCCCATTCCAATTCACAAGCAGGACGTCTATAGCCGCTTCCCGGTTGGTCCAGGTGGCCTTCCCGTGACAGAAGCTAAGGCCGATCTTGTAATTTCGCTTCCCATGCATCCAGATTTGGACGAGGAAACCCAGGACTATATCGTTGAGACTGTCCGTGGCTTTCTTTCCCTTTAAGCGAAAGCCTACGCTTTGAACCGCACGACACACTAAGGGACCTGTTCGACTTGATTGCGGTAATCGGAACTACTGCGGAAGCAGCTCAGTGCATTCTAACAGCGTCAAGCTGCATGGAGAAAAGAATTAAGGATCAATTGGAACCGCCCATCTTGGAATGAGCCAAAAAGAGCCGAAGAATCAGACAAATCTAACATCCGCGAATAATAACCTGTGGACTAATGTCAGTTTTGAGATGAGATGTACAAAGTCTGCAACTTTGAGGCTTTGCTCATTCTGTGTGGTCCGCAAGTTAGCTCTACTAGCTCCCCGAGCGAGCGATGACAGTTAAGGATAAAGAGCTTCGGAGAGCAGCTGGCGAACCAGTTAGTCCGCTATAGCCCTTGAGGAATGGCCGACGCGTGACTGTGCGCATCAGTTGACTGAGAAACACCATCATTGCTACGAGCAATCCCTCTACGGGAGCAGATCAATTGTTTTCTTCAGGCATAAACGACTTTGTTGATGGGGCCCGTAATTGGCGTGTCTGGTACCTTTTAGGAGGAAACAATCTTCGCCAGAGGTATGCTCGCTCAGCTCTCGGACAGTGGTGGATTGTCTTGGGCACAGTCATTATTAACACTGCATTTGGACTGTTATGGTCTCAATTATGGGGACATCCAATTGCCGAGTATTTACCATACGTTGCGATTGGTCATATCTGTTGGGCGCTTATCACATCGCCTTTGATGGATGCAATCCAAGCGCTTCCAGCCAATAGCTTTTATTACGTTAATCAGCGCGCGCCAATTTCGACGTCATTTTTTGCTGGCTATTTTCGGTCTGTATTGATTTTTGCCCATAACTTGGTGATAGTTCCCGTCTTATGGTTTTTGTTCGCTAAGCCAGATTTTTCAGTGTTATGGGCTGTTATTCCAGCCATTCTGCTTATCTCGATTATCTCAATAAATCTCAGCATTCTCATCGGCCTAATTAGTTGCCGGTTTCGCGATGCTGGCCAAGTTATTGGAAATGCGCTGCAAGTGGTTTATTTTCTGACGCCAGTTATGTGGATGGCGGAGTTTCTACCAAAACGCGCTGTATTTGTTGTGGAATATAATCCGTTCGCGCAAATGCTGTTCATTTTGCGTGACCCGCTACTTGGCAAGGCTCCAGAGCTTTATTCTTGGGCTTTCTGTATCGTGATGGCTGTTGCAACTTTTGGCATGGCGATCGCAGCCCTTAACACATACGGTCGACGTGCAGTTTATTGGATGTAGTGGCTTACGCTTATACATTGCGCTGCAGAGGATTGTAGGAGATCTATTATGTTGAAGCTACTTGGCTCAGATGAAGAAGCAGCAGTCCCAAGCTCACGGATTAAGCCGCTAGTTTCGCTAAAAGACGTAGAAGTTGCATTTCCAGTCCACCACGGAAGTTCTAGGTCACTGCAACTTGAAATCCTCGAGCTAGTTGGACTGAAGAGCCAGCCTCATAAGAAAGCAAATATTGTCCGCGCACTTAGAGGTATTAGTTTTGATATCTTTCCCGGTGAACGGGTTGGAATTTTAGGGCACAATGGGGCTGGAAAGACTACCTTGCTTAGAACGATCGCGGGCGCTTATCCACCAACCAAAGGAACTGTCAAGACTCGCGGTCGAATTACCTCGATGACTGATTTTGCGATGGGGATGGACCCGGAGGCAACTGGTCGTGAAAACATAGTATTTCGTGGTGTCTTTATGGGTATGACCTTCTCAGAGATCAACTCACGTGTAGACGAAGTCCTCGAGTTTTCAGGGTTAAAAAAATTCGCAGATATGCCGATGCGAACCTATTCTACCGGTATGTATCTGAGGTTGGCTTTCGCCGTGTCGACCCTTGAGGTTCCCGATATTCTTGTACTTGATGAGGTCATTAACGCTGGTGATTTAGGCTTTCAAGAACGGATGGAAGAGCGACTAGAAAGTTTTATTGGTCAGTCCAAGGCTGTTGTTCTGTCGTCCCACGACTTCGGTGCTCTGAAGCGGTGGTGCACCCGTGCACTTTGGCTACGGGATGGAAAAATTGTCGACGACGGACCCGTCGATAACATCATAGAAAGCTACTTGGTAGAGCGCCGTTAGGGCCCACTGCCTTCGGATACCTGTCATGATTGATGCTTTAATTCCGTGGAACCCTAATGGGCCAGACCGTGTCGCTTTGCGCGGAGTCGACGGCGAGCAATTGAGCTATAGCAATCTGAGAGAACAGGTATTGGCCCGTGCGGCCTTGCTGCAGGCAGATCGAACCTCTTTAACTTTTCATTTCATTCGAAACAGCATTGACGATGTCATAAGTCTGTTTGCAGCTCTGGCGGCAGGACATGCTGTTGCGCTCCTAAATCCAACGCTTGATTCCGAAGTTGCGCGTGACTTGGTCAAGCGATATGAGCCAGATTTCGTGATTGGTCTGACTTCCACACTCAAGGCGATGGGTAAATCTCTGTTTGCCGCGAGTGATATTGGAGAGTTGTCCCTCGCAAGTCGAGTTTGGCGGAATCCAAACCCCAGCCTATTGCCTGTTGATCCGAGTAATGCTGTCTTGCTTTCGACTTCTGGCAGCACAGGATCTCCAAAATTTGTCCGGCTAAGCAGTCAAAACCTCGTAGCGAATGCACGTCAGATTGTCCAGGCGCTTGATATCACTGAGGAAGATGTCGCTTGCGGTCATCTATCTCTTCATTATTCCTATGGACTATCGGTTCTGGTGAGCCATCTTTATGCAAATGCCAGCATATTGTTGCATGACATTGGCTTTATGGAGGCGACATTTTGGGATGCGGCTCGGGAAGCAGGTTGCACCTCCTTGCCAGGTGTCCCCTTTCATTATGAGATGCTTCGCCGGTTAGATCTAGAAAAGCTCATGGTTCCCGATATCAAAGTTTGCACCCAAGCCGGCGGCCGGTTACAGCCTAAGCTCATCCCGTTTTTCAGCCAAAAAATGTCCGCACGCGGCGGGCGTTTCTATGTGATGTACGGACAGACGGAGGCAAGCCCGCGGATGACAACCCTTGCCGCTGAGGATGTCAGTGACTTTCCAGACTCTGTGGGCCCTGCGTTAAGCGAAGCGCGTATTGAAATACAGGACGAGCATGGCCAAGCGCTCGAGATTGGGCAGGTTGGCGAGATAGTCTATTTTGGACCCAACGTTATGTTGGGATATGCGCTTGATCGTCATGATCTTGGGAAGGGCGACGTGACAGGTGGAGTTCTGCGGACAGGCGATTTAGGTCGCCTTGATGAAAAAGAGCGTTTGTTCATTACCGGCAGGGCAGCACGGTTCGCCAAAGTTCTTGGGCTTCGTGTGAGTCTTGATGAAGTTGAGAGAATGGCGAGTGTAGACTATCCTGTCGCGTCTTTAGACGCTGATGGAAAGCTGATTGTCTTTCTGGAAGGGGCGCATGACTCAGAGTGCCAGCAGGTCTTGAGCAGTCTTTCGGAAGCCTTGTCTATTCATCCGTCCTACATCAAAGTTATGGCAATCGACACGCTGCCTAGGCTTCCTACCGGAAAGTTAGACTATCTCGCTTTAAAGGGGACAGTTACATGATCGAGCATTTGTTCGAACGGACTCAGTTTTCGATTCCCTCCGAAGAGAAAACTAAATTGATGATCGAAGGCTTGTCTGCGTTGGTCGAACAGCATCGGGCAGCCAGCCCAGAATATGCCCGCATCCTCCACGCTACAGGACATCATTCCCCTCAGTCATATTCGACCCTTGAGGATTTGCCTTATCTCCCAGTAGGGCTTTTCAAGAGTCACTTGATAAAAAGTATTGCTGACGACCAAATTTCAACAACCATGACCTCATCAGGAACAACTGGCCAAGCCGTTAGCCGAATTACTCTCGATCGTGAAACCGCCAATTTGCAAACCAAGGCATTGTCGACAGTTCTGGGGCATGCGATCGGGAAGAAAAGACTGCCGATGCTAATTGTCGATTCTCAGAAGACTATACGCGATCCTCGCCTCATTAGCGCACGTGGTGCCGGCGTTTTGGGTTTGATGCGGTTTGGCCGTGATCATGCTTTCCTTCTCGACGATCAAATGGTGCCGAACCAACAAACCTTGCGGGAATTTTTGGACAAACATGGCAGCGAGCCGTTCTTGATTTTTGGCTTTACCTTTATGGCCTGGCAGTATCTGTATGAAACAGTGAAAGACGGAGGTTATGACCTACGCAATGGCACGCTGATTCACAGCGGTGGCTGGAAAAAGCTCGTAGAATTGGCCGTCGACAATTTAACATTCCGCGCCCGCTTTAAAGCTGCATGTGGCTTGGAGAAAGTTTACAATTTCTACGGCATGGTTGAACAAATGGGCTCGATCTTTTTAGAAGGTGAAGACGGTCTATTATACCCACCAAACTTTGTTGATGTGGTCATAAGGGACCCCTTCACTCTAAAGCCTCAACCGATTGGAATAGAGGGTCTGGTACAAGTTTTGTCGTTAGTGCCAAGATCTTATCCCGGCCATTCTTTGCTCACTGAAGATATGGGTATCATGCATTCAGTGGACAGTGGCATCGGGAACAGAATGGGCAAAGCACTGTCAATTACAGGTCGGGCTCCAAAGACAGAGTTGCGCGGTTGCAGTGACACACACGCATTCGACAAACCAAAGTCGAGCGCAGCCGCATGACGGAGAGTTTCGTTGTCCACTTTGGACCTCAGAATCAAGGGTCTTCAATAGATGACCTAGCCCAGCTCTGTGCCGAGTTAACGCAGGTCAGGGTATTGAGCACATTCGATGATCGTGCGGTGGAGTTCTGTAGTCGCCTTTCAAAAATTCTTTTGACCCATCCAGAAGGTCGAGCCTATCCTCAAGTGATAAGTCTTGGCTATTGGTTGCGTCCAGCTGCAATCAAAAAGCTAATCAATTCGTATGGTGATCAACCCGATATCCTTCGCGTTCCAAGGGGTTTGGCCTTCCACTTACCACCTGCCAATGTTGACACACTTTTTGTATATTCTTGGATATTAAGTGTTCTAGCAGGAAATACTAATTTAGTTCGCTTGCCAACAAATCTAAACGTTGTTGCCACTTTATTGTTGCGTTGTATCGCTCAAGCGTCGGATGAAGTAATTTCTGCCACTAATGCATTCATTTCTTATGACCGCAACGATGAACTGACTTGTGTTATCTCTAGGCATTGTGCATGCCGCGTCGTGTGGGGCGGCGACGAAAAGGTCACACACATTCGTTCAATACCGTTGCCACCCAATTCCATTGATTTGAATTTTGCCAATCGTTTTTCAATGAGTGCAGTTAAGCTAGACTCCTATTTGGGCTTGGATGATGGCGCATCACTTGCGCTTGCAGACAAGTTTTATAACGATGTCTATTGGTTTGATCAAATGGGCTGCGCCTCACCGCGGATCGTCTATTGGGTCGGTTCTGAGAGCAAGAGCGATTTCGAGAAAGCCCAAGAGCGTTTTTATCGCGACCTTGAAGCTGTAACTCAAAGGCGGGGCTACGAAGTCGATGTTGGCGTGTCAGTCGCCAAATCCACCTTCGCCTATCGGTCCATATTGGACTCTGACGTGACTAATTATCGCCGCTATGGTCCGGCGGTTACAAGCTTGAACTTATCCAAGCCGGTTGATGTTCGTGAATTTGTGCAAGGCGGTGGCGTCCTCTTCAACGCTAAAATTGGAGATCTGACCGACCTCGCGCATGGAGTTGGGCGGCAGGATCAGACCCTCAGCTATTTCGGTTTCGATAAGTCGATGCTGGCGGAATTCGTCCGAACGGCCAATGGGCGTGGGATAGATCGGCTCGTGCCTATTGGCCAAGCCTTAGACTTTGGACATATTTGGGATGGTTGGGATCTGATTGTATCGCTAACCCGTTTGGTTAGAACCCTTTAGCCTTGGCCAAGCGTTCTATCAGTCAAGGACATTAATCATGAATTTTCTCATTGTTGGCGGCGGGGGTTTCGCTAAGGAAGTGGTACAATATGTCGAGGATTGTATCAGCTCAGGCCTTTTTCATGGTCACATACGCGGCGTCTTCTCGCCGACCACGCCCGAAGCGGATATTCTAACAAAGACTGAATGGCTGGGATCTGAGGATGACTACACGTTTCGGTCAGAGGATCGGATTTTGATTGCTCTTGGGGATGGCCGCAAGCGATTGGCGCTCGCAGCTAAGCTTGAGCAAGCTGGCGCGAACTTCGCCACATTGATCCATCCAACAGCTTATGTCGCTCCAACGGCGAGTGTCGGACTTGGCTGCATCATTGCGCCTTTTGGCTTTGTTGGGCCATCAGCGACACTTGCAAACCACACTGTTCTGAATACGTACGCTTCAATTGGTCACGATGGGCAAACCGCTCAGGGTGTTACGCTATCACCATATGCCTGTATCAATGGCAATGCATGGCTTGGAGAAGCAGCATTTTTGGGGTCCCATGCAAGTGTCTCGCCTTGGGTGAAGATGGGACGGATTTCAAAGTTAACCGCAGGGTCAGTATTGTCCGCTGACTGTCCGGATGGCAGTCTAATGATCGGCAATCCTGCTAAAGGTCGTGTTATGTTTCGGTGACCTTCAGGTCACTTGCTGAAACTTGCGCGGTGCGCACAAGGGTGCTAACCACCCACCGCAAAGCAAAGTTTAAGAGAGACCTATGTCAACTGATATCACAGAAAAGCTGAAGACCGTTTTTATCGATGCGCTAAGTCTAACCTCAGAAGTGGAGGTTGAAAAACTCGAGTACAATAGCATCCGGAATTGGGATTCGGTTGCGCATATGACTTTGGTCGCAGCGATTGAAGATAGCTTCGATATTATGTTGGAAACCGACGACGTTATTGATATGAGCTCATTCGCCAAAGCCGTTGAGATTGTTGCAAAAAATGTCTAAGCTTGACTTGAATGGACGTGTTGCGCTCGTAACGGGCGGCGTTCGTGGCATAGGACAAGCAATCACGGAAACCCTCGCGCGCGAGGGGGCAAACATCGTCATAACTGCACGCGACTTAGGAAGAGCAGAAGCGGCTGCAAGCGAGCTTAGAGCAGCTTTTGGCGGCGATCATATCGGCCTATCGTTGGAAGTTCGAGAGAATGAGCAAGTCGCAGCAATTGGAAAAGCAATATTCAGTCATTATAAACGGCTAGATATACTTGTGAATAACGCCGGCATTTTAGGTGATGGCTTGATTGGTATGATCCCCAATTCTACAATCGACGAAACGCTTGCTATCAATGTCGAAGGTCCCATTCATTTGATTCAAATGGCTACACGGCTTATGCGGCGTAATAACAGTGGTTCTATTATCAATATAAGTTCTATCATTGGAACCCGAGGCAACCGCGGCCAAATCGTTTATGCTGCATCAAAATCGGCGGTGATTGGGATGACTCTTGCGGCTGCAAAAGAGTTGGCCCCTCAGGGTATCCGAGTGAATGCTGTGGCCCCCGGTTATATTCAAACTGACATGATTGCCCATCTGCCAGGCGAAATTCACCAAGAGCGTCTTCAGAGCATAGGTATGGGCCGTGTTGGCCAGCCTTTTGAGATTGCAGATACAGTATTGTATTTGGCGAGTGATCTTTCGAAATATGTGACCGGCCAAGTTATCGGCGTTGATGGGTCTATGGTCATCTAATAATTTACCGCAACTGCGAACCTTAAGTGTGATCAGGTTAGGCTAGCGATATCCATTCGGTGAGGGCCACGGCGCTACTCAGGGCGTTGGTTTGCAGTTCCGAATGGTCCAAATTTCAGGTCGCAGAGCAGTGCCAGTGCCTGCATTATACCCTAGCGCCCACCAGTGACTGACTTGGTTAGGCCGCACCCTCGACGGTGAGCAAACTGTGTCATCACAGAACTCGGTGCCAAGATTGGCCCGGCACTCGCCGAATGGATACGGCGAGAACAACCTATCGTCGCCTGAATAATGCGCGCATCCTTACCTCTACTGCGCGCTTTGCACCTTGAACCGACTCTCAAAGAACAGTGTCAGGTTTCTCAAAGTAGCGATTTTTGCCGGCTAATTGGAGTGGCGCGGTCACGTCTGGCGGAGTTTGGGCACCAGCCGCCCTAAACATGGCATCTGCATACACCCGCGCTACATCTTCCCATTGCCAAGCATTGTGTGCCTCAAAGATTGGCTTCTGGCGCTCGTATGCGCCATCGCGATCTGCTAGGGTCTTCGCTATTTTCTCGGCCGCTTTTTTCCTATTGGTTGCCGACATAAAGATTTCATCATAGTTTGGATGCAATCTGTACCCTTCTCGGCTGTATTCTCCTTCAGCAACCAGTCCTGGTGTACCCATAACCATGCCCTCTAAGAATGGATAGGATCCAACACCCCCCTCTGTGAATGAAGGATGAAGCGTGCAAGTTGCGTTATGATACAAGGCCGCATGAACTTTGTTGGGTACTCTGTGAAGTGAAAACACACGATCAATCATTCGGCGCTTCCAGATGATCTTACCAATCGGATCATTTTTGTCGCTGATGTCGAACTCAGAGGTGAGAAAGAGGTAGACATCTAGGTTGTATTTCTCAATCATCCAAAGATATGTGTCGACAAGGAAATCAAGATTCTTGTAGGGGCGTGCTTGGGTTGAACAAATTGCATATTTGGCGGTAAGGAATGGGAACCCTAACAAACGCTCAATATCCAAACCACCCCGTCGCCAATTCTTTACACGCTCATCTGTCTTTAGATACATTTTGCGGCGTAGATAAGTTTTGATGATGGTGTCGGCCTCCAGTCGACTTTCAACGGATCGCTTTCCAGTTTCAGCAAACGTAGGAACGTGCTGCGGGTAGGATTTTGGTACAGTCAGATAGCAGATGGTTGCCTTCTCCGGTTCCACCATAAAACCATTGACCAGTTTCGCCGTCTTGTTGTGATGCGATTGGGTCAAGATCTCTGTCGACTTGTGAAGGATCATTTTGACGCGATGGTAGATCGAATCCAGAGATTTTTCATCCCACAGAAAGCCAAATTCGCCAATGACGAAGTCCCAGAAATTGGCAACAACAGGCTTCTTGAGGTACTCAGCCCCACTGATGTTTGGTGATGGCACCCACCAGGTGTCTACGGGCACTGCCTTGTCGATTCGGTTTGCAAAGCGCGAAATTCCTAAGAGTTCCGACTGTGCCAAGAACGGATGCACGAACCGCATCGTCAATCCTACCATTTGGCTCAAAATAGGTATGCGACGCAATAGTTTGACGACTTTGTTAAAGACTTGGATACCTGGCAGAAGGGGAGGGGTAGCAGTTTCCTCAATCAGTTTCTTTGAGATCGCAGGCCAATAAGCTTTTCTATAGGCGCGCAGCTCAGATAAATATCGTTTCCGTAATTTATGCTCGGCCATAGAGAAGAAGTTTTTTACAACGAAGGGTGTTGGTGCTGGTGGGAAATTGAATTCACTCGCAATCGTGTCGCGCACTTTTGATATGCCTAGGGTTTTAGCCTCCGCCAAGTTTCGTGATAATCGGCGATAGGTCGGCTTATCTTTGTCAAATAGGCGAAACCTTGGTCGGGCTTCAGCGTCAAATTCTCCGGAACTATCGTCTTCAGGGACTAACTCGCCGTTCAGCAACTGTGTTAGCGTAACCGAATCCTGCAACCAGAATTCATTGAATTTGATATAGCCATTCAACGAAAAAATGCGGTCCACGGCCATAATCACGCGATACCGCCGCGTTGAGTAGGTTATAAATTCTATGCCTTCAAGGTCACCTAGCAATTGGCGCATACTGCGTTCAATGTCGCCTCTTATCCAGATTGAAACGGCGATCTTGAACACCACATGCCGACCCAAAAGGCCCGCTTCCTTGAAGCCTTGAATGACCCATTCAATGGTCCGACCAATCCCTTCGCCACGCCAGTGCAGACCAGCTGGCAGCACCAGCCATACTCCAACCACCAGCGGTCGGTTGAGCATTGGCAGTTGCTCTGTCGTTGGTTCAAAATGGCTTTTCTTTGACATTACGGTCGGCCTTCGCCCATTTTTTTGCCTTTTTGGACTTCACAGCCCTTCACCAAGCTTTGAGCAACGCTTTCGACCTGTTCGTCGCTTAGGCCGGGCCAACTTGGCAAGTTTAAGATACGAGCGCCTAGCTCAGCAGCATTTTTGAACTGGAGTTTAGAGCTCGGCCAGTTGGCATGCATTGGCATCGTATGGACCGGGTAGAAGCCAGGTCGGGTTTCTATGCCAGCGTCAGACAAGAACGCCATCAATTTAGAACGATCCACATCCTTGGGCAGCAAGGCTGAGCACATCCAAAAAGAATGCGTTGTGCCCGACTGCTCCCGATGGGTTTCAATCCCAGCTTGGGCGAGTATCGACTGATACAAGTTGGCGATTGCACGTTTTCGCGCCAAAGTATCGTTTGCACGTTCCAGTTGAGCCAACCCAATCGCCGCACAAATATTCGTCATGCGAAAATTGAAGCCGACCTTCTCGTGCCAGTATTGCTTTGTAGGGGAAACATATTGGCTCTTGAGCAGGCGCATTTCAGCCATAAGCTGAGAATCACGCGCGGTGACCATCCCGCCCTCACCGGTCGTAATCGTCTTATTTCCAAAGAAGCTAAAGGTACCCACATCGCCAAATGTGCCGACATGCTGGTCGCCAATTTTCGATCCGAACCCTTCGGCGGCGTCTTCAATAACTTTGAGGCCATGGGCTTTAGCAAGTGTGCAAATTGCAATCATATCCGCAGGCTGTCCATACAGATGCACTGCCATAATCGCCTTTGTTTGAGGCGTGATCGCGGCTTCGACGGCCTTCACATCCATCTGCCAAGATGCTGGGTCGCTATCAACGAAAACCGGTGTTGCACCAACAAAGGACATAGCATTCACAGATGCCACATATGTAAAGGTTGGGACGATCACTTCATCGCCTGGACCCAGCCCTAAAGCGGCCATCGCTAAATGCAGCGCGGTAGTGCCATTATTGACACTGGTCGCATGTTCTCCTCCTGTAAAGTCGCAAAAGGCATGTTCAAACCTGTCGACATAGCCGCCGCGAGACGAGATCCAGCCAGTTTCAAGGCAATCAAGAACATACTCTTTTTCACGCGCCCCAATCGACGGACTATAAACAGGAATCATATGACTGGGCCCGTGCGCTTCTTATGTGGCAGGTATCGAGGATTGCTTTCTTGGGCTCTTCGAAGTAGTACTTCCTCCTCAGCTAGCTGCAGATCTGAAAGCGACATTTCGCGAACGAGTTCCGCAAAGCTTGTTTCCGGCACCCAGCCAAGCTTTTCTTTCGCTTTCCCTGGATCACCCAAAAGAGTTTCGACTTCAGTAGGTCGGAAATAGGCTGGATCAACAGCGACAATAACACGACCTTCATTGTCACGGCCGACCTCGTCAACCCCAGTACCTTCCCAAGTGATCTTCATGTCGAGATGTTCTGCGCAACGAACTACAAATTCTCGAACGGAATGCTGCTCACCGGTTGCGATCACCCAATCATCTGGCTTGTCGTGTTGCAATATCAACCATTGCATCCGCACATAGTCTAATGCATGGCCCCAATCGCGTAGTGCGTCCATGTTGCCAAGGTACAAACAATCCTGAAGTCCGACTTTGATACGAGCCAATGCACGTGTAATCTTTCGGGTAACGAAAGTTTCGCCTCTGATCGGACTCTCATGGTTAAACAGAATCCCATTTGAAGCGAACATATCATAGCCTTCACGATAATTTACTGTGATCCAGTAGGCATACAATTTGGCGACCGCATAAGGTGAGCGCGGGTAGAAGGGAGTGGTCTCGCGCTGGGGGATTTCTTGAACTAAGCCATAAAGCTCAGAGGTCGAGGCTTGGTAGACCTTAGTCTTGTTTGCGAGTCCATTTGAGCGAACGGATTCCAAGACTCGCAATGCTCCTAGCGCGTCAACGTTTCCCGTATACTCCGGCTGCACGAAGGAAACAGCAACATGGCTTTGAGCGGCAAGATTATAAATCTCGTCGGGTTGAACCTCTGCCACAATCTTATTGATCGAGTGAGAATCGGTAAGGTCTCCGTAGTGGAGAAAGAGTTTTGCGTCTCTGTCGTGGGCGTCGCGATGTAGGTGATCAATGCGGCCAGTGTTAAACATTGAAGCTCTTCGCCTAATGCCATGAACTTCATAACCTTTCTCCAACAGAAAACCAGCTAGATATGCGCCATCCTGCCCAGTGATCCCCGTAATTACTGCCTTCTTCATTTGATCCCCTTCTGAGCCCAAAAGCAGTCGCTCTGGGCGGCTCTACCTCAAACACTTAATCTCCGTAACGCACCTATTTACTTCCCGCAATGCACATCTGGACCGGAAATTTTTCCTTGTTTCCAACAAAATAGATCGAACTATTTTGACTTTGTATCTATATAATGTCCTCATTTAGAGTCAGATTATTAGCCAAATTAGAGCCATTGCAAGACTTGGTCAGTCGTATTCAACCGCTCTGCGAGCAATGGAATTTCTATCGCCCCCTAACTCGCCGATGGGCGCGGGACTAACATATGGCAATTGATGGGACAAGTTGTTCGGGCTGTTCGTCGTCATCATCATCGAGGCAAGCATAGTGCTACTGTCAGCACACGTTTGAGCCCTTTGAGGAATGGTAATCGCTTGAACACGAGAGTTAGTTGCGTCTGCTAGATAGAAGCACCTCTCATTATCGTATTGTCGTTAGTTCAAAGTCTAGGACGCTCATTTTCTTTTACTGCTGTAAAAAGCGCAGCTTACCGGCTCGTTTCAGGTGACCCCCGAATTTCGAGCAGGGAGTTAAGCTGGTATCATCTTGAAAGAGGGTGAGACCTGTTCCGAACAAGGATTATCGGTACGGAGCGCAATTCAGGGCGAAAGTGGCTTTGGAGGCGTCGAGGGGTGATTTGACGCTGGCGCACTTGGCGTGGAAGCACGGGGTGAATCAAGGGCACATTTTGAGTTGGCTTACCCAAGAAAATGAGGGGTGGTGGGTGTTTTTCCGAGCAAGTCCAAGATTGTAGAAGCCAGACGGGGAGCCGATATCGAGAAATTCCACGCAAAGATCGGGCAATTGGTGGTAGAGTGGGATCTTTTAGTCAACGCCTTCGGACGATGAGCTTAGTGCGGTGACGCAAAATGGTTGAGCTTAATCATCCCAAATTGTCTATTGAAGGCCAGTGTCATCTGGTCGGGACCAGTCGGTCGTGGTTTTACCGTTGGCCATTGCCTGAAAATGCAATCAATCTTGAAGCCGGGCGCTTGATCGACAAGCAATTCATGGCTAGGCGATGGTCTGATTCCTGCAAGCTCTCCCGCGCTCTGCGCTTATTTGGTAATGCGGCCGGACGCAAACGGGTTAATCGCTTGGTGGCTAAGGTCGGCATTTCGTCGATTTATCAGAAGCCAATGACGACAGTGCCACATTTAATTCGCGAACAAGTGGCCTGATTGTCAGATTCCTCAAAGTAGCGCTGTTTGTTTTACTGAGCCGTGGCTAGCAAGGCTGTTCGCGACGAGTTATTTGATGCGTATCATGCGACGCATGTTGAGGCGCTCAACCACATGACAATCAATTCCCTGCCTATTAGTGGATTGCTTCTAATTGAAGGCCCAGTTTCTGCCGATCAAAGAGGTTTCTTCCTTGAGACTTGGCGTCGAAACTTCTTTGTTGAAGCTGGCTTAGATATTGAATGGCTTCAAGAAAACCTGTCTGTTTCGCACCGGAGCGGCACCGTAAGGGGATTGCATTGGCAAATGCCGCCCTTTGCACAAGCAAAGCTTGTACGTGTGGTAGCAGGTAGAATTCTGGATGTTGTTGTCGACATCCGTCGAAGCTCCACAACTTTTGGTCACACGTTAAGCATCGAATTATCAGGAACGAAGAATCAATCTTTGTTCGTCCCCGCCGGTTTCGCCCATGGTTTTTGTACGTTAGAGAATGAAACTATCGTTACCTACAAAACCAGCGCCGTTTATGATCCAGCTAGCGAGCGCGCAATGAACTGGAATAGTCCCAATCTGGTTGATTGTTGGCCTGCGCGTAAAGAAAATGCGGTTCTGTCTGAAAAAGACGCATTGGCACCGTTCTGGAATGACCTTGCTGAGGAGGATATGTTTTGAGCCCGGCGTCCACAACCGCCCTGATCACAGGTGGAGCAGGTTTTATTGGTTCTGCATTAGTTGAGAGGTTAATGGCTCAAACTAACTGGCGAATTGTGGTTTATGACGCTCTGACGTACGCTGGCGCAGTAGCTAATTTCGCCGCATTTGCTACCAATCCTCGGTTCACTTTTCTGCATGCAAACATTTGTGACAAAGCCGCAGTCGCCAATGCCTTTGCGACCTACAAGCCAGATTTCGTTTTTCATCTGGCGGCTGAAAGTCATGTAGATCGATCAATAGATTCCGCAGGTGATTTCATAATGACCAATGTTCTTGGCACGCAAGTGCTGCTCGATGCTGCTCGATCGGCTTGGGCGGGACGTGATGGCGTCCGCTTTGTCCATGTCTCTACCGATGAAGTTTTCGGCGATTTGGCACCTAATGAGGCACCATTTACTGAGCTATCGCCGTATCGGCCAAGTTCTCCCTATGCGGCATCAAAGGCCGCTTCGGATCATCTCGTGCGTGCTGCGATCAGAACTCATGGCTTTCCCGCCATAATTTCCAATTGTTCCAATAATTATGGACCAAGGCAATTTCCTGAAAAGCTGATCCCATTGATAATCCTCAGTGCGATGGCCGAAGCAGACTTGCCGGTTTATGGTGACGGTGGAAATCGGCGTGATTGGCTGCATGTCGAAGATCACGTGGATGCACTTCTCGCCATCGCAACTAAAGGTAAAGTTGGACACACTTATTGTGTTGGAGGCGGTGAAGAGTTTTCTAATCTCGAAGTTGTTTTGCGCATTTGTGACCGTTTAGACGAATTACAGCCTGGGGCGCGTGGACCCAGACGTGATCTCGTCCGATATGTGAAGGATCGCCCCGGCCATGATCGACGTTATGCTATCAATGCCTTGAAAATCAGCACTGAACTTGGTTGGAGCCCCCGCCGTAGTTTCGCTCAAGGCCTCGATGAGACGATTGCATGGTATCGGATTAACACAAAAAGGTGGGAGGCTACACTGGCTGGAACCAATAATGGTCAACGTCTTGGATCGAATGCGGCTATATGACCGAGAAGCTCATGATTCTCGGCGCGGGCGGCCAAATGGGGCGTGCCTCACAAAGCGCGCTTCAGCGCATCCCATTTGTGTTCGAGGTAGTCCCCTTCGGTCGTGAACTAGATATTTGCGATTTTGATGCAGTCGCCGCGATGATTCGGAAGGTGGAGCCAACTATTGTTCTCAATGTCGCCGCCTTTACCGCAGTCGACGCCTGTGAACTTAACCCTGAGCGCGCTTTTGCAACAAATAAATTGGCGGTGGCTGCCCTTGCCGCCGTTTGCAAAGAGTTAGACGTTACCCTCATCCATCTGTCTACGGATTATGTCTTTGGCGATGATCTTGATCCCCCTTTAAATGAGGGAGCCCCAACAGTGCCGCTTAATGTCTATGGTCGATCCAAAGTGGAGGGCGAAGCCGCTATTAGGGCGGCGGGCGGTCGTCATGTTATCATCCGCACCTCTTGGATTTATGGTCCAAACTCTGGGAACTTCTTCGCGACTTTGATGCAACTAGGTGGTGAACGGGAAAGCCTTTTTGTTGTCGAGGACGAGAGCTCGTGTCCTACTTTTGCCGATGATTTGGCACTGTGCTTGGTTGCTGTTTGTGAGCGGATTTCCACTGGAACTGCGTCATTCGGGACCTTCCATGTGGCCGGCTCGCAAGGCCTCTCCCGTCTTGCATTTGCGAGGGCAATCATGAATGAGCGGGCAAATTTGGGTCTGCCATATGCCCAGATAGAACCGACTAGCCAAACTGGCTACGGTGCCTTAGCCCGGCGCCCTAAAGACTCCCGTATGGATTGTAACCGCTTCTTAAATGCCTATGGTATGCAGCCACGGGCGCTAAGTGATTGTTTGCCGCAGCTTGTCCGAGCAATCTCGTCGTAAAGCGACGGAACCCGAGAGGCTGTGCCAATAGATTAGGCCAGAGAGATAAGGATCGGTGGTGTGACACGTAAAGGAATAATTCTGGCTGGGGGCACGGGCTCTCGTTTGTTTCCATTGACACTTGCCGTCTCAAAACAGCTGTTACCGGTTTATGATAAGCCTATGATCTATCACCCGATCTCGGTCCTGATGCTTGCAGGAATTCAAGACATTCTAGTCATTACAACTCCCCAAGACAGGCCGGCATTTGAAGCACTTTTGGGTACGGGAGCACAATTTGGGCTGCGGTTTTCCTACGCCATCCAAGCGGCTCCGAATGGCTTGGCAGAAGCATTTCTAATCGGCGAGCAATTTCTAGAGGGGGAGGCTTGCGCGATGATTTTGGGTGACAACATCGTGTATGGTGGGGGGCTTAGGGAACTTTTGACCTCAGCCGCTTCGGAAAAGGCAGGGGCAAGTGTGTTTGCTTATCGTGTAAGTGATCCCCAACGCTACGGCGTCGTCAACTTCGACCGCAATGAAGTTCCTATAGCGATCGAAGAAAAGCCAAAGAATCCCAAGTCAAATTGGGCTGTCACCGGGCTATATTTCTATGACAATCAAATCGTGGACATTGCCCGCTCTATCAAACCCTCAGTTCGAGGTGAATTGGAGATTACAGATATAAACGCTATCTATTTGATGGCGGGTACTTTGCGAGTAAAGCGGCTCGGACGTGGAGCAGCTTGGCTGGATATGGGCACAAAAGATAGCCTTCTGGAAGCGGGGGACTTTGTGCGCACGATTGAGAAGCGTCAAGGGCTTAAAATTGGGTGCCTTGAGGAGATCGCTTACGTCCAAGGGTGGATCGATTGCGACGCCCTGTTGGCGCAAGCCAAGGCGTTGGGAAGCAGTGATTATGGTCAGTATCTTTTGCAGCTGGCTCAGATTAGCCGTGAAGGTTAAGCAGACTTTCTATTCGTCCGCTTCTTTACCTTGCCCAATTGGCTGACCTAAGGCTTTACGTAAGCGAGCGGCTCGATCTCAATCGCTGTAAGGTGCCCTTTTTCCTTTGAGCCTAAGGCTTACCATTTTACCAAATGCCTCCCTAAACCCAAATCCCAACAATGCGGTTGAGCCTACTTGCGGCAAGGGCGGTAGCTGGAGCAATCAGGGATTCTCGGACGAACAGCAAGTTAGAGTTGGAAATTGGGGAAAGGACATTGGTAAAAATGTCTGCAAAACTGCTTTGGCGCGAGCCATCGCTATCTGAAGAATTGCTATGAGCTGTGCCGAGAGCGCCGTTGCCAGAGCATTCTATTCCAGTTCGTCCTCCAACGCCCTGAGTGGCTATCGAGAGCTTCAACCCGCGCTGGGGAAACACAGCGCCGTAACTGTTGAAAAGGTAGTCGCCGATATCTAGGGCGATCATGCCAAGCGTATTTGTATTGGTCGGATTTGGGTCGCCTAAGCGCAGCGTTTCACCAGCGGCCCAAGTTGCAACATCTGAAGCTTGGTGGACATTAAAAACGTTGGGGGCACTATTCCAATTGACCCACGCAGACCTAGCCGGCGTTTTCGAGATGTTCCAAATCCGAACTTTTGAGACTCCACGAAGCGATCGGCTAAAAATTTGCTCAACTTCATTGGTGGCAATAGTGATTGCATTGCCCGAAATGCTGGCCACGGTATAGGTTCGTGGTGTGGCGGGTGAGTCCATATCGGACCGCCAAATATCTCTTGCGACAGCAGGCACTAAGGTGAGAGCCTGCAGGCCAGTATTGGGATCAATCAGGCCGCCATGGGCTTTCAGCCCGCCGCTGTTGCGGTCGACGCTGAGAGCGGTTTTGAAATTGACGCCGTCAGGGCTGACTTTGATGGACAAGTCATCTGAGCCAAGGAGGCCAATCTCGGCACGGCTAGACCAGCCGGATTGGAACAGGAAAGACCCTGTCGCATTGGGTTGCGACTTATTCAGCTTAACGTGCAGATTGCCAAGGGCCTCCGTGGGGTGGGAGAGCAGCACCGCTTCGCTTTTTACCGCCAACCGATTCGTGGCGTCTGCGGTTGTGTTGATCCCGACTTGGTCAATTGGATTGACGCTTGTGACGACAGGGGCAGAGCCCCATGTTGATCCGGTGAAGCGGATATTAATAGCCTCATCCAGAACCCAGGCGAGCCAGCCGACTTTGGCGGGCAAAAGTTGCCAGCCGCCATTCTGAAAGGCGATCAGCTTGTCTTCTAAGCCGCTCCAAGCCCCGGTTGCAGGGGCCCTTGGAATATAACAATTGCCATCTTGAGGCTCTAAGGGCGGGTCACTTAACGCCCGGCTCACCACGGTTAATTGGACGCAAGCATCCAAGGCAAATATGGCTTCATTATAGGTAACATGCTTGTCGGCTTGGGATGCAAGCAGGAGCGGGAGATCTAGTCGGTTGGTGCGTGACATGGGCAACTCATCTGGTTGGTTAAAGGCCACACCAGCTTAGGATTTGCACACAGTCAGTCGGATAGATTGCTTAGATCTTTGCAAGCCTTAACCCGCTTGGGTCAGGTGCCGCTCCCAAGCCAAGGCCGCGGCTACAATATCGTCGAGGTTCTCGAACTTGGGCTGCCACGGTACGAGTGACTTAAGATGTGCGGAGTTTGCCACTAAGGAAGGGGCATCGCCTGCCCTCCGGGGCGACATCTTCGCTGCAATCGGATGGTTCAGTTGCTTTTCCACCGATGCGAGCACTTCAAGTACCGAAGCGCCTTTTCCATAACCACAATTGGCGGTGACATTAGCGCCGCCAGACAAAAGGTGCTGCGCCAAGAGCACATGGGCGTCAGCTAGATCGCTCACGTGAATATAGTCGCGGACGCACGTACCATCTGGCGTGTCATAGTCGGTGCCAAAAACCTCCATTTGTGGTCGTTGGCCGGTGGCAACTTGGCAGGCTACTTTGATGAGGTGGGTCGCGTTCGGCGTGCTTTGTCCTGTTCGGCCCTGTGGGTCCGCACCGGCGACGTTGAAATAGCGCAACACGCCCACTGAAAGGCCATGGGCAGCCGACATATCAGCCAGCATAAGTTCGGTCATCAGCTTAGACTGGCCATAGGGGCTTAAGGGGGCTTTGGCGGCGGATTCGGCCAATGGTCCTGCACTGCCTGGGGCATAAACGGCGGCTGTGGAGGAGAAGATGAAGGCCTTCACACCCGCCTTTACGGCTTGTTGAATGAGACTCAAGCTTTTGGCCGTGTTGTTCTCATAATAGAGGCCTGGGTTGACCACAGATTCCGGCACCACGATCGAGCCCGCAAAATGCATAATAGCATCAACCTTGTGGCTGTTTAACACGCTCGCGACAGCCGCACGATCACCAATGTCCATCTCAATAAAGGTTGCGCTGGCCGGTACATTGCGGGCAACACCGGTTGATAAATTGTCAAGGACAACAATTTCAAAGCCCGCGTCAACGCAGGCCCAAGCAGCATGGCTGCCAATATAGCCAGCACCGCCCGTGATCAAGATCTTGGTCAAACCGTTAGCTCCCAGAATAATGTTTGGCCCTATAGGGCTTAGGTGGCTGCGAGTAAAACTAAAAGTGCGTCGTTAGCCCAACTGGTCACTCCAGCCTTGAGCAGCAAAGCGATGTCCCATCCGTTCCTGACCTGCAGCATTAGGGTGCAGAGAGTCAGGCAGATCTGCCTCGTCGGCTGCGCCGAAGAGGGTAAGCCCATCAAGATAAGAAAGGGTTGCATCGCCTGTATTTCGGCGTCGTGCCACGACATCGGCGATGATTGAGCGTCCCTCAACTAAGGTCAGAGCGCCATCGGCCGCACTGGATGGTCGCTCTGTTGTGCCATAGTTCCCCAAACCATCACGAACGAGAGGCCCGGGATGGGTCTCTAACAGCGGGCAGAAGATGGGCGAGATGACGAGCAAAGGTATGTCGGGCTTGGCTTCACGGATGGTGTCGAGAAAGCCGTGAAGGGCGCTGGCAAAAACGCGCCGGCGCATGGTGTCTGAGCCAATTATATTAATGCCGACCTCTAAGCTTATGGCATCAAAGGGCCCATCTCGCAGGGTTCGCGCCACAAAGCCATCCAAATGGCATTGTCCGGCCAACCCGATATTCATGAGCTCATGCCCCAGTTTTCGGGCGGCCACAGCAGGCCAAGTCCACGATGGGCCTTTGGCTTCCATGCCGTGACTGATCGAGCTGCCATAATGGGCCCAGCGCAAACCTGACGGTTCAGGGCTCGGAAGGATTTCTGCTTCACTCGACACAGAAAGTCCGAGGACCTCCACCTGCGCTGATTGAGGTAGCCAAAGCTCGATTGCCTTTAGCCCAGTTCCAAGCTCGTCGAAAATGATTTCAGATGGGCTCCCAGGAGCGAACGACGGGCCCTTAGGATCGACTACAATCGTGTGACCCGATTTGGCTTCGGCCGATGCCTGCTGAATTCCGTCAACATAAAGGTCAAAAGTTACCGGGCGGCGCGGCGTGCCCGCAAGCTGTATCCCTGTCTCGAGGACGGATAGGCAAAGCGCCTCGGCATCGGTAGTGAAACAAAGGCGCACACCGCTGGTCATGCCGACCATCAGGTCTACTGCCGGATCGGGTGATTGCGCCCACGTCCAAGCGGGCAATCGCCAAGCCTTAAGGCTCGTCGGCGATTGAACCACATGCATGGCCCCACGAACGGCTAAGGCTGGATGGTCTAACGAGACCGACTTCATCTTCATGATCTCGCTAGTCCGTCGATGGAGTTAAAGAGGTGAGAGGGCAGCTCTGATATCGCCCATGGCATCCTTGAGGGCACCCCGAGCTTCCTCAACAGCGCGCTGCAATTGGGCTTCGCGCGCTTTTGCTGCGTCCAACTCTTCTTGCAAAACGGGGTTCAAATCGGGCGTCGAAGGATAGCCACGCGTTTCTTGGACTTCGCGGAGTCCAGCTTGATGCCCTTCTTCATAACCGGTCCGGCGCGCAGCATCTGTGACGCGCGCCATTGAGGCGGTTAGAGCCGTTTCAAGTCGCGCCAGCGCGCTGTCGAAACGGACAAGAGTTTGATCCAGCGGGGGATGCTTTCCAATGCTCATGTCAATTCCATAACTGAGTCCTGCCAAAACCCCAAATCCTTGGCAAGCAAGTGACACCATTGGGTGGACGATTCGACAGATGATGGCTATAGCCACCCTACAAATGGCATGGGCCTCCCACGCATGCCATGTTCCAGCAAAATAAGGCGAAAGTGCCTTGATTTTGTAGTTTTACTACGGAGATTAGTATGAGCGTGCGCGTCGCGATCAATGGATTTGGCCGTATCGGCCGTCTTGTTTTACGGTCCATTATTGAGAATGGACGAGATGATATTGAAGTGGTGGCCATCAACGATTTAGGGCCTGCGGCAACCAACGCGCACCTGTTGAAATACGATTCCGTGCACGGCCGTTTTCCTGCCACCGTCAGCGTCGAAGGCGATAACATTGTCGTCAATGGCAAGCCGATCAAAGTGACCGCCCTGCGCGACCCTGCGACGCTGCCTTGGGGTGAAAACCAAGTCGATATCGCGATGGAATGTACGGGCTTGTTTACCGCGCGCGAAAAAGCTGCAGCGCATTTAACCGCCGGTGCCAAACGCGTTCTGATTTCCGCTCCCGGCGAACAATCGGATAAGACCATCGTCTATGGCGTAAACCATCAGTCGCTTACCAAAGAAGATTTGATTGTCTCCAACGCTTCGTGCACCACCAATTGCTTGGCACCGGTTGTAAAGGTCTTGAACGATGCCATCGGCATCGACAAAGGTTTCATGACCACCATCCATTCTTATACAGGTGACCAGCCAACACTGGATACAATGCACAAGGACTTGTACCGGGCGCGTGCTGCTGCCCTATCGATGATCCCAACATCAACGGGTGCAGCTAAGGCTGTGGGCTTGGTTCTGCCAGAACTGGCAGGTCGTTTGGATGGCGTGGCAATCCGCGTGCCAACACCAAACGTTTCATGCGTTGACTTGAAATTTGTTGCCAAGCGCACGACCACGGTCGACGAAATCAACGCTGCGATCAAGGCCGCCGCAGATGGCCCTCTCAAGGGCGTACTCGGCTATACCGCCGACCCCAATGTCTCGATCGATTTCAACCACGACAGCCATTCTTCCAACTTTGCTTTGGATCAAACCAAAGTGATGGACGGCACTCTGGTACGCATCCTGTCTTGGTACGATAATGAATGGGGTTTCTCGACCCGCATGAGCGATACCGCCATTGCCATGGCCAAACTGATCTGATGGATGTGACGGAAGCCAAGTCTGAATTTGCACCCTCGCGCTTCGTAAATGCTTTGGTTGAGGCAGTGCTTTTCTCAATCACCATCCTACTCGCTATATTTGGTGTGTCTTGGTGGGCAGCCTTGGTGATGATGGTTGTGGCTGCGGTTTGGTGGGGCATTGTGCATAGGCGCAGGGTTGCTGGCATGGTTCGTGCGAGTTTGTTGCAAACGAGTGGCACCGTGGCCTTGGCTTTGGTGTTGATTGTACTCGTGCATGGCGTCGGATTTGGATTTGGTGCGGCACTTCACGCACTGATAGGGTAGAAATGACTTTTTTATCGCTTAAGACTGCTGATCTTGAGGGCAAACGTGTCTTTGTCCGCGTTGATTTCAATGTCCCAATGCAGGACGGTGCGATCACGGATGACACCCGCTTGCGCGCTGCCATACCGACCATCCAGCTTCTGATCGAGAAAGGCGCGAAAGTCATTCTCGCCGCCCATTTTGATCGGCCCAAGGGTAAAGTTGTTCCAACTATGTCACTGGCACCGATTGTACCGGCATTAGCTGCACTGTTGGATAAACACGTTGCATTTGCCACCGATTGCGTCGGCCCTGTTGCAGAAGCTGCGGTGGCCGACATGAAATCAGGCGATGTACTCTTGCTGGAGAACACCCGTTTCCAGCTAGGTGAAGAGAAGAATGACCCAGAGCTTGCCCAGGGCTTTGCTCGTCTGGCTGATATCTATGTGAATGATGCCTTTTCAGCCGCGCACCGGGCCCATGCTTCTACGGAAGGGATTGCTCATTTGCTTCCGGCCTATCCCGGCCTGTCGATGGCGCATGAACTTGATTATCTTGATAAAGCGCTGGGTAACCCAGCCCATCCAGTGATGGCAGTGGTTGGCGGTGCAAAAGTCTCGAGCAAGATTGATCTCCTCCAAAACCTTGTTTCGCGCGTCGATATCTTGGCCGTAGGCGGGGGGATGGCGAATACATTTCTTGCAGCCCGTGGTGCCCATGTCGGTAAGTCTTTGTGTGAACATGAGCTTCTCGACACAGCTCGCGCGATTGAAGCGCAAGCCGCAGCCAATAAGTGCCAAATCTTGTTACCCTCAGACGTTGTCGTGGCAGAGGCCTTTGCGGCCCACGCACCCCACAGGACCTGTGAAATCGACGATGTGAAGGATCAAGAGATGATCCTTGATGCGGGCCCTAAGTCAGTTGCCGCTTTGGCCGCTGCTTTGGAAACGGCAAAGACCTTGGTCTGGAATGGCCCCTTGGGCGCGTTTGAATTGCCACCTTTTGATATTGGTACCATGGAGGCCGCCCGCACGGCAGCCGCTTTGGCCCATTCGGGTCGTCTTGTGGCCGTCGCTGGGGGTGGCGACACCGTCTCTGCGCTCAATCAAGCCAAAGTCGCTGATGACTTTACTTTTGTTTCTACCGCTGGCGGTGCCTTCCTCGAATGGATGGAAGGCAAACCACTGCCGGGCGTCGAAGCCCTTAAACACCCATCTTAATCCACCAGATATATCAAAGAGGACTGCTATGAATCTCGATCAACTCGTGGCGACTGCCAAAGCCATGGTCGCCCCCGGTAAAGGCATTTTGGCCGCCGACGAAAGCACCGCTACCATTCGCTCGCGCTTTGATGCGATCGGCGTTGAATCCACCCCGAATACCCGTCGCGACTATCGGGAACTGTTGTTCCGGTCGGAAAAGGCGATGAAGGACCATATTTCGGGTGTGATCCTCTATGATGAGACCATTCGTCAGTTCGCTCGCGATGAGTCGCGCTTGGTCGATATCATTAAGTCTCATGGCGCAATCCCCGGCATCAAGGTCGACATGGGCCCCCGCGAAATGCCTTTCTTCCCCGGCGAGCGCGTAACAGATGGCCTAGACAATCTTCGCGATCGTCTGCGCGACTATTATGTCCACGGCGCACGTTTCGCGAAGTGGCGCGCGGTGATTGATATTGACGCGCGTCGTCCAAGTGCTGGCTCGGTGAAGGCCAATGCACATGCTTTGGCCCGCTATGCAGCCATGTGCCAAGAAGAAAACATCGTGCCGATTGTCGAGCCTGAAGTTCTGATGGACCTCGACCATGACATTGATCGCTGCTTTGAAGTGACTGAATATGTGCTGAAAATGACCTTCCAAGCGCTCTATGAAATGCGCGTTCAATTGGAAGGAATCGTGTTGAAGCCCAACATGGTGATCGCTGGCCGCAAAGCGAAGGTTCAGGCCGGTGTCGATGAAGTCGCTGAAAAGACGGTCCAATGCCTAAAGAATACGGTCCCTTCGACTGTTACTGGGATTGCATTCTTGTCTGGTGGTCAGTCTGACGTTGATGCGACAGCCCACTTGAACGCTATGAATGCGATGCATGCTCTGCCTTGGAATTTGACCTTCTCCTACGGTCGTGCGTTGCAAGCTGCCCCGCAAAAGGCTTGGGCCGGCAAAGAAGAAAACATCGGCGCTGCCCAAGCCGCCTTCTACAAGCGCGCCCACATGAATGGCCTGGCATCACTTGGCCAATGGTCGCCAGAGCTAGAAGCATAGGCGAATTCGATTGAAACCCGACCGAACTAGGTTTTTAGGGCCTTAGTTCGGTCGCCCGTCTTCGGCCCGGCGAAATCTGTATCCCGCCGATCGACGCCAAAGTGAAACAGTGTCCAATGTGGCCCTGCGGACTAAGGAATTAACTCTGAGAGCAAGCTGGTTTCCTACCACGGTGGACGTCCGGCAGCATTCTCTAGCCCTGAGAAAATTCGCCCCAATCGTGACCCGGCCCCCAAACACGCCTCGACAATTGTGTGGCCACTTGAGCAACAAGAACAGTATCTGTGCATCGGGCACTTCAAAGGTTTTATGTCCTTTATAGGAGGCTTAACCTTGGTGACTAGAGGCCTCCCCGCGCTTTAGATTGTTGCAATTGGCAATCGACCGAACGCCTTGGGAAGAAAGTCAACCGATCTGACTTAAACCACCTAGCAGACGTTTTCGCGGAAATTCTGCACGTGCGACCAATGTCTGCGCTCATGCGGCACTAGGGAACTGCCACCCAGAAGGTCTTGCTTTCTAATCTTCCGTTGTCGCCAAAATCATTAAACTCTGATGGCCAGTCTTTGACGTTATTCAACTCATGAATCGAATCAGCTTGGTCTTGGTAATTTGTCAAATTAGTTAATAAAGCAGATTTCTATTAAACTTGGTTAACCTAGGTCTACATCTATCATATAGTAATACTAGGCTTATAATTTATTAAACACAAATCTAAATTCCATTAAGGTTAATGATACAAAGCTGACATCAATTATTCACAATTAAAGACGGGACTTATCAACACTCTTTTTCAGTGCAAAGTTCGCTAAATAGGAGAAAAAGGTCAATACAACTAGTCATAACTGGTTAGATAGCTGCGTTTGATTGCTTTTTTAAGGGGAAATCAACTATTTTTTATTGACCCAGTACTTGGTGTGATTATAGAGACAGGTTAAAAGATTGAATGAAAATGGTGCTGTCTCTTCAGTGCTGGGTATTAGCCGATTTGTTTTAAGTGTCGGCGATGGGAGGTAGGGATGACAGGTAGCTGGGCTCGCAGTCGTGCTGCTGTTTGGTTGTTTGGTTTAACGGTCATCATAATGGTCGGTGCGTTCGCGCCCAGTGGGGCTCAGGCCCAAGACCTAACGTACAAGCCGATTAATCCAACATTTGGTGGTAACTCATTTAACTCCAGTCATTTGTTGGGCGTGGCGAATGCGCAAAACGACTACAAGGACAAGAGTAAGGCCACCCAAAGTTCGCAGGCAGATGCCTTTGCCCGCCAATTGCAATCGCGCCTCTTGTCTGCGGTTTCTTCCCAGATTGTTGACGCGATTTTCGGTCAGAACCCTCAGGAGCGCGGCAAGGTCCAACTCGGCGGGCAAACGATCGAATTTGTTCGCGATCTCGTAAATGTCACAATCACCATCACGACTGACGCCACTGGCGAAGTCACGACATTGGTTGTGCCATTGTTTGTGGAAATAAACTGATGCGCGGTATTCTCCTTGCCACTGCGCTGATTAGCCTTGGTGGCTGTGCAGCCACCCGCCAACCCATGAGTGCCATGGTCGGTAAGCCGCACGATGCGGCTACCTTGCAGCAGCAAACATCCACTCAGCGGTCTTTGATTAAGTTACCTGGGCCGCAGCGTCCGATCCCGGTGGCGGTCTATAGCTTTAGCGACCAGACTGGTCAGTTCCGACCGACAGAGTCTGGGCAGACCCTGTCCCGGGCCGTTAGCCAGGGTGGAACAGCGATTCTGATGAAGGCGTTGCAAGACGCGGGACGTCGCAGCTGGTTCACCGTTGTTGAGCGTGAAAACCTGTCGAGCCTGTTGAACGAACGGCAAATTATCCGTGAAATGCGTGAGCGTTATTTGGGGGAAACGAAAGTTAACCCCGAGGCGTTGCCTTCCCTGCTGTTTGCAGGCGTCATCTTGGGCGGCGGGGTCATTGGCTATGATTCGAGCACCATTACAGGCGGTGCCGGGGCTGGCTTCCTCGGAATTAGCGCTCGGACAGAATATCGTCAGGATACGGTCACCGTTGCTTTGCGGGCCATTTCAGTTCGAACCGGCGAAGTCTTGGCAAGTGTGACGACGTCCAAGACGATTGCGTCCTATTCTGTCGGCGGTGGTGCGTTCCGCTATGTCGGATTCAAACAGCTTTTGGAAGCTGAAACCGGAATGACGACCAATGAGCCCGATCAATTGGCGCTCCAGCAGGCCATTGAGAAAGCTGTTTTTGCCTTGATCATGGAAGGCAGCGAACAGCAATTGTGGTCATTTGCGGATCAGAAGTTGGGTGATCCCATCGTGGCTGCCTATCGCGATGAGCGTGATGGCAAGCTCACGCCTGAGCAGGTTGAGAAGACCTTGGGTCTGTTGATGAAGGAGGCACAGGCCTCGCCAGTGAAGGTGTCCAACCGCGCCCGTGCACGTCTTGATGCTGCGGCCGCCCAGGTCGCGGTTGTCGCGCCTCGGCAAACCGCGGCTGCCACACCGAATACGAATTCTGCCCGCACATATGTCGCGGCGGGCGCCCCTCTTCCGGCTGCAGGGTCGGGGAATTAATGGAGTGCTTGTCACATTTTGACGCGTACTCACTAAAAAAGTAACCTGCCGGAACAGTCCTGACGGGCCCTGTTTCGATCCAAACTATTGATAGTGCTAATTATTATTAGCTCAGTGCCTTAACAGCCAAGACAACCGTCTGGCTGAACAATGGAGTAGTGCTTATGAAAAAGTTGATTATGGCGTCGGTTTCGGCCCTCGCTTTGGCAGCTGCGGCATCGACCGTTTCGGTCGCCGCAGGTCCAACCCAAACAACAACCCAAACGGGTTCTGGTAACGGCTCAACCGTCACACAAACCGGCGTAAACGTTGTGCAAGCAAATGTTGTTGTTAACCAAACCGGCGACAGCAACACCTCGACAGTTACGCAAGATCAAACTGTTGCGGGTGGAGCATCAGCTGCTGTTGGTCTAGAGGCCAAAGTTGCCCAAACCGGCGACACGAACAAGGCCACCGTCAGCCAGACGACTGACGCTGCTCCAGGCGCTGGCGTTAACTTGGTTGATATCAAGCAATTCAGCAGCGATACCAGCACTGTCGGGAATGAAGCGACCGCAACCCAAAATGGTGGTACCAATAACACGGCTAATATCGACCAAGGTACGCTGGCAGGTCGCGTTGAAGGCAACTTTGCGTCTATCAGCCAAACGGGTCTAGGCTCGAACAACATTTCCGACATTATTCAGAAGTCCGCAGATGCGAAGGCTACCTCAAGCCAAGACGGTAGCGGAAACGAATCAACCATCACTCAGACTGATGCCGGTGGCATTCTCCCAATTGATGATCCAAATGCGTCGGTCATTCAAGCTGGCGATGGTAACATCTCCGAAGTCACTCAAACAGCGGGTATTGGTGGTTCAAACATCAATGCGATTGTAACCCAAACGGGCGACACAAACGAGTCCTATGTTACGCAAACTGCTTCTGGCAATACGTCAAAAGACCTTCTCGCGACGATTGGTCAAACTGGTGTAGGCAACCTATCGACCGTTACGCAAACTGCTTCGGGCTCCAATACCTTCGATCTCGAAGCTAAAGTTACCCAAGCTGGCGGTGCTGAATCGACAGTGACGCAAACGGCGTCTGGTAACAACAATTCGAACTTGACAGCAATCGTTCTCCAGAATGGCGACAGCGAGTCGATAATCACCCAAACGGCTCAATTTGCCGCGAGTGCGACACCGGGTCCGGTCCTAGCTGACGTTATGCAAGCCGGTGCCGACCATAAGTCGACGATTATCCAAAATGACCTAACGCCCAACAACCCAGATGGGAATTTGAAAGCAATAGTTGATCAATCGGGTACTAATAACGACTCCTTCATTGATCAAAACAATAAGGGTCAATTGGCAGAAGTTACTCAAGCCGGGGCTAATGGTACTTCTAACGTCCTCCAGCGCGGCTCGGGTCAGGAGGCATTCATCAACCAAGGCGTTGGTGGCAGCCTTAACGAGAGCTTTGTGACCCAAGAAGGTAACAACAACACCGCAGATGTCACGCAAAACGGCCTCAGCGGTCTTTCTGTTGTTAATCAGGTTCAACCAAATACAACCCGATATAACACAGCCACTGTTATGCAAACATCGACATCTAAGAATGCGGATTCCAAGATCACGCAAACTGGAGTCACAGGATCCGGGAACATTAACCAGTTTAATGAAGCCGATGTCACACAGTCAGGCGACACCAACAAGTCGGTCATCGCCCAAACAGCTTTCGACAACAACGCTAAGGTAACCCAAGCGGGTGACAACTCTTATAGTGAAGTCAACCAAAGCGGTTCGCTCAACACAACTCCGATCTCGGGTAACATTGCAACCGTAACTCAAATTGCGGGCGGCGACGGTGCAGAGGCCTTTATCGATCAGATCGGTAACCTCAACGAAGCCGAAATCACCCAAGGCGGGACGTCTGCGTTCGCAGACATCTTGCAAACCGGTGATGACAACTTTGCTGGCGTGCGCCAATCCGGCACCGATCAAACGGCAAACATTACCCAAACTGGCAATCTGAACCAAGCCCGTGTGTTGCAAGAGGCAACCGCAACAGACGCAATGTCTTCGATCATCCAAACCGGGAATGGAAACGTTGCGACTGTCTTGCAAGGTCTGGCTGACGCCTCGTCCACTGTGACCCAAATCGGCAATGGTAACACGGCAACCATCAACCAAGGCGCCGCTGGTACTTACTAATCAATCAAGGCTAGGGCGCGGGGAAATGCTCGCGCTCTAGCTTCCATTTCGTCTCTTTACCAAGCTCGAGGCTTGGTCAGTTCTGGAGAACTACTTATGAAAAAGTTAATTATGGCGTCGGTTTCGGCCCTCGCTCTGGCAGCAGCGGCGTCGACCGTTTCGCTTGCCGCGGGTCCAACCCAAACAACAACCCAAACAGGTGCCGGTAACGCATCAAATGTGACCCAGCTTGGCTTAAACGTTGTGCAAGCAAATGCTGACGTCGCCCAAACTGGTGACAACAACACCGCAACGGTAACCCAAAATCAAACCGTAGTGGGGGCAGCAGGAGCCTTTGTAGGTCTAGATGCCCAAGTGGCGCAAACCGGCAAAACCAACACCGCGACTGTGACTCAAACCACAGGGACTGCTCCATCCTTGGTGTTGGCAGCTGACAAAAACTTGGTTGACGTCAAGCAATTCAGCGCCAACACAAGCACCGTCGGCAACGAAGCGACTGCAACCCAAGTCGGTGGCACCAAGAACACTGCAACCATTACCCAAGGCGCGTTGGCAACTCGCGTTGAAGGCAACGTGGCGAAAATCAGCCAAACTGGTCCAGGTTCGGACAACACGTCGGACATTAACCAGCAGTCCGCGCAAGGCTATGCAGAGTCCACACAAGAGGGCACTGTCAACGCCTCGACGATCACCCAAACCGACACCGGCGCAACGCCAAATGACGACCCATTCGCTAAGGTTGTTCAAGACGGCGTCAATAACGCCTCCTCCGTCACCCAGACATCGGGTACTTCTGGTTCGCGTCTCACGTCGAATGTCGACCAAAAAGGCGACGACAACGCGTCCATCATCACGCAGGCTGCAAGCGGTGCTTTGTCGGGCATTTTGACTGCAACGGCTAACCAAGACGGTAACGAGAACAGCTCGATCGTCGACCAACGTGCAACCGGCACGGCTTCGGGCACGGCGACTGCGACCATCAACCAAACCAACAACAAGAACAACTCCATCGTCGACCAACGTGCAACCGGAACGGGTTCTGGGGTTTTGGGTGCGGTAGTCACTCAAAAAGCTGATGCAACTTCAGTTGTCACCCAACTCGCGTCGGGTACTGGGTCTGGTGTCATCAATGCTAATGTTACCCAAGACGGCTTGAGCAACTCGTCTGTTAATCAGCGGGCTACTGGCAGTCCTTCGGCAGCGTTATCTGCGACTGTAGATCAAACTGGTGCGGATCATGTTTCTTCGGTCGACCAAACCGCCAGCGGCACGGCTTCCGGAAATATTGTGGCATCTGTTACCCAAACTGGCACAGGCAACAATTCTGGCGTAATCCAAACCACAAGCGGAACGGGCGCAAACAATTTGTCGGCGACTGTTAACCAATCGGGCACCGACGGTAATTCGGCTGTGACCCAGATCGCCAGCGGTTCGCTGTCAGGCGACATTAGCGCCTCGGTCACCCAAGCCGGTGGAAACTCGGACTCGATCGTTTCTCAGCAAACCATCAGCGCACGGTCCACCACCCTGCGGGCTACTGTAAACCAAACCGGTTATGCAACGTCGAACGTTGATCAGAAAACCTCTGCGTCGCAAGGTATTCCGCTGCTTTCGAACGGTGGCGATGTCATGCGTGCAACGGTCACCCAAACAGGTGCCACCACGGGTGCTGACAAGAACGACTCTACGGTCATCCAAACGATGGACCTGCAATCAGGTGTCACGCCAAGCCAGTCACCAAGCACCTTTGTCGCCACGGTGAGCCAAACCGGGACCCAGAACAAGTCCAAGACCAGCCAAGATGATACAGGCGCTGGTCCTGACCGTAATCTCACGGTCTCGGTTACTCAGATCGGTGTAAAAAACGACTCTGACATTGGTCAAAATGACCGTGACTCGACCGCAACAGTTCTTCAAGACGGTGACTTCAATACGGCCATCGTTCGCCAGAACTTGATCCTAGGTACTGAATCGCGGAACAATGCGGCGACGTTGAACCAAACCGGCAACGGTAACTTCGGTGATCTGACCCAGAACGGCAATGACGGTCTCATCACTGCAACGCAAGCTGGCTCGGGCGGTGATGTTTATGTCGACCAAGTTGTTGGATCAGACTTTGCTACCGCACTGGTCAACCAGACTGGTACCTCCGTCGATGGTTTTGTTCGTATTACCCAATCGGGTGACACCAATTCAGCTGGTCGTACGTCAGGTTTCAACACTGCCGACGTGACACAGTCGGGCACCAACAACAGCTCGACATCGACCCAGTCGGCGTTCGATAACCGCGCTGTCGTTGACCAATCTGGCACCGGCACCACCAGCACGATCGATCAGTCTGGTTCGCTGGCTGGATTGGGCAACTTGGCCACTGTGACCCAAACCCTCAGCGGTGCGGTTTCCACGGTGACCCAAGTCGGCAGCTCGAACATCGTACTTGTCAACCAATAAGCCTGAGTTGCTCAGGGGCAGGGGCCATTCAGGTTTCTGTCCCTGAGAATTCCTTTCAACATCTGTGAAATAGGAAAACTCACATGAAAAACGTCTTAAACACCGCGGTCTCAGCCCTCGCTTTGGCGATGGCAGCGACTGTGGCTTATGCGGCACCGGTAATTCCGCCAGATGCGGGGTCGGTGGTTACGCAGACGGGTAATGAGAACGTAGCAGAGGTTACTCAAGATGATGTGACCAATGGTTCGGCGATTACTCAGACTGGTAACAAGCACGAAGCAACCGTGGAACAAAACGGTCCGGACAATTGGTCGATCATTGAGCAAAGCGGCACGGGTACGCCCAATGTCGCTACCGTAACACAAGCTGGCAGCGAGAATGAGTCAGAAGTGTATCAAAGCGGTGCCGATAACGAGGCCATCGTCAGTCAAAGTGGCGTTGCTTGGAAGTCCTATGTCGAGCAAATCGGTACGGGTGGCATGATCAAAGTCGATCAAAAGCCTGGTGCAGAAGAAGCTCAGTCAGATGTCTTTCAATCGGCAAGCTCAAACAATGGCATGACCGATGTCATCCAGACCGGGCTTGAGAACAAGTCGATGATCACTCAAGCCGACTATGAAAACGTTGCCAACGTGACCCAGACCGGCACTGACACCATGAGCATTATCAACCAAAGTGGTTCAACTGCCGGCAACGGCAATGTAGCCAATGTGTTCCAATATGCTGACGGTGCAATGTCGACGATCACGCAAGTTGGCAATGATAACATTGCTACGGTTACGCAGGGCACAGCGCCTATCATAACCCCATAACTAATAGGGGCGGAGGCAACTGGCTTTTAGCCGCTTGCCTCCGCCTAACTTTATTGGCTCCGCCCATCAATTTGGGCTAATGTGCCGTTCTTAGGAGTATGTGTGATGCGCCCTGTAGCGTTTGTTGGTGCGGTCTTGTCACTATTGGTCAGCGGCCCGGCTTGGGCGCAGTCTGGCGTGTATGTGCAGCAGATCGGTTCGGCCAATCAAGCTAAAGCCACCCAAGATACCAGTGCTGTGTCTGGGCGTGCCGCCATCACGCAAGATGGCGATCAAAATATCGCTTCCATCATCCAACAAGAAGGCAGCCACAAAGCAAACATTACCCAGACTGGAATGGGCAATGAGGGCACAATCGTCCAACAAGGTGGTAGTGCTCACGAGGCCATTGTTATGCAGACTGGAAGCGATAATCGCGTGTCCTTGGCACAAACTGCCGCTGCTGCGACGCAGGAAGCACGCATTATTCAAGAAGGTGAGCGCAATCAGATTACGCTGTCGCAGACCGGTGCGACCAACAAGGCTGAGCTCTCCCAGTTTGGTAACGACAATACCATGGCGCTGGGCCAAACAGGCGGTGGCGTTGTCACATGGACCCAAGAAGGCAGCGGCCTGGCCAATGTTGAATTGGTCGTTGGTGGTTCCCAAATCATCACCCTGACGCAAACACGTCCATGAGTATTCTTGCGCTTCTCTTTTATCTGGCTGTAAGCCCACCCCAAGACGCGCCAGCGATTGACGTGGAGACGGCCACTCAGATCCGACAAACGATTTCTGCGCCCCGCTCTGCACCAACCGATGCCTCCCAAGTTGGCGGTACCGGCCGCGATGCGGCTAGCGTTGCGACGGGCTCGGCACAGATTGATGGCGGCACGAACATTGGTCGCAAACCACTTGTCAGCCAGTCTACCGAACAGCCTAGCGATCGGGTCGCAAGTCTGGTCCAAGTGAGCCCTTCCCAGCAACCAAGAACGCCAATTACCCAAGTCGCACCTGCAGGGCCTCGGCTTGGGACGGTGCCAGCCTTGAGCAATTCAGCACAAGGTCGGGTGGTGGCTTTGACCTCAGTTGGCGGTAAGGACCGTTGCGATCCAGGCAGTGAGGCTGCCCGCTCTGAGCAATGTTCACGTGTCATTGAGACCCGCAGCGCTGAGTTTACCGAACCAGAACCTTCACCACTCTCGGCCGAGCAAGCTTTAATGGCCATGCAGAGCCAATCCTCGTCGTCATTCAACGATCTGGATGCGGCAGCAAGGCGCCTATCAAGTGGGCGACCTGACGATTCTTTGGCCGAACTGGCGGTTGCCAATCTCGCGCTCAAAGCTTCGACCGAGGAGAAGAAGGAAGCTGACACCAAGGGGCAAGCTCCCACGGCAGTCGACGCATTGGTGGCGCAGATCATTGCGCAATCCAATGGGGGTATGCCGCCAAACTGAGTACGTTTTCGGTCAGGTCGGCTTGTGTGTCTGACGCAGTTTTTCCAAGAGGTCTTGATCATGAAGACGTTCGATCCAGAACACGAGACCGCGTCACTTCAGGTAACCACTCAAGGCGATAGTCTAGTTCTACAGGTCTATGTCCAAACCGCCGCGCCTCGCGCCTTGCGATGGCATTTGCAAGCGGATCTGGCGACTAACGGGTCAACAAGTAAGACCACTCAGTCCGGACAAACGGACGGCCAACGCAGCGAACCCGTTTGTATAGCTAAGTTTAATGCTTCCTCGACGGGGAAGGCCACACTCTCGGTATTTGACGGCGAGGACGAGATTTATTGTAAGTCCTACGACTTAGGCCATACCCAACCTGAGTAAGAGGGTGGCCGATCGACGGTAGTTAGGTCGAGCCAACCCGGCCTCGCAGATGGCGTCCAATTCTCAGCCCGCCAAGCCTGCAATCGCCTTGGCGGTCGCGATCCAAGCCGGATTGGTTGAGACGGGTACGCATAGAATTTGTACCGCAACAATCGCAACTGAGCCCCAAATGGTTACAGGATGGAAGCGGCCAGAAGTTTTGCGGTCAAACACCAACATAGCGACCAGCAACAAGTCGATGACGATCGCTGGGGGTAAGGTGACAAACACGGGCGGCGGCCCAACGGCCCCTGGCGGCGACATCAACACGGCGAATGGACGCGCCATTGGGGCTTGCAGCAAAGGCACAAAGGAAAGGGTCATAAGGCGGCTATGCCAGTCAGAGCGATGCACATTCATGATCGCGAGGACGATGAAGGCGGCAATCAAGGCTATCCCCGAGAAAGTCACAATTGAGAACGAGGCTGCTTGGGTCGCAAAGCCAGTGAGTTCCCCCAGTTTGATTGTATTGATTGCTGCCAGCACGATGGAGATGGCCAGTGCCGTGAACAGCGAGACCCCAGCAATTCCCCAGCTTCGATGGTCAGCCATTTTACGGTTGGCCACAAAATTGACCTGCACGGCGTAAAACAACACCCAAGCAAACAACATAAAGCCGTGGATATGGAGGATGGGTTTGCCAGCAAAGCTACCGTCCATCAGCTTAAGCCAATAGGTTGGGATGAAGCCACCAAAGGCTATCGCAACAAACACCCACGCCATGGTCTGATAGAATCGCCGTGGCTTCTGCGTTGTCTCTAGAGTTGTCATATTCACCCCCGTTGATCTATGCCATGTGGCCAATTGCTTCTCGCCATGCCTCAATCGAAGAGGTGGCCTGATAGTCGCGCTGCATTTCTGAGGTTAGAACCTCAATCATGGTGGAGTTCTCGATCCAAAACTCGATCACGTCAAACATCCCGCCGCGAGAGCACCGCACGGACCGCCAGCCTTCGCGCTGGGCTAAGGCTTCAATCTCGTCCTGACTTTTGTGGCATTGGATCGCCAAGTGCGTCGAGCCATAGCGCGCGGGATGTTCGAGATCTGTCGTATCGAACATTGCGTCATCGGCACCGGGGATCAGCGCCCGCCCGCGTGGATAAACCTCAATGCCAGAGCCGCGCTCGTCGCCTGCCATGGCGATCCAAGCCCCGGCTACGGGTGCAAAGAGCAGGGCCTCGCCATCCCAAAGCTCGGCAAGCACTGCAGCCACATGCCTTGGATCAGCGGCAGAAATAGAGGCATGTAAAATCATCGGAAACTCCTACAAAGTGCCGTTTCGGGCGGCAGTAAAGATGGCTTGGATGGCACGGCGCGCGATGTGCCCGGACAGGTCGCCCTTAAGGTCCCAATAGTCTCGCATGGTAAGCCAAGCGGTGGCTGATTGGAGAAGTTGCACGCTGGCACAGACAGTCAGAACCATTTCTTCGGTTGCATCTGGGCCAAGTTCTGCTTCTACGGCGCGGCGGATGGCTGCTTGGCGCTCTTCGTTGCGCGCCAGCGTCATGGCCCGACCTTGTGGCGACAGCACAGCGCCGCGCATAATCTCGGCCTCCTCGTCAAAGGATGGGAACGCCTTTATTGGAAACTCTAGCAGCGCGGCGAGGGTATCTGGGAAGGCTTCCTGACCAAGGCGCGCCTTATGCGCTCGCCACCAACCATCCAGCAAAGCCTCTTTATTGGGGAAGTACCGATAAATGGTTCGCTCGCCCAAGCCGGCCATGCGGGCGACTTGAGTGAAGGTCAGCTCGGCCAGCTCGACATCTTCAAGGCACCGACCGACAGCCGCCAAGATGATCTCTGCAGTGGCGTCGCGCTGGCGCTCGCGGTGGGTTTTGGTCAAAGCATCTTCCATGACAGTTATACTGTCATATTGGCAGTAACACTGTCAAGTAGATTCTTGCGACGCTAACGCTCCTGCAAAAGACGGTCGATGTAATCGCGCTCATTCTTATCACGTTGTGGGTCGGCTTGGCGGCGGCGCAATTCATCGCGCACATCCCGGGCGCGCCGCTTTTCAACGCCGTCAGGCACTTTTGTGGCTTTCCCGTCATCCTGCTTGGGCAAGCTACGGCCTAAGGGGTCTGTTTCACTCTCGTTGCCAGCTTGACCCTGCGGGCCGGATTCTGCCGCCTGCCGCAAGGCTTGTAGGGCGCGGGCTTGGGCATCTTGGGCGCGATTAAGGTCGCCCTCGCGCAGGGCTTGGGCAGCCTCGCGCATGGCATCGGCGGCTTGGCGCTTATTCTGTTCTTCCGCGCTTTGTTCTTGCGATGGATCGCTCTGGCGGCCACCACCGAGCGCGTCTGCCAAACCCTCCTGCTGGTTGGCGAGGTCTTCAGCGCTGTTGCGGGATTGGTCGGACGGGGGCGTTTCGCCCAATTGTTCAGTCTGGTCCGACAGCGCCCTTTGTTGGCGCATCGCGTCATCTAACGGCCCGCCTTGGCCTTGCCCGTCCGCTTGGCCAGAGGCGCCAGGCGCGCCGGGCTGAAGATTTTCCAATAATTGATCGAGCTGATCCAATTGAGATAAAGCTTCCTCGCGCGAGCCAGAACTACCGGACTCTTCTAACTCCCGTAGACGATCTTCCAGATCGCCAGCACTAATTTGCGGGCCAGATTGGCCTTGCTCGCCGCCTTCACCAGATGCACCTTGTTGCGCTAACTCCTGAAGACGTTCGCCGACGGCTTCGCGCAGCTCTTGGGTCAATTGCTGGATTTGCTCAGGCGGGGCACCTTGTTCAAGAGCCTGCTTTAAGGCCTCCCGCGCTTCGGCGACCTTCTGTTGGGCTGGGGTCTGATTGCTAGCTTCGATTTGCAGCGCCATTTGCCACAGGAGCGGGGCCACGCTGTGCGCGTCGGACACATCGCGCGCAATGGTTAGGCGTTCTAAAGCATAGTGAAGGCTCAACTGCCCTAAATCGCTCAACCCGAATTGGACCATGGTTTCAGCAATGGCGCCTAGATGGCGGGTGGCATTTGCAATGCCCGGTGGTGCGCCGGGTTGTGGGTCACTCAAGTCAAGTTTTATGGGCCCTAAACTGAGGACATCGGAAACCGAAGCCCCATCTTCCAAAGACTCAAACAGCGTGGCAAAGCGCGGCAAGGGTTTTTGATAGGGGCGCGCCTCCCGCAGGATCATTAAGCGGACTTCTTGCAGGGCCGCGGCGAGGCTGGACTGCCAAGTCTGTTCGGGCATTGTGAGCTTTGTTGGTTCTGACGCGGTTTCTTGGCCCAATCCGTCGCGCACTACGACTTGGGCTTCAACTTGCAAGCCCGCCAAAACATGGTCGGCAACTTCGACAAAGACGCGTCTGGCACCATTTTCGCCGGCTGCCCCTTCAAGTGGGATGGGCGTATCAAACACCGAGTGACCGGCCAGCCCTTCAGGGACTTTCACGGGGCGGATCCGCACAAAGGCGGCTGTCACCGCGTAGTCATCACTGGCTTGAAATGCGACATCGAGCCGCCCTTTGGGGTCGATTTGTATCGGGTTAGGCAGTGTGAGCAGTGGCTTTTGATCGGCAATGGCTGCGATGTGCCACTGTGCCCGCGTGCCGAGGCGATCCAGCTTAAGGGTGCCAGAGCGGGTGATTTCGATCTGGCCTTGCCACGCCGCCCCTTGTGCCGGGCTTAGGCGGGCGTTTTGGGATGGGCCCCTAAGCACCGGTGCGCCACGCGCACCATCGACACGGGCGGTCACTTTAGAACCGACCGGTAGGGCGATTTCGCTTTGGCTACGGTCCAACCGGATCAAAGGCAAGCCCGTATAGCCCGGCGGTTCAGCCCAAACTTCGACAACCAGATCGCTGTCGCCCATCAAGGGTGACAGATCAAACGTCAGTGCGCGTGCCGCAGCAATCGGGTTCAGCCAGCATAGTCCCAAAGCTGCAACCAACGCCAAAGTCTTGGCAGCATCTTGCCAGTATAGCTTGGGCTTCACGGGCTTGGATAAGGCTGCTGCCGCTTCGATGAGGCGGCGTTGGTGCCAGGACCACAGCGCATCATCGCCGCTAATGCGCCGATCTTCACCACCGGTCAGCGGGCGTAATTCCTGCAGGCCTGCTGCCTCTTCAAGGGCGCAACTCGCTTCGTGCTCGCTCATCGGATGGAAGAGCTGCCAGCCGCGCCAGATCAGATAGACGCAGAGGAGCCAAGCGAGGCCTGCCAAGGCTGATACAAGTGCCGCTGGCAGGCCTTCAGTTAGGCTGCCCGCCGCCCCCATGATCGCCAATAAGCAGAGGGGCGGCCAAAGCGTCCGAAGCCCCTTAACCAGCGCATCCGCCCGCATCGTGCGCGCAATGGCACGACGCGTTGAAAGGGGAGGGGTGGTTGGCGCTAACACTCGGTCCGTCTAGCACATAGGCGGCTTGTTTGTGAATCGATTTGAATGTCAGAACCCAAGTTGATTTAGGGCTTGCTGGCGGCAGGCTTTGGCTTGGCGGCAATGGCCTCCAATTGCGCCAGAAGACGGTCGGCATCGGGGGATGAGCCCTTGGCCACACGCGCCCATTGGACGGCCAGCTCAAGGTTTTGCGGCGTGCCTTCAGCCTTGGCATTGACCAAGGCCCAATAGAAGGCCCCGTCGAGGTCACCGCCTTCAGCAGCCACCTTAAACCATTGCGCGGCCCCTTTAAGATCGCGAGCCACGCCGCGTCCTTGATACAGCATCAGGCCATAATCCGCCGAGGCGTCGGCACGACCAGCTTGAGCGGCTTGGCGAAGGAAACCGATAGCCTTTAGCGGATCATCCATCGGGTCTGGATCCCCGTCGGCATATAGAATTCCGGCTGCATAGGCGGCATCGGCATCGCCATAAGCGGCGGCTTGCGCATAAGTGCTCGCCGCGCGTGTGCGGTCCCTTGGCCCCGCGGCACCGGACAGAAATAAGTCACCCAAGGGGGCCAAAGCTTCTCTGCGTCCATTTGATGCTGCGCGCTGCAGCATGGTTAGCGCCTCACCCGGTGTTGACCCGCCTTTTCGGGCAATGCCCAAACGCGCCAATCCCAGCATTGCGTCCGTATTGCCGCCCGTAATCGCCCGTCGGTACCATTTAGCGGCTGCTTCGGGTGTAGCGGTTTCAATCAAGCCTTGCTCATAGATGGAGCCCGCCAAGGCTGCGGCCTTGGGATTGCCGCGCGAGGCGAGATTTTCAGCTTGGCTAAGGGCGTCGCGATATTGACCGGCTCGTAGAGCCGATATGGCGGCCTCTAACGCGCGTTGATCTGCCTCGGCTTCCAGTGCCATGGGGCTGGCAGAGCTGTTAGTTTGGGCAACCGCCAAAGTGGGAAGCGCGAGGGCGCAGGCCAAAAAGGCAAGGCGCGATCGTGTTAGGCGCATGTCTCAAACATTTCCTTGAAGGCGGCACTGGCGGCAACTGGGCCTTGTGGCCACGACCATACCCCAGCCGACACAGCCAAGAAGTCTGCCCCAGCTTTGATTAGCTCTGCCCCATTGTCTGGGGTGATGCCGCCAATGGCTACACATGGAAGTTCCATAATCTCTTGCCACCATGAAAGTATGTCTAGATTGGCCCGTGTTGGTGCCGCTTTTGTGGCGGTGTCGAAAAAGGCACCAAACGCAACATAGTCCGCCCCCGCTTCAGCAGCCTCCATCGCAAAGTGGCGGCTGTCGTGACAGGTGACACCAATGACCCCATCCCTACCAATTTGCTTTCTCGCTTGGTCAACAGTGCCATCAGACTGGCCAATATGAACGCCGTCAGCCCCAGCTAGTTTGGCCAAGTCTGCCCGGTCATTGACAAGACAGGCTACACCTAGCTCTTGTGCCATTGGAAAGATTGCTGCGGCGGCGGCAAGAATTTCAGCATCCGCCGCTTCTTTCAGTCGCAATTGCAGGCAAGCCACATCGCCAGCCTCAATAACCTCACGCAAGGACTTGGCAAACTGTTCCAGATTTTCAATTCTCGGCGGCGTGATAAGATAGAGTCGCGTTTTTGGACGGTCCGACACGAGTGATTGGCTCCTAATTGATCGATTGAGCAGAACAGATGTTGGACAGATGCCAACATTGTGAGATGCACAACCACTGAGAAACAGGCACATGACGCGCCTTCAACGATTTCAGAGATGTCTATGACCCAAGCCACGCCTCCCGCCAAGCCTGTCCCCAACACCCAGCGCGGTTTCCTAGCTTGGGTCGAGCGGGTCGGAAACCTTTTGCCCGATCCTGTGATGATCTTTGTCTGGTTGATCGGCTTCCTCATGGTGCTGTCGGTGATCGGGTCGGCGCTAGGCTGGTCGGCATCCTTGCCGTTTGCCGGTGAGAAGCCACCCAGTGGTGCCGTCTTGAAAGACGGGATTCTGATCTTTGAAGCCACCAGTCTGTTTACCGAAGACAATCTCAAGAAGTTGATTGTCGATATGCCACGCACATTGACAGGCTTTGCGCCGCTGGGTGTCGTTTTGGTCGTGTTGTTAGGGGCCTCGGTGGCAGAGCGCTCTGGCCTATTTAGCGCCTTGATCCGCAACAGCTTGCGCGATTTGCCTCGTGCTTTTCTCACTCCTGTGGTTTGCTTGATTGGCATGACCAGCCATCATGCGTCGGACGCGGGCTATGTGGTTTTTATTCCCTTGTGCGGTTTGGTCTATGCAGCCGCAGGCCGTCACCCCCTAGTGGGCATCGCGGCGGCCTTTGCGGCCGTCTCCGGGGGCTTTGCCGGCAATATCACGCCGGGCCAGCTTGATGTGCTTTTGTTTGGCTTCACCCAAGAGGCGGCCCGCATTATTGACCCGACTTGGACCATGAACCCCTTGGGCAATTGGTGGTTTATTCTGGCGATCGTCGGCCTGTTTACCCCGATTATCTGGTTCATCACCGACCGGGTGTTGGAACCGCGCTTGGGCCCGTGGACGGGCCAGCCTGATGATGATCTCAAAGCTGAATTGACAAAATCTGTTGTTACACCGGATGAAAAGCGGGGCCTTGCTTGGGCAGGCTTATCGGCGCTTGTTGTGGTCGCGGTTTTTGCTGCTTTGTCCTTGTGGCCCGGTTTCACCCCGCTAATTGATGAGAGTCAAAAGGGGACTGCCCAGCTGCAACCCTTCTATCAGGGCCTGATAGCAGCCTTCACGCTGATCTTCTTGCTCGGTGGTATCGCATTTGGCATCTCGGTTAAGTCAATTCGCTCCTCGTCAGATGTGGTTTCCATGATGAATGAGGGCATTCGGTCGCTGGCCCCTTATATCGTCTTCGCGTTCTTTGCCGCACACTTCATCGCGATGTTCAGTTGGTCGAACTTAGGCCCAATCGCTGCGATCAATGGTGCAGCAGCTTTGAAAGAGCTCAGCCTGCCAGCGCCGTTCCTGCTGGTCTGCGTACAAGCCTTCTCGTCCTTCTTAGACCTGTTCATTGGTTCGGCTTCGGCCAAATGGAGTGCGATGGCACCCGTCGTCGTGCCGATGTTCATGCTGCTCGGCATCTCGCCAGAAATGACGACGGCGGCTTACCGGATGGGCGACAGCTATACCAATATCGCAACACCCTTGATGTCCTACTTCCCGCTCGTCCTCGCTTTCTGTCGCCGTTGGGACAAGAATGTCGGCGTTGGCACCTTGTTGTCGATGATGTTGCCGTTTGCGTTAGCGTTCATGGTCGCAGGCATGGCGATGACAGCGGCTTGGGTCTATTTCGACTGGCCATTGGGCCCAGGCGCCTCGGTCCACTACAGTCTGCCCGGTGCCAAGTAGCGCCGAGATCAGGCGCGCTGAAATGGATAGAAGTCTGACCCAAGTCTCATGATCTGGGTCAGCTCATCCAAGGCCGTCCGCCCTTCATTCAGTAGGCTGGGATCGGCCAAATCATCGGGTCCCAAGGTCTCACGATAATGGCGGTTCACCCAAGCGACTAGGTCCTCGTAGAGCCCCGCATCGAGTACAGCCCGTGCGCTGACCGCCTGCAGCTTGACCTCATCCAGCACCACCCGCAACCGCAGGCAGGCGGGCCCGCCGCCATTGCGCATGGATTGGCGGACGTCGACGAACTGTACCCGACCAATCGGTCCATTGCTGGCCACCAGCTTCTCCAAATAAGCATTGGTCGCCGCATTCTCGCGACATTCCTCCGGCGCGATCAGGACCAAACGGTCTTCGCCCGGCATGGACAGCAACTGGGTATTGAACAAATAGGATTTGATCGCGTCTGCCAAGGGCACTTCAGCCTCGGGCACTTCGACGATAGCGACTTCCATCAAGCCATCACAGGCGCGCTTGATCGCCTCATAAGCACCCAGCCGATCTTCAAACGCATGCTCGTGACAGAAAAGGACCTGAAGGCTCGCTACGGCCACCACATCATTGTGAAAGGCCCCAGCCTCAATGGCTTTCCGGCTTTGCTGCAGATGCAAGACACGCTCAGACGCAAGGCCATGGCGGCGCGCGATGGCTTCACCGGTTTGTAAGGTCTGCCGGGCTGGAAAGCGGGTTTCCTGTTGGCCAAAGCCATTGCGGCCCCAGACAAAAATCTCCACACCCGCTTTGCCATGGCTGGCACACAGGCGCATGTGGTTGGCCGCACCCTCATCGGCAAACAAGGGCTGATAGGGCAGGGCCTTGTGAACGGCAAAGTGCTTTGTATCCGCAAAGATTGCCCGCAAGCTGCGCTCAGTTTGGCTCGCCTCCAGCGCGCGGTGCGGCATGGTCAACAGGTTGGCTGGGCTGAAATGCAGGCGGCCGTCCGCGCAATCCGCTGACGGCGATACAGTAGCGGCATTGGCCGCCCACATCTGCGCGGAGGAGGAGACATTACGCACGAGCGCGGGGTCTGCCTTCCAAGCTTGGGCCAGAATTTCGGCGTCGGAGCCCGAAAAGCCAATCGCTTTCAGAGTGGGCAAGTGTGGGCGCTCATGCGGTGGCAGCAGCCCTTGCACTAAACCGGCATCGGCAAGCCTTTTGGCCTTCGCAAGGCCTTGGAGGGCACCTTCCTTAGGGCGCGAGACGGCGGTCGCATTAGCCGCAGAGGCCAAATTGCCAGCGCTGAGCCCGCCATAATTGTGGGTTAAGCCAACCAAACCATCGAAATTTGCTTCAAACGCCAAGACCAACCCCTTTGTTGTCATCGGCACGGGCTATAGACATAGGCTTTGGTGTCAAGCCTGTTGTGCCAGCACTTTCGCCTGTGATGAACGGTCTCCCCGAACCAAAAGCCAGAGGCCGATGACCAAATTGCTGAGTAGCGTTACAGCAAAGGCGATTGAGCTTGGGATGTTGATCTCAGGCGAGCCCAGCGAAATGACAGAGCTTAACAAGATCAATATAGCACCCATCATCGCGATGGCGGATAGAAGGCGCGGCAGGGCGCGCACTTGGAACAAAAAGTAGAACCCAATCAGCGTTGCCAAGGCCAATCCAATAGCACCTAGATCAAAGGCTGCATTGGCTGTATCTCGCAACAAGCGATGCAGCGCTTCTGCCCCCGGCGCGCCCAAAAGATTGGGCTGTGTCTGATTGTCGACTAAGGCAAAGCGGATCGCCCACGTCACGGTTGAGCTGATCGCTTCAAATAACCGCCAGCCCAGAACCAGTCCGGCACCTAAGCGGCTGATCGGCGCTATCCAGAGCGCAAAGCTGACTGCAAGACCAACGCTTAAAATACTCGAGGCGCTATAGCTTAGCAGGGCTAGGCGATAGAGCCCTTCACTTTGGGCCATCTTGGTGCCGGTAGCCGCAAAGTCTCCCGATACGACAAAGCTGCTGGTGATCCGAAAGCCTGCCATATGGGTGACGGTCACCACCAGAAGAAGCAGGCCGGTAAGCCGAGCAGTTGTCCAGAACGAAGTGCTTGTGGTCATCGGATGTACCTTTTGGCGGGGATTAAAAAAGGGCCACCGACGCGTCGCCGATGGCCCTGTTGTTGAGGTGGCTTACCGCTGCTTAGAGGGCGCGGCGGCGGCGGATTTCGCTGGCGGCATAAATGAAGCCCCCTGCAACGACCAAGCCAATCCAGAAGTTTGGTAAGGTCATGGAACGTGTGATTTCTTGCAGGATTTGGCCAATTGGCAGCACCGTAGGGACGTCTTGGATGGACTCGAGTTCCTGTCCCGAAACAAATTGCATGCCGGGAATGCCGACCAAGCGTGCCAGCGGCGCAGTCCATGCTTTGATGTCGCCAGGCAAGTTTAAGATACCGGCAATCGCTGGTGCCAGAAACAAGGGCACCATGGCCATGATGAACGGAGCCTTCGGTGCGGCTGCGCTCACCATAAGTATCCAAGCGTAGATTGGCAGAGCCCAGCCAATGTACACAATCAATGCCACCAATCCGACAATCCAGATTTGGGTAGCATTAATCAGCAGGGTTCCCAGATCAATCCCCGTGATACCCACATGAGTGGCAAAACCTAGGGCAATTGCTATGCAGCCCAATTGCAGAGCAATCGCTGCCCCAAATGAGACCGCAAATCCGACGCCAATGATAGACACCATTTTTGCGCCTGTATTGGCCAAGTCGCTGAAAGGTAATGACTTCCAGAACAAGATCGTGCGATCCTTGCGCTCGTCGTACAGCGAGCCTGCCAAGAGGAACAAAACGATGAAAGCGGTAATCGCCAAGGGTATAAGCGCGGCAAAGCTTGTTCCAACCGGGATTGCTGCGCTTAGCACTTGCTTGCCTTTCTCACCCAATGCGCTGTCGATGGTTTTCTCGCCCTGTTGGGTAGAGATGATGACTCGACCGTCCGCATTGCGATGGGCTTGCACGCCGCTGCTTTCGAAGCCTTCATTGAAGCTACGCTTCATGCCATCTGGGTCAACGCCAAATTGCGTGTTGCCTGTGAACGAGCCTAGCAAAGCCATGACGAAAACGACGGCTGCGATCACGAGGGGGGTGATGACCAATGCACCACGATTATCGGCCATATCCCGCCGAATGAGGGTCAAAAACTTGTTCATGAGAACACTCCCGCAGGAAGGGTGAAGCTGATTGATGCGCTTGCCTTGGAATTGATCGCTTTGCCCGGAAAGGCGCGGCCTTCGGCCGGTGCCTGACGCTGGGCTAAGGTAAAGAGTAAGCCAGTAATCATCATGACCCCCTATTGCGCCAACGCGACAAACAAATCGGCAAGACCAACCCGGCGGGGTTCGCCAAAGGTCTTCAATTGGTCTGGGGCAACACCATCGAATACAAAGGTGGTGCGGCCTAAAAGCGAGCGGCCATAGAGCGGGCGCAGGGCTTCGGCTTCGGCTTTCTGAGTGTCGAGGACATCGACCGCCAAGAAGCGGTCCGCAATGACATCCATCGATGCGTCCAGCGTGACCGCGCCATCGCGAATAAAGATCGCATGGCTCAAAATGGGCTCGACCTCGTCGACCTGGTGGGTGGTGATGATCACCGTCCGGGTTTCGTCAAAGAAGTCCGACAAAATGGCGTCGTAGAAGCCACGGCGATTGACGATGTCGAGGCCCAAGGTTGGCTCGTCCAGAACCAGAATGCGCGCATCAATCGCCAGAGCGATGGCCAAATGGACTTGCACGATCATCCCTTTAGAGAGGGCCTTAATCTTGGAGTCCAATTGAACCGTTGTGGTCTTGAGGCGGGCAATTGCTTTGGCTTGGTCAAACTTAGGATGCAGGCCTGCGACCCAATCGAGGAGGTCAGCCACTTTTGCCCAGCGGGGCAGGGTGGCCACGTCGGCGATGAAACAGACTTGTTCCATCAAGACAGCCCGCTGCATCAGAGGGTTCATCCCCATGACTTGCAGATCGCCTTCATAGTCAGATAGGCCTAGGAGGCAGTTGAGCAGCGTAGACTTACCTGCACCATTGGCCCCAATCACACCGACAATCCGGCCGGCTGGGATTTCAAGGTTGGTCGGCTTTAGCGCTTGCTTCTTGCCATAGTTTTTCGCCAAGCCCTTGGCCGAGATTAACACTTCCGTCATTGCCCATTCCCCTCAATATCTTTTAGCAATTCTTGTGCGCTAAGACCCAAGCGCTTGATGCGAGTCACTACGACCGGCCATTCTTCTTTAAGGAAGGTGTTGCGTTCGCTGGCGCTCAATCCTTTGCGGGCACCCTCGATCACAAACATGCCAAGCCCACGGCGACGTTCGACCAGACCGTCATCGGCCAATTCTTGATAGGCTTTTGAAACCGTCAAAGGATTGACCTGAAGGTCCAAAGCCACTTGCCGAACGGACGGCAAAGGCTCTCCTTCTTTTATGCCACCATCGAGAATGGCAGACAGGACCCGGTCCTTGATCTGCCTCCAGATGGGTTGATCGTCGCGCCAAGCTTGCGTCATAGACAACTCCCAAATACCTAGAACTTGCTGTTCTAGCGTTCTG
>VYLK01000032.1_pt1 | contig 50810 bp, 47 predicted proteins | sample 5114321 | NCBI WGS metagenome assembly VYLK01 (sample SAMN12291792, study PRJNA351875) | freshwater metagenome | isolation source: freshwater lake | place: USA: Michigan, MSU2 Lake | collected 2011-08-16
CCTCAGGGCCGGGCGCCGGCGCGGCAGCCAGGCCGGGCGCGGCCAGGGTCAGGGCCAGCGCGCCGCTTGCCAAGGTGGCCCACGGCCTGCGCTGCGGTGAGGGGAATGAGGGCAGGTTCACAGCAGGGCACTGTAGGCCTGCGGGGGCGCCCGCAGGGGCGGAAATGAAGGCCGAAGCGGGCTCTGTTCGGGCTCATCTTTCTGCGCGCGCTGCCCAGAATCGCCTTCCATGCCCGAACCTGCCTGCAAGCCGGCCCCGGGCAACGCCCGCTCTTGCTGCGGGTGCGCCTGACCGAAGGAGCGCCGCATGATTTCACGCCTGACCCAATCGCTCGATTTCCACGCCCAGGCGCTCAGCCTGCGCGCAGAGCGCCAGCGCATCATCGCCGGCAACATCGCCAACGCCGACACCCCGGGCTACCACGCACGCGATTTCAACTTCGCCGATGCGTTGCGCAACGCCACCGGCCAAGCCGGCGTGGGCGGGGGCATCGCCAGCAGCGTGATGAGCCCGGGCGGCCGGCCTTCGCCGACGCTGCGCTACGCGATGCCTTCGCAAACCAGCCTGGACGGCAACAGCGTCGACATGGACCGCGAGCGGGCCTCCTTCGTCGACAACAGCGTGCAGTACGAATCGACCGTGCGTTTCATCAATGGCAGCGTGCGCACCATGCTCGATGCGATGAAGAGCCACACGCAAGGCTGATGCCTCGCTCTGAAAAGGATTCACCATGAGCATGCTCCGCATCTTCGACGTTGCCGGCAGCGCGGTCAGCGCGCAGAGCCAGCGCCTGAACACCGTGGCCAGCAACCTGGCCAACGCCGACACCGTGGCCGGCCCTGACGGCAACGCCTACAAGGCGCGCCAGGTGGTCTTCCAGACCGAGCTGATGGGCGCCGGTGCGCACCGCAACGGCACGGCCGGCGTGCGCGTGAGCACCATCGTCGAGAGCGATGCGCCGGGCCGCCGCGTGCACGACCCCAACCACAAGAACGCCGACGCCGAGGGCTACGTGACCTACAGCAACGTGAACCCGGTGGAGGAGATGGTCAACATGATCTCGGCCTCGCGCTCGTACCAGAACAACGTCGAGGTGATGAACACCGCCCGCACCCTGCTGCTGAAGACGCTGCAGATCGGCCAGTGAGCGCACCGGCCCCACCGCCCGCAGCCCCCCGGAGCCCGCCATGACCACCGCCATTTCCAGCGACCCCTTCGCGGCGCTGAACGCCACCGCCGGCGGCGCTGCCGCCAGCGCCAACAACAGCGACGCCGCGAGCGCCGACCGCTTCCTGAAGCTGCTCGTCACGCAGATGCAGAACCAGGACCCGTTGAACCCGATGGACAACGCCCAGGTCACCAGCCAGATGGCGCAGATCAACACCGTCAGCGGCATCCAGACGCTGAACAACACGATGCAGGGCCTCAACGGCCAGTTCGTGCAGATGCAGGCGCTGCAGGGTGCTTCGCTGGTGGGCCGCGAGATCACCGTGCAGGGCAACCGCCTCGCGCTGGAAGCCGGTACCGGCACGGCGCAGTACGAGCTGGCCACGCCGGCCGACAAGGTGAAGATCGAAGTGCTGAACCCGGCCGGGCGCGTGGTGGACACGATGACGCTGGGCGCCACCAAGGCCGGCCGCCACGACATCGAGTGGGACGCCCGCAACGCCGACCCGGCGCTGGAGTACCGCTTCCGCATCACCGCCACCAGCGGCGCCAGCGCCGTGGCCAGCACGCCGCTGATGCGCGACCGCGTGCAGGCCGTCAGCACCTCGGGCAGCGGCGTGTCGCTGCAGACCCAGCACAGCGGCGACGTGGCCTACAGCCAGGTCAAGGCCTTCAACTGATTTCCCACCAGGACACCCCGCCATGAGCTTCCAGCAAGGCCTCTCCGGACTCAACGCCTCGAGCAAGAACCTCGAGATCATCGGCAACAACATCGCCAACGCGAACACCTTCGGCACCAAGGTCTCGCGCGCCGAGTTCGCCGATGTCTACGCCGCCGCGCTCAACGGCGCCGGTGCCAACAGCATCGGCATCGGCACCAACATGGCCAGCGTGGCGCAGCAGTTCACGCAGGGCGCCATCACCACCACCGAGAACCCGATGGACCTGGCGATCAACGGCGCCGGCTTCTTCCAGGTGACCGATGGCAAGAGCCCCACCACCTACACGCGCAACGGCCAGTTCAAGGTGGACCGCGACGGCTTCATCGTCAACAGCTTCGGCAAGCAGCTGATGGGCTACGCGGCCGACGACCTGGGCGTCATTCAGCCCGGCCAGGCCGTGCCGCTGCAGTTGCCCACCGGCGGCGTGAGCCCCAAGCCCAGCTCGCGCATGGACATCGAGATGAACCTCGATTCGCGCGCCGGGGTCACCGTGCCGGTGGCCGGTGCCGCCATCGACTTCAACGATGCCGCCACCTACAACAACGCCACCTCGCTGACGGTGTACGACGCCAAGGGCCAGGAGATCGCGCTGACCTACTACTTCCAGAAGGCCGGCACCGACAGCTGGAACGTCTTCGCCACCGCCAACGGCGCCACCGTGCTGGGCACGCCAGACGCCCCGGAGCCGCTGTCGACCATCACCTTCGCCTCCGACGGCAGCGCACCCACGGCCCCCATCGGGCCCATCACCTTCACCATCCCGGCCAGCGTGAACAGCGCCGGCGCCGAGACGCTGGAACTCACCGACGTGATCCTGAACACCGGCGGCGCCACGCAGTTCGGCTCGGCCTTCAGCGTCACCGACCTGCGGCAAGACGGCTTCTCGGCTGGCCAGCTGGTGGCCATCGCGGTGGAGAACAACGGCATCATCACCGCGCGCTACAGCAACGGGCAAAGCCGCCCGGCCGGGCAGATCGAGGTGGCCACCTTCCGCAACCCACAGGGCCTGCAGCCCTCGGGCAACAACCAGTGGGCGCGCACCTTCGCCTCGGGCGACCCCGTCACCGGCGTGCCGGGCGACGGCAACCTAGGCGTGCTGCAGGCCGGCGCGCTGGAAGAGAGCAACGTCGACCTCACCGGCGAGCTGGTGCAGATGATCACCGCGCAGCGCATCTACCAAGCCAACGCACAGACCATCAAGGCGCAAGACCAGGTCTTGCAGACCCTCGTGAACCTGAGGTAATGACCACCCCCGAAGCGGCTGCGCCGCTCCCCCTCAAGGGGGCGACCCCAGCGGCCCGGCGGAGCCGGTTCCGCGGCGTCCGCTTGATGGAGCTCTGAACGATGGATCGACTCATTTATCTCGCGATGTCGGGCGCGAAAGCGACGATGCAGCGCCAGGACTCGTTGGCCAACAACCTGGCCAACGCATCGACCACCGGCTTCCGCGCCGAGATGCAGGCCTTCCGCGCCGTACCCATCCGCGGCGACGGCGCCACCACGCGCGCCTTCGCGCTGGAGTCGACCATCGGCTACAGCACCGCGCCCGGGCCTGTCACCACCACCGGCCGTTCGCTGGACGTGGCGGTGCAGGGCAACAGCTGGCTGGCCGTGCAGGCGCTGGACGGCACCGAGGCCTACACGCGCGCCGGGGCCTTGCAGGTCAACGCCGAAGGCCAGCTCGTCACGCCCTCGGGCCTGCCGGTGCTGGGCGATGGCGGCCCCATCACGCTGCCGGCCAATGCCTCGGCCGAGATTGCCGCCGACGGCAGCATCACCACCACCGTGCCCGGCCGCCGCCCCGCGCAGGCCGGCAAGCTCAAGCTGGTGACGCCGGAAGAGGCGATGGTGCGCGGCGCCGACGGCCTCTTCCGCACGCCGGGCGGCGGCGAGGCGCCGGTGGACGCCACCGCGCGTGTGCAGAGCGGCGCGCTGGAAGGCAGCAACGTCAGCGCGGTGGAGACCATGGTGGCCATGATCTCCGCGGCGCGCCAGTTCGAGCAGCAGATGAAGGCGCTGCAGGGCGCAGAGCAGCGCGAGCAGAACGCCGCGAAGTTGCTCGCCCCCACCTGAGTTCGCCCCCTGATTCACAGATGCAAGGCGCCCGCGGGCGCCTTCGTCGTTTCAGGGGCGAGATGGCCGGTTGCGGCGGCGCTTTTCCAGCGCTCGCGGGGCTTCAGTCCGGGCGAAGATGGCCGCAGGGCATCACCCCCAAGGACCCAACACCATGATCCGCTCACTGTGGATTGCCAAGACCGGCATGGAAGGCCAGCAGAACAAGCTGGACGCCATCTCGAACAACCTGGCCAACGTCGGCACCACCGGCTACAAGCGCGGCGGCATCGCCTTCGAAGACCTGATGTACCAGAACCTGCGCCCTGCGGGTTCGGCCACCTCCGAGCAGACGCAGCTGCCCACGGGCCTGCAGGTGGGCCTGGGCGTGCGCACGGCGGCCAGCGTGCGCAACTTCGGCCAGGGCGCGATGCAGAACACCGGCAACAACCTGGATGTCGCCATCCAGGGCCAGGGCTTCTTCCAGATCCAGATGCCCGACGGCAGCACCGGCTACACGCGCGACGGCTCTTTCCAGCTCGACGCCGGCGGCCAGATGGTAACCAACGCGGGCTACGTGCTGCAGCCCGGCATCACGGTGCCTGCCAACGCCATCAGCGTGAACATCGCGCCCGATGGCCAGGTGCAGGCCACCATCCCCGGCCAGGCCGCGCTGCAGAACCTGGGGCAGATCCAGCTCGCCAACTTCACCAACCCTGCCGGGCTGGAGTCGCGCGGCGGCAACCTTTTCGCCGAGACGGCGGCCAGCGGCGCCCCGCAGGCCGCAGCGCCCGACAGCAACGGCCTGGGCCGGCTGCAGAAGGGCTATCTGGAGGCCAGCAACGTGAACGTGGTGGAGGAACTCGTGAGCATGATCGCAACGCAGCGCGCCTATGAGCTGAACAGCAAGGCCATCACCACCAGCGACCAGATGCTGCAACGCCTGGGGCAGCTGTGATGAAGGCGCTGCGCACCCTGCTGGCGGCCGCCGCCACGCTGCTCTTCACCGGCTGCAGCACCATCTTCCCGCGTGCCGAAGTGGCCGACACTCGGCCGCCCGTACCGATGCTGGCCGAAGCCACCGCGCCCCCCTCGCCCGGCGGCATCTTCCAGGACGGCCGCTACCGGCCGATGTTCGAAGACCACCGCGCCCGCCTGGTGGGCGACACGCTGACGGTGCAGATCGTCGAGAAGGTGACGGCCACTGCCACCAGCACCAGCAGCGTCGACAAGTCGGGCAGTCTGGCCGTCGGCATCAGCGCACTGCCGGGCATCAACCCCAAGGCCTTCGTGCGCGGTACGGGCGAGGCCAGCTCCAGCAACGCCTTTGAAGGCAAGGGCGCCACCGAGAGCAGCAACAACTTCAGCGGCACCATCACCGTGGTGGTGCGTGGCGTGCTGCCCAACGGCCACCTGCTCATTGCCGGTGAGAAGCAGATCGGCGTGAACGAAAACGTCGACGTGCTGCGCTTCTCGGGCCAGGTCGACCCGCGCGCCATCCAGCCTGGCAACACCGTGCAGAGCGCGCAGATCGCCAACGTGAGGCTCGAGCAGCGCGGCCGCGGCCAGCAGAGCGAGGCCCAGCGCATGGGCTGGCTCGGCCGCGTGTTCCTGAGCTTGGCACCTTTCTGATGGCCCCCCCGCCCGCCGCCCCCCGCCGAAGTACCGAGGCCGACATGCAAGACCGCGACACCTTCTCCGACCGCCTGCAGCGCTGGGCCGTGGCCCTGTGCTTCGCGCTGGCCAGCGCCGCCCTGCTGTGGCCGCTGCCCGGCCACGCCTCGGTGCGTGTGATGGACGTGGCCGATGTGCAGGGCGCGCGCAGCAACGAGCTGACGGGCTACGGCCTCGTCGTGGGCCTGGACGGCACCGGCGACCAGACCACGCAGGCCCCGTTCACCACGCAGAGCATCATCGCCATGCTGCAGCAGATGGGCGTGACGCTGCCGCCGGGCGTGAGCATGCAGCTTCGCAATGTGGCCGCGGTGATGGTGACGGCGCAATTGCCGGCCTTCAGCAAGCCCGGCCAGCAGCTGCCGGTGACGGTCTCGTCGGTAGCCAACGCCAAAAGCCTGCGCGGCGGCACGCTGATCTCCACGCCGCTGAAAGGTGTCGACGGTCAGATCTACGCCATGGCCCAGGGCAACCTGGTGGTGGGCGGCGCGGGCGCCTCGGCCAACGGCTCGAGGGTGCAGATCAACCACCTGAGCGGCGGCCGCATTCCCAACGGCGCCACGGTGGAACGCGCCGTGCCCAGCCCGGTGTTCGAGACCACCCTGGCCCAACTCGACCTCAAGGAAACCGACTTCGCGCTGGCACGCACGGTGGCCACGGCCATCAACAACGCCAAGGGCGAGGGCACGGCGATGGCGCTGGATGGCCGCACGGTCAGCGTGCGCATGCCCGAGGCCGCGCAGGAGCGCGTGGGCTTCCTGGCCGACGTCAACGGCCTGCCGCTGGTGCCGGGCAAGCCGCCTGCGCGCATCGTGCTCAACGCGCGCACCGGCTCGGTGGTCATCAACGAGGCCGTGACGCTGGGCCCCTGCGCCGTGGCGCACGGCTCGCTGACCGTCACCGTCACCACCACGCCCATGGTCAGCCAGCCCAACCCGCTGGGCCAGGGGCAAACGGTGCAGGCCGATCGTTCGGAGATTACCGTCAACCAGCAGGGCAGTGCGCTCATCCACCTGCCTGCCGGCGCCAAGCTCACCGATGTGGTGAAGGCCCTGAACACCCTGGGCGCCACGCCGCAGGACCTGCAGGCCATCCTGCAGCTCATGAAGAGCGCCGGCGCCCTGCGCGCCGAGATTGAAGTGATCGCATGAACGCCATGGCTGCGATTTCTACCCAACTGCAAGGCAGCACGGCCGGTTTGGCCACCGACACGCGCTCGCTGGACGCGCTGCGGTCGCGCGCCAACGCCGACCCCAAGGGCGCCATCCGTGAGGCGGCCAAGCAGTTCGAGAGCCTGTTCATGGGCGAGCTGATGAAGAGCATGCGCGCCACCACGCTCAAGGCCGACGGCGAAGACGGCAGCAGCGGTGCCGGCGGCATGGCCACCGACATGCTCGACCAGCAGTTCGCCACGCAGATGAGCGGTCTGCCCGGGGGCTTGAGCGAAGCCATCATGAGGCAACTGGAACGGCAGATGGGCATGACGCCCGGGCCCATTCCGGTGACGAAATCGGCCAACAACACGCCCGCGCCGCTGAGCGCCCAGCCCGTGGCCACCGCCGTGCCGCAGACGGGCGCGGCCGGCTTTGTGCAGCAGCACGATGCGGCGGCCAAACGCGCCGAGGCCGAGACCGGCATCCCGGCCACCTTCATGGTGTCGCAGGCGGCGCTGGAAACCGGCTGGGGCCGCAAGGAGATCCGCCATGGCGACGGCAGCCCTTCGTACAACCTCTTCGGCATCAAGGCCAGCCCCAACTGGAAGGGCGCCACTGCCGAGGTAGTGACCACCGAGTACATCAACGGCAAGGCGCAGAAGGTGGTGGCCAAGTTCCGCGCCTATGGCAGCTATGCCGAGAGCTTTGCCGACTACGCGCGGCTGATGAAAGACAGCCCGCGTTACGCGGGCGTGGTGCGCGCGGCCAGCGGCGCCACCGTGGCCGGCGCCGACGCAGCCGCCTCGGCGCGTGCGGCCACCGGCTTTGCGCAGGGCTTGCAGCGGGCCGGCTACGCCACCGACCCCGCCTACGCCGACAAGCTGAGCCGCGTCATCAACACCACGCTGCGCCTGCAGCGTTCACTGGCCTGAACGGCCGCAGGACGGAGCGATGGGCAGTTCACCGCTGATGTCGCTGGGCGTTCGCGCCATGGCGGCCAACTACGCCGCGTTGCAGACCACCGGCCACAACATCGCCAACGCGAACATGCCGGGCTACAGCCGGCAGCAGGCGGTGCTGGCCACTTCGCAGGGCCAGTTCACCGGCGCCGGTTTCTTCGGGCGCGGGGTCGACGTGGTCAGCGTCACGCGCTCGCACAACGAGTTCCTCACGCGCGAGACCGCCAATGCGGCTTCGCTCTCGGCCATGGACGCCGCCCGCCTGGGCCAGCTCAAGCGCCTGGAGAACGTGTTCCAGACCGGCGAGTCGGGCCTCGGGTATGCCGTGACCGAGGTCTTCAATGCGATGGTCGACCTCTCCAGCCGCCCCACCGACCTGGCCACGCGCCAGGTGGTGCTGGCGCGCGCCACCGACATGGCCGCACGCTTCTCGGAAGCGGGTTCCACGCTCGACCAGACCCAGGCCGAAGTGACGGCCGACCTCAAGACCTCGGTGGCCGAGGTCAACCAGCTCACCACCGCCATTGCCAACGCCAACCAGCGCGTGGCCTCGCTGCGCGGCCTGGGCCAGCCGGCCAACGACGTGCTGGACGAGCGCGACCGCCTCATCGGCCAGCTGTCGGAAAAGATCCGCGTCACGCGCATCGAGGCCGACGACGGCACGGTGGGCCTGTTCATCGGCGGCGGCCAGCGCCTGGTGCTGGCCGGCCAGTCCACGCAGCTCGCGGTGGTGCCGAATGACCTCGACCCCAGCCGCAGCGCGCTGGCGCTGCGCGAAGGCACGGGCACGCTGCGCCGCATCGACGACAGCGGCCTGGGCGGCGGCTCGATGGCCGGCCTGATCCGCTTCCAGAACGTCGATCTGTCCACCGCACGCAATCTCGTGGGCCAGCTGGCCGCCGCGGTGGGCGGCGCCTTGAACGACCAGCAGGTGCGAGGCCTGAGCCTGCAGCAGCCCCTGGGCCAGAACCCGGCGCAGCCGCTGTTCGCGTTGGGGCCGCAGCGCGCCCTGGCGCAAGAGGGCAACCAGCGCGACGTGAACACCGGCCTGCCGATTGGTAACGTCACGCTGAGCATCGTCGATTCCAGGGCCCTGGAGGCGAGCGACTACGACCTGCGCGAGAGCGCCGACTTTCCCGGCAGCTGGACGCTCACCCGCATCTCCGACGGCCTCGCCCGCACCGTCAACAGCGGCGATGTCGTCGACGGTCTGCGCATCGACATCACCGACGCCCAGCCCGGCGACCGCTACCTGCTGCAGCCCGTGGCGCGTGTGGCCAACGGCATGCGCAACCTGTTGACCAGCCCGCTGGACCTGGCCGCCGCCTCGCCGCTGCTGGCCACCGGGGCCGCTGGCAACACCGGCACCGGCGCGCCCGGCGATCTGGTGGTGACGGCCAGCCCGCAGCCTTTTCCCGGCACGCCGGAGACGCTGCAGTTCTTTCGCCTGGCCGTGCCCATCGACGGCAACGACTTCGAGTACGTCTCGTCCATCACCGGCGTGGCCACGCCCTGGCGCACCGGCCAGCCCGTGGTGGGGGCCAACGGTTTCACGTTGCAGATCAACGGCGTGCCGGCCGACAGCGACAGCTTCGTCGTCGAGCCGACGCCGGCGGCCTCGCTGGCCAGCAACAACGGCAATGCCCGCGCCATGCTGGCGCTGCGCGACGCGCTCATCGTCGGTGGGCGCACGGTGTCCGATTCGTGGTCGCAGTCGCTGGCGGACATCGGCGTGCGTGTGCAGAGCGCGGTGTCGTCGGCGAGCATCAGCGCCGCCGTGGCCTCGCAGTCGGAGCAGGCGCGCAGTTCGCAGGACGGCGTGAACCTCGACGAAGAGGCCGCCCGCCTGATCCAGTTCCAGCAGAGCTACCAGGCGGCGGCCAAGGTGCTTCAGGTCGCTCAGTCGCTGTTCGACACCCTCCTCAACGCCGCCGGCCAGTGAACCCCTTGAACAGGCATTGACCCATGCGCATCAGTTCCGCCTACGCCTTCGAAACCTCGCTGGCCAACCTGCAGCGGCGCCAGTCGCAGCTGTCGGAAGCGCAGGAGCAGCTCACCAGCGGCAAGCGCGTGCGCAAGCCCAGCGACGATCCGGCGGCGGCCGCAGCGGCCGAGCGGGCGCTGGCCGCCAACGCGCGCGCCGAAGCGCACTTGAGCGCGCTGAACGCCAGCCGCAATGCCATGCAGCTGACCGAAGGCGCGCTGGGCGATGCCGGCGATCTGATGCAGCGCGCCCGCGAGCTGATGGTCTCTGCCGGCAACGGCACCTATGGCGACAGCGAGCGCCGCTCGCTGGCCGAGGCGCTGCGCGGCATCCGCAACGACCTGCTGGCCGTGGCCAACCGCAGCGATGGCGCCGGGCGCTATCTCTTCGGCGGCCAGGGCTCCGACACCCCGCCGCTGCGCGACGCTGCCGGCGGCGTGGTCTACGACGGCTCGCCCGGCCAGCTGAACGCCGCGGCCGGCGAAGTGACGCCGCTGAGCATCGACGGCGCCGGGGTCTTCCTGCAGGCGCCGGACCCTGCCAACGCTGGCGGCACCATCAGCGTCTTCGACGCCATGGACACCGCCATCGGCGAGCTGTTGACCCCCGGCCGCCCGTCCACAGACGTGGCCCAGACCGTGGCCACCGCCATCGACCGCATGGCGGCGGTGCAGGGCAACTTCTCGGGCTGGCGCGCGCGCGCCGGCGAGGCGCTGAACCGCGCCGATGGCATCGAGAGCCGCCTGAGCCAGACCAAGCTCGACGCGCAGCGCGACCGCAGCGCCGCGGAGGACCTCGACATGGTCGAGGCCATCTCCGATTTCCAGGGCAAGCAGACCGGCTACGATGCGGCACTGAAGACGTACTCGATGGTGCAGCGCATGACCCTTTTCGACTACATGAAAACCTGAGCGCGCTCCTTGACCACCATGCAAGACCATCCCGTGCTGGGCCAGGTGGCCCTGGGCTACACGCCCATGATCAACAAGCAGCGCGAGGTGGTGGCCACCCGGCTGACGGTGTTCCCCGATCGCCCCGATGCCACGCCCGACGCCGCCGCCCTGTTGCTGGCCCTGCACGAGGTGTGGCCAGCCGCCGAAGCCGCCGGCAACGAACCGCTGAAGCTCTCGCCCCGCCCGCTGGACCCCGCCGCTCGCGGTGCCCGCGCGCCCGGCGCGCGCCCGCCCGTGACCTTGAACCTCGCCGGCGAAGGCCTGCTGCGCGCCGTGATGGCTGCCCAGCCCGCCACGCAGTTCATGCTGGAGGTGCCGGCCTTCATGGCAGCCGACCCCAGCGTTGCGCAGCAGCTGCGCCAACTGCACGAGGCCGGCAACCTGCTGATGATCAAGGGCCGGCCGCTGCAGCCGCTGGCACCTGAAGTGCTGGCGCTGTTCAGCCACTCCATCGTCGAGGTGGGCGAAGAGCGCCGCACCGGCGCGCCCTCGGCCACCGCGGCGGCGGCACGGCAGATCACCACCGTGCAGGCCGGTGCCCGCACCAGCGAAGACGTCGAAGCCGCCTTCCAACGCGGCGCCGTGGCGGTGCTGGGCTGGCCGATGGACGACGCCCCGCCCACGCCCACCACCAAGGGCAAGGTGCCGCCTGACGTGAACACCGTGATGACGCTGATCAGCGGCGTCGAGAAAGAGCGCCCGGTGTCTGAGCTGGAAGCCGTGCTCAAGCGCGACCCGGCGCTGGCTTTCCGGCTGATGCGTTATCTCAACTCGCCGGCTTTCGGGCTGAGCGTGGAGATCAACTCCTTCGGCCACGCGCTGATGATGCTGGGGTACGCGCGCCTGAAGCGCTGGTTGGCGCTGTTGCTGGCCTCCTCGGCCAAGGGCGTCAACGCCACGCCGGTGATGTATGCCGCGGTGCGCCGCGGCCTGCTGATGGAAGAGCTGGGCCGCGAGCAGGGTGACGCCGAGATGCGCGGCGAGATGTTCATCTGCGGCGTTTTCTCTCTGCTCGACCGCCTGCTCCAGCAGCCCTTCAGCGAACTGCTGCCCAACGTGCCGGTGCCCGAGCGTGTGGCGCAGGCGCTGCGCGGCGAGGGCGGGCCCTACCAGCCCTACCTGGAGCTGGTGCGCGCCATCGAGCAAGAGTCGGTGTACGACCTGCGCGAGCGGGCTGACGCTCTGATGCTTGGCCCTACCACCGTCAACCGCGCGGTGCTGGTGGCGCTGCGCGCGGCCCGGCAGCTTGACGGCTAAGCCCACCTACCCAGGCGCACGCGCGGCCCCCGCGCTGCCCAGCCGCGGCCTCACGCAGCTGCCTTCGCTGGCGGTGCTGCCGGCCGCGGCCACGCTGCAGGCGGCCGATTTCCGCATCGTCGACCTGAACCCGGCTTTTGCCCAGCTCACCGCCCGCACGCGCGCTGCGCTGCTGGGCACCGACCCCGTGGCGCTGGAGCCGGCGGACACACAAGACGCCAGCCGCACCGAGCGGCAAGACCTCGCTACCGCGGCCACCGCCGGCCACGCCCCGCCCACGGTGCAGCGCCGCCTGCTCGACGGCCACGGCCGCGAACGCTGGTGCAGCTGCGCCACCAGCCGCATCACCGACGGCCGCGGCGGCGTGTACTGGCTCACGCTGTGGCACGAGGTCACGGCCGAGGTGGCCGCGCGCGAGCAGGCACGCCGTGCGCAAGACGAGCTCGCGCAGTGGTTCGAGCTCAGCGGCACCGGCATGCTGGTCTACGACGACAGCGGTCTCATCGTGCGCTGCAACGCCGCTTTCGAAACCCTGGTGGAGCGCGTGCCCGAAGAGCTGGCGCATGCCGAGCCGGGCCTGCAGGCGCTGCTGGGCTGGCAGGGTGGGGCGCTGGCGCCGGCGCTGGCCGCAGGCGGTGCCGCGCTCGAATCGCAGGCGCTGGTGGCCCTGGGCGATGGCCGCCGGCGGCGCCTGAGCGCGCGCCTGGTGTGCCAGGCCCTGGAGGGCGGCGGGCGCCGCGTGATGGCCGTGGTGCAGGACCGCAGCGCCGAAGACGCGCGCGACCTGGCCCAGCTGGAAATGGGCATGTTGATGGACACCGCCAGCATCGGCGTGGCCACCTACGACCCGGCGCGCGGCTGGCTCGCGCCCGAGCCACCGCCGGGGGGCGGTGGCGCTGGTGCGCGCCGCAGCGAAGGCCGGCCGGCATCCGGTGCGCTGATGGGCATCCACCGCGATCTCGTGGAGCCCGGCTCGCTGCCCGAGTACGAAACCCTGCAGCGCGCCCTGCGCAGTGGTGAGCGCACCGAGGTGCGCTACGCCGTGCGCCACCCCGAGCTGGGCCTGCGCTGGCTGCTCACGCGGGTGGAGCCCGGGGCCTTGTCGGGCGGGCGGCAAACCACGTCGGTGGTGACGCTCGATGTCACCGACCAGCACCTGGCGCAGCGGCGCAACGAAGAGCTGTTGCGCGAGCTGACCACGATTCTCGACAGCAGCACCGCCGGCATCGCCTACCTGCGCGGGCCGGTGGTGGTACGCTGCAACCGGCGCTTCGAGCGCATGTTGGGTTTCGAGGGCGGGGCCGCAGCCGGCGCCACGCTGGGCGAGATCTTCGCGCGCAGCATGGGCGCGCTGCAGGGCGCGGGCGAGGCCCTGGCCGCGCTGCAGCGGCTGGACGAAGGCCACCCTTTCGAAGCCGAGCTGCCGCTGGCCATGGGCGACGCGCCGCCGCAGTGGTACTCGCTCTCGGTGCGCCGCGCCCAAGCCACTGGCGACGAGGCCGAGCCCGAAGCCGTGGCCGTGCTCACCGACATCACGCGCCTGAAGAACCAGCAGGCCGAGCTGGAGCAACTGCTGCGCGACCGCGAGCTGATGTTCAGCCTCAGCGAGGTGGGCATCGTCTACCAGCGCGGCGCGCGCATCGAACGTGCCAACCAGGCCATGGCCGCGCTCACCGGCTGGGCCAGCCCCGAGCTGAGCACGCTCGATGCCGCCGAGCTGTACGAAAGCGCGCGCGAATGCGTGGAGTTCGAGGCCCGCATCGGCCAGGCGCTGCGCGAGCAGGGCCGATTCAGCGGCGAGCGCCGCCTGCGCCGCCGCGACGGCAGCCTGATCTGGGTGCAGGTGGCCGTGCGCCCGGTGAACCAGGACGAGAGCCAGGACGAGAGCGAAAGCGCCGTCATCTGCAGCTTCATCGACATCGACGAACGCCGCCGCACGCGCGAAACCCTGGCCGGCCAGGCCGAGCGCACGCGCGCCGTGCTGAACTCGGTGCTGGTGGGCATCGTCACCGTCAACGAACACGGCATCCAGTGGATGAACCGCTCGGCGCGGCGCATGTTCGGCGGCGAGCTGGCCGATTTCGTCGGCGAGCCCATCAGCATCGTGGCCACGCCCGAGCCCGACCACCCCTTGCGCCAGCTGGCGCGGCTGGAGGGCCTGAAGGAAGGCCAGAACGACACCTTCGAGTGCCGGCTGAAGGCCCGCGACGGGCGCGAGTTCTGGGTGGTGGGCAACGCCGTGCCCAGCGCGCCGGGCGCCGGTGGGGGTGCGGCGCGCGAGATGACCATCGCGCTGCTGGACATCGAGCGCCGGCGCCAGGCCGAGGTGCACATCGCGCAGGCCCAGGCTTCGCTGCAGCGTGTGATCGAGACGGCACCGCTGGCCATTGCGCTGTTCGATGCGCGCAGCCTCGTGGTGCAGCAGCTCAACCAGACGGCAGCCAGCTTCTTCGGCCGCCCGCTGGCCGGGCTGCAGGGCGCCACGCTGCAGGCTTGCTGCGCCAGCCCGGCCCAGGCCACGGCCCTGCAGGGCTGGCTGCGCGCCGCTGCCGAGGGCGCCGGCACGGCGCAGCACGAGTGGCGCGAAGAGCTGTCCGAGCCGGCCAGCGGCGAGGCCAGCGCGCGCGTGTGGGACTGCCGCATCACCACGCTGCAAGACAGCGCCGCCGCGGCCGGTGACGACACCGCGGGCTTGCAGCTGCTGCTGGTGGCCAGCGACGTGACCGAGCAGCGCGCCGCCGAGCGCGCGCGCCTGCAGGCCGCCATCGCGCAGCGCGAGGTGCTGGTGCGCGAGGTGCACCACCGCATCAAGAACAACCTGCAGGGCGTGGCCGGCCTGCTGCAGCAGAACGCCGCGCGGCGGCCCGAGATGGCCGACATCCTCAGCGAGGCCGTGGGCCAGGTGCAGGCCATCGCGCAGGTCTACGGCCTGCAGGTGGGCGCCAGCGGCCCGCTGGCTGTGGCCAGCCTGCTGCGCGCCATCGCCGCTTCGGTGCAGCGCACCTTCGGCCGCGCCATCGCGGTGGACATGGACGGCGAAGTGCCGCACCTGCTGCCCGAGGCCGAGTCCATCCCGGTGGCGCTGACGCTCAACGAGTTGCTCACCAACGCCATCAAGCACGGCAGCGGCGGCGAGGTGCGCTGCCGCGTCTGGGCCGTGGGCGCGGGCCTGGACATCAGCATCGCCAGCCAGGCCACGCTGGCGCCGGGTTTCGACCTGCAACAACGTCGCAGTGTGGTGTCCGGTCTGGGGCTGGTGCGTGCGCTGCTGCCCCGGCGCAGCGCCTCGCTGGTGCTGGTGCAGGAAGGCGACGAGGTCGTGGCCCGGCTGGCCCTGCGCCCCCCCGGTGTGCGTGTGCCGGGGCCTGGCGACGCGGTTTGATGGGCCACAATCCGGCGGATGAGCGCAGTGGCCAGCAGCCGGGGGAAGATCCTGGTCGTCGATGACGACCGGCTCGTGCTCGCCACCGTCACGCACGGCCTGTCGGCCGCCGGCTACGAAGTGATCGACGCCGACAACGGCGACGACGCCATCCTGCTGGCTCGCGAGCACCGCCCGGCGCTGGCCTTGCTGGACATCCGCATGGAAGGCAAGAGCGGCTTCGATGTGGCCGAGACCCTGCGCGACGCCTACAGCATCCCCTTCATGTTCCTCTCGGCCTTCGCCGACGAGGCCACCAAGCAGCAGGTGCAGGCCCTGGGCGCGCTCGATTACCTGATCAAGCCGCTGGACGTGGGCCAGATCGTGCCGGCCGTGGAAGCCGCCTTCGTGCGCGTACGCGGCGGCGCCTCGGCACCGGCTGCAGTGCCTGCGGCCACGGCGCCTGCTGCTGCAGCGCTGGTGCCGGCCACCCTGGCCGACCCCGTGCCACTGGCTGTGGGGGTGCTGATGCACCGCTACTCGCTCTCGCGCGATGCTGCGTGGCAGCGCCTGCAGCGGCTGGCGGCCGACCAGAAGCTCGGCCTGCCGGCCCAGGCCGAGCGCCTGCTGGGGGCGGTGGAAGAACTGGCACGTTCGGCGCTCTGACGCGGCGGCCGGCTGCCGCCGGCAGGTCCGGCTTCAGCCGGCCAGCGTGAAGAAGAAGGCCGCGCCGCGGCCCGGTTCGGCCTCGGCCCAGATGTCGCCGCCATGCCGGCGCACGATGCGCCGCACCGAAGCCAGGCCGACACCGCTGCCCGGGAATTCGCTGGCGCTGTGCAGACGCTGGAACAGGCCGAAGAGACGCTCCGACGAGCGCATGTCGAAACCGGCCCCGTTGTCGCGCACCACGTAGGCCTTGCGCCCGCCGTGAGCCACCGTGCCCAGGCTGATGCGCGCCTTGGGCGTGCGGCCGCTGTACTTCCAGGCGTTGCCCAGCAGGTTCTCCAGCACCAGGCGCAGCAGCGTGGGGTCGCCCTGGGTGGTGAGGCCGCCCTCGATGTCGACCTCCACCTCGCGGTCGGGTGTGCTGCGGCGCAGGTCGTCGATGACGTAGCCCGCCAGTTGCGACAGGTTCACCGGCTGCCGTGCCAGCGGCTGAGAACTCAGCCGCGCCAGCGTCAGCAGCGCGTCGATCATCAGGTTCATGCGTGCGGCGGCACCGAGCACGCGGTCGAGGTGGTCGTTGCCCACGCGGTCGAGCAGGCGGCCGTAGTCTTCCTTGACGATGCGCGTGAAGCCCTCCACCACGCGGATGGGCGCGCGCAGGTCGTGCGAGACGGTGAAGCTGAAGCTGTCGCTCTCTTCCATGCTGGCGGCCAGCGCCGCCTGCGAGGCCTTCGACGCGGCTGCGGCGGCTTCCGAGGCCGCTGCGCCAGCTTCGGCGGCCCCGCTGCCGGCGGCGGCCGGCGGCAGCTGCAGCAGCACCAGGCCGCGCAGCGTGCCGGGCAGCCCCAGGCAGGCCTGCGCGTGCCAGCCGCCTTCGGCCCGCGCCGCGCCGGGCTGGTCTGGCGCGAAGGCCTGCACCATGGCCGCTGGCAGATCGTGCAGCGCCTCGGGCACAGGGCAACCGGGTGCGAGTGCGGGCCAGATCGCCTGCGCGGCGCTGTTGCAGGCCTGGAGCTGCCAGCCTTCGCCCTGGTCCAGGGCCCAGAGGGCGGGGCCCGGCTGCAGGGCCAGCAGCGGGGCCAGCGCGGCGGCACCGGCCCGCAGCACGTCGTCGGTGTGCAAGGGACAGGCGGTGCCCGTGAAGCCGTTGAAGGCGCCCAGGTCGTCGTGGCTGGGCACCCCCTGCACCCGCCAGCTGCGGCTGCCCTGGAAGGGCTGCGGCAGGTCGACACGCACTTCGGCGAAGGCGCGCTGGGCCTGCAGCCGTGTGCGCAGCACCGGGTCGTTGAACAGGGGCAGCAGCGCCACGGCCGCCTGCTCGGCGCCTTGCCAGTGCAGCGGGCGGTGCAGGGCGTCGGTCTGCCAGGTGGCATCGGCCTGCAGCTGGGCCAGCTGGCGGGCCTGCGCGTGTGCTTCGCGCAGCGCTGCCTCGGTGCGCAGCCGGGTGCGGGCGCTGCCCAGTGCGTAGGCACCGGCTGCCGCAGCGGCCACCGCCAGCAAGGCCAGCGGCAGGCCCCAGGCGAAGCTTGCGGCCAGGCTGGCCGCCTCACCGGCGGCCGAGGCCGGGGCCGAGGCCATCAGTGGCCCCGCCGCCGCCAAGCGCAGCACCGAGGCGCTTTGCCACGGCGATCGGCGCTCGACCCCTGGGCGAACCCCAATCTCCACCGCGCGTGGGCCGGCGGCTCGGGGTCGTCGGCCGTGGCACGATACAAGCATGGCTGGAATTGTACGAAGCGGCCGGCGCCGCCCGGCTCAAGTTCGAGGGGAGGGCGCCGAAAGTCCAGAGGTGTCCGATCTGCCTACCGCCGGCCGGGGCCCAGGCCCCGCCGTGGCGGCAGCCCCCGACTGCATTTGCACGCGCCACCCATGAGCGATCCGCATTCCCCAAGCTCTCCAGGCGCCCCCCCACCAGCCGAGCCCGCCGGCCTCGACCCCGTGGCGCTGGGGCGGCTGCGCGAGCTCGACCCCGATGGCCGCCACGGCGTGCTGCAGCGTGTGCTGGCGGCCTTCGAGACCTCGCTCAGTCGCATGCTCGTGCAGCTGGCTGCCGAGCGTGAAGGCGGCAATGCCGCGGTGGTGGCCGGCGTGGCCCACACACTCAAGTCCAGTTCGGCCAGCGTGGGCGCGCTGGAGCTCGCGCGCGTCTGCGCCGAGGTCGAACATCGCCTGCGCAGTGGCGAGCCGGGTTCCCTGGCCGGTGATATCGAACGCTTGACGCTGGCGGGCGAGGGCGCGCTGGCAACAGTTAGGGCTATGCTGCGCGCCTGAGATGCCCGTGCCGATGAGTTCACCTCACCCCTTCGCCGACGCCAGCCACACGGGCCAGCCCGAAGTGCTGTTGGTCGACGACGACGAGGTCAACCTGCTGCTGACGGCATTGGCCCTGCGCGAGCGCGGGTTCACCATCATCGAGGCGGGCAGTGGCGAGCGGGCGCTGGAACTGCTGCGCGACTGGACGCCCGACATCATCGTGCTCGATGCCATGATGCCCGGGCTGGACGGTTTCGAGACCTGCCGCCGCCTGCGCCGCACGCCCGGTTTCGAGAACGTGCCGGTGCTGATGCTCACCGGCCTGGAAGACGACGCGTCCATCACGCGCGCTTACCAGGTGGGCGCCACCGACTTCTTCGTCAAGGCCACGCAGTGGAGCCTGCTGTCGGGCCGCCTGCACTACCTGCTGCGCGCCTCGCGCACGCGCATCGAGCTCGAGCGCAACCGCGCCAAGCTGGCCCGCGCGCAAGACCTGGCGCGCATGGGCAGCTTCGACTGGCGCCGCACCGAAGGCGGGCTGCTGCTGCTGCCAGAAGCGCTGCGGGTGCTGGGTTTCGGCCCGCAGGAACGCGTGACGCTGCGCTTGCTGCTGCGCATGGTGCCGCGGGTCGACCGCGCGCAGCTGTCGCGCAAGCTGCACGACGCCATCCGCCAGGCCTCGGTGCTGGCCGAAGACGTGCGCATCGTGCTCTTCGACGGGCGCCAGCGCATCATCCACATCGAAGCCGAGCCGGAGTTCAACGAACACGGCCACGGCATCGGCTACACCGGCATCGTGCAGGACGTCACCGAGCGCCGGCAGGCCGAAGACCAGATCAAGGAACTGGCCAACTTCGATTCGCTGACGGGCCTGCCCAACCGCCGCCAGCTCATCGCACGTGCCGAGCGCGCGCTCGAGTACGCGCGGCGCGGCAACCACCAGTGCGCGGTGCTGCTGATCGACCTGGACCGCTTCAAGATCATCAACGACACCCTGGGCCACAGCGCCGGCGACGAACTGCTCATGCAGGTGGGCCGCCGCCTGCGCGCCTGCGTGCGACACAGCGAAGAGATCGCCGATGGCCAGCTGGAGCTGGTGGGCAGCCGCTCGCACCGCTCGCTGGAGGCCGTGGGTCGCTTGGGCGGCGATGAATTCGTGGCGCTGTTGCCCGAGGTGGCGGACGACGCCGACGCCGAGCGCGTGGCCCAGCGCATCCTCGAATCGCTGCGCGAGGTCATGTTCGTCGCCGGGCAGGAGTGTTTTGTCACCGCCAGCGTGGGCGTGGCCATCTTCCCGCGGGACGGCACCACCGTCGTCGACCTGCTGCGCAACAGCGATGTGGCGATGTACTCCGTCAAGGACCAGGGCAAGAACGCGAGCGCGATCTACAGCCCGCAACTCGCCGGCCTGGGCCGCGAGAAGCTGGAACTGGAAACTGCGCTGCACCGCGCCATCGAACGCGACGAACTCGTGCTGCACTACCAGCCGAAGGTGGACGTGCGCGCGGCGGGTATCGTGGGCGTGGAGGCGCTGATGCGCTGGCAGCGCGGCAGCAAGCTGGTGCCGCCGGGTGAGTTCATCCCGCTGGCCGAGGAAACGGGCCTCATCGTGCCCTTGTCGGAATGGGCGCTGCGCCAGGCCGCCTGGCAGGCACGCACTTGGCGCGACAAGTTCGGCTTCGACCAGTCCATCGCGGTCAACCTCCCCAGCCGCCTGTTCGAGCGCAGCGATCTCGTCGAGCACATCCACCAGTGCGTCACGGCAGCCAACATGCCGCACCGCGCGGTGATGCTGGAGATCACCGAAAACAGCCTGATGGCCGACCTGCAAGGTGTGAAGCCTACGCTGCACCGGCTCAACGAGATCGGCGTGGAGATCTCCATCGACGACTTCGGTACCGGCTACTCCAGCCTGGCCTACCTGACCGCGTTGCCCATCAGCGAGCTCAAGATCGACCGCAGCTTCACCCGCGAGCTCGGCATCTCGCCGCAAAGCAGCGCGGTGGTGACAGCCATCATCGCGCTGGCGCGTTCATTGAGCCTGCGCGTGGTGGCCGAAGGTGTGGAGACGCTGCGCCACAAGGATGTTCTGTACCGGCTGGGTTGCGCGGTGATGCAGGGATTTTTGTTCAGCAAGCCTGTGGCCGCGGCCGATCTGGAAGTGTGGCTGACAGACTTGCAATCGCCGCGGCGTGCGGTTTGGATGGACCCCCCGCTCGAAGGACATGGCGAGGAGGCGGCCCGCACCGGCATCGCCCGCCGTCTGCGCTGATGGACGGTGTCTCGAACCCGGCATCGGGCGGCCGGGCCGCCGTCGCCACGCCGGCGGCCAGCATCGCGAAAGGCGCTTTGCGCCGGCTGGCCCAGGCCCAGCTGGAGCCCACCCCCGAGAACTACGCCCGCGCCTATGCCGAAGAGGCGGGTCTGCCGCCGCCGGCCGCCAGCGGCAGTGCTGGCGCCGCAGCGCCTGCAGCGCAGGCCGCCGCCAGTGCCCAGGAACTGCGCGCGCAGGGGCAGGCCTGGGCTGCGCTGCTCGAACGCGTGATGCGGGGTCTGGACCGCGGCGGACGCCAATGGACGGCAGCGCGCCGCAAGGACAGCCTCAAGCGCGTGCTGGAGGGCAGCCGCAGCGACCCCCAGCGCCTGCTGCAGCGCCTGCAATCGCTGATGGGCGCCTGGGAAAGCGACCAGGCGGCCGACCCCGCACAGACCGGGCTGGAGACACTGGAGGCCGAGGCCGGCCGTGCCGACGCGCCGGCAGAAGCCTGGCGGCCGGTGCTCGCCACGCTGCACGGCACCGTGGGTGCCGCCCTGCCGCCGGCCGTGCCGCGCGCCGAGGCCCTGGCCGATCAGCTCAAGCGCCTGGCCGATGCGCTGTCAAGCGACGGCCCGACGCCCGAGCTTGCCGCCGCCTGCGAGACCTTGTGCAACCAGGCCCGGCGTTTCTTCGGACACCGGCATCACCTCATCGACGAGCTGTCGGACTTGTGCCGCGAGCTCACCGCCGGCCTCGTGGAGCTGGCCGAAGACGAAAGCTGGGCCCGCGGCCAGGCCCTGGCGATGCAGCACGCGCTGGAGGACGGCAGCCCAACGGCCCGGGGGGTGCGCGCCGCAGGCGTGCTGCTGGCCGAGACGCGCACGCGCCAGCAGCGGGTGCGCGCCGAGCGCCAGGCCGCGCGAGACGCGCTCAAGCAGCTCATCCACGACATGGTGTTGGAGGTGGGTGAGCTCGGCGACCACGCCGGCCGCTTCCAGCTCGCCACGGCGCAGCACGCGCAGGCGATCGAACAGGCCCAGACGCTCGAAAGCCTGGCGCAGGTGGTGCAGGCCTTGCTGCAGGACACCCGTACCGTGCAGTCGGCGGTGGGGCGTTCGCAAGAGCGCCTGCATGCCGACCGCGCGCGTGCCGACCTGCTGGAAGGCAAGGTGCGCGAGCTCGAAGGCGAACTGCGGCGCCTGTCCGACGAGGTCTCCACCGACGCGCTCACGCAGGTGGCCAACCGGCGCGGGCTCGACCAGGCCTTCGAAGTCGAGCGCGCCCGCTGCGAGCGCGAAGCCGGCGCTGCGCTGGCCGTGGGCCTGATCGACATCGACAACTTCAAGAAGCTCAACGACAGCCTCGGCCATGCCGCGGGCGACCAGGCGCTGAAGTCGCTGGCTGCCGCGGTGCGCGAGCGCCTGCGCCCGGTGGACCACCTGGCGCGTTTCGGCGGCGAGGAGTTCGTGCTGCTGTTGCCGGGCCTGCCGGACGGCGAAGCCCAGCAGGTGATGACGCGCCTGCAACGCAGCCTCAGCGAAGCGCTTTTCCTTCACGACGGCCGCGAGGTCTTCGTCACCTTCTCGGGCGGCGTCACGGCCTGGCGCGCCGGCGAGACGCTGCAATCCGCCCTGGAGCGCGCCGACGAGGCGCTCTACGAAGCCAAGCGCACGGGCAAGAACCGCACCTGCATCGCCTGATGCAGCGGGGTGGCCGGGCCTGCGCCAGGCCTGAAGCCTTTGCTCACAAAGCCGGTTCAAGACGGCCGGAGCGGCTCCGAAAATGTCGTCATGCGGCGCTCAGGCCCGCGACGATGCAGCACCCGCCCGACCATGACTTTGCGCTCCTTTCCCTCTCCGATGGCCCTTCTGCGGCGTGTGCGTTCAGGCGTGCGCGCATTTTTCCGGCACGACATCGGTGTCAAGCGCGAAGGTGGCACCGTCAAGCTGGTGCTGCAGCCCGCCGAGGTGCGCCTGAAAAAGCCCCCCACTCGCGAGGAACTGGAGGCGCGGCGCGAGAAGGAAGAGCTGCGCGTGATGCGCGAGCAACTTGCCGCCTTGCTCGACGAACTGCCTGAGACCCGTTCGGCGCTCCGCCACCTCGTGTTCGTGGAGCAGGCCGTCGCCAAGCGCGGCCTGAAGGCGCTGCACAAGCTGCCGGTGGACGTGCTGGAGAAAGCCCTGGCGCAACTGGAAGGTCTGGTGACGAACTGGTCCCCCATCGGCCTGGCCAGCCTGCGCTCGAAGATGGCCGTGGCCATCATCGACCGTGAGCACCGCGCGCCCGGAGACCCGGAGAACTACCAGACAGCGGCCGTCCTTGACAGCGTGCCTGGCCTCGCGCAAGAGCCCGAACCCGACGCCGGCGACGATGCCGCCCTGGCCGCGGCCTACGCCGCACTGGGGCATCTGGCACCTGGCGGGCCGGCAGCGGTGGAGATGCAGGGTGAATTGCACTCGCCCTCGGCGCGTGCCGTCGAACGCGAAACCACCCGCCCGGCCGCCCGGGCACCGGCCGAAGCCCTGCAGCTGCGCGTGCTGGACACCTGATTCGGCCACCAGCGCCGGCGGCGTTTCCTGGGGCCGGCAGCCCGGCGGGCGGCAGCTTTCCGCAAGGTGCGTACATTGGTGAACACTTCGGGCACTTTCGACCCCCATGTCGGGGGTTGCCGGCCCCCTTCGTGGCACCGAGACTGGGCGCCGCTAGAAGAAACAAGCTCGCGCTTCCGAGGAGGAGCGGGGACTTCCACCAGACAACAAGGGGTTTCAATGATCGTCAAGTCGTCCATGCTCAAGCCGCTGGCCCTCGCTGCGCTGCTGGCCACCGCCGGTGCCGCCCAAGCCGACATCACCGTGTACACCTCGCAGGCTGCGTTCCTCGCCGCCGTCGGCAACTCCGGCACGGACACCTTCGCCGGCCTCAGCATCACCGGCAGCACGCCGAGCCCGCTGACCCGCAGCGCCGGCGCCTTCACCTACACGGTCGATGCCGGCCCCGCTGGCAACTTCTTCGGTGGTGGCAGCACGGCCAACCCCTTCCTGTCGACCAACACCGCTACCGACACCGTGAGCTTCTCCGGCTTCTCGGCTGGCGTGGTGGGCTTCGGCGGCAACTTCTTCGGCAGCAACATCTCCGGCCTGTTCACGTCGGGCAACATGCTGCTGACGGCCACCGACAGCAGCGGCACCGTCACGCAGACCATCGTCAGCGCCACCGAGAGCAGCTTCCTGGGCTTCGTGTCCACCACCGGCATCATCTCGGCCACCCTGGCCTCGGTGCAGCCGACCACCGGTTTCCTGTGGCCGTCGGCCGACAACGTGGTGCTCGCCAGCGCCGTGCCGGAACCCGGCACCTACGCCATGATGCTGGCGGGCCTGGGCGTGCTCGGCTTCATGGCCCGCCGCCGTCGCAGCTGATTCCGCAGCGGCAGCCCAGGCTGCCCCCGGATGCGAGGCCCCGGTCACCGCCGGGGCCTTTTTGTTTTCCTCAACGAACTGCTCGGCGCTGCGCGCTGCTTCCGCGTGCGGGCTGCGTGCAGAATCGACCGCAGCCTTCGAGACCCGAGCCGACCTGTCGCATGCCGCCACGCCTTGACGTTGCCCCCGCCGCGCCTGCTTTGCCCGCGGCTGAAGTCCTGCCGGCACCGCCCGCAAGCGCCGCCACAGCACCGCGGCCGGCTGCGGTGCTGTGGCTGACGGGCCTGTCGGGTGCCGGCAAGTCGACCATCGCGCAGGCCACCTGCCAGGCCTTGCGTGCGCAGGGGCGCCCAGCCACCGTGCTGGACGGCGACGATTTGCGCCGCGGCCTTACGCGGGATCTCGGCTTCAGCCCGGCCGATCGCGCCGAGAACGTGCGCCGCACCGCCGAGGTGGCGCGGCTCATGGCCGATGCCGGGCTCACCGTGATCGTGGCACTGATCTCGCCCTTCCGCGAAGACCGCGAACGCGCACGCGCGCTGCTGGAGCCCGGCCGCTTCTTCGAGATCCACGTCGACACCCCGCTCAGCGTGGCCGAGGCGCGTGATCCCAAGGGCCTGTACCGGCGCGCCCGCCAGGGCCTGCTGCCGGCCTTCACCGGCATCGGCTCGCCTTACGAACCCCCGGTCGCGCCGGCCCTGCGCATCGACACCCAGGCGGTGTCGCCCGAGCAGGCTGCCAGCCGCCTCATCGGCCTGCTGCCCTGAGCTGACCGGCAGGCCTTGACCCGACTGCAAAGCCCCCGATGACGCCCTCTGAACTGAGCAAACGCGCCGAAGCCGAGGCCAAGGCCCGGCTGCGCGGCCTGAAGCCGGCGCAAGCCGATCAGTTGCGGCGCGCGCAGCGCCTGCTGGCCGCTGGCGACCGCTTGCTGGCCGGGCAACTGCTGCTCGACCTCGCGCGCAGCGCCCCCGACCACCCCGAGGTGCTGCGCACCCGTGCGCAGAGCCATCTGGCCGAGCAGGCCTGGGGCGATGCCGCGGCTTGCCTGGCGCGCGCAGCCATGCACCGGCCTGACGATTTCACGCTGGCCTTGCAATTGGGCGCGGTGCAAGACCAGGCCGGTGCCTATGAGGAGGCGCCCGACAGCCTGAGGCGCGCAGGCGCCCTGGCCCGCACCGAGCAGGAGTGGCTGGCCCTCAGCCTCGAGTTCGACCGCCAGGCCTACGTCGAGGATGCGCTGGCCGCCGTCGAGCAGGCGCTCCTGCTGTCGCCGCGCCTGCCGGTGGCGCTGCTGCAGCGCGCCCGCTGCGCCACCGCGCTGGGCCGCGCCGAACTGGCCGCCGCCGATTGCCGGGCCTTGATCGCCCGCGGCGAGCTCGTGGCGCGCGCCTGGTTCATGCTGGCCGACCTGAAAGTGGTGGCGCTGGACGGGGCTGAACTCGCGCAGTTGCAGCCGCTGGCGCTGCAGCCGCCACCGAACCTGAAACCGGAAGAGCGCGTGATGTTGCTGTTTGCGCTGGGCAAGGCGCTGGAAGACGCCGGGCGCCACGCCGAGGCGCATGCCGTGCTGCTGCGCGCCAACGCCGAGGCGGGAGCGGTGCGCCCCTGGGACAGCGCAGCCTTTGAAACGCATGTGGCGGCGCTGCAGGCCGCCTTCACGCAGGCGCGGCCCCCGGTGCCGGCCGAGCGTGGGCGCGAGGTGGTGTTTCTCGTCGGCCTGCCGCGCTCAGGCACCACGCTGCTGGAGCAGATCCTGGCCAGCCACCCACAGGTGGAAGGCGCCAGCGAACTGCCCTACCTGGGCATGGTGCTTGAGCAGGAATCGCGCCGCCGCTCGCGCCGGCTGACGGAGTGGGCGCCGATGGCCAGCGAGGCCGACTGGGCACGCCTGGGCCAGGAGTACCTGGCCTTGAGCGCGCGCTGGCGCCGCGAGCGGCCCATCAGCACCGACAAGCTGCCCGACAACTGGTTGCACGCCGGTGCCGCGCTGCGCATGCTGCCCGGCGCGCGCTTCATCGACTGCCGCCGCGACCCGGTGGAGGCCAGCTGGTCCTGCTTCAAGCAGCTGTTTGCGCCCGGCCGCGTCAATTTCACGCACAGCTTCGAAGGCCTGGCGCGCTACTGGCGCGCCTATGACGGGCTCAGCCGCCACTGGGCGCAGGCCCATCCGCAGCGCTACCGCGCCTGGCATTACGAGGCCCTGGTCGCTGAACCCGAGGCGCAGATCCGCGCGCTGCTTGAGTTCTGTGCGCTGCCTTTCGACGAAGCCTGCCTGCGCTTCCACGAGGCGCGCCGTGCCGTGCGCACGCCCAGCGCCTTGCAGGTGCGCCGGCCGATGCAGCGCGCCTCGACGCCGGCCGCGGGCTACGGCGCCTTGCTCGACCCGCTGCGCCAACTGTTCCGCCAGGGCTGAGACCCGCGTGAATCGGGGGGTTGCGAGCCGCAGCACCGTGCCAGAACATGCAAGCGGCACAGCCGTAGTCATTTTCGTGACTCCGCGCCATGGCAGGCGCCCGGCGACACGGGCGCTTTCAACCTCCAACACAGCAGGAAGAAGCAGATGAGCAACCAGATGATCCTCGGCCGGCGCGCGATGCGGCTGGCTCTGTGCGCCACCGTGGTCGGTGCTGCACTGAGCGCGCAGACGGCCTACGCGGCCGTGATCGAAGTGAACTTCACGGGCAACGCCTTCTCGACCGTGCCGTTCAACCTCGATGGGTTCTACCTCAACGTCGTGACCGGCGCGACCGGCACCACCGGCACCTCCACGGCCGGTTGGGACCTGAACCCGTACTTCGTCGGCTCGACCACGGCCAACCCAGGCTTCCGCTTCTTCACGCCCACGGGTGGCGGTTTTGTCGGTGCTGCCGGTGTTGCCACGCCTCTGGGCGCTGGTGCGGTCATTGGCGCCACCTCGACCTTCATCACCGGTGTCGTCAACGGCCAGCAGAGCGTGGCCCCGACCATCAATAACTTTGGCTTCCGCTTCCTCAACGAAGCCACGGGCGTGACCAACTACGGCTACGTCACCATCCAGCAGCTGTCGAGCCCGGTGGCCGCCGGCTCCATCCGCGTGCTGGGTTATGCGTACGAGGACACGGGCGCTGCCATCAGCGTCGTGCCCGAACCCTCGACCTGGCTGATGATGCTGGGTGGCGTGGCCGCCCTTGGTGCCTTTGCCCGCCGCCGCGCCGGCCAGCAAGCCGCCTGACGAGCAGCGCTGCTGCAAGCAACAACGGACCGCCTCGGCGGTCCGTTTTGCTTGGTGCGGGCCTGGGCGCTCAGGAGCTGGCGGAAGCTCAGGGATTCGAACCCTGGAACCCTTGCGGGTTGCCGGTTTTCAAGACCGGTGCAATCGACCACTCTGCCAAGCTTCCGATGCCTTGTGCGGCCTGCGGCGCGCATTCTAGGCGGGGCCCGTGGTCCGCCGGGCCCGGGTGCCTGCTGCGTGCATCAGCCGGGCCGCTGCGCCGCCTCGCACGGCACCTGCGCCACCTCGCGCCGGCCGCCGTCCACGCGCACGGCCGTGAGCGCACCGCCCCAGACGCAGCCGGTGTCCAGAGCCAGCACGTCGGGCCGGTTCACCAGACCCAGCGTGCTCCAGTGGCCGAAGGCGATGGGCTCGCCTGTGCTGCGGCGCCCGGGCACCTCGAACCAGGGCTGCATGCCCATCGGCGCGCCGCCGGCGCCTTCTTTGGTCTTGAAGTCGAGCGTGCCGTCGGCCGCACAGAAGCGGATGCGGGTGAGCGTGTTGACGATGAAGCGCAGGCGTTCGGCGCCCTGCAGCGCGTCGGCCCAGCGCCGCGGCTCGTTGCCGTACATCACCTGCAGGAAACCGGGCAGGTCGGGCCCGCGCAGCACGGCCTGCACCTCTTCGGCCAGCGCGAGTGTCTGCGCGGCGGTCCACTGAGGCACCAGGCCCGCATGCACGCACAGCCAGCCGGCCTCGGCGTGGGCCAGCGGCTGCTGGCGCAGCCAGTGCAGCCAGTGCGCGCTGTCGGGCGCGTTCAGCACGTCCTGGAAAGTGTCGCCCTTGTGCAGGCCGCGCACGCCGTGGGCCACGGCCAGCAGGTGCAGGTCGTGGTTGCCGAGCAGGCAGGTGGCGGCGTCGCCGAAGCCGCTCAGCAGCTTCAGCACGCCCAATGAATCGGGCCCGCGGTTGACCAGGTCGCCGAGCATCACGAGGCGGCCGCGCGAGGGCGAAAAATCGATCTCTGCCAGCAGGCGCTGCAAAGCCTGCGCGCAGCCTTGCACGTCGCCGATGAGATGGAGCATGGGGCGATTCTGCTACGCTCCGCCCCGTTTCAACGGCCACCGCAAGCGCACGCTGCGGCGCGCATGGACCTCACCCTTCTTGTTTTCCTGATCCTCCTCAACGGCGTTTTCGCCATGTCGGAAATGGCCCTCACCGCGGCGCGCAAGGCGCGGCTGCAGGTGATGGTGGAAAGCCAGGAACCCGGTGCGCAGGCCGCGATGGACCTGCACGAGAACCCGACCAAGTTCCTCTCCACGGTGCAGATCGGCATCACCTCCATCGGCGTGCTCAACGGCATCGTCGGTGAGGCGGCCTTCGCGGCGCCGCTGGCGGCCTGGCTGATCGAGGACTTCAACGTTGCCGCGCGCACGGCCGGCCTGGGGGCCACGGGTCTGGTGGTGGTGATCATCACCATCCTCACCATCATCTTCGGCGAGCTCGTGCCCAAGCGCCTGGGACAGATGTTCCCCGAGACCATTGCGCGCCTGGTGGCGCGGCCGATGAACTGGCTGAGCACGGCCACGCGCCCCTTGGTCGCGCTGCTGAGCGTGTGCACGAACGCCGTGCTGCGCGTCATGGGCATCAGCGGCGGGCCCACGCGCAGCGTGACGGAAGAAGAGATCGCCGCCAGCCTGGAAGAAGGCGTGGATGCCGGCGTCATCGAGGCGCAGGAGCACCAGATGGTGCGCAACGTCTTCCGCCTGGACGAGCGGCAGATCGGCTCGATGATGATCCCGCGAGCAGAGATCGTGTGGCTGGATGCTGCCGACAGCGTCGAGTCGCTGCTCAGCACCATCACCGCCAGCGGCCACACGCGCTTTCCGGTGTGCCGCGGCTCGCTGGACGACGTGCTGGGCGTGCTGAATGCTGCCAAGCTGCTGCAGCCTTTGGCCAGCGGGCAGACGCTGGACATCCACGCCCACATGGCGCCGCCAGTCTTCGTGCCCGAAACGCTCTCGGGCATGGAGTTGCTGGAGCACTTCCGCGTCTCGCGCACCGACCTCGTGTTCGTGGTCGACGAGTACGGCGCGGTGCAGGGCGTCATCACCGAGCGTGACCTGCTCGAAGCCATCACGGGCGAGTTCGGCGCGCCCAGCGACGAAGACGCCTGGGCCGTGCAGCGTGCCGATGGCACCTGGCTGCTGGACGGCTTGATCCCCGTGCCCGAGTTCAAGGACCGCCTGGACCTCAAGGAACTCCCTGAGGAGGACCGGGGCCGCTACAACACGCTGGCTGGCATGATCATGCTCTTGCTGGGCCGCCTGCCCCGCACCGCCGACACGGTGGAGTGGGAGGGCTGGCGCTTCGAGGTCGTCGACCTCGACGGCAAGCGTGTCGACAAGGTGCTGGTGAGCCGCACAGAAACCCCCGGAGAAGAAACTTGATCAATCAGAACCTGCACCGCCAGCCCACCGCGCTGGACAGTGTGACCCACCGCAAGCTGAAGCTGCAGACGCCCGTGACCGACTGGCGCGTGGCCGACCAGCTCAACGCGATGTTCGTGGCCGCCGCCGAGTTCGGCGATGTCTGCCGCGAGTTCCCCATCGTCTTCGTGAAGGCAGGCAAGGAGCCCGACGGCACCGACGCCATCGCCCCCATCGCCGTCTTCGGCCTGGTGCAGAACCAGAACCTGTACGTCACGGGCGAGCGTTGGCGCGCCCAGTACATCCCGGCGGTGCTGCGCGCCTACCCCTTCTGCATCGCGCGCATCGACGACGACCGTTTCGCGATCTGCGTCGACACCGCCTGGAAGGGCGCGAGCGAGACCGAAGGCCAGCCCCTCTTCACCGAGGCCGGCGAACAGGGCGAGCTGCTCAAGGAAATGACGCCCTACCTGGAGACGCTGGAAGCCGAGATCCAGCGCACACGCCTGGTCGGCAAGAAGCTGCTGGAGCTGGACGTGCTGCGCGATATGCGTTTCGACGCCACGCTGCCCGACGGCCGCCAGCACACCGTGGACGGCTTCCTCACCGTCGACGAAAAGAAGATGACCGAGCTGCCCGACAACGTGGTGGGTGAACTGCACCGCACCGGCGTGCTGGGCCTCGTGCACCTGCACTGGGTGTCGATGGGCAACATGCGCCGCCTGGTTGACTGGCACGTGGAGCGTTCGGCCGCCGAGAAGCCCGCAGCCTGAGTCTCGCGCCCGCGCCATGCAAAAGGCCGCCCTCGGGCGGCCTTTTTGCTGGGCGCTGGGTTACCGAGGCCTCACACCCCCGCCGCCGGCGGCACGGGCGGCGCCGGGGCGCGCAGCGCCTGGATCACCTGCGCGGCCTGCGGCTGGGTGCTGGCGACCCAGTCGTCGAAACGCTGGCGGGCGGCGGCGCCGTAGCGCTGGTAGATCTTCCAGCCGACGAAAGCCACCACAGCCAGCAGGAGCAGCGTCTTGGCCGCACGCGCCCAGGCCACCAGCACAGCGATGCCCATGCCGAAGGCCACCCACTTGAACCACCACTGGCCGCTGTAGGTGAAGTAGTTGATGAAGCCGGTGAGCCCGATGACGAACAGCGCACGGAAGGGCATGGCGATGGCTTCGGCGATGTCCTTGGCGGGGCGGGTGATCAGCTTGAAGGGGTTCATGGCGGGCTCCTGGGGGCCGCGGGGGCCGCGGTGTGTTGCGATGGATGAATGTTCGGGCGCCATGGCCTGTGGCTCCACCGCGCTGCGACGAAATGCGCCCGCGCGTCGTGAATCGACACTGGCCCGGGCCTGTTGAGCGCGGCGCTTACGCGGTGGCAGGACAATGCGCACCATCGCCACTTGCTCAAGACCATGACCGTCCATCTCGCCAAGCCGCAGCGCGGCAGTGTGCCCATCCACGCCGTCGACCGTGCGCAGTTCGCGGCCCTCACCCAGACCCTGGACCCCGCCGCGCGCCGCTGGCTGCAGGCCACGGGCTTCACCGGCGCGCCCGACACCCACGCGCTGCTGCCTGCCGCCGATGGCAGTCTGCAGGCCGTGTGGGCCGGCGTGCGCGGCGCCGATCACCCTTGGGCGCTGGCCAGCCTGCCCAAGGCATTGCCCCCCGGCCACTACCACCTGGGCGAACTCGGCCTGGCGCTGGACCTGGGCGCCGCCGCCTTCTCGTGGGAGCTGGGCGGTTACACCTTCGACACCTACAAGCCAGTGCGCCGCGAGCCCGCGCAGCTGAGCCTGCCGTCCACGCCCGCCACGCAGCGCGCGCTCATCCTGGCCGGCGCCTCGGCCACCACGCGCGACCTCGTCAACACGCCGGCCGAGCACATGGGCCCGGCCCACCTGGCCGAGGCCGTGCGCCTGGTGGCCAAGCAGCACGGCGCCAAGTTCAAGCAGGTGGTGGGCGACAAGCTGCTGGCCGCCAACTTCCCCGCCATCCACGCCGTGGGCCGCGCTGCGGCCGTTGACCGCGCGCCGCGCCTCATCGAGCTGAACTGGGGCAGCGACAAGCATCCGCGCCTGTGCATCGTGGGCAAGGGCGTGTGCTTCGACAGCGGCGGCCTGGACATCAAGCCCGCCGACGCCATGCGCCTGATGAAGAAGGACATGGGCGGCGCCGCCAACGCCCTGGGCCTGGCGCAGATGGTGATGGCGCTGAAGCTGCCGGTGCGCCTGCAGCTGCTGATCCCAGCGGTGGAGAACGCCATCAGCGGCAACGCCTTCCGCCCCGGCGACGTGTTCAAGACGCGCGCCGGCCTGCACATCGAGATCGGCAACACCGACGCCGAGGGCCGCGTGATCCTGTGCGACGCGCTGGCCTATGGCGCCGAGAGCCAGCCCGCGCTGATGATCGACATGGCCACGCTCACCGGCGCCGCGCGCGTGGCGCTGGGGCCGCAGCTGCCGGCGCTGTTCACACGACGCATGGAGCTGGCGCGTGAACTGGTGGATCTGGGCCTGCAGCTGCACGACCCGCTGTGGCACATGCCGCTCTGGCACGACTACCACGGCGGCATCGAGAGCGACATCGCCGACATCGTCAACACCGGCAAGGGCCCGATGGCCGGCGCCGTGACGGCCGCGCTCTTCCTCGACGACTTCGTGCCGGCCGGCGTGGAGTGGCTGCACATCGACCTGTTCGCGTGGAACAGCGAAAGCCGCCCCGGCCGCCCGGCCGGAGGCGAGGCGCAGACCCTGCGCACGCTGCTGGCGCACCTGGAGGGGCGTTTCGGCGTGGTGTGACGGAATGCTGGCCTGGCGCCATCCAGCCCCGCGATCTGGGGGCCAAAAGCCGGCTTCATCGTCACGACAGCGTCACGCAGGCATGAGACAGTTAAGTCACTGCAGGCGGCAACCGACCACACCACTGGGTGGAGTTCCGGAACCCGTGACCGGCGCCTGAAGTACCCACACCGAAGCCCCTGAGCGCAAGCGCAGGGGCTTCACTCTTTCTGGGTTGCGACAGTGCGGGCTAGCGGGGCTTCCAGGGCCGCCAGGCGTTCGTCGATCAAGGCGGCGTCGTTGAGTTCGCGCACAGCCTCGTAGGCCTGTTGCGCGCCGGGGTGGCTCTTGCGCAGCATGTTCAGCCACTGCTTCAGCCGCCCGCCGCGGTGGCGTGGCGCCACGCGCGGCGTGATCAGCCGGCCATACAGGCGCACCATGCCCAGCAGCACCGGCCAGGGCGGGCCGGAACGGCCGCGCAGCGCCAGCGCCAGGCCCGGGTTGCCCACCAGGCCGCGGCCCAGCATCAGCGCGTCGCAGCCGCTTTCCTGCAGGCAGCGTTCGGCATCGGCCACGCTCCACACCTCGCCGTTGGCGATGACGGGCAGCGTCACCGCGGCGCGGATCTGCGCGATGCGGTCCCAGTAGGCCGGCGGCTTGTAGCCCTGCAGCTTGGTGCGGCCGTGCACCACGAGCTCGGCCGCGCCGGCGGCCTCGATGCCGCGGGCGTTGTCGAGCATGCGCGCTTCGTCCAGGTGGCCCAGTCGCATCTTGGCCGACACTGGCACGGCCGCCGGCACCGCCTGCCGCACCGCAGCCACGATACGGTGCACCAGCTCCGGCTCGTCCAGCAGCACGGCGCCGCCGCGGTGCCGGTTCACGGTCTTGGCCGGGCAGCCGAAGTTCAGGTCCACGCCCTCGGCGCCCAGCTCGGCCAGGCGCGCGGCGTTGTCGGCCAGGCAGGCCGGGTCGCTGCCCAGCAGCTGCGCGCGCACCGGCGTGCCGGCGGGGGTGCGGCTGTCGTGGCGCAGCTCGGGCATCAGGCGGAAGAAGACGCGCGGTGGCAGCAGCTGGTCGGTGACGCGGATGAACTCCGAGACGCAGCGGTCGATGCCGCCCACGCGGGTGAGCACGTCGCGCAGGTCGTGGTCGAGCACGCCTTCCATGGGCGCCAGCAGCAGCAGGCGCGGCGGGCGTGGCAGGCCGGCAGGGGCGGCTTCGGTGGGGTGGGGCAGGGGCGCGAGCATCGAACGCGGGATTCTCCCAGGCCCGCCCGCCGCCGCGCGCCCGCAGAATTCATCGACCAATCGGTCGAAGAATGACCGTGGCGGGCTTCCGGGCCTGCCCCCTGAAGGAGTCCTTGCATGTCTGACGCCCTGGTTCTGCAGGCCACCCACGGCCCCGTGCGCGTGCTGACGCTGAACCGCCCGGCCGCGCTGAACAGCTTCACGGCCGAGATGCACGGCCAGTTGCTGGCCGCACTGAACGCCGCGGCCGAAGACACCGCCGTGCGTGCCGTCGTCATCACAGGCGCCGGGCGCGGTTTCTGCGCCGGGCAAGACCTCAACGACCCGGCCATGGTGGGCGGCGAGGTCGATGTCGGCGCTGTCATCGAGCGCCACTACCGCCCGCTGGCGCAGCGTGTGCGCAGCCTGCCGGTGCCGGTGGTGGCGGCCGTCAACGGCGTGGCCGCCGGCGCGGGGGCGAACTTCGCGCTGTGCTGCGACCTGGTGGTGGCCGCGCGCAGCGCCAGCTTCATCCAGGCCTTCAGCAAGATCGGCCTCGTGCCCGATTGCGGTGGCACCTGGCTGCTGCCGCGCCTGGTGGGCCGGGCGCGTGCGCTGGGCCTTGCGATGCTGGGCGACAAGCTGCCGGCCGACGATGCCGTGGCCATGGGCCTGATCTGGCAGGCCGTGGACGACGCCGCGCTGATGGACAGCGCGCTGGCTCTCGCCACGCGCCTGGCCGCGCTGCCGGTGCAGGCGCTGGCGGCCACACGGCGCGCGCTGGACGCGGCCGCGCCCATGGATTTCGGCGACGCGCTGGCGCTGGAAGCCACGCTGCAGCGCGAACTCGGCCATGCGCACGATTTCGCCGAAGGTGTGGCCGCCTTCAAGGCCAAGCGCGCGCCGACCTTCACCGACCGCTGAGGCGCGCGATGGCCGACACCCCCACGCCCCAGCAAGTGGCCGAAGCCTCGCGCGAAGCGATGTGGCGCGACGACCGCGCTTCGCGCCATCTCGGCATCGAGGTGCAGGCGATCGGCCCCGGCAGCGCCACGCTCACGATGCGCGTTCACGAGGCCTTGCTCAACGGCCACCACATCTGCCACGGCGGCTTCATCAGCACCCTGGCCGACAGCGCCTTCGCCTTCGCCTGCAACGCCTACAACGAGGTGACGGTGGCCGCTGGTTTCGACGTCAACCTGCTGGCCGCGGCCCGCCTGGGCGACGTGCTGACGGCGCAGGCGCGCGAGCTCAGCAAGTCTGGCCGCACGGGGGTGTACGACGTGACGGTGCACAACCAGCGCGGCGAAGTGGTGGCGGTGTTCCGCGGCCGTTCGTACACGATGAAAGGGCGGGCGCTGGTGGAAGGTCTGCCCGTCGGCCCGCAGGCGGCGCCCGCCGCCGGCACCTGAGCGCAGCACCGCCGCAGGAGACCTCAAGCCATGCCCGTCTTCCAACCGGCCGCCCACGAGCTGGAACCCATCGAACGCGCCAGCCGCGATGAATTGCAGGCCCTGCAACTGCAGCGTCTGCAGGACACCCTGCGCCGCGTCTACGAAAACGTGCCGCACTACCGCCAGGCCTTCGACGCCGCAGGCGTGCACCCCGAAGACTGCCGCAGCCTGGCCGACCTGGCGAAGTTCCCCTTCACCGTCAAGGCCGACCTGCGGCGCCACTACCCCTTCGGCCTGTTCGCGGTGCCGCGGCAGCAGGTGGTGCGCCTGCACGCCAGCAGCGGCACCACGGGCAAGCCCACAGTGGTGGGCTACACGCAGGCCGACATCGACACCTGGGCGCACCTGATGGCGCGCAGCATCCGCGCCGCGGGTGGGCGCCAGGGCGACATCGTGCAGGTGGCTTATGGCTACGGCCTCTTCACCGGCGGGCTGGGCGCGCACTACGGCGCCGAGGCCCTGGGCTGCACCGTGGTGCCGCTGGGCGGCGGGCAGACCGAGAAGCAGGTGCAATTGATTGAAGACCTGCGGCCCGACCTCATCATGGTCACGCCCAGCTACATGCAGGTGATCGTCGAAGAGTTCCGCCGCCAGGGCAAAGACCCGCGCGCGATGAGCGTGGCCGTGGGCATCTTCGGCGCCGAGCCCTGGACGGAAGCCATGCGCGCCGACATCGAGGCCAGCGCCGACCTGAAGGCCGTGGATATCTACGGCCTGAGCGAGGTGATGGGCCCCGGCGTGGCCTGCGAATGCGTGGAAACGCAAGATGGCCCCGTCGTGTGGGAAGACCACTTCTACCCCGAGATCATCGACCCCGAAACCGGCGAGGTGCTGCCCGACGGGGCCGAGGGCGAACTCGTCTTCACCACGCTCACGAAAGAAGCGCTGCCGCTGGTGCGCTACCGCACGCGCGACCTCACGCGCCTGCTGCCCCCCACCGCGCGCAGCATGCGGCGCATGGGCAAGATCGTCGGCCGCAGCGACGACATGCTCATCATCCGCGGCGTGAACCTCTTTCCCACGCAGGTGGAAGAGATCGTGCTGCGGCACGGCCAGCTCTCGGGGCAGTACCAGCTGGTCGTCACACGCAGCGGGCTGCTGGACGAACTGCGCGTGCACTGCGAGGTGACCCCCGCGCACGGGCACGCCGACCGCGAGGCGCTGGCGCGCGAACTGCAGCACCAGATCAAGGCGCTGATCGGCGTGACGGCCACGGTGGACGTGGGCCTGCCCGACAGCATCGAACGCACCCTGGTGGGCAAGGCCCGCCGCGTGATTGATCAGCGCCCGCGCTGAAGACGAATCAGCGCCCGCGCTGAGCCCAAAGGAGACCCGGCATGTACACGCAAGCCATGGACACCGCCCCGCCCGAGGCCCGCGCCGCCGTGCGCAGCGCCGACGAGGCCGCGCTGGAGACCCGCTTCGAGGCCCACGTGGGCGAGGGCGGTTTCATCGAGGCCAAGGACTGGATGCCCGCGCACTACCGCAAGACGCTGCTGCGGCAGATCAGCCAGCACGCGCACTCCGAGATCGTGGGCATGCTGCCCGAGGCCAACTGGGTGACCCGCGCGCCCACGCTCAAGCGCAAGACCATCCTGCTGGCCAAGATCCAGGACGAAGCCGGCCACGGCCTGTATCTCTACGCTGCCGCCGAGACCCTGGGCCAGAGCCGCGACCAGATGCTGCAGGCCCTGCACAGCGGCCAGGCCAAGTACAGCAGCATCTTCAACTACCCCACGCTGAGCTGGGCCGACGTGGGCGTGATCGGCTGGCTGGTGGACGGCGCGGCCATCATGAACCAGGTGCCGCTCACACGCTGCAGCTACGCGCCCTACGCCCGCGCGATGGTGCGCATCTGCCGCGAAGAGAGCTTCCACCAGCGCCAGGGCTTCGACAGCCTGCGCGTGATGATGGAAGAGGGCACCGCTGCGCAGCGCGCGATGGTGCAAGACGCCGTGAACCGCTGGTGGTGGCCCAGCCTGATGATGTTCGGGCCGCCCGATGGCGAGAGCACTCACAGCGCGCAGAGCGCACGCTGGGGCATCAAGCGGCTCTCGAACGATGAACTGCGGCAGAAGTTCGTCGATGCCTGCGTGGAGCAGGCCGCGGTGCTGGGCGTGACGTTGCCCGACCCGCAACTGACGTGGAACGCCGAACGCGGCCACCACGACTTCGGCCCCATCGACTGGGCCGAGTTCTGGCGCGTGGTGGGCGGCCACGGCCCTTGCAATCGCGAACGCCTGGCCGCGCGCGTGAACGCCTGGGAAGAGGGCGCCTGGGTGCGCGAGGCGGCACTGGCCCATGCGCGCAAGCAGGCCGAGCGCGCAGCAGCGCAGGAGCAGGCCGCATGAGCGCGCCGGTGGAAGAGAGCCCGCGCGCCGAGTGGCCGCTGTTCGAGGTGTTCGTGCGCCCCAAGTCGGGCCTGGACCACAAACACTGCGGCAGCCTGCACGCCGCCGACGCGAAGATGGCCGTGCAGATGGCGCGCGAGGTCTACACGCGCCGGCAGGAAGGCTGCAGCGTGTGGGTGGTGAAGAGCAGCGACATCACCGCCAGCGACCCCGGGGACCGCGCGATGTACTTCGATCCGATGGAAGACAAGGTCTACCGCCACCCGAGCTTCTACGAGCTGCCCGAAGGCGTGCGGCACCTGTGATGAACGTTGCCACGGCCACGCCTTTGCGCCTGCATCTCACGCCTGACCTGCAGTACGTGCTGCGCTGGGCCGACACGGCGCTGGTGCACGCGCAGCGCCTGTCGGAATGGTGCGGCCATGCCCCGGTGCTGGAAGAAGACATCGCGCTCACGAACATGGCGCTGGATCTGCTGGGCCAGGCCCGTGCGTTGCTCACGCACGCGGCGGCCTTGCACGGTCAGGGCCTGGATGAAGACACGCTGGCCTACTGGCGCGAGCACGACCAGTTCTTCAACCTCACGCTGGTGGAGCAGCCGCTGCGCAAGCCCGGCGCCCACACGCCCGGCGGCGATTTCGCCGACACCGTGCTGCGCAACTTCGTGCTCGCCACCTGGCTGAAGGCGGCCTGGGCAGCGCTGCAGACCAGCCGTGACGACACGCTGGCCGGCATCGCCGCCAAGAGCCTGAAGGAGGCGCGCTACCACCAGCAGCACAACGCCGACTGGGTGCAGCGCCTGGGCGATGGCACCGAAGCATCGGCGCGCCGCATGGCCGCCGCCGTGCAACGGCTGTGGCCCTACACGGCCGAGATGTTCGAGCACGATGCGGTGGACGAAGCCGCGCTCGCCAGCGGCCTGGGGCCGGCACGCGTCGATCTGCGCGCGGCTTGGCACGCAGAGGTGGCTGAAGTCTTCGCTGCGGCGGGCCTCGGTGTGCCCGCCGACACGCCCTTCCGCAGCACCGGCACACAAGGCCGCCACAGCGAGCACCTGGGCTACCTGCTGGCCGAGATGCAGGTGCTGCAACGCCAGCACCCCGGTGGCCGCTGGTGAGCGAGGCCGAAAGCCTTCAAGGCGACAGCCTGCACCCCCGCGAACTTGCCGCCTGGGCGGTGCTGCGCACCGTGCCCGACCCCGAGATCCCCGTGCTGGCCCTGTGCGACCTGGGCATCGTGCGCGAGGTGCAGCCGCTGGGGCCGACCTTGCGCGTGGTGCTCACGCCCACCTACAGCGGCTGCCCGGCCACGGAAGTGATCGCGCAGAGCGTGGTGCAGGCGCTCGACGCAGCCGGCCTGGGCCCGACGGAAGTGGTGCACCGCCACGCCCCGGCCTGGACCACCGACTGGATCAGCGTGGAAGGCCGGCGCAAGCTGCGCGAATACGGGATCGCCCCGCCCGGCGCTTGCGCGTCGGCAGAGGTGGCACCAGGCGCCGCCGTGCTGCGCTTGCGCCCGCGCAATGTCGAGTGCCCGCGCTGCGGCAGTTTCGAGACCGAGCGCCTCTCGGCCTTCGGCAGCACGGCGTGCAAGGCGCTCCACCGCTGCCTGACCTGCCGTGAACCCTTTGAACACTTCAAGCCGATCTGAGGCCGCTGCCATGAGCGCCAGCACCACCTTCCACCGGCTGCGCGTGGCCGACGTGCGGCCCGAGGCCGAAGACGCGCTGGTGCTGGGCTTCGAGGTGCCCGCCGCCTTGGCCGAGACCTTCGCCTTCACGCCAGGCCAGCACCTCACCTTGCGCGCCACCGTCAAGGGTGCAGAGTTGCGCCGCTCGTACTCGGTCTGCGCGGCGCCGGGCGAGCCCTTGCGTGTGGGTGTGCGGCGGGTGCCGGGCGGTGCCTTCAGCACTTGGCTGCACACGCAGGCGCGGGTGGGTCTGGAGATCGACGTGATGCCGCCGCAGGGCCGCTTCGGCGCAGCGCTGTCAGCACGGCCGCGGCACGTGCTGGCGGTGGCGGGCGGCAGCGGCATCACGCCGCTGCTGTCCATCGTCAAGGCGGCGCTCAGCGCCGACGCGCACACGCGCTGCACGCTGGTCTACGCCAACCGCGGCTGGGCCAGCACGATGTTCCGGGAAGAACTGGCCGACCTGAAGAACCGCCACCTCGCGCGGCTGGCGGTGCACACGGTGTTCTCGCGCGAGGCGGTTGACCAGCCGCTGCAGGCCGGGCGGCTGGATGCCGAGAAGCTGCAGACCCTGCTGCGCCTGTGCGGCCCGGTGGACGCGGCCTTCGTCTGCGGGCCCCACGCGATGAATGACGAGGTCGAGGCCGCGCTGCTGCAGGCGGGCCTGCAGGGATCGCAGATCCACGTCGAGCGCTTCGGTGCGCCCACGGCCACAACGGCCGATACCCAGCCCAGCGCTGTTTCCGGCGAGGCGGTGCCGGTGCGTGTGCTGCGCGACGGCGTGGCACGCGACATCCGTTACCTGCCTGCCGATGGCAACCTGCTGGCTGCGGCCGCGCGCGCTGGGCTGGACCTGCCTTACTCGTGCCGCAGCGGCGTGTGCGCCACCTGCCGCGCGCGCGTGGTGGCCGGGCCTGTGGAGATGCTGCACAACTTCGCGCTGGAGCCCGACGACGTGGCGCGCGGTTTCGTGCTCGCCTGCCAGGCGCGGCCGCTGGGCGGGCCTGTCGTGCTGTCTTTCGACGAACGCTGATGGCCCGCCCCCGGTCGGCCGGCTTCGACGGCCAGCGCGAGCAGATCCTCGCTGCCGCGGCGCGTCTTTTCGCGACGCGCGGCTACACCGCCGCCACCATGCAGGAACTGGCCGCCGCCTGCGGCGTGAGTAAGGCGACGCTGTACCACTACGTCAAGGACAAGCACGGCCTGCTGCTGATGATCACCGCCGGCCACGTGGCGCGGCTGGAGGGCCTGATCGAAGCCGTGCGCACCGAAGCCCTGGCGCCGCAGCCCCACCTGCAGGCGCTGATCGAACGCTTTATGCGCGCCTATGCCAGCGCCGAACACGAACACCGCGTGCTGACCGAGGACGTGAAGTTCCTCGACGAAGAGGCCCGCGAAGCGGTGCTGGCTGCACAGCGCCGGGTGGTGGCCGCCTTCGCGCAGGCCGTGGCCGCCTGCCGCCCTGAACTGCAGGCGGCGGCCTTGCACACCCCTTTGGCGATGCTGCTGTTCGGCATGATCAACTGGACTTTCACCTGGCTGAAGCCCGGCGGCCGCCTGAGCCACGAGACGCTGGCTCCGGTGGTGACGGCGCTTTTTTTCGGGGGGGTGGGGGCGGTAGCGGCGCCGCGGGGCTGATGCATTGGGCGTTCGCCGTTATTCTTTCCGAGGGTCGCCGGATCAGACGGTGCGTACAGGGAGATGAGGATTCATGAAAGCTAGTCAAGTGTTGAGGCGTGCCGCTGCATGGGCGGTTTTGGGCCTGTGTACCAGCCTGGGCGGCATGCCGATGTTGCATGCGCAGACGCTGGCGCCGCCTTCGGTAGAAGATTTCTTCAGGCCTGCCAAGTTGCAGCGCGCTGCGCTGTCGCCGAATGGCCGCTGGCTTGCTGCGCTGACAGACATCGAAGGCAAGCCCAAGGGCCTGCTGATCGTCGACCTCGACAACCCGGACAAGCCGACCTTCGTGAACGTTTCGGAGAAGGATGACTTGGCATGGTTCAACTGGGTCAGCGACGACTGGCTTGTGGGGGGGCTTCGGTCGAACAACAACCGGTCGGCCCGCGAGCGTTACGACGGCATGCTGGCCATTCGGCGTGATGCGACGCTGGTCAGGCAGTTGATCACACGCACCTTCGAGGATGAAGATCCAACGATCCGGCGCCGGGTCCTGGGCCCCGACCATGGATTGCTGGCGCTGGGTGCACCTGGCGCCAACGAAGTCATCGTCGGCGAGTACCAGTCCAAGGGCCGCAGCAACGAACTCGGGCGCTTGGTGCCCAAGGTCTTGAACGTCGCCACCAGTGCGATCAGGCTCCTGGTCCCGGACGGCCCCGAAGCCACGGCCTGGGACTTTGACCATCTCGGGCGGGCCCGGGTGGCCTACAAGACCAGCGATGGCGTCACTACGGTGTGGTGGGCCGACAAGGCAGGCAAGTGGCGCGAGGTGCGCAAGTCGCCTCAGTACGATGCCCCTTGGACGGTGGCAGCCATCGACGGCGATGACAGTTTGCTGGTCAACACCGATGCGCCAGGCGATGGGTCCATGGAGCTGCGGCGTTTCGATTTCGAAGCCAATGCGCCTGGGAAGGAGCCTCTGCTGACCACACCGGGTTTTGACTCGGGCGTCTCGACCTGGAACGACAGGGCCACTGGTCGCATCATCGGCCTGGGTGTCACCACCGACGCGTTCGGCGCCGTGTGGCTGACCGAGGAGATGCGCGCCTTGCAGGCCGTTGTTGATGCCAAACTGAGTCGCACCATCAACGTCATCCAATGCTCGCCGTGCGACGGCAAGTCTCGCGTCCTGGTGTTTGCCTACTCGGACGTCGACCCTGGTAGCTACTCGCTGTACGAGCCTCAGACCCAGCGCTGGAAGGTGCTAGGCCAGGTTCGACCGGAGATCAACCCGCGGCGAATGGGCGTCCAGTCGATGCACCGCTTCGCTGCCCGCGATGGACATAGCGTGCCTGTTTGGGTGACCCTTCCGCGCATGCCCGCGGGCCAGAAGGTGCAGGCAGCCCCTGCTGTGGTGCTCGTGCATGGAGGCCCATACTTGCGCGGGACACGCTATGGCTTCGACGAAGAGGCGCAGTTTCTTGCTTCGCGCGGCTATGTCGTGATCCAGCCTGAGTTCCGAGGCAGCGAGGGCTATGGAACCACGCACTTCCGCGCGGGGTGGAAGCAGTGGGGCCTGAAGATGCAGGACGACATCAGCGACTCGCTGAAGTTTGCGGTGTCCAAGGGGTGGGTTGATCCTGGCCGCGCTTGCATCATGGGAGCGAGTTACGGTGGTTACGCTGCCTTGATGGGCATTGCCAAGGACCCAGACCAGTACAAGTGCGGGGTGGCCTTTGCCAGCGTCTCGGACCCGCGCAATGTGCATGATTTCTTCTGGTCCGACGAAACCGGGGCGGGCCGCCGATACAGCTTGCCCCTCTTGGTCGGAGATCGGGTGAAGGACGAAGCCATTCTCAAGGCTGGATCGCCCCTTGAGCAGGTGAATCGCATCAAGGCACCGCTGCTGCTGATGCACGGCGCGCTTGATCGCCGTGTGCCCATTGACAATGCCGAGCGGATGCTGGCGGCACTGCGCGGTGCGGGCAAGCAGGTGGATTGGGCGCGCTACCCCGACGAAGGGCATGGCTTCGACTTCGATGCCAATCGGTTTGCCTACTACCGGCGTATCGAGGCCTTCCTTGCACAACACCTCAAGCCCTGAGCATCAACACTTGGACCGCGAGCCCCCGCGTCGCATTGGCGACGTGCGCGGGCGAGCAATGATCGGGCTTGTTCTTCGCCAATGCTGAGCATGAAATGCTGCCATCGGCGCTGCACGCGCGGATCGAGCCAAGCATTCTCCACCGCTAGCCGGCGTGCAGGCGTCCCAGCAGGCGACTCCAACACCCGAGCAAGCAGTACAGACACGAAAAGGTTGTAGTCCTGCCGGGCGGAGAGGTCTGGCAGGGTGGCGCCGAGCATTCGGGTCATGGCGCTGGACCCTGGTTTCAGGAACCAGCGGCTGATCAACAACTGCAGCGCCTGGGCGTCGTTCACCGCTTCTCCCGGGAGGCTTTGAACTAGAACCAGTGGCAGACGCACCGCTTCGGCGTAGGGCATGGGTGTGACCATTGCCCGGAGCGATGCCCATCTCCACCAAGCTGCGGCGTCCAGCCCCCCGACCATGCCGCCGGTATGCGCACTCTCCCGCGCACGCAGGGTTGCCGTGGCCACATCAGTGGCTCCCGCGCAGGTGGCCGCCTGCTGGCTCAGCATCAACAGATTCCCCGGTACAAAGCCCAGCGCCGAGTTGATGCGCGTCACTGTGGCGGCCTGCGCTTGTCCTGTTGGCCCGCCCAACGGTAAGCGAAGCACTGGGCAGTGCGTGGTTTCCAGTGCGCGCACCGAGGCTGGCGTGAGCAAGGGCGTGGGGGAAGGACTGCCTGCACGCCAAGCCTCCAGGCGCAGGGCGAGCCAGGTGCGCACATGGCGAGGCTGCTGGGGCGCTCTGCGCCCCAGCACCGCACGCCCTGCATGCCAACCGAGGCCCACAACGCATTCGCCTGTGAGCGTGTCCACTGGCGGCACCAAGCCGTGGTGGGCGTGGTCCCAACCGATCTCGAAGCCTGCTTGGTCTGCCAGGGCTGGGCCGGGGCTGACTCTCGTGCGGGGGAGATCATGGGCGAAGTCGAGGGTTCCTTGATCCATCTGCCACTCCAGAACATCCCTGGGCACCGCGCCCAAGCTTGTGAGTCCAGTGTGGCAATGAACTGGCTCATGGCGTGAGCCAGTTGTGATCAAGCGGGCATCGCCATGCGCTCATCCCCTTTCGGCGGGCTTCTGGCTTGCCAGAACGCGGATCGACGCGCCCAGCAAAGCCCCAATGACGACCCCAGTAGCGCCCGCCAAGAGGTCGGCGAGACTGCCATCCCGTCCAGGCACCCACATCTGACCGAGTTCGATGCCCGCGCCGAACAGCACGTGCACTGCAAAGGCTGCGGCCAGAACGGGTTTGTGCAGACGAAGGAACAGCACGGCCACTGTAGCCAGGGCGGCGAAAGCCAAGATGTGATCGACCTTGTCGTTCTCGGTCAAGCTGAGGGCCCTCTCCTGAGGTGTCAGGGTAGCCACCGCAATCACCAGCGCCATCAGCAGCCACAGACCTTTGAGGGCGAGCACGCATCGCTTGTCGGACAGCAACTGCCTGAGGAAGGTTCGCGTGTTCTTCATGGGGCTGGATTGTCGCGGTCGCGTGGCCCCGGAATGCGCTATACTACGAGGCTGTTCTTGGCGGTCTGCTTCACTTGGCAGGTCACTGGACATCGCCCGAGTAGCTCAGTTGGTAGAGCAGCGCATTCGTAATGCGAAGGTCACCAGTTCGATTCCGGTCCCGGGCACCAGACGAAAAAAAAGGCCTGCAGCTTCGCTGCAGGCCTTTTTTCTTTTTCCCGACGGATGCAGCCATCGCTGTCAAGATCATGTGCGCAGGCGTTGCCTCGTAGACTCCGTTCTCCTAGAGGAACAAAAAAGGGGACCTGCCCTACGGCAGGTCCCCCTCAGATCATGACCTAAGTGCCGGTCAGAACTCGTATCGGCCCGTGAACTGCACGGTGCGCGGGTCCTGGAAGGACGTCGGCGACTTGTAGTTCGCGTTCTGGCGGATCGGGAAGGTCGTGCTGTTGCTGGCGCCACGATCGTAGTCGCGCACTTCGTTCAGCTCGGTGGCCTTCTGGAAGTTGAACAGGTTCAGCACAGTCACGCTCAGCGTCAGCTTCTTCTGGGCCCAGTTCGGTACGTAGGTCACCGATAGGTCCAGGTTCGTCGTCCACGGCGTGCGGCCCTCGCTGCCACGCTGCACCAGCACCGCAGGCTTGCTCGGGTCTTTGATGCAGTAGTAGGCTGAAGCCGAGGTGTACTGTCCAGCGCCGGCGAAGTCGGACACCGTGGGAGGCACGAAGCCGATGCAACTCACCGGGCGACCGGAAGAGATGGTGGCATTGCCGCCCAGACGCCATTCATCGGCCAGTTGGTACGTACCGAAGACCTTGATCACGTGACGGCGATCGTTCGGCAGGTAGCCGCGCGAACCATCCGTGAACGAGCCGAAATCGAAGTCCTGGGTGATGCCAGCATCTTCCTGGTTCAGGTTCGACTGAACGTAGCCTTCGGCGGTGCCTACGCTCTTGGACCAGGTGTACGAACCCTGCAGGCTCCACTTGCCGTCGAACGGACGCTCGACGGTGAACTCCAAGGACTTGTACGTGCGCTCGTACTTGGCCAAACCCAAGGCGCTGGCCGGCACAGTCACCGGTACCAGCTTGCCGTCACCCGCCAGATCGGTACGGATGTTCAGCGGTTCACCCGGGTTCATCAACATGCAGGTAGCCAGCGTGTCGACGTAGTTCGGGTTGAGGTTCGCCTGGATCCAGGCCGCAACACGGGTGTGGTCGCAGTAGTCGTCCATGCCCGCGTTGATCTTGCGGTAGGTGCCCTTGACGCCAACCGTCAACTGCTTGGTCAGCGCACGCTGGAAGCCGAGGATGAACTCGTCCTGGTTCATCGGCTTGAGCTGGGTGTCGGCCACAGTGCCAGGATCAGGCAAGGTGCCGTCGGATACCACTTGCGGTGTTCCGATGCCAGGTGCCGGCTGCGTCAGCGAGGTTGGCGCTTGCGTGCGCGGGTCGCGCCCCGGGAAGGTGTAGAACTCTTGCGTGAAGAGTTCTGCGCGAGTGCCGCGGATATTGGTGTTCGAGGCCACCGGGATGTAGTAGCGGCCCGCGTTGGCGTACAGCTTGCTCGAGCCGTCACCCTTCAGGTCCCACGCGAAGCCCAGGCGAGGAGCCAACTGGTTGTCCTGCTTCACGAAGCTCTGGCCGGATCCGTTCTTGTTGTTGAACGACTCCCAGCGCAGACCACCATACAGCATCAGGTTGGGCATGACCTTCCAGCTGTCTTCGATGTAGAACGCCGAGTTCTCCACCTCGTAGGTTCCCGAAGTGCTCTGCAGGACGCGCTTGCGCACGAACTGCGAACCCGGCGTGAAGCCGCCAACGCCGTTGATCTGGCCATTGGCGCCGACGACGAAGTAGCGGTAATAGGCACCACCGGTGTAAGACGAACCGCCGGCTTCCGAGCTCTTGAAGATCTGGTTGTCAATACCGGCGCGGATGGTGTGGGCGCCCGGCGAGTACTCGATGTCAAGGCGGTAGGAGGTGCGCTTGTCTTCGTCGCGAGGTACCGACTGATCTTTGGCGCCGTTGCCCGGGAACGGGCCGAACCAGCAGCCGATCTCCGACAGATCAACGTCCAGCACCACCGGGCAGTCTTCACCGAGGGTACGAGCACCCGTGAGCTTCAGGCGCTTGTCGTTGACCTTGCCGATCAGAGCCGAAACCGCCAGGTTGTCGGTGATGTAGCCGGTGTACTTGCCGATGTACACATTGCCGCCGCTGTCGCCTTCGCTGTCACGGCCTGCGCCGGTGTGCGAGGTGGCGTACGGTGTCGCGCTGTCGAAATCGGTGTACTTGAACTTCTTCTTGGCCGTGATGCCCGTGAACTCGAGCGTGTGGTTGTCGGTGATGGCCCAGTCCAACTTCAGCAGACCATTGGGCTGCGTGCTGCGGCGCCGCGTGCTCGACGATTGGTCGTAGGTGTCACGCGTGTCATCCGGTGCTTCGACAGAAGCAAACACGAACAAGCGGTCTTTGATGATCGGGCCGCCAACGTAAGCCACATACGCGCGGCGTTCTTCGCGGTCCGCGGAGTTGAAGACGTAAGGCAGGCCTGCGCGATCCGGGTCTTTGTCGGCCACGTCCTTGCCCTTCGATCGCAGGGACTTGGGCTGCCAGTAGACCGACGCGCCACCCTTCCATTCGTTGGTGCCGCGCTTCGTCACCAGACTCACCACGCCACCCAAGGAGCGGCCGTACTCGGCGCCGTAGCCGCCGGTCTTGAACTGCTGCTGCGCGATCGCGTCGAAGGGAACTTCGGCGTACGACAGGAAGGTACGGATGTTCGTCACATCCAGGCCGTTCACGTAGTACCCGTTTTCCGCGATCGATGCACCGCCGAACGAGGGCAGGGTCAGGTCGTTGCCGAAGTTGTCACCCTTCACCGCGCCAGGAGCGAGCAGGGCCACGGCGTTGACGCTGCGCGCCAGCGGCAGCGCGCGGATCTCCTCTTGTGTGAAGCTCGTATTGCTTTCGACACTGGTGGTGTCGATCGTGCGGATGCGGGAACCCACGACTTCGATGCGGGCCGTATCGTCGAGTACGACGTTACTGCCGGCGCCGATGGAAACCAGGACTTCGCGGGTCACGCCACCAGAGGTGACACGGTAACGGCCGGGAGGCAACTTGCTGAAGGCGAAGCTGCCGTCGCTTCCAGCCTTGGCCTGACGCGAGGCGCCCGTGTCGACGGCGGTGATGGTGACGGTTTCACCAGACTTGGCGCGACCGAAGAGCGAGCCTTCGGAAGATTGCGCCCACACGCTCGCACTGAATACCAAGCTGACCGCTAGCGCGGCTGCTTTGGCGACGTCTGTTTTCCTGATCATCGGGTTCACTCCTGTGTTGAGACAAGCTCTTGGCGGCTTCCGCAGGACCGGGTCGCCCGCGGCCAGGACACAGTGATCACCTGTGAATGGCCTGTGACGCCAAGATGCCGATTCATTGTCAGTCAAGTGAGACAGATGTCCCTTCTTTGCGACGGGGTTGTGACATGGGGCGTGGCGTGCTCGCAACTCACTGAAACACCTGCGCAACGCGCGTGCCCAGCAGATGGAAAAACACCCCGCAATCGAGTGGATTGCGGGGTGTGCGAAGAGGTTGTGAATCAGGGTTTCCGAGCTTCTCGCGCGGCGCCTTTCGCGTAACCGAGAACTCAGCGCGGCGCCAGCCGTATCGCCCCGTCCAGCCGGATCACCTCGCCATTGAGCATGTCGTTTTCGAAGATGTGCTTCACCAGCTTGGCGTAGTCCTCGGGCGTGCCCAGGCGGCTGGGGAAGGGCACTCCGGCGGCCAGCGCGTCCTGCACTTCCTGCGGCATGCCGAAGAGCATGGGCGTGCCGAAGATGCCGGGGGCGATGGTCATGTTGCGGATGCCGTTGCGGGCCAGGTCGCGCGCGATGGGCAGGGTCATGCCGACCACGCCGCCCTTGCTGGCGCTGTAGGCGGCCTGGCCGATCTGGCCGTCGTAGGCGGCCACGCTGGCGGTGCTGATCAGCACGCCGCGTTCCCCGGTGCTCTCGGGCGCGTTCTTTGCCATGGCCTCGGCGGCCAGGCGGATCATGTTGAAGCTGCCCACCAGGTTGACCGTCACGGTCTTGGTGAAGGTGGCCAGCGGGTGCGCACCCTCCTTGCCCACGGTCTTCACGGCCGGGGCGATGCCGGCGCAGTTCACCAGGCCCATCAGCTTGCCCAGCGCAGTGGCGGCGGCCACGGCGGCCTGGCCATCGGCCTCCTGGCTGACGTCGCACTTGACGAACACGCCGCCGATCTCTTGCGCCACGGCCTGGCCACGCTCCACCTGGAGGTCGGCCACGACCACCTTGCCGCCGGCTGCGGCCAGCATGCGTGCCGTGCCTTCGCCGAGGCCCGAAGCGCCGCCGGTGACGATGAAAACCTTGCCTTCGATCTGCATGTGTATCTCTTGGAGGGAGGGTGCCCGGCGGGTGGGGCGCGCCGTCGTGCGGGTGGGCGGTGGGCCGGCCTCAGGCCTGCAGTGCGGCCATCACACGGCCGGTGATCTCTTCCACGCTGCCGGTGCCGGCGATGCGTGCGTAGCGCGGCGCCCCCGGGCTGCCGCTCGCGGCCCACTGGCCGTAGTAGTCGACGAGGGGCCGCGTCTGGCTCTGGTAGACCTGCAGGCGCTTGCGCACGGTCTCTTCCTTGTCGTCGTCGCGCTGGATCAGCGGCTCGCCGGTCAGGTCGTCCACGCCTTCGATCTTCGGCGGGTTGAACTTGACGTGATAGCTGCGGCCGGAGGCGGTGTGCACGCGGCGGCCGCTCATGCGCTCGATGATGGCTTCTTCGGGCACGTCGATCTCGACCACGAAGTCGAGCACGACACCGGCGTCCTTCATCGCGTCGGCCTGTGGGATGGTGCGGGGGAAGCCGTCGAACAGGAAACCGCCCGCGCAGTCAGGCTGCGTGATGCGCTCTTTCACCAGGCCGATGATGATGTCGTCGCTGACGAGGCCGCCGCTGTCCATCACCTTCTTGGCCGCCACGCCCAGGGGCGTGCCGGCCTTCACTGCTGCACGCAGCATGTCACCCGTGCTGATCTGCGGGATGCCGAAATGCTTGCAGATGAAGGTGGCTTGCGTGCCCTTGCCGGCGCCAGGGGCGCCCAGGAGGATGAGTCTCATCGATGGCCTTAGGAGGTTTTGAATTCTTGCGGGCGCAGGGCTGTGCCGGTACCACGGTCACCACCGTCTGCGATGTCTCTTCAAACGAGAATATCACGCACATACCGGCGCAAAACTGACGCGGCGGGCTGTTCGCCCGCAGTCAAGCCGCAGCGGCGCCGGTGCTGAACAGCGCACGCACGCGCGCCAGGTCTTCAGCGGTGTCGACACCCGGGCCGGGACCCTGTGCCGCCACGTGCACGGCGATGCGTTCGCCGTGCCACAGCACCCGCAGTTGTTCCAGCGCTTCGGTGTGTTCCAGCGGGGCCGCCTGCAATTGCGGGAAGCGCCGCAGGAAGCCGGCGCGGTAGCCGTACAGCCCGAGGTGGCGCAGCGGTGCCGGTGTGGGCAGCGCGGGTTGGCCGTCCTGCAGGCCATCACGCCACCACGGAATGGGCGCGCGGCTGAAGTAGAGGGCCCGGCCGGCCGCGTCCAGCACCACCTTCACGACGTTCGGGTTGAGGTAGTCGGCGCGCTCGTGCAGCGGGTGCGCGGCCGTGCTCATCACGCAGTCGGGGCGCTCGGCCAGCAACTCGGCGCAACGCCGCACAAGGCCCGGGTCGATGAGGGGTTCGTCGCCCTGCACGTTGACGACACAGTCGTCGCCGTCCAAACCCAGCAGGCTGCAGGCCTCGGCCAGGCGGTCGCTGCCGCTGGGGTGGTCGGCACGTGTCAGCACGGCCTGCACCTGGTGCGCTGCGCAGGCTTCCAGGATGGCCGGGCTGTCGGCGGCCACCACCACGCGCAGGGCGCCGCTGGCCGCTGCGCGCTGCGCCACGCGCACCACCATCGGCAGGCCGGCGATGTCGGCCAGGGGTTTGTTCGGCAGCCGTGTGGAAGCCAGACGTGCTGGCACCAGCACGGTGAAGGCCGGGCTCATGCCGCGGCCGGACCGTCGATGGGACGTGCTTCGCTCTCCAGCATCACCGGGATGCCGTCTCGCAGGGGGAAGGCCAGCCGGTCGGCGGGGCACACCAGCGCCGTCGGGCGCTGTTCCGCGTCACGCTGCATGTCCAGCGGGCCCTTGCACACCGGGCATACCAGCAGGTCGATCAGGCGGTGGTCCAGGCTCATGGGGCAGGGGGCTTCGGGCGTTGGGGTGGAAAGAGCAGGGCCGACAACTCGTCGACCAGCGCTTCAGGCAACTGGAAGTCTAGCGGCAGGACCCACACGCGCGTTGCGCCCAGCGGCCGGCCCAGCAACTTGACGGCGTCCTTCTCGGTGACCAGCACATCGGGCGTGTCGGGTGCCCAGGGCAAGGTGGTGAACGGGTGGTGATCAGGCAGGGGCAGGGGCGTGAACTGCAGGCCGGCGTTGACCAGCATGCCGAAGAACTTGCCCGGCGCGGCCAGGCCGGCCGCAGCCAACAGGGGCCGGCCCTGCAGGGCCGCCAGCGGCAGGGCTGCGTCGCGGTCGC